>Ga0114993_10000467_pt1 | contig 47486 bp, 46 predicted proteins | sample ArcticOcean_MG_C_FD_87042 | JGI IMG/M metagenome (GOLD analysis project Ga0114993, IMG submission 87042) | Marine microbial communities from western Arctic Ocean - ArcticOcean_MG_CB2_150 | ecosystem: Environmental > Aquatic > Marine > Oceanic | place: Arctic Ocean: Canada Basin | collected...
ACGCACTGCTTCAGCCTTGAATTCGGGCGGATATGGTGCTTTCGTCTTCGGCATGTGAACTTCCTTTCCTCGGGTGATACCCCCAAGTCTCAAGGTGTCCACCAAACCGGGTCAACTCCATTCTGACTATGTTCATGGGTCGAGTCTTGTCTTTAGACAAAAAATTCGTATTTGCCGAGCAGAAACCGAAAGAATGGTGCAAATATCATCCAGAAATGTGCATCGGCAGTCGATGGTTGCTTGATTTTCTGGGTTGGATATGGTAAATCTGCCGTGTTGAGCATTTAAGTGCACGGTGATCAAGGTCTTGGCGTAGCGAGTGAATGCTCAAGGATCGAGAGTTGCAGTTTAGCGGTGACGACCGTAAAAGCATCCCTTGAGGACGCCGTGTCAGGTTCGCGGAAGAAAGCTAGTGCATTCAGTGTGCTAGATTCGGAAGCTGACCGACGCGCTAAAGTTAGCGAAGTGCGGAGCGAAGTGCGGATAGTTAAAGTTGGGTCACACTGAGGAGGAAACTCATGGGATCTCGTTTATTGAAGTTTAGGTCGTTAACCCTTGTGGCGGTGGCTGCGACGCTAATCCTAGCGATAGCTTGTGGCAGCAGCGACGATTCGTCGGACACACCTGCAGCCCCTGCAGTCGACGTAGCGCAAGCAATCAAGGACGCCGTCGCAAGCGTACCGCAAGGCGCAAGCGCCGCCGATATCCAGGGCCTAGTCTCGAAGGCCGTAACGGAGGCCGTAACGGAGGCCGTAACGGCGGCCACGGCAGGACAGGCACAGGGCATCACTCGAGCGGATGTCGAGGCTGCGGTTAACGCGGCATCGGCAGGCTCGTTATCGGCCGCCGACGTTCAGCGAATCGTCGACCAGTCCGTCCGATCTTTGCCTGCCCCCCAGATCGACACGAACCAGTTGCGTTCGATGATCGCGGCGTCGGTTGCTGCGTCAGTTCCTGAGGGCGTAAGCGCCACAGAGATCAGCAGAATGGTTGAGCTTGCAGTAGGCGCGGCATCGGCTGGCGCGGTCACCCAGGGCGACCTCCAAGACCTGGTCGCCAAGTCCATCCAGGACGCAGCAGCGACTTCTGCTGCGGGCCAGCTTACCGCTGCTGAAGTTCAGAAAATCGTAGCTGCATCACTTGCGGCTACCAACACGGCGATTGAGGGTGCGACGTCGGCAGCGAACGCTGCGCAGGCGGCGGCACAAGAGGCAGTCGATGCAGCCGCGGCGGCCGCAGCCTTGGCGGCGCCGGATGCAGTCGTAGCAGTAGACCAGGGTACATACGTTGCCGAGAAGATATCACCTGGCTCCTATGGCACGGCCTTCCACATCCTCGCTGGCCCGTCAAATGCGAACGTCCCTCAGGTTCCGTATAACGAGTCGCCAATGTCCGCGGCGCTCGTACGGCAGGGCACGATCCTTCCAGTGGATCAGCGGCTCCCGGACTGGGCAAACGTAGCCATCATCCCACCCGGTGACGAGATCGGGGCCTACGGTGGCAGCCTGAGGTCTACGGGCCGAAACATCACTCAGACCGATATGGGCATGGGCTACGGCCTCGAAATGTCCCCTGACGGTCTCCTGCTTGTTCCCAGCGTGTTCAAAACATTCGAAGCGACCGAAGATGGCCGCGAGTTCACTTTCCAGATTCGGAAAGGGGCGCGCTGGTCCGATGGCTACCCCCACACGATTGAAGATGTCCGCTTCGCACTTGAGGACCTGATGCTCAACAAGGAGCTCATGCCAGGTCTTCCTCCCGTGCTGAAGTCGCCGCTAACCGGCAACGACATGCGTGTGCAGTTTGTCGACGACGAGACCTTCAAGGTGTTCTTTGATGACCCGAACTTCAGCTTCATGGAGTCCTCGGCGATGAACATCTACTCCGGCATCAAGGGATGTCCGAGGTGCTTCATTTCCCCGTCGCACGTTCAGAAGCGCTATCACATTAAGTGGAACAACGCCGAGATCCCTGCGCTTCTTGAGAAGAACAACCAGCCGGACTGGGTGAAGAACTTCTCCTTCATCCGAAACGTCCGCGGCTTTGATGGCACTGCCTCTGAGCCGATCCCGACTGTCGCAGACACGAAATACATGTACAAGGGCGACAACCATTACAACCCTGTGTTTGGCGGTTTCTGGGCTCGGAACCAGAAGGGTGGAGCTGAAGTACATGAGTTTGAGCGCAACCATTACCACCCGGCGATTGACCCTGAGGGCAATCAACTCCCGTACATGGACGAGTGGATTGGTATTAACACCGAGAGCCGAGAGGTTGGCGTGTTCCGTAGCATGAACGGCGAGTCCGATTGGAACCGCTGGGTGCTCGTTACGAAAGAGATGCCTCTGTACCTCGCGAACTCCATTAAAGGCGACTACAGCATCATTAAGCACGACTCGCCCGACGGTTCCGACGCAACGATGATTGTCAACCAGGAGTTCACGGTGGACTCTGAGCTCGGCAGCCTACTCCGGACTCAGGACTTCCGCATCGCTTTGGCAGAGGCGTGGGACCGCAACGGCATGAACAATACTTTGGCCGCAGGTCTCGGCACGACGCAGAACATGGTGCCGCATCCGTCCACCCCGTACTTCCCCGGTGAGGCATCGAGGATGATACATGCGGAGTACGATCTGGACGCCGCAAAGGCTAAGATGGCTGCTTTGGGATACACCGATGCGGACGGCGACGGCTTCCTCGATCGTAAGACCGACGGCAAGCCTCTAAGCCTGATCTTCAACGCTACCGCGCGATATTACCCATTTGGTGAGTGGCTCGCGCAAGATTGGGGAAAGCTCGGTATCAAGATGGAAGTCAGCGAAGACCGACCGTACGCAGGTTCTCGCCGAGTGGAGCCGACCGAGTACTTCGAGATGTTCTCATCCACTGAGGGTGGAGCCAACCCTTGGTCATCCGGTAACCAGCGCCTCGTGAACATCGCCCTCCACAACGGCTCACCTGCTATTGGCCAGTACTTCGCGACCCGTGGTGAAGAGGGGATGGCCCCGACCGGTGGCGATGCAGCGTACACGGACATATACGGAAGAATGGCACCGGACGGTACGTACCCCGCTGACATCAGCGGCGACATGCTGAGGATCCAGGAGATGTACGCAGAGGGACAGATTGTCTCGATGCTCTCGCCAAAGCGAACCTCGCTGGGCAAGTCGATGTTCAAGATGAACTCCGCGAACCAGATGAAAATCGGTAGTTTAGCGTATGCAGGTCTGTTCCGCTCACTCAAGATGAAGCGAAACAACGTCCGCAACGTACCGAAGAACTGGTCCCCAGCGGGCGGACACCCGATGGAGTGGTTCGCCTTCGAGGACGGAATCGACAACTTGCACAATCCGGGCAACCGCTCGAAGAGGTATCGGACCGTCAACTTCTATGACCCAGCATACTGGGACTAGTGGCAATCAGATAAGTAGTGCTGGAGCAATGACTCTCTAGCGAAAGACGGGGCCGGTCGAACTTCGACCGGCCCCGCTGTTTTTGTCGCCGGAAATCGGGAATGGACTTACTGAGAGGGCGTCATCGGCTTACCAACGGCGCCCTCTGATGGAAGAGTGCCCGCTCCGGCGTCATGCTGATGATGACGCGGTCTTCTCTGTGCAGTTGCTCCATTCGAGCCTGCACTCCCTCCGGCGGAACATATCGTCGGACGATGGCCTCTGTAATAGGCCAGATCGATTCGTCGTCGGTGATCTCCGCTGTCCCTCGAATGGTGACGTATTCCTCCGCCAGCGGCTCCGTCATGATGCAAACGGACAGTCGTGGATCGCGAACGAGGTTCGGATACTTCAACCGCTGCTTCGTCGTAGATATGGCGATCCTCCCGTCCGAATATACATACCAGTTGGGCGTGAGCTGTGGCACACCGTCCTTGCCGATGGTGGCAACGACGGCGATCTTTGTGGGTTCGAGAAACTCTTTCAGTCGGGAAAGTTCGTCGCGTGTCAGAGTGGTCGGCACAGGTGTACTCCTTGGAAATACGTGTAGAGTCAATACGTTGACGCCCGATGAAAACGAAGCATACCATAGGCCCGCTCGCCATCAGGATGCCATGACCTCAGCGCAAAACCAGCACCACTATCTCCTCACTGACCTGCTGAAGGGAGTTTCCCGCTCCTTCTATCTCACGATTCGTATCCTGCCGAAGTCAGTTCGCGATCCGATTGCTACTGCCTATCTCTTGGCGAGAGCAGCAGACACGATTGCCGACAAAAGCACTTTGCCGCACAGTACGCGCCTCAGTCATCTAAAAACTATTCGAGCCAGTCTCGACGCCGCCGATTCTTCAGCAGGTCATCTTGAGGATCTGAAACTCGATGCGGGGTCTCTGGCGGATGCAAGAGAGGCTGAATTACTAGAGGCTCTCCCGCGGCTATTTCGCCTGCTGGAAAACCTACCGCAGGATGACCGTCAGAATGTCCGCAAGGTTGTAACCACTTTAACCCACGGCATGGAGATGGATCTGACGACATTTCCAAACGACGACTCCGGTAGTATCGGCGCGCTCCATACGCTGAACGACCTCGATCAATATACCTATCAAGTGGCGGGGTGCGTCGGAGAGTTTTGGACGGACGTCATGATGGCCCATACCGATACGCTCCATGTCTGGGACAGAGAACGCATGGTCGCGCTCGGCATACGTTTCGGAAAAGCGCTCCAGATGACGAACATACTCCGAGACGTGCCAAAGGATTTACGAATAGGGCGGTGCTACCTGCCTCGCGAAGAACTGGACTTGATTGGTTTGGTACCCGAGGACCTGTTGCCTTCCTTAAGCACGGCGACAGCGAGACCGTTGCTCGTCAAACTCACGCGCCAGATGCTCGACCACTACGCCGCGGCCGAGCAGTACATCTTCGCCACGCCTAGGCAAAACTTCCGGCTGCGACTCGCGATGATCTGGCCCGTTCTTATCGGCCTTGCCACGCTCTCTCTGGTCACACGAAACCCAGATTGGCTCGACCCTGATAGACCGTCCAAGGTCAGCCGTCCGTGGATTTACTGGATGATGTTCCGCTCTGTCCCGTGCGCCTGGTCGAACACCCTTTTTAAGTTTTGGGTAAGGCGTTTGAGAGCAGGCGTCGAAAAAGCTCTATGAAACAAACAAAAAGAGGGACGCGCATCGGCGTCCCTCTTTTTCGCTCGCGAATTACGAATGCACTATGTTAACTGGCGGCAAGCGCCTCGGCTTCGGCCTTGTACTCGCTGGCCTGGTCAACTATATCTACTCCGACCATGCCGCTGAAGGCGTCCGTCAGCCGTTTCACGGTTGGCCCGACTTTGCCGTTCCCGACCGGCTGAGTGTTGAACTTGGTTACGGGTAGGATGAACATCGAGGTGCTCGACACGAAGGCCTCGTCTGCCCCATGAACGTCATACGGCTCAATGTTTTTCTCGTACAGCGGAATTCCCAACTCGGCGGCCAGGTCGATTACCGCGCCGCGCGAGACACCCCTTAGGACGTTGCGTCCCTCTGGCGTATAGATGATTCCGTCCTTGACGATGAAAAAATTATTGCCGGTTCCCTCGGTGATAAAGCCGTCCTCATCGCTCAGTAAGGCATATGCCTTCGGGTCCACCCTGTGGGCTTGCAGGTTCGCCATCTGATAGAAAATTCGGCTGCGGTTCTTTATTTTCGGGTCGATGTAGCGCGCTGGCACCGATTGCTGCTGTGTCAACACTGAGTGGACACCAGTCTCGTAAGAATCAGCGATGCCCGCCAAGTGCCAGGTGAGCGGCCACACGTTTATCGTAATCGTTGGCTTGATACCCTCCGGGAAAACCGACCCATATAGCCCCATCGGCCCATTCGAGACGTTGTGCATAATCTGGTAGTCAACACCGGCGGGCATCCGGTCTTTGTTGATCTCGATGGTCTCCAACGTGGCGGCCTCCATCCCGTCGATGTCCAAGCCGCAGTCGATCTCCAGGATTTTAATGCCTGCGTACAGCCGTTCGAGGTGATGTCGCAGCCGGAATGGTTCGAGGTTGTAGCTGCGTGTCATCTCGAACACCATGTCGCCGTACATCAGGGCCGTGTCGAAAATCGATACGCGCGCCTCCGACTCTGGTACAAAATCGCCGCTAAAGTAGACTAGTCGTCCTTCAGTCATGAATGCTCTCTCCTCGTGTGGTCTTCTGAATAAAACGTCAAACGTAATGTTACAACGAGCATCAGTCTCGCACGAGTACCTTACGTTTTACGTTTTGCTCTACTCCCCCCAACTATGCTCAATTGTAAACAGCACTACCTGCTTGCCGCCATCCGGCAGAATTTCCTGGTTGACGAATGTGATCACCTCAGCATGGATATCGCTAAATTGCCACGTCGCTCGGTGCTCTTCGGTCTCCCAGAAGGAGACTACTTCCCAATCAAAGGTTTGTGCCGACAGCCCGACCTTTCCCGCTGCATCCGCGTCGTACGGTTTTAGCAAAACGGCCTTGATGAACCCGTCTTGCCGCGACATCGTGTCCATCCACTTGTCACGAATCGCCGACTCTAGCTCCGCCTCGCGTCCAGGCTTCGCTGTCAATCGCATATTTAAGGTGATCATGTGAAAAGCCTCTTCAAACGTCGAGGCCGAATATTTCCTTCGCCGTGCCGCCGAGCACCATGGCCTCGTCATCCGCGCTCAGGCCTATGCTTCGCACGAGAGTTAGCATCACTGGCACGTTAGCAATGAGGTCGGAGCCGTACATAACTCGATTTGCTCCGAGAGTGTTGACCATTGAACGAACGTTGATGAGGCCGCTGCCCGATATTTCCATCGAAACTTGCGGAAACATGCTGGCTACGGCGATGGCCTCACCAGCGAAGATGCTATACCCGCCGTGCGCCATAACAACAGGCACTTCAGGAAACCTCTTCAACTGCACAACCAGTGATGTCGGCGCGGCAAATGGGATGCCCGGGCCAGTGTGTACCATTACGGGGATGCCCAACTGCTTCGCGCTCTCGAAAACAGTCGTCCCATCAGCGCCGCCTGGATTCATCGCATGACCGATGGTGTGCATTTTCACGCCAACGAATCCGAGATCCGTAACGCATCGACTCAATTCGGCAAAATACGCGTCTCTGTCTTGGTGGGGATTTATACTTGCGATCCCAAATATCCGCTTGGGGTGCTGCGTAGCTAGCGCTGCGACCCTGTCATGTACTGCCGCCGCAGACGGTGCCCCTGGGAATGGCTGCACCAGGTTGGCGTCTACCTCGTACTGGTTCATCTGAGCTACCAAGTCGTCTTCCAGGTGATCGAGGTCGAACACGCGGCAGGGGCCGAGGTGGCTATGGGAGTCTACGATGGGCACGAACGTCCTCCGGGCGGTCGTCTTAGTAACTGATAGTATCCCACGTTTCCAGAGGTGTCAACGACGAAATCAGACCCTGTCCAAACCGCCCATCTGATCGGTCATTAGGCTTGAGTCTCATGTCGCCGAACATACGAATTAACTTTCAGTAGTTCGCTTGCTGGAATTGGATTATGTGTATTGTAGTACGAATAATTACGAATTCAGTGCAAATCGTCAAGAAAGTTGACATCGAGCCATTTCATCATGTAGGTTGATTTTAATAGGTCTCGTTTTAGTGATCTATAGCTTTTGGTCATTGTCCCAGCGCAAATTAAGGAGGGCAACATGCTACCAGAGGTAACTCTACAAAACGTAACGCGAGACGATGTAGATCGTATCGCTTGGTGGTTGGAAGACGAAGATCTGACGAACCGATGGTTCGGCCGCTATGGCGCCGACGACCCGGTTCATCCGGGCTACGATCCCCGCCATATGATTGAAGCCAACGAACGGGAGTGGGACCGGACGTTCAGCGATTCCCAGCGTTCAATTTTCTCCGTTTACAGTGCCGCGGATGAGCATGTAGGTGAATGTCAGGTCCACCTTGATGGCCAGGGCGGGGCCGAACTATCAGTCATTATCGGGCGGAAGGACCTGTGGCACCATGGCTACGGCACAGGGACGATGCTGGTCATGCTCGAAAGAGTGTTCGATTCGATGCAGGTCGACCGAGCGTGGGTCACGGTGCCGACCGACAATCAGCCCGCCGTCGGTCTGTTCGAGAAGCTCGGCTTCGTCATCGATAGCGGTCGTGCTGTAAGGCATGGTGCCGTCGATGTCGTCCACATGACGATATCCTCCAGCTGGTATTCCGCCAGGGATTCGCGTGCGCAGAAAGAACAGACGCTCACACCGGTCGTGGCAATAACAGGACTTCCTGGAAGCGATAGCGAGGCGCTCGGCAGAGAAGTCGCCCGCGTGCTCGACAGTGAATTTCTCGGTGACGAGATAAAGGAACGCCTTTGCGAGCGCCTTCAATGCTCCAAAGCGGAATTAGTCTCCTTCGAGAATAGCTACAAATCGTTTTGGTCGCGGATGCTCGCATCGATTATCGTGCCTACGGAAATCTCGACCGCATACGAAAATGGGTACCACGCCTACGTCCCCAATCAAATCCGCGACTACGACGAGCTTCTCGCAGAGCCGATTTCCAAGGACCTGTACCTCAAGAAGCTGAGGCGAATCGTACGGCGGCACGCTGCCGAGGGCAATGCGGTTTTGCACGGCCATGGCTGCCACCTCTTTCTTCCAGACGAGGTCGATGGTTTGACGGTATTCGTGTCCGCGTCGAAGGCGTCACGCGCTGGCCGATTTAGCCAGGAGGCCGACAAGCCCGAGGAGTCTATGAAGCGGCTTGAGCGAATCGACAGAGAGCATCAGCAGGTGTTCAATCGTCTGTTCGACTGTGACATCGACGACCCCAGCAACTTCGACATCACGGTCAACTTGGACCGCATAACGATAGAAGATGCCGCCGAGCTCATCGTCGAAGTGCTGAAGCGCCGAGTCACCGAGACTTCAAGTGTCCCCGTGTTGCAAGGCGTCCATATCAACGGTTAATGGTTGACGTGACCCCTGGTTCTCCTCCTCTCCCCCAGGAGAGGATTGAGGTGAGGGCGCTAGAGCACTTGTCGTGCAAACGACAGGTGTGCGATCACCGCTCCCATTCGCCACGCAGAATGCCGTAGTACACCGAGTCCGTACGCAGTTCAGGGTCATGTTCATGCGGTCGGCCACTTCTGAGGACGCCCTCGCGGGTCATACCGACTCGTTCCATCACATGCCAAGACCGTTCGTTGTCGATGTTCGCCGTTGCGACAATCTTCGCGAGACTGCACGCCTCGAACCCCCACTTGATCACGGCCCGCGCCGACTCCGTTGCAATGCCTTTGCTCCAGTGCGCTTTGGCGACGGAGTAACCCATCTCGGCGACGTTTCGATCACTCATGATCCTTAGATTGATGCCGCCGATGACAGTACCTTCGAATGTGATCTCAAACACCGGCCTGCTGCTCCAGTCGGCTATGAACGCGCGCGCGACAAACTGCTCCGCGTGAACGCGTTCGTACGGATACGGCACCGGAAGGAAGCGCTGCCAGTCTTCGTCGTTCGCGTACGCCAGCACGTCATCCACGTCGGTCAGCCGGTATGGGCGAAGCAACAGCCGGTTGGTTTGAAGCTCAGTCGATTCGGTCATTGATCTTCGCCTCCCCGATGATTTCTGTGCACATGAGTTGTTCAGGGCGCGATTAGTGTATCCGTACGACGAATACCGTACCATATATCCACGCACCGTACGAATTCGTCGATACCTTGACTATCGGCGCAGACCGACGGAAGCGTTTCCGCCTCGTTCGCGAGGGTTGGACGACTCGCGGCAAGCTCTGCTCCGGCGCTGCTTGAAATTATCGTTCACCGCTTAATACCGACACGCATCCTAGACACCGACACCATCGGCTGGCTATAATAATCACGGTAGGCCTCGGCTGGTCGTCAGGCCGCTGAGGACACCTTGCCGAGGTGGCGGAACTGGTAGACGCGCAGCGTTGAGGGCGCTGTGGCCGCAAGGCTGTGAGAGTTCGAGTCTCTCCCTCGGCACCACCACACATCACAAGGCGGCGTAGCCAAGCGGTCTAAGGCGGAGGTCTGCAAAACCTCTATTCGGCGGTTCGAATCCGCCCGTCGCCTCCAACTATCCCCTATCCATAGTCGGTGTACTATTTCTCACGATGCCGATATCGAAAATGGCATCTAGTATCGAAGTTCCTGAGTATTATGTTGGACGGTTCTCTCCGTACTCTACATCACGACGCCCAGCGGTCGTCCGCGAGCCAGTTTATGAAAGGCCTTTTTATGTTTGACAGAGCCTATGTCTAGCCGCTCCCGCGACTTTACGGAAACAACGGAGGATGCTCCCAGCATGAGCCGCCCACAAACGAGACCACAGGAATCCCACCTGCGCAGTATCCTCAAGGCGTTGACATGGCGCTTTATCGCCACGGTTACGACGATCACTATCACCTACGTTGTTAGTGGAGATGGTTCTCTAGCGGTCAAGGTCGGTGGGATTGACATTGGCGCGAAACTCGCGCTCTATTACGGTCACGAACGCGCGTGGCAACTGTTGCCACGAGGGGCTATTCGCCGACTGTTTCGTTTTCGAAAGCGTTTCTAACTCGACTTTGACTGCATCAGGATCATCCGATTTGAGCCAGAGCGCCGACTCCGTAGATGGAACGACACCGGCATCGCACATCGTCTCCGGCACAGCATCCAATGGTCGTCCGCGAGCCAGTTTGTGCCGAGCCGCCTTGAGTTTGAATGAATCTTCTGCTAGACGGTCCCGCGACTCTACCTAATCTATCGAGAGGACGCTTTCGGGGAGCGAACTTGCGGAGCTTGCGGGTATGAGAATCCCGATGTAGAGTCCAGTGGAGAAGTCCGTTCTGGTATCATAAGGCGGAGGTCTGCGAAACCTCTATTCGGCGGTTCGAATCTGCCCGTCGTCTGCACTCCCTCTTACGGTACCAGCAACACCTTTCCCATCGTGCGGCCGTTTTCGAGGTCGTCCTGCGCGCGGCCCGCGTCTTTGAGCGGGTAAGTGCCGTGGACGTGTACCGACACTTCGCCTGATCGTACCCAACCCAGCACGTCGTTGGCACGCCAAAGCAATTCGTCACGCGTCGCAACGTGGTGGTTCAGCCCTGGTCTTGTAAAGAACAACGACTTCGCATTGATAAGCGAGACCGGCACCGTATGCACTGCGCCGCTGGCCGCGCCGTAAAGCACCATTGTGCCGCGCGGTCTCAGGCTGGCGAGACTTTTGTCAAAGGTCGTTTGTCCGTCGGCGTCGTATACCACGTTCACACCTTCGCCGTCGGTGATTCTCATGACCTCGTCTTGAAAATCCTGTTTTGTGTATAGCACGACGTGATCGGCACCGAGACTGTGGGCCATCGCCGCCTTTTCGTCAGTAGAGACGGTCGTAATGACCGTTGCGCCCAGCCGTTTCGCCATCTGAATGAGCAGCCGTCCAACGCCTCCGGCCCCGGCGTGAATGAGAGCAACATCGTCGGGACCCAGCTTGTAGGTCGAGTGACAAAGGTAGTGGGCCGTCATTCCCTGTTCGAGAACGGCCGCCGCAGTCTCGGAGCTGACACCATCCGGCACCGGCACGAGTTGCCAAGCGGGGATGACCATCCGCTCTGCGTACGACCCCATTGTCAGGCCGGCCATCGCTACTCGGTCTCCGACGGATATGTCAGCAACGTTTTGGCCTACTGTCGTCACCGTTCCAGCCGCCTCGAACCCTGGAATCAGAGGCAGCGGACGTGGATAGGCCCCTCTACGAATATACGTATCGATGAAGTTGACACCTATAGCCTCGACGTTGAGGAGCACATCGTCAGGGCCAGGCGTGGGGTCGGGCAGATCAAGGTATTCGAGCACTTCCGGCCCGCCCGTACGTGATATTTGTGTGGCTTTCATTCGGAAAAACCTCTCTCTCAATCTTTCCCTCATCAGGGGTTGACTGGGGTAGGTATTATGGCGAGAACGCCTATTCCACCTTCGCCATTCTGAACGGAGTGAAGAATCTAAAACACTTTCTGACCTGGTACCTCGGGTGACGGCAACCATCTTAGGCCCTTCGCAAAGCCTCAGGGTGGCGAGGCTTACTGAGCGTGCCACGCAGCTATCGTACGTTTATCTACCCCAGTCAGCCCATCATGGGAAAGAGAAAAAAGCCTTATGACTTACTGCTGCTCGGTGAGAGTGCTCTAGCCCCAAAAGCTTGCACCGCCCTTTGATCAGTCCATCGAGAAGCCGCCGTCCACGTTGAGGGCCTGGCCGGTTATCCCGCTGGCTGCGTCCGATGCGAAGAACGCAACGGTGTTGGCGATTTCTTCTGGCGTCTGATCCCTGCCGAGCGGGGTGCTCGTCTTGATGAACCCGTCGAACGCCTCACGAGGGCTCACTCCTTCGTCGATTCCCATACCCACGCGGCGTGACGCGATACGCTCCCACATCTTCGTCCAGACCTGACCGGGACAAACGCAGTTCACATTTATGCCATGGGAAGCGTATTCAAGCGCAAAACACTTGGTCAGATTGATGACCGCCGCTTTCGACGCTCCGTAGGCAAAGTTCGTTCTGGTGCCTCGCCGCCCGGCGACGGACGCGATGTTCACGATCTTGCCGTATTCCTGTGCCTTCATATGTTCGACAACAGCCCCGGTCACCTTGGCGATCCCCTTAACGTTTACGGCGTAGATACTGTCCCAATCGGCCTCGTTGGGCGTCATTCGCTCTTCCCAACCGGGTGTTCCGATGATACCCGCATTGTTAACGACGATGTCGATCTGCCCAAATTCCTTGAGGGCCTTTTCGACCATCTCATCGACAGAGGACTGGTCGGTCACGTCCACTCTGAGCGGCAGCGCCCGACTTCCGAGAATCTCGACATCTTCCTCAACGGCTTTCGCGTCCTCCTCATTTATGTCCGCAATAACGAGGTTGGCGCCGTTCCGTGCCAAGACGGCTGCAATTGCCCGCCCGATGCCTCGTCCGCTGCCGGTGACGATTGCTACTTTATCCGTAACGTCCATATCTGCCTCCTAATATTTGGGGGGTTAAATTTTAGAGAGTCGCGCCTGGGAGCCCACGTACGCGGTCTTGATCAGTGCTAGAACGACGCCGGCGGGTGCGCCATCGCAAACGTGTCACCCGATAGGAATAGTCGTTGTGGTCTCGGCGAGCGCGAAGACCGCTGACGTGCCCTGTCGGCCTATTGCACGAATCCACTGGTCGCGCACATAGGTCACGCCACCTATGGATTTCCCATTAAACGAGATCGTTGCTTCGTTGGCGAAAAACAACAGGGAATAGGTCACGGCACTGTTGTCGGTCATCGGCCCCGGCCCTTCGAGAATCAGAGGCTGATGAATGCTGTTCCAGGTCACTTCTACAGAACCGTCCTCCGCTTCGATGAGCCAAGAGGGCGTCGTGCGGATATCACCTTGACGCGTGATGGTCGCGTCGAAGATTGGCAGATCGTGTTTGTAGAAATTGTTGTTATTCGTGCCACGTACGACGGTCTTGATCATGAACTCCGCGAGGTCTGAGTTGTCGGTATAGATACCGATAAACTTCTCGTGTGGGATGTCGACGAATGCCACGTGGCCCTCACCGGCTGAGCTATACGCGACGCTGTAGAGGGTCACGCGTCCCCGGTCGGCCTGATTGCTATGGTCCTGCAGGTAAGCGATCCAGTGCTCACCCGACCAGATCAGCGTCTTATCGTCTGCGATTCGTTCCGCGCCCAACGGGTCACCTCCGTCATCCGGTTACCAGCCCTGCGGATTATAGATGCCACTCTACGGTCGGTCAATTCAGGCGCAACAGACGCGTCGAGGCGTTTACCCGGAAAAGCTACCAAGGTTGGTAGGCGCAAAACGCTCGTATTGGTAGTGGCCGATCACTTTGATCGAGAGTAAAATTACCCTATGGGTTCACGATTAGTGAAGATACTTTCCTGGCTGCTATACGCGGCAGTCTTGTTTCCGGCCATTGGCCCCTTGGCTGACCACCACTTCGCGGAACGCCAACCGGGACACCTACACAGCGGCACCGTTGTAGTACACTCGCATAGCTATGGTCAGTCACACGGCCATGCTGACCAGGACTCTCAGGGCTCCAACGCCATCTACAACTTCGAGAGCGTTCAGACCATTAACTTCTTCCACACGGGCGACGAGCTTGGCTTAACAGCGTTTTGGCAGTTCCGCCTCGACTCGACGCTTGTACTTCCGTCCAGTCCTACCACCCCGATGCCGGAGCCGCCTCCGAGATTGCCACACCGCCCACCCCGAGCCATCGCTTAGCGTTTGTCGTTGTCAACGTGAATGATACTCGGCCTGTCGCCCGGAATGGGCACGAGCCGTGTGTGGAGATGGCATTGAAGAAAAGTCTCTTGCTGCATTGGGTGCTGATTCTCGTCGCTATGCTAACAGTGGTGGGCTCATCGTTGCCTGTCGTTGCATATGCGAATGGACGGGTGACTAACTTCGAGCTGAAGACGGCGGGGCCCTACGAGATAGCCCTCGGTACCATTCCGCCGAGCCCGTCGGTCGGCAGCCTGCATTTCACCATGTCGGTGAGTCATATTGCTACCAACACCCTCGTGCTGGACGCACAGATCGTCGTGGTGGGCACTGGCCCTGGGTCGAGCGAGAGCGAGATTGGCCCGATAGTTGCCGCGAACAATCTGCAAGACCCCTCGTCTTATGACGTGAACACTGCTGTGGACCGTGAAGGAACCTGGGTGTTCAGGACGACAATTATCGACTCGGACGGTGAGCACTCAGCCGATTTTCAGGTCGAAGTCAAGAATGCCAGCCCGATTACCGGCATCCTTACGCTAGGGGTCCTAGTGGCCTTCCTGGTCGTCTTCGGACTCTCCATTCGCGCATCCCTCGGCGGGCGTCGGAAGCGATCTAAGAAGCAGAATGCCTGACTAATGACCCGAAACAAAAACAAGCGAACCATCGATATCGCCGAGAGTACGCATCAGGAAATGAAGACGTGGCCCAAACACTGTGTGTTCTCCGGAACTTTATCGATGTCATGCTAGGAGCGATCGTGTTCAAGAAAATCATAATACTCGCCAGCGTCATCACACTTTTTTCACTGGCAATTGGTACGGTTAGCGCCCATGAGGGCCGCGCGGTCGGCGATTACAACTTTGTCGTTGGCTTCCTGAACGAGCCAGCTTTCGAGGGATTCCAGAACGGCGTGTCGATTCGGATCACGAAAGAGGCGGAAGAACACGATGAGCATGCCCACGGCGCCATCTTCAACTCGCCCGCGCTGGCGACCGGCGGAACCTTCGAATTCATGGCGATGGAAATGTATAAGGGTTTGACGATTCCGTATCACAACCACCTGAACCACGATATGACGGGCTTGATCATGATCATGGACGACGCGGAGATGTCAGGCACCGTAGAGGTCGAGATTCACGACGATGAGTTCCACGGTGGCGGTGTCATGGTGAAGCCGGGTACCAAGATCGTGTGGGTGAACAACGGGAAAAACGCGAACAACGTCGTAAGCGGCAAAGCTCCGGCGGAAGAAACCCTCGTCGGGGTCGAGGGTCAGCAAGACACACTTCAGGTCTCTGTGACTCATGTCGAGTCCAACGTTACCAAGACGATGAATCTCAGAACAGTGTTCGGAGATCCCGGACACTACGTCGCCGACATGGTGCCGACTGCTACCGGGGTTTACCAATTCCGGGTTTTTGGCTCGGTCGAAGCTAATCCGGTCGATGAAACGTTCATCTCTCGCGGTGGCGGCGGCGACTTCAACGACATTCAGCCAGCCGCAGACCTCCAGTTTCCCAGCGTTATTCCTGCGGGTCGAGAGCTAGAAAACGCGGTCCGGGGCGCGCAGGCGTCCGCTGATCAGGCCACCGATGATGCCTCTTCCGCTGGAACGATGGGGTTGATTGGCATCGTCCTTGGCGCATTGGGTGCCATTGCTGGTGGAACTTCTCTGATAGTGTCGCTGAGAAAATAAGAGATGCATCCGATTGCCGGGAGTCGCACCTCAAGCTGCCTCTCGGCAGTCGGCCAAACAATGAGACTCGCATATACATTAATAGGTCTGATGTTATTGGCGGTCGCGTGTGGGGGCTCAGTGGATCCTGCTCCTACACCGACTCCACCAACACAAATAATTTTGATACCGACGGCGGACCCAGTTCAGCTAGCTAGGACTGGGCAACGCGTGGCCGAGCAAAAGACCTGTCTTGGCTGTCACACAACGGACGGAGGAACAGCCGTCGGCCCGACCTGGCAGGGCTTGATCGGTTCGACAAGGGAGTTCCTAGATGGGACCAGCGCGGTTGCCGACGTCGAGTACATCCGCCAGTCCATCAAAGACCCCAAGGCGAAGATCGTAAAGGACTTTCTCGACCTGATGCCTGCCGATCTGGAGGTCTCAGACAGGGACATTGATGCAATTATCGAGTACATCGAGACACTCGAATAGCTGGAAGAATGCGGTTGGCCTGGTTCTTGCCGTCGTCATCGGATTGACCGTATTCCCCGCACAGCCGACCTACGCCCATGCGAACCTTGCGGACGCCGACCCTGCGCCGGACTCCGTGCTGGGCGAAGCGCCGGAGCGCGTCACGATCTGGTTCACAGAGCCGCTCGAACCCTCCCTGAGCGACATCCGTGTGCTTGACTCCGACGGCAGGCGTATCGACAACGATGACAGCGCCGTAGACGCAAATGACTCCAAGGTCATGTCTGTGACGCTTGGAGACCGTCTTCCGAACGGTACCTATACCGTAGGTTGGCGAAACCTCTCCACCGTGGACGGGCACACTATCCGGGGCACGTTCTTTTTCTCTGTCGGCGAGCCATTGTCAGCTGCACAGCTCGATGTGCCCGACGAGCCGCTTCTTCAATCACCAGCTGAGCCCATCATGCGGTGGATCGTCCTACTCGGTGGACTGACTGTGATCGGGAGCCTTACTTTCTTGCTGATAGTCCTCCGTCCGGCGCTGTCGTTGCTGAGCGGCACCGATGCCTTACTGGCCCGATTACGTGAAAGGACATACTGGACCGTTGCGGTCGGTATCGTCGTCGCTCTCGTAGGCTCGGTCGGACACCTGCTCGTGCAGGCGTCATCGGTCCACGAAGTGTCGTTGCTCGCTGCAATAGGAGAGCCTATTCGGTTCTCGCTGACGGGGACGGACTGGGGCAGGGGATGGCTGCAGCGAACAATTCTCCTCGCCGGGACCGCGGGGCCGGTGTTGGCGTTACTCATTCTACGAAAATCACCCTCGGAGCGACGTGATAACGCGTTGCAGGTCTCAGCGCTGCTCGTCACGGCGCTTGCAATGCTGACTCTGAGCATGACCAGCCACGGTGCGGCGACCGGCGGCATCGAGTCGGCAGCTGTCATCAACGACTACATCCATCTCCTGGCATCGTCCATCTGGGTGGGTGGACTCTTTGCCTTCGCACTGACCGTTCCGGTCATGTTCGCCCATTCGCCTTCAGGCCGACTCCGAGAGGTCGTGACGGCGATTCTGCCACGATTCTCCCTTGTGGCTGGACTTAGCGTTGGCACTCTCATCATCACTGGCCTGTACAGCGCGTGGGCACAAGTGACCATATTGCCTGCCCTGGTCGTGCCCTACGGCCTGACACTGCTCGCAAAGACCGCCCTTGTCGGCATCCTCTTGGCACTCGGCGCGACAAATCTGCTCTGGCTTACTCCGGCGATCCGCAGGGACCAGCGTGTAGCGTCACGTCTCCGTTGGACGGTCACTGCCGAGGCCATCCTTGGCGTACTGGTCGTACTGGCCGTCGGATACCTGAGCAGTCTTGAACCTGCACGACAGGTGGCCTCGCGCGAAGGTATCGGCGTACCCGACAGCCTGACCTTCGAGGAGACCGTTGAGGGCGCGACCATCGATCTCGAAATCACGCCGGGTCAGGTTGGGCAGAATCGTGTTCTCTTGTCGCTGACGAACAGACAAGGAGCGCCGATTTCCAACGCGACGGGCATCGACATCCGCTTGTCTTACCTCGACGCAGACCTTGGAGAAGGTTTTCTGGAAGCCTTATCCGTCGATGGGGAAACCTATGTCGTCGAGGAAGCACCAATTAACATCGCCGGCCCGTACCAGATCGAGCTCGCTGTTCGGCGACCGGATGCCTTTGATGCTCGAACCGCCTTCCGTTTTGAGGCCGTGTCGGGGGCCGGTGCGACAAGCGTAGCGATTTCTCCCTCAGAGGAAACCGGAAAGCTCCTTTTTGGTGTTGAATTAGCGGCCATCGGCTTCATGTTCCTGGCGTTTGGCATACCGATGGGAGGTTGGTACTCACGGAGGGGCCTTACGGTCATGGGGCCGGGGCTCTCGGCGTTCATGATCGGCGCAGTCATCATATTCAACACGCAATTCGCGGAGACGGACCCGACTGGAGAACGCAATCCGTTCACGCCGAATCCCGAGTCTCTCGCCGTCGGACTCGAAAAGTACGGTCAAACCTGCCAGACTTGTCACGGTGAGAGTGGTCGTGGCGATGGGCCAGGGGGTGTGGCGCTAGACCCACCACCTGCCGATCTGATTGTCCACGTGCCGCTTCACGCAGATCAGGTGCTATTCGGTTTCGTACACGATGGCATCGATGGCACTCCGATGCTTGGATTCGGAGATACGCTGTCCGATGAAGAGATATGGCACCTCATCAATTATTTACAGACGTTAGAGTAGGGCGGCAAAAGATCAGAATCGAATCTTGTCGATCAGGCTGGAGCCCAAAATGATGAACAGACGAGTGCTTGTTGGAGCCGCTATCCTCGCCGTCGCCTTCGGACTCGTGGTCTCGTCGGTGAGCGCTCACGGCTTGGGTGAGCGATATGTTCTCCCGATTCCCCTAAATATGTTCATGATCGCCGCCGCCGCCACGGTCGCGGCGTCGTTCGTCGTGATCGGCCTGTTTGTCAACCGGAAACCCGGCCAGTTCTGGTATCCGAGATACAACCTGCTCACCATGCCAGTTGTCGGGCCGATCTTGAGGAACCGCGTGTTCATCACGGCGATCAAGCTAACCGGCGCCTCTGTATTCTTACTCGTCATCGCCACCAGCCTGCTCGGAATTAACAAGCCCGTCGAGAATTTTTCACCGACCTTCGTGTGGGTTGTTTGGTGGGTCGGCATGGGCTATATATCCGCGCTGCTTGGGAACTTCTGGATGCTGGTCAATCCCTGGAAGACGACGTACGAGTGGGTAGAAGGGTTCGTTGCAGGTAAGGGCAGCAGTGATGTTGGCATGTTCGAGTACCCAAGCAGCTGGGGGATTTGGCCTGCCGTCGGACTGTTCTTCGTCTTCGCTTGGCTTGAGAATGTCTACAACGGCGCCGTGGTGCCCTTCAAGCTAGGTCTGATCGTGTTGGCGTACTCTGCCATTACGTGGGGCGGCATGATCGCCTTTGGGAAGTACACCTGGTTACGGCACGGCGAGTTGTTTTCGGTCCTATTCGGCTTCTTTGCGCGCTTCTCGCCCACTGAAGTTAGGGTCTCGGACGGCCGGCTGTGTAACCGATGTGACGGTTGTGCCAACCAAACCGGCGGTTGCATCGACTGCTATCAGTGTTTCGAGACTGCGGCGCCAGCCCAACGTGAGTTCAATCTGCGGCCCTTTGCCGTCGGCCTCGCGAATCCGGGTCCCGTCACTGCCTCCTCTGCGATCTTCGTCGTGCTTACGCTGGCCTTCGTTACCTTTGACGGCATCTCGGAGACCAACGTTTGGCTTGAGATCCAGGACTCCCTCCAGTCAGTTGTATCCGGGTTGCCGGGTGACACGTTCGGCACTATCGACACGATAGGTATTCTCATCATCCCCACGGTGTTCCTCGCGGTCTACATGGCCTTCGCCTGGGGGATCAGACAGTTCGAGGGCACGACCGATTCGCCCGTGTTCGATATCGCAAAGGTGTTCGTCATCTCTCTCATTCCCATCGCGCTCGCGTACAACATGGCCCATTTCATCTCGCTGCTGGCGATACAAGGGCAGGGGATCATTCCCTTAATTTCCGACCCGTTCGGCAACGGCTGGGACATCTTCGGCACCGCCGGATATCGCGTGAACATAAACATCATCACCGCCGAATTCGTGTGGTGGGTGTCCATCGTTGCCATCGTGCTGGGACACATTCTGTCCGTGTACATCGCCCACGTGATCTCGCTTCGCCGCATGCCGACTGCCGCGCAGGCCGTCAAGAGCCAATATCCCATGCTGGCTCTCATGGTTTTCTACACTGCCACGAGCCTCTGGATCATTGCACAACCAATCGCGAACTAGAGAGGGAGGGTGTCAGGTATTGGGCGTTAGGTTATAGGTGAAAGAAAGACCGTCCGCGCTCCTTGATCTGGAGACCCCTAGCTCCTAGCCGCTAGACCCGATACCCTAACACCCAATACCTATCACCCATCACATCTGGAGGCCCCATGCTCGCCGCCCTGTACAACGGTGTCGATACTGTCGAAATCAAGGAGATTGACCGTCTCGAACCCGGTCCAGGCGATGTCGTCGTAAAGGTACGCGCCGAGGGCATCTGCGGCTCCGACTTGAACCAATACCGCAAGTTGACCGAGCCGGAGATGCTTCCTGCCGGACACGAAACGACTGGAGAGATCGTTGAAGTAGGAGAAGGCGTCGATCTGGTGAGAATCGGCGAGCGTGTAGCCGTCGAGACGGTCGGACACGGGAAGGCTTGTCTGACTTGCTGGTACTGCCGACAGGGCCAGTATCGCAATTGCGTCGATAAGGGCGACTATCAAGGCGGCGGCTTCGCTGAGTACGTCACCCGAAACGCGGTCGGTTGCTATCCCCTGACAGATGGCATGACCTGGGAGGAAGGCGCGCTCGTTGAGCCGCTCGCAGTTTCCATACGGGGTGTACGCCGAGGCGAGATGAAACCGGGTGATACCGTCGTGGTACTCGGCGCGGGCACAATCGGTCTAACTGCGATTGCGGCTGCGAAGGCGCTTGGCGCAGGCAGGATCATTGCTACGGCTCGCCATGAGCATCAGGTATTGCTCGCGAAACAACTCGGTGCGGATATCGTCGTGCAGTCAGACGACGCGAATATCAAGGGCGTAGTCGACGATCTGACCGATGGCCTAGGAGCCGACATGACGATCGAGACGGTCGGTGGTTTCGGGAACGACAACACACTCGTTCAGGCCGTCGATGTGACCCGCGTCATGGGCCGAATCGTCGTTCTCGGCGTGTTCCACGAACCGACGATGACCGACTGGATGGCGCCCTTGATGAAGGAGCAGTCGATCATTTTCTCAGTCTGCTACGGCATCATGGATGGTAGACACGACTTCGAGATGGCTATCGACCTCATGGCCTATGGCAAAGTTGACCTCAAACCAATGGTCACTCACAGATTCCCGCTAAGCGAGATGCCCGAAGCCCTCGCAACGGCTTATGACAAGTCCACCGGCTCGATCAAAGTGCAGCTGCTTATGTGAGGTTTGAGGGGTGAGATCGAACCTTTGGCCACTCCGTTCCCTGACACCTCACACCTCAAACCCCAAACCTAGATGTTTCCCATCCCCTCGGCTTCCCACTTGTCCCGGATGCCTGCCAGTTCTAGGGCAACGTCTTCAACCGTACCAGGATGGTTTTTCGATAGCACTTCAATCGTCCACGCGCCATTGAACCCGATGTCATCAAGGGCTTTCGCAAACGAGTCGAAGTCTATGACGCCGTGTCCCGGGGGCAAGTGATCGTCCTGATCAGTCGAGCCGTCCTGGATGTGGAGAGCATACAGTCGGTCGGAGGCGATGCGAGTCTCGGTTGCGACGTCGAGCTTGCGGAGTCTGGTGTGACCAATGTCCTGACAGATGCCTACGTATTCGGCAGGCATGTCGGCCATGAACGAACGTAGCTCTTGCATTGTTTCCAGAGGTCGGGCGAGTAAGCCGCCGGTCGCCGGGAGATTTTCGAGAGCCATCCTCACGCCGGTCTCCTCGCCGATCTTCACGAGTTCCGAAATCGAGCGGTGAGCATTCTCTGTCGCCTGTCCAACATTCTCCGGCGTGAATTGAACGTCTCCGTCCCCAGATGGTCTGCCCGATGGATGAACGATGATCGTACGACCACCGATCTCTGCATGAAAGCGCATCGCCGCCGCAACCCAGCCCACGTGCACCTTGCGCTCATCTTCGTCGAAGCTTGCCAGGTTAGTAACACTATATGGCGCGTGAATCGTATGGGGGAACACGCCCAGACTCTCAAGCGCATCGCGAAAAGGCTTCGGGTCCGGCGGCCCGTCCTCCCAGCCGATGCCCTCCGCCATCAACTCGACTTCGGGATACCCGCCCGCCGCAACCGAGCGAATCGCCTCGATCGGGTCCCCGACCAGGCTTCCTTCCTTGTCGAACATATGAAGTCCGGCAGCTATGCTGTATTTGGGCATTGATGTCTCCTATGCTATGTAGCTAGAATTCTTGTTCTAGTGTTAGTGAACCAGTCATAATTTAACACAAGGCCATTCATACGTCTTCTGGCCTAGCTTACCCCGTCCAGTCAAGGTACGATCATGCCCACGGAGCCGCTCACTGATCTGTTAGATAGAGACCTATCCAAGGCCGCTGCAAAGGATATCATCGAGAACGACTCAGCGTTACTCCGTGAGATTGTTAACTATGCCACGAACGCGTGGGCTCGATGTGCGGGTTCGGCGAAGGGAGAGGAGAACGAAGATATTGCCTCAACGTCTTTGTATTACCATATGATCGAAATGACCGATGGTATTGAGGCCTTGGTTTCTGAGCAGTGCATTGTCCCTGCAGTCCCACTACTAAGAAGCTCATTTGAGGCCAATATGTCCTTGGAGTACATTTTCGAAGCGGACTATGTTGATCGGAGTCTGGCATGGCTAGTGCAGGACGTCAGACGACGCATTGCATTATATGAGTCAATGGATCCGTCTACCGAGAGGGGAAAGCAAGCACAGTCGATAATTGCTCATGACGACGTTGGACGAGGTGTGGACTTCTCTGGTGTAGGATCAACGAAGGAGAATGTTGACCGGCTCGAACGGTTGTTAAAAAGGCAGCAATTCGAGAAGGTCATCCAAGAGTACGACAGATTGAGATCGAAACGCGAACGCAACCCTCAGTGGTATCGACTGTTTGGTAGCTCAAGAAACCTCCATGACTTGGCTCGGCACTTAAACAAAGGAGCCCAGTACGAATTCTTGTACCGACACTGGTCCGAGGTTACACACGCAACTACTTTTCAACGGATCATCGTCCACGACGATTCAGGGATTTCTGGTGTAAGACGAATGCGCGACCCTAGCTATCTGGGCGACGGTTCATCTATAGACGCGTCCCTTCTACTTGGTGCCACAAGGTCAATGCTTGCTAGGTTTCGTCAAGGTGAAGAGACGAGCGTGAAGAAATGGTATATTTCCGAAGTGCGACCCAGAAATCAAGTAACCCTCGAACGGCGAAGAACGTAGCCGACTCACATTCGCACCCGTTCGCCCTTCGGATCATACGGTGGCGACAATCGAACCTTCGCCGCGAATCGCTCGGTCGCGACCTCTAGCTCGTAATCGCCGGCGCGAATCCAGGCGGGCGTAACTCCATCGGGGTTCTCGACGTAGCCCATGCCGATCGACGTGCCGATGGTGTGCCCGAATGTCCCCGACGTGATGCGGCCCACGAGTTCGCCGTCGCGCCATATAGGTTCGTTGCCGAGTAACAGTGGCTCAGGGTCTTCGAGCGTGAAGATTTCCAGACGGCGTGTGACACCCTCGGCACGCTGTTGAAGCAGGGCATCGCGCCCAATGAAGTCGACGCCCTTGTCGAAGTCGACGGCGAAGGTCAACCCCGCCTCGACAATGCTGTCAACGTCAGTAATGTCGTGGCCCCACGCACGGTATGCCTTCTCCAGGCGCAGCGACTCCATAGCATGTAACCCGGCGGGCAGAAGCTCGTATTCCGGCGCAAGCTCCATGATCCGGTCGAGGACGTGCGTCGCGAATTCGGTCGGTATATAAATTTCCCAGCCTAGCTCGCCGACATATGTGATTCGAGTTGCTCGGACGGGTGCATACCCGATGGCGATCTCCTGCGACGACATGAACGGGAAAGCGTCGTTAGACAAGTCTGCGTCCGTCAGTTCCGACAAAAGCGCCCGCGACTTCGGCCCCATAACTCCCAACACTGCATACGCGGACGACACGTCGGTAACGAAAGCGTGTGCATCGTCTGGGATGTGGTCTTCTATCCACCGAAAATCTCTCGTGGCGGTCGCACCGCCGGTCACGATCATGTACTTGTCCTCGGCAATACGCGTTACGGTAAGATCGGACTCGAAGCCGCCGTTCCTGTTCGGCATGGCCGTGTAGACAACCCGCCCTGGCTCTACCTCCATCTGTCCTGCAAAGATGGTCTGCGCGACGCGCTCGGCGTCCTTACCTTGCAGCAAGTATTTGGCGAACGAGGTCTGGTCGAATAGGCCGACTGATTCGCGTACAGCACGATGTTCTTCGGCCGAGTATCGGAACCAGTTCTGCCGACCAAACGAGTAATAGTAGACAGGGTCTTCGCCGAACGGCGCATACCAGTTGGGGCGCTCCCATCCTGCGACCTCCCCGAAACACGCTCCGATGGACGCCAGCCGGTCATGAAATGGAGACCGCCGGGCACCTCGTGCTGTCTCCATCTGCCGGTGAGGGTAGTGCATGCCATAGAGAGTCCCGACCGACTCGACCGTACGGTCGTGTAGATACTTCTTAACGTTCTGGAACTGGTGGAAGCGGCGAATGTCGACCTCCCACAGGTCCATCGTTGGCTCGCCCTCGACAATCCACTCTGCGACCGCCTTGCCTACGCCTGGTGCGGCCGCTATGCCGGTCGAGACCAGCCCAGTCGCTATGTAAAAATTCTTGAGGTCGGGCGACTCCCCCATGAGGTACCGGTTGTCGGGCGTAAAGCTCTCGGCGCTGACGCAGAAGCGGTTGATGCCCGCCTCTTCCATAGCAGGAACACGATGAATCGCGTTCTTCCAAAAGACCTTGAAGTGCTCCCAGTCCGGTTCTAGTAAGCCGAAATGGTATTCGTCGGGAATCTCGTTATCGCCCCAGGGCTTGGCGACGGACTCGAATCCGCCCATCAGTATTGCGCCCTGGTCCTCTGCGTCCCTCCTGAAATAAATTTGTTCGTCGGGGTCGCGCAGACCAGCGATACCTTCCGGGATGCCCATCTTATTGGTGACGAGCCACATGTGCTCAGCACCATAGAGAGGAATGTTGACACCAGCATCGAGTCCGAGCTGTCGTGACCACATGCCCGCCGCGCAGACGACGTACTCCGCTTCGATATCTCCTTGGTCCGTGGAGACTCCTGTCACGTTACCATCCGCGTGAGTAATCCCGGTCACGGCGACGTTCTCTATTATCTTGGCGCCACCCATTTCAGCCCCTCTGGCTATCGACAGCGCCGTACTGGCGGGAACTGTTTCCCCGTCCTTTGGGATGAAAATACCGCCTTCGAGATCGTCTGTGCGCATCATCGGCCACATATCGCCGGCCTCAGCTGCACTGATTTCATGTATCTCGATGCCGTAACAACGGCCGAGCGACAAGATGCGCTTGAGCTCGTCCATGCGATCCGTCGTGCGTGTGACCGTTACGCTGCCGTTGGCACGAAATCCGGTCGGAATGCCCGTCTCCTCGTGAAGCTTCGAGTAAAGCTCGACGCCCACACGGTTGATGTCGATCATCGTCCTAGTGGCTCGGAGTTGAGTGACCATACCCGCGGCGTGCCAGGTCGTCCCACCGGCGATGGTCTTGCGATCAAGCACGACCACGTCCTTCCATCCCAACTTCGTTAGGTGATAGGCGACACTGCACCCGACGATGCCCCCTCCGATGACTACGACTCTCGCTCTATCCGGTATGTTTTCAGCCACGCCAGCCTCCCGCTCAAGATGTGGGCTAGATGTTCTCACTGCACGCCGTTTGACGCAACACCGTTTTTGTTACAATTGCGGGCATCGGCCTATCAGCTCTTGCACGCAGATTGGAGGGACAAGATGGCAGTCCTGTCCGTAGCCACAGATATCAACGCCCCAGTTGCAGAAGTCTTCGACTATGTAGGGGATCAGCGGGTCTACACGAAGTGGTGCCCAGGTGTCGCTATGTGCGAGATGACGTCCACGGGCGAAGTCGGTGTCGGTGCGACTCGAAACGTGAAAATGAGTAGCACAGGTTTTAGCTTCGATTGGGACTGGGTGTGCGACGAGTTCGACCGGCCAAACAAGATCGTCCGGTCAAGCGACAACGACCCGCGCACGAAGATGCTCGACACGGTCACGTTCGAGGAAATCGATGGCCGAACCCGGGTAACCCACGATCTCGACTATGAATTGAGCGGCGTACTGAAATGAATACGTGTTGTTTGGGTGTTGAAGGGTAAGAAGCGTATGGCCCTTGATCTGTCGAACCTCAAACGCATCATGGAAGATAAACAGGAGCTATTGGCCCAAGGAGCCGGGTAATGACAGAACGAAGATACTGGCTACTCAAATCCGAGCCGTCGGACTACTCCTTCGACGACCTGATGTCCGAAGAAGATCAGACCGCTGAATGGGACGGCGTCCGCAACTATGCCGCGCGCAATTTCCTGCGCGACGACATCAAGGTCGGCGACGGGGTGCTGTACTACCACTCGATGTCCAAGCCTAATGCAGTCGTCGGAACGGCGGTTGTCGTTAAAGAGGGATATCCCGACGATACAGCCTGGGATCCCGACTCAGACCATCCCGACCCCAAAAGCACGTCAGACAGCCCTATCTGGTACATGGTCGATATCAAAGGGGAGAAGGCCCTCAAAAATCTTGTCACCCTCCAACAGATCAAGGCCACACCCGGCCTTGAAACCTGTTCCCTCGTGAGGATATCAAGGTTGTCAGTCCATCCAATCACTCAAGAAGAGTGGGATATTATCATCGGGCTCGGCAGTGGGGGCTAACCGGAACGTTACGTCGAGAAGTACGTCCCAACTGTCATTGACGCGCCACTAACTTGCGACATACCATCGACGTATGGATTCCTCCGAGAAGACCGCCGCCTCGGTAATCGGGCCCGGCCTGCTGGTTGCCTTCGTAAAGTCCACACGCCCGAAGCAGTGGACGAAAAACCTGCTGGTCTTCATGGCGTTCTTTTTCACAATCGACCAGGAATGGGACCTGGCCGAGATTGAGACAGGCGTCCGTTTCTTCGCAAAGTCCGCCATCGCGTTCGTTCTATTCTCTGCACTAAGTGGAGCCGTCTACCTCGTCAACGACATCGTCGACGTCGAGAAGGACCGACAGCACCCCAGAAAACGCTTTCGTCCTATCGCGTCGGGCAAACTGCCGGTACCGCTGGCGCAAGTCGGAGCCGCTATCTTGGCAGTCGCGGGTCTTGCAGTCGCGTATGCTCTCGAACCACTACTTGGGCTGGTCGCGGCTCTCTACCTCACGACGATGTTGTTCTATTCCTTCATGCTCAAAAAGATAGTGCTTCTCGATGTCTTCTCGATTGCCGCTGGGTTCATATTGCGGGCCGTTGCGGGGGCGGCGGTCTTACAGGTCCCGATATCACCTTGGCTATACATCTGCACCGGCCTCGGTGCGTTGTTCATCGCGCTGTCGAAGCGTCGGAGCGAGTTGGCGCTCGCCGGTGAGGACGCAGCGAAGCAGCGAGATATTCTGAACACCTACTCTGTTCCGCTCCTCGACCAGTTCGTCGCAGTCGTGGCGCCGGCGACCGTCGTGTCCTACGCCCTCTACACGGTCACGTCGGAGAACCTGCCAGAGAATGATGCCATGCTGCTGACTGTGCCTTTCGTGGTCTACGGCTTGTTTCGCTACATGTTCCTCGTCCATCGAAAGGGTCTTGGCGAGGCGCCCGAGGACATTCTCATTACCGATGTCCCCCTTATAATATCCATCGTTCTTTGGCTCGCGACCGCCGCGACGGTGCTGGTCGTTTTCCGCGGCTGATTGTTAACTCTGCCTTGGCAATCGTCGGTGTGCTACACTCCCGACAATTTCGGCGAACCGGAGGCTAACGATTGGTCGCACCTGACGATATCTTCGGAGTAGTTCCCACCTGGGTCGCGCTGTACGGAATGTCTCTGATCGCATTCGCCTTGGCGGGCCTCGTGCTGTATCGGCGGGTGTTCCGCCTTATTATGCTCGGCCAACCGACCAGCCGGTTCGATCAGCCCGTCAAGCGTATCGTCGGGTCAATTCCCCTCATCCTCGGCCAGAAGAAAGTTCTCCAACGGGTGTCGATACGTCGTGACCGCGCTGGGCTGGCCCACTTCTTCATCTTCTGGGGATTTTTGTCCTTCTCGACAAGCTACGTAATCTTCATCTTTGGCGACGCGATCTGGCACGATTTTTCGCGGACGATTCTCACTGACGCTGGCGTAAAGGCGTTTGCAATCTACCTGGATCTCCTAGCTGTCGCGTTCCTGTTCGTCCTGGCCTGGGGAGCAGTCCGACGATGGGTTCTTACACCTCATAGACTGAGCTTCGATCTCACGCAAAAATGGGAGTCTGCGATTATTCTGCTGCTGATCGCGGCGCTGATGGTGCTGACCACTCTCACCGAAGCGTTCTACGTCGCTGCAGGAGGCGATGGTCCGACCTCTGTGGCAATCATCGGCTCAGCCGTTGGCCAGGCGTTGGCCGATGCTGGGATGTCTGCCGGTGCCGCCGACGCGCTCCATGCAATGGCGTGGTGGGCGCACGTCCTCATTATCCTCGGATTCGCTGTGTACATCCCGATCTCCAAGCACATGCACCTCATTGGCGCGCCCCTCAGCTTCGTCTTCCGTACCCTGGAGCCGATGGGCACACTGCCGACGCCCAATGACCTCGAGACCGCCGAGGTATTCGGTGCCGCCAAGGTGCAGGACTTCACCTGGAAGGAACTTCTGGACGGCTACGCTTGCGCCGTCTGCGGTCGCTGCACCGACGCCTGTCCAGCCAACATCAGCGGCAAGACCTTGTCGCCTATGCACATCGCAGAGAACTTGAAAGAGCACCTGCTTGAAGTCGGGCCTGGTATCATCAATGGCCACGACGAGCCTACGGAAAAGCCGCTGATCGGCCCGTGGATTGGCCAGGAATCCCTGTGGGACTGCCTGACCTGCGGCGCGTGCGAGCAGGAGTGCCCTGTCGGCGTCGAGCACATCGACATGATCGTCGACATGCGCCGTAACCTTGTGATGGAAAAAGCGGAGATGCCGGAGACGGCCTTGAACGCCCTCACGAGCATGGAGCAGCGCGGTCACCCATGGCGCGGCACAACTTTCACCCGGACCGATTGGGCCAAGGGCCTTGATGTGCCCACGCTTGCCCAGCATCCCACCGCCGAAATCCTGTTCTGGGTCGGCTGCACCGGCGCGCTCGAAAAGCGGAGCCAGAATGTCTCCCGTGCGATGGCGTCGGTGTTGAAGCGGGCGAAAGTCGACTTCGCCATTCTCGGCGACGAAGAAGGCTGTACCGGCGATCCTGCGCGCCGCATGGGCAACGAGTACCTGTACCAGACCATGGCGCAGCATAACATCGAGACCTTCACCCGCTACGACGTTAAGAAGATCATCACGACCTGTCCGCACTGCTTCAACACGATCAAGAATGAGTACCCGCACCTCGGCGGCGACTACGAGGTGCTCCACTACAGCGAGTTCGTCGCCGACCTGATCGCCGACGGTACGCTAAAGCCCGTCGTCACCATCGAAACATCCATGACCTACCACGACTCCTGCTACCTGGGCCGCCACAACGGTGTGTACGACGCCCCTCGCCAGATCGCAGAGGCCATCCCGGGCCTGGAACTCCGCGAGATGGAGAGACGTCGGGAAAAAGGCTTCTGCTGCGGCGCGGGCGGCGGCCATATGTGGATGGAGGAAAGCCGAGGCAGGCGCGTCAACCACATCCGTACAGAAGAGTTCCTCGAAACGGGTGCCAAAACCGTCGGTGTCTCCTGCCCCTTCTGCCTCCAGATGTTCGACGAGGGTATCTCGTCCAGTGACTCCGCGCAGGGAGCAGAGGCGAAGGATTTGCTGGAGATATTGGACGAGAGTTTGGGCGTGTAGGAAAGACAGATAAATTGGACATCAGTCTAGTGGTGCTGAATGAGAGGGAATACTCGGAGTTTGCCGAGCAACAAGTCATCGAGCTCGCGGATCAACACGTCGGCGCAGGCGAGTGGACGACTGAGGAAGCGGTTGGACATGCGCGTGAGGAACTGTCGGGATTGCTTACTGATCGACTCCGAGAAGTCGGGCATGTTTTCATGAAAGGAGTTGATCCTGAAAACGCCCAGGTAGGATGGGTCTGGATCGCCCCCGCTCCGGCCTTTCTTGGCAAAGATCAAGAAAGTACCCGATGGCTATCGCAGATTACAGTTGACGAGGCACAACGAGGGCGTGGTCTCGGCAGGAACCTTTTGGAGGCAGTACACGATTGGCTTGAGGCACACGGGGTGGAAGAGTTGTGGCTGCGAGTATACAACTGGAACGAGGTTGCCTGGAGGCTTTACACCAGCGTTGGTTACGAGGTTGTCCGCCAATTCTCGACCGACGCACACCTGCGCAAGCGACTTTCGTCACTGAGAGAGGGTAGTCCGCTAATATAGTCACAATGATGAACTCTAGAAGCGTCTTATGAGCACCGAATACACTATCGTCATCGAGAGGGACGAAGACGGCTACTATGTTGGTAGTGTTCCCGCCATGCCCGGCTGCCACACCCAGGGCAAGTCGATTGACCAGTTGCTCGAACGTATGAAAGAGGCCATCGAGGTGTGGCTTGAGGTAGCCCAAAACGCCTAATCGAAAGACTGAGATCAATCGGTTCGTACTGAGCCTGTCGAAGTACGAAGAGCGACGATTAATCGCCCGTGAACAACCTTGTCGCGCTGCACTCGCACTTCGACAAGCTCAGCGCGGACGGGCACCTTGGCCAAACACACAAGATAAATTGGCTCCCTGTAGCACCGAGGCAAGCTGGTAATCGACATCCACGACATCCTAAAGTCCCGCTGGGGCTACGACTCCTTTCGCCCTTTGCAGGACGAGATCATTCAGCATGTCCTGGACAAAAAACATTCGCTAGTGCTGATGCCGACGGGTGGCGGAAAATCGCTGTGCTACCAGTTGCCTGCGCTGTGCCTCAATGGGATGACGCTGGTCGTCTCGCCGCTGATAGCGCTGATGAAGGACCAGGTGGACAGCCTCAACGCAAACGGTATTCCGGCGGCGTTCATCAACAGCAGCCTGACCTCCTCTGAAATCGGGCTTGTCCACAGCGAGGCCCTCACTGGGCGCGTCAAAATTCTCTACGTCGCGCCGGAACGCTTTGCTACGGCGAACTTTCAGGCCTTCCTGAACTCCGCCGTAGTCAGCTTGCTAGCAATCGACGAGGCACACTGCATCTCCGAGTGGGGTCATGACTTCCGGCCCGACTATCGCAACTTGAAGGCACTCCGCAGCCGCTTCCCCGATGTTCCGGTCATAGCTCTCACCGCTACGGCAACAGAACGAGTCCGCGACGATATTCTCGACCAACTCGGTATCCGTGATGGCAGGACCTTCGTTTCGAGCTTCAATCGCGAAAACCTGAGCTATGTTGTACAGCCCAAGCGCCGGGCCTTCGACAGACTGGTCGAGTTGCTCAAAAAGCACAGGGGCGAGTCGGCGATCATCTACTGTTTCTCGCGCAAAGGCACCGAAGAGCTAGTCGCTGACCTGGCCGATGAGGGTTTCAAGGCGATGCCCTATCACGCGGGACTCGAACCCGCAGTACGCCGCATTGCCCAGGAAAGATTCATTCGAGACGATGTGCCGATCATCGTTGCTACCATCGCTTTCGGCATGGGCATCGACAAGCCCGACATCCGACTGATTGTCCACTACGATCTGCCTAAGAGCCTGGAAGGCTATTACCAGGAAACCGGCAGGGCAGGGCGCGACGGCCTTCCCAGCGAGTGCGTCCTGTTTTTCACCATGGCGGACAAGTCGAAGCAAGAATTCTTCATTGACCAGATTGAGGACGACCAGGAACGCAAGCGTGCGCGCGAAAAACTAAACGACATGGTCACGTACAGCGAACTGAACACCTGCCGGCGTCGGCACGTTCTGAGGTATTTTGGCGAGACATGGGAGCAAGAAAACTGCGGCGGCTGCGACGTATGCCTGGCGGACGCCGAGGAATTTGACGCGACAGTGATCGCGCAGAAGATTTTATCAGCCGTAATTCGGACGGATGAGCGTTTCGGAGTGAACCATGTCGTCGACGTACTGCACGGCTCCAGGGCGAAGAAGGTTGTGGAACTGGACCATGACAAACTGTCCGTATACGGTATAGCGCGAGATTTTACGAAGGACGACATTAAAGAAATTGTTCGTCTATTAGACGACAGAGGTTTAGTCGTCACCGCCGACGGAGAGTATCCGACACTCTCCGTCTCCACTGCAGGACGCGACTTCTTGCGGAATCGTGATGGACTCAGGTTGACCCGACTCAGGAAACAAGAGGACGTCCGGCCACGTTCCGACAAGTCGCGTCTGGACTACGACCGCGGCCTCTTTGAACTGCTGCGGCAAGTGCGACGGGTGCTTGCCGAGGAGCAAAACGTCCCGCCTTACGTCGTGTTTGGTGACGTAGCGCTTGTGCAGATGGCATATTTCGTGCCACAGAATAGAGAGAGCTTCGCACGTATCTCCGGCGTTGGCACGACAAAATTAGAGCAATACGGCGAGACTTTCGTGAACCACATCAGCGAGTACGCCGATGAACATGGCCTCGTAGAAAAGGAGGCGCCAACAGACCGCCGAGCCTCACGCGCGGTTCGCAGACCAGGCTCGACTTACGCCAAAACTCTTGAACTGTTCCGCCAAGGATTTTCACTGAGCCAGATCGCAGCGGATCGAGACTTGAACGAGCGCACGGTTCTCGGCCACCTCGAACGGCTAGCCGCTCATGGGGAGGACGTTGATGTGAGCCACCTTCTCGAAGCAGAGCGCTTCGAGCGCATCAAACAAGAGTTCGAGCGATCCGAGAATCCCTGGCTAAGCGCGATCAGAGACGCCCTAGGAGAGGGATACTCTTTCGAGGAAATCCGGCTAGCGCGGTTACAGCTTCAGCGCAATCCGAGTAATGCCAATGAGTCCCGCTCGATGATCGCTTCGAGTTGATCTTCGGGCAACTCCGGTAGGTGATACCTGCGAGCGTAGTCGTTGAGGCCGCGCAAAAAGCTCATAGTCTCGGTCGGCGTGGTAACTGGAAAATCGCTGGCGAACAGCAGTTTGTGAAGCATCCCCCACTCGTGAGCGTGCATGAAGGCATGGTACGCCTGCCACGGCCTGATCAGCGCGCCGGAGACATCCGCGTAGACGTTCGGATGCTTGCGAATGATGTTCACGCAGTCGACGTGCCATGGGTGGGCCATGTGCGCCATTACGACCTTCAGATCGGGGAACGCCGCAGCGATGTCGTCCATCGCCAACGGATGAGCGTAACGCAGCGGCGCGTCAGGAAACGGCGAAGTGCCCTGATGAAAGACGATTGGCAGTCCAAGTTTCTGAGCGCGTTCATAGACGCGGAACGCATTCTCACCCGTCGGGTCGAAATTCTGATAGTTTGGCCCGAGTTTCATCCCTCGCAGACCAAGATCGCTTACCGACCGCTCGATTTCGTCCAGCACATCCGCTTCGTCCGGATGTACCGACATGAATCCGATAATTTTGTCCGGCGCTCGCGCAGCCACCTTTGCTGCGATGTCGTTAACGTTGCCCTGATTTGCCAGGACTTGCACCGAGTCCTCGCCGGGTCGAGGAGCAATGCCGAAAACGAATGCCGCATCGACAGGCCCCATCGCGTCGAGATAATCGTCAACGCTGTTCGTCAGGCGCACGTTGCTACCGGGACGCATGGCCGACTCAATCACGACCTCGTCATCGGGAACGAGGCCGTCGTGGGTTGGTAAGTGTGTATGGACATCGACAATCATGGTTTTCTCACATAGAAATGCCGCTCCAACAGAGAGATCTGAGATGGATCGGCGTCAAAATGTCGCTTCGACCTACTTGCTTAGCAGCTTCTTCTGGCGGCGATACATGATCTTGGCGCGGTCAGTGTCGCTCAAATGGGGCTCGAATTTTTCGACGAACTCGGCCAAATTCTCCTCTTTCGTCGCGGTCGTCGTGTCGATCTCGAACTTATTCCGTATGAAGGAGGCATTGTACTGTGTCTCGAAGCCTTCGAGGACTTTTTCGATGTCTTCTTCCTGGAGATAGCTGAACTTATGGGGGTTGGCATTCCTGCGATCTCTGATCGTGTCCGCCGATGCTTTGACCAAGACAATTGTCGTGTCGCGCGCGCGGTGCATGATGTCCTGCTCAATGTGGCGGGCGTACCACTGACGGTCCGCATATTCGCCGGGGCCGCCGTATCCATAGTACAGGGGAGCGTAGACTGCCTCGTCGATGTGGTAGCCGATACTGTTGTGATGTGCGTCGCCGTAAAAACTTTCGCCAACGTGATATTCCATGTGGTACCGCTGGAACGACTCACGGATCTTCGGGCTCAGATCTATGTACTGCTGATTCTCCTCGTCGGTGTGTCCGCTCATAGTCGGATCGGGGCCGTTGCCCGCCTCCCAGTCCACCCACATTTTCTTGACGTCTCCGTCAGGGCTGTTGGGGTGGGACACGTACGGCGCTTTCCAATGATCGTGGAAACTGAAATCGTCGCCCAGCGCGTCCTTCACCCATTTCGTGATTTCCCAACTCAGTGTTGTCGTACCCGCATACTCGCTGCCAACAAGAATCAAATGCATGGAACACCTCGAAGTCCAAGATTTTGCTACAGGGTACGGGCAAAACCGGCAACTGTACAGAGGGTTTTGCGAGGAATCTAGCGTGGATTTGCCAGCTTCTTGTCCCTTCACCCTTGACGGGGGAAGGTTAGTATGGGGGAGACTACGCGGCGCGATAGGTTCGGTGCCTGTTTGGATAGTTCCCAAACGTAGCAATCTATTCGCGCTGCTTGGGCGTAGAAGCCATCCGAGCGCGGTCGTGGTCGGTCAGATGCGGCTCGACCAATCTCACAAATTCAGCGACGGACTCGTCAATCGTGGCATCGGACGTGTCGAGCGAAATCTTGTGAGTCAACCGAGACCGCTCGAACTCTTCCTGGAATCGCGTCAGCACCAGTTCGATATCAGGCTCTTTAAGCACGCCATTCGGATGCAGGTTCGCCGACATCCGACTTCTGATGATGTTCGAGGACGCCGTCACGAGACAGAGCACCGTATCTGGTGCCGTACCGAGGATTTTGTTTTCGATTCCGTCCATGAACCCCCGCCGGTCGGTGTAGCCGAAGTACAACTCGCCATAGACGGCCTCTTCGATGTGCAACCCCACGATGACTTTGTCGGCCATTCCCGGCAGCGCGGCGGTATGATAGACCACGTTGTGCCGCATGATGTTGTCTTTAATTCGCGGGCTAAGCGCCAGGAACTGTTCCTGCTCCTCTATCGTGAAATCGGATGGAACAGGGGCGTACTCATCGGGGTGAGTAACAGTGTAGGGGATTTTGAAATGGTCGTGGACGAGGTTGACGTGCCCGCCGATCTCGCTGTGAATCCACTCACGGATTCGGAACGCCAGCGTCGTAGTGCCCGAATACTCGCAGCCGACGAGGGTAACTCTCATGCGACGGGTTCTTTGGTTTCGATCAGATCCCGCATAAACGCCCTGATGTCGTCAGCCATGTCGTCGCGGCGAAGGGCCTCGTAGATGGACGCTTTGAGCATCCCGATGGGTTTACCGGCGTCGAAGTGGACACCTGGGAACTGATAAGCGAATGCTCGATGGTTCTCTAGAAGCCCAGAGATCGCGTCGGTTAGCTGAATTTCGCCGAGTGCCCCAGGTCGTGTGGACGCAAGTATGTCGAATATCTCAGGAAGCAGAACGTAACGACCAATGATCGCCAGGTTCGACGGGGCGTCCTCCAAAGCGGGTTTTTCGACGAGACTCACAATCTCGTGAGTCCGACCGTTGCGGGTCTTGGGCTCGATGACGCCGAGATTGGGGATCATCTCGTCTGGTACTTCGCGCACTGCAATCACGGCGCTCTCGGTTTCATGATAGATGTCGATCATCTTGCCGATCGTCGGCCCACCGTTCCATATCAGATCGTCCGGCAGGAAGACCGCAAAGGGCTCGTCGCCAATGACCGACCTAGTCATGGAAACAGCATGACCGAGTCCTTGTTGCTGGTGCTGATGAACATATGTAATCTCGGCCATTTCGGAGATGTCGATCATCTGCTCGATCAGCTCGCTTTTGCCCTGGTTCTCCAATGCCGCTTCTAGTTCCGCGAATCGGGCGAAGTAGGTAGTTATCGCTTCTTGATGTGGAGACAGAACGATGACTATGTGCTCGATACCAGCCGCCACAGCTTCCTGCATTGAATACTGAAGCACGGGGGTGTCCAGAACAGGCACCAGCATCTTTGGGACGGCGCGAGTGACGGGCAGGAACCGAGTCCCGAATCCTGCGACGGTTATGACTGCTTTGCGTACTTTCATTTGGGCCGAGTTACCTATTTCGTAGAAATGTTGGCTTCTGTTTCGATTATATCAGGCACCTGAGAGTGTTCAATGACCTTGTGTGTCGAGCCAGGCGAATTCGCTATGATAGGATGACCGGCAAGCTAATACTTTTTGCGCGGGAGGGCAACATGACACTTGGAAGGGAAAGGTGCGTAGCGTGTCGCAGGGATTCGCCGAGAGTTACCGATGAGGAGATCGTCGAGCTGCATCCCCAAGTGTCAGATTGGCAGTTGACCGAGCACGATGAGATCAAGCGCCTCGACCGGACTTTCAAGTTCTCGAACTTTGCAGGGGCGATGGAGTTTACCCACAAGGTCGGCGGGGCAGCCGAGGATGAGGGGCATCACCCACGCATCACAACCGAGTGGGGTCGGGTGAACGTCGCCTGGTGGACACACAAGATTCGCGGTCTCCACCGAAACGACTTTGTGATGGCCGCCAAGACGGACGTGCTTTACGCTGAGGTGTCTTGACTGTCTGCTATAAGGATCCGTGGCCTGGGCTGGCTGTCGAGTTTCGCCCAGTCGATGATGCCAGTCTCCAAGAGCGGCAGCCACTCCGCAGTATCGGCAAGAAGCCGGTCCGTCTGCACACCGAGCCATTCTGGCTGAAATATTTTCAGCAGCGTGACCCCATCGCGCAGTTTGACCCGTGCACCATTTCGGTTGTGTTTTGATAGGTGATGGAACCCGACCGATGTCTTGATGATTCCGTGGTAAAAGAGTCGAAATGGGTAGGGCGTGTCCTTCCAAACGTCTTCCAACGTTTCGTGGCACTCCCAAAATTTCCCCACATTGAACTGATTGGCAGCCGTTTGCAGTTCGCCTGGAGGGTCGGCCACGGGCCCATCGAATGCTCCTATGCCGCATTGGTCCAGGACGTTCAGCCACTGCTCCTCAAGCATGCGGCGGTTCCTGTACGGCCACACGGAGAGCCCAGTGATCGCATCCGTCTCGATACGTTTCGGTTCGGTAGTCAACGGCCTACTCGCGTGAATCTACGGTTGAAAATGCAGTACAAGTGTACTACACTACTTCAAAGGGACGGAGCGCTCCGTCCCTTTTGTGCGCTTTTCGGTAAATGAGACATTTTGGGACAAAATGGGACAGAAAACGAAGGGGAGTCTCAATTCCCGCTGACCGCTCCGCCAGTCTACCATGGGGATGCCGCCCATATTTGATCGAGGATGCCTGGGAACCCTGTCTCATTTCGGCGCAGAATGTCACATAATTCGGGGGGCCTGTCCCTCTGCGGTCGCCAGGCAAGGCCCTCTTGCCGAAGACCGCATCTAAATTTGATAACAGTAGTATCCCGACTTGAAATCTCTCGGTCGCGGCTGCCTATTTGGTATACTCAGGACGCTGCCCGAGCGATGGACAAGTCTGGAAGCGCAAAGAGGAACACGCGATGACCGTAACAGCAGTATTAGGTGCTCAGTGGGGTGACGAAGGCAAAGGCAAGATCGTGGACGTGCTCGCCCGCGAAGGCGACATCGTTGCGCGATTCTCCGGCGGCAACAATGCTGGGCACACAGTCATCACCGACCAGGGTGAGTTCAAGTTCCACCTGCTTCCATCTGGAGTCGTCTGGCCTCATACGCTTAACGTTATCGGCAACGGCGTCGTGGTGGACCCGGATGTGCTGCTCGAAGAGATTACCGGCCTCGAGGCACGCGGTATCAGTATCGAGGGCCGACTGATCGTCAGCGAGCGCTCGCACCTCGTCATGCCTTACCACATCATCCTCGACGAGATGTCGGAGAAAGCCAAGGGCAGTAACGCGATAGGCACAACCGGACGCGGAATCGGGCCAGCATACGCCGACAAGGCTTCCCGTATCGGCATTCGCGCGACCGAACTGGCGGACATCGAGTCGCTGTTCCCGAGGCTGGAGGACGTGGTCAATCACCACAACGCCATTCTTACCAAGGTCTATGAAGTCGATCCCGTTGATCTGATGGTAGTGTTCGAAAAGTGCAAACTCTGGTCCGAGCACCTGTTGTCATATATCGGGCCTGTCGAGCATATCATGTTCGACTCGGTGAACTCCGGTAAGCAGATCATCATCGAGGGCGCGCAAGGCGCTCTCCTTGACCTGGATCACGGCACGTATCCCTTCGTTACTTCGTCCCATCCGACGATTGGTGGTGCTATGACTGGCCTCGGCTTGCTGCCAGGCCAGATCGACAGCGTACTCGGAGTGTTCAAGGCGTATAGCACGCGCGTCGGCGCTGGGCCTTTTGTCACCGAATTGCTCGATGAGACTGGCGACAGGATCCGTAATTTGGCTCAAGAGTTTGGCACTACCACGGGCAGGCCTAGGCGTGTTGGCTGGTTTGACTCGGTTGTCGCCAGGTACAGTGCGCGCATCAACGGTTACACTGGTATGATTCTTACGCGACTCGATGTGCTCGACGATTTCGACACAATTATGGTCTGCCGTGCTTACGAACTTGACGGTGAAACCGTCTGGGACTTCCCCGGCAACGCTTCGGCTCTGGATCGCTGCATTCCTATTTACGAAGAAATCCCGGGTTGGGACATGCCCACTGCTGGCATGAGCGTCCACGAAGATCTGCCAGCGAACGCCAAGGCGTACGTCGATAGGATTCAAGAGCTAGTCGGTGTTGGAGTCGACGTGATCTCGACCGGCCCTCACCGCGACGAGACGATTCATGTGAAGCCGATGGTTGCGGCGTAGCCGGACGGAACATGAGCACGTCAGCGTTCAAGAGGCAGAATTAGACTACGAAAGGCGCAATGGCTCGTAGCGGGGTGGTGGTGTTAATTGTTTTGGTAGTGGTCTTGGCCGTAGTGTCTGCGTTGGTTTTCGCATTGAGATCAGATCGAGTTGCGCCTGGGGATCGGCACTCCAGTGACAGCAGGAAAGAAGAGACTGCGTGTGACGGGTTGGAACCCGGCCAAACGATTGAAACTCTAACGACATCGACGCTTCCTAACGGAGGGACGAAGTTTGAACACGAAGAGTTCTATTGGAATGAGCAAGGGGAATGTAAATCTCACTGGTGGGGAGGCAGTATTTGATGGCATGAAACGTCAATACGCCGAGCGGCATGGCAGGATAACAGTTCGCAAAAATCATGCCTGATAACATTCAAATCATGGTGGGTTGTAGCTGGATCAGTGCGCCATCGTGCCAGCAGTGGAATTGATCGGGTCTAGTCGTTGGGGATTTGGGCTGCTCTTAGTGACCCAATCAGGAATAATCGATATTCATACAGGATGGTTTGCCAACAAATCTAAGGACGATTCTCCGGGCTAAGGTCTAAAGTAACGCGAAATTGTCGTGATGAAGCATCTTGGCAGACTTAGCTGTCGGCCGTCCATTGACGACGAGGCACCTCTACCTTTCGCTTTGGAATGGCAAATGTGCTTCTCTTGTGGAGGGAGATCCGTGAACTCTACTGAAGCTATGCCACAGGCAAGTCGACCTCGTACATATCCATCACCGGGTCGAATTTTTTCGTAAATGCTTCGTCCGGCGGGGCCATTGGCAGACGGGTATGGCCGGCATCGAATCCGGCACGGTTAACGGCGTACTTGACCGGCACCGGGTTTGTTACCCAAAACAGCGCTTTGAAGATCGGGAGCATCCGGCGATGCTCAGCGGCGGCCCGCTCAACCTCGCCTTCCAGAATCAGGCCCATCATCGTCTTGATCTGATCGCCCATGAAATTTCCGGCGACGCTGACGATACCGTAGCCGCCCACGCACATTACTGAAAATGTCTCGTCGTCGTTGCCCGACCACACTTCGAATCCGTCCGGCGCGCCGTCGACGATCTTCGCGATTTGTACGGGGTCGCTGGACGCCTCTTTGACGCCGACGATATTGTCGATCTGCGCCAATCGCAGTGTCGTCGAGTCATCCATGTTCAAGGCTGTGCGGGAGGGCACGTTGTACAACATGCACGGCAGCGACGTAGCCTCGGCGATGGCCTTGAAATGCAGGTACAGCCCTTCTTGCTGAGGCTTGTTGTAGGCTGGGACGGTCAGCAAGAATCCGTCCACACCCAGTTTTTCAGCTTCTTGAGTCAACTCGATGGACTTCCGGTGATTGTTGTCGGTAGTTCCCGCGATAATCGCAGCGTCCGGGCCCACGGCCTCTTTGACTTCCGCGAACAGACGCAGCTTTTCTTCGTCGGACATCGACGGCGACTCGCCGGTTGTACCGCCTATCACAAGACCGTCGTTGCCGGAGGCTATCAAGCCCTGCGCGAGTTTTCGGGCTTGCGGGTAATTGATCTCCCCGTCCGCCGTCATCGGGGTTATCATCGCGGTGAGCAGCCGACCGATTTCTGCTGGCATATCAGTTTCTCCTTGCGGTCCGGAGCAGTAACTCCCGTCTTAGGAGTTCTTCCGCGATCTGAATTCCGTTTAGTGCCGCGCCCTTCCGAAGGTTGTCCGTGGCGAGCCACATCGCGATACCCTTGGGGTTGGACACGTCCTGGCGGATACGGCCAACAAACACGTCGTCTTGCCCCTCGGCGTCGATGGGCATAGGGTACTTGTTCGTCGCTGGGTCGTCCACTACGGTCACGCCTGGGGTATCGGACAGAATTTGTCGCACCTCGCCTGGACTAATCGACTCCTCGAAGTCGATGTGTACGGCCTCGCTATGTCCGACCATCACGGGCACGCGAACGCAGGTAGCTGATATCTGGAGATTGGGCTCGTGCAGGATCTTACGAGTCTCCCAGACCATCTTCATCTCCTCGTTCGTGTAGCCGTTGTCGTGAAACGATTCGATGTGTGGCAGAACGTTAAACGCGATCTGGTGCGGATACTCTTTTGGTGTGATGCGGCTGCTTTCCAACACCTGACCCGATTGGACTCGCAGTTCATCCATTGCTGCGGCTCCGGTGCCGGAGACTGATTGATAAGTGTCCACGATAACTCTCTCCACCGGATTGACAGCGTTTAACGGCTTGAGAACCATAACAAGCGGTGCGGTTGAGCAGTTTGGTACCGAGACAATACCGTTGTGCTGCTCGAGATCGTCGCCGTTGACCTCCGGCACGACCAGTGGGACATTCGGGTCCATTCGAAACGCCGAACTCTTGTCGACCACGGTCGCACCTTGCTCGACAGCAAGCGGCCCAATTTCAAGGCTGATGTCGCTTCCGGCACAGACAAACACAAGGTCGACTTCGCTCAACAGCATAGGCGTCGCTTCTTCTACAGATAGCTCTTTGCCCATAGCGATCAGCTTCTTGCCCCATGACCGTTCCGAGGCACAGAGCCGAATGTCTCCAGTTGGAAATGCGCGATCTTCGAGAATATTCAAAAAAACCGTCCCGACGGCACCCGTCGCTCCGATCACCGCGATGTTACAGCCGGCCATGATTCCTCCAATACATTCGACCTAGAAATGATACCGTCAACGACCTCACGAATCCAGGGTTTTGGCGGTGTCAGCCTTGCGCTGATATTCTTTGAGCATCGAAGAAACAGAACGATTGGAGATACCGATGGCCTACGACGAAACACTTGCCCAACGAATGCGCGATCTTTTCGAAAGCAAGGGCGTTCCAACGCAAGAGAAGAAGATGTTCGGCGGGCTGACGTTCATGGTGCGGGGGAATATGTGCGTTGGAGTGATCGGGGAGGAACTGATGATTCGGGTGGGCAAGGAGCAGAACGACGAGGCGCTCGCTCAGCCACACGCCCGCCCCATGGACTTTACCGGCAAGCCGATGGACGGCTACGTGTATGTCGAGAGCGAAGGACTTGCGTCCGATGCCGAGTTGGCAGAGTGGGTGGAGCGGGGTCTGACGTTCAACGCGACGTTGAAGGAGAAGTGACCGAGCTCTCACTCCGGCTCTCTCGCTTAAAGGGGCACTCTAACTCTCCTCCTCGACGGGGGAGAGTTAGAGTGGGGGTGACGCGTCCTGCGGCCCGATAGCGTATCTCTCAGAAGAAACCCCCATCCTAACCGTCGCTCGTGAAGGGGGAAGGGACTGGAACTACAACCCCATCAGCTTGTCGAGGCCGATGGTCAGGCCCGGGCGATTGCGAATCTCGCGGATCGCGAGCATCACTCCTGGCATGAAGCTCTCGCGGTTGACCGAGTCGTGCTTGATGCTGAGGGTCTGCCCGACGTGGCCGAAAACTATCTCGTGGTGGGCGACTTTGCCGGGCATTCGGGCGGAGTGGATGACGACTCCTTCGTGCGTCCCGCCTCTTGTGCCTGCTACAAGCGCCTTCTCTGCCACCGGCGCATTGAACGAAGAGCCTTTCCCTTCGGCTGCTGCCTGGGCGATAGCTAGAGCAGTGCCGGAGGGTGCGTCGATCTTCGCCTCATGATGCGTTTCTAGCAAATCAGCATAGTCGAAGAAGCGTGACGCCTCTCGGACTAGGTGCATCATCACTGCCACGCCGACGGTGAAGTTGGGAGCGATAAAGACGCCAACGTTGTTCTCAATCGCGAGTGTTTCGGCACGCTCAATGGCGCTTTGCGGGATACCGGTCGAGCCGATCACAAGATGTTTGCCTTGCGCCAGTGCAGTCTCGATAGCCTCTGTGGCACCTTCACCGTTCGTGAAGTCGACGACCACATCGGCACCGCCGATGACATCGCCCAAGGAGGTCGAAAGCGGTATCGTCCCTGAGCCTCCTGGCAGGTCAAATGAATTGCTGGTAGCAAATGTGTCTGCGGCACCGACTGGCAGCATGTCCGGTTCCTTGACCAGTGTGCTGAGGACTTCTTGCCCCATCCGGCCCAACACCCCTTGTACCGCTACTCGTAACTGCTCTGCCATTACAGACCTCCTGAAAAACTAAGAGCGACCACATTGTGGCCGCTCTTAGTTTAATCGATTATGTGTCGAAAAGGTACTTACCCGAGGAGACCTAGCGTCGGTCTCGCGGTCCGTCCCGGTACGGGGGCCTGCCTCCGCCTCCACCACCACCGCCACGCGAACCCCGCCGTGCGGCAACAGTATCCATGTCCTCGTTCATGAGAATGGACCGTCGGGACAGCGATATTTTCCCTTGCGGGTCGATGTCGATGACCTGTACCGTAAGTTCCTCTCCCATCTCGATCTCGTCTTCGACCGACTCGACCCGGTGATCCGACAGTTCGCTCACGTGGACCATTCCGTCCTGTCCAGGAAGTATCTGTACGAAGGCCCCGAAGCCCATGATCCGAACGACCTTGCCGGTGTAGATGGCGCCGATTGTGGCTTCTTTGGTCAAGCCCTCGATCATCTCCACCGCGCGTTTGGACGCGTCCGCGTCGACGGAAGAGACGAAGACAGTGCCGTCGTCCTGAACGTCTACCTGTGCACCAGTCTCTTCGATGATGCCCCGAATGACCTTGCCCCCCGGGCCGATGACCGCGCCGATCTTGGAGACCGGTATCTTGACCGTGGTCATTCGTGGCGCGTACTGGCTGACCTCTTCTCGAGGAGCCGCCAGGGCTTCTGCCATCTTCGCGAGAACTTGGATTCTGCCTTCCTTGGCTTGGGCGAGAGTCTGCTCGATAACTTCATAGCCGATGTTTTGAACCTTGATATCGAGCTGAATGGCCGTGATGCCGTCAGCAGTACCGGCGACCTTGAAGTCCATATCGCCGAAGTGGTCTTCCATCCCTTGAATGTCAGTAAGGGTTACGAAGTTGCCGTCGTCGTCGGTAACCAGGCCAACGGAGATTCCCGCAACAGGCTTCTTTATAGATACGCCGGCGTCCATAAGGGCAAGGATGGCAGCACAAGTGCTTGCCATCGACGTACTGCCGTTGGAACTGAGGCACTCGGCGACTACACGAATCGCGTAGGGGAACTCGTCCTCGTCTGGAAGCATGGCGATAACCGCGCGCTCTGCCAGAGCGCCGTGACCAATCTCACGCCTGCCGGTGAACATCCTGCCGGTCTCGCCTGTACTGAAGGGCGGGAAGTTGTAATGCAGCATGAACCGCCTCAATGAGACAGGAGTCAGGTTGTCGATCTTCTGCTTATCACCGACCGGGCCAAGCGTCGCGAAAGCGAGAACCTGAGTCTCGCCACGTTGGAACAGCCCAGTGCCGTGGGCGCGAGGGGAAATACCTGCTTCGGCGGAGAGTTCTCGAATTTCCTTGACGCCACGGCCATCAGGTCGCTCACCAAGGGTGATAATCCGACGCCGGAATTCTTTTTCTACGAAGGACTCGAATGCCTCGCCGATCTCTTTTGCATCGTATTCCTCACCGATCTCCTCGACCACGCTAGCTTTGAGGGCATCGATGCGGGCCGCCATATCGGCCTTGCCACCCTCTCGCGACATGGCGCCTTCCATTTTTCCATCGACAGCTTTGCCCACCAACGGGTCGAGTTCTTTAGCGTAGCCCATCGACTTGTATTCAGCCTTGGGTTTGGCTCCGGCCGCTATGATTTCGTCCTGAAGTGCGATGACTTCAAGATTTACGTACTGTGCCAGTTTGATAGCCTCAAGAACCATCTCGTCGGACACCTCGTTAGCGCCAGCCTCCATCATAAGCACGCCGTCACGCGACCCCGCAACAACCAGGTCGAGGATGCTCTCCTCGGTCTGTTGGTACGTTGGGTTGACGACGAACTCGCCGTCCAAATAGCCAATGCGGGTCGCCCCAATTGGGCCGTTGAACGGGATGTCGGAGATAGAGAGCGCCGTAGATGCGCCGATTATTGCAATGATGTCGAGGGGGTTCTCGAGGTCCGCCGAGAAGGGAGTCGTTATGATCTGGACTTCGTTGCGGAAGTCCTTCGGAAACAGCGGCCTTAGCGGCCGGTCCATTAGTCGCATCGAGAGAATCGTGTCCGTCGTCGGTCGACCCTCTCGGCGGGGGAAGCCCCCAGGGATGCGACCCCGGGCGTAAAGTCGTTCCTCGAAGTCGATGGTAAGTGGGAAAAAGTCGATTCCCTCGCGCGGCTTCGACATCGCCGCTGTTACCAGAACCATGGTGTCGCCCTGTCGGACGGTAACGGCACCATTGGCTTGCTGTGCCAGCTTGCCGGTCTCGATTGTTATTGTTTGATTTCCAATTTGTCGTTGATATGAATCAGACATGAAAAGTTACATCCTCCTGAGTTACAAAGGGGTAAAAAAAGAAAAGCACCCGTAGTCGGGTGCTGTAGGGAGTTATCCCCTGAGGCCTAGCTTGGCGACAATTATGCGGTAGCGTGCCACGTCCTCATTGTTGAGGTACTTGAGGAGACGACGCCTTCTTCCCACGAGTTTTAAGAGACCATGGCGGGTCGACTCGTCGTGGGTATGTTCACGGAGGTGGTTGGTCAGGTTGACGATGCGGGTTGTGAGGAGTGCTATCTGGACTTCCGCCGATCCGGTGTCCCCATCCTTCGTCTGATATTCGCCTACGACTGCTTCCTTGACGCTCTTGTCCAGTCCCATTCCTATTTTACTATCCTATTTCTTCTCTTTAAGTTTATTCGCAGGCTATGATAGCACACTTGAACTAGACCGTACACAATTTTGTCAACATCGGTCCGCGCCGCGTTGTTGGAAGCCTCATTCCAAGCTGTCAAGACCATCAGTCAACCACTCTATGTTGAACTGGGCGAGCCGAATGCTCTCACGGCGGTGAACGCTTCCGCGCTCGTAGAGGCACGCGACGGACGCGTCCGGGAGGACGGCCAGGTCTGAGTAGGCGGATGGCCCAACGTACAAGACTTTGGATACTTCCCAAGACGTCGCCTCGTCGTAGCTCATCCGAAGCGTCAATCGCTTCCGTTCATCACTTGCGGGATTTGCGAAGACAACTCGACTTCTGGCATGGGACTTCGTATCGGTCAGGCGGACGATGCTCGCCTGGCAAATCGGGTCTATCAAGTCTGGCACTGGTTGCATATCTGACCATGTCTCGCCGCCGTCCGAACTCCATGCGGCCAGTCGCGTCGTAGCGGACGAGTCAGCCGACCGGATGGTCATGTACAGTCTGCCATCGGCCAACTCGACGACCTCGCACTCGTCACTGCTGCCGGTCGTGCTGCCGCCGACCTGCCAGGTATCGCCGTGGTCGTCGCTGTAGATGACGTGAGAAAAGTAGAACGGGGAGTGGTGCCGCGCGCCCTCGCTGTGATCGCAAGGTATGACGAGCCGACCGCTACTCAATTGGATGCCGTGCCCTGGCCCAGTGGCGTACCAGGTCCAGTTGTCTGGCTTTACACTCGACGTGATGTCCCTTGGCTCTGACCAGGTGACGCCGTCGTCTTCACTCGATGTGACGAATACCTGGTCGTTGTCCTTACAGAAGGTCAGCCAAGCAACCCCGGTAGTCTGGTCGACGACGATGCATGGATTTCCAATCGTGTGGTCGTCGTCGGAGTGAATGATCTGAGTGTCGCTCCATGTCGCACCGCCGTCCGTGCTTTGTCTCAGCACGATATCGATCTTGCCGTAATCGGCGGAACTGTTTACTCGCCCCTCGCAGACGGCCAGTACAGTGCCTGTTGTCGTGACTGCGAGTGCAGGGATGCGGTACGTGTGATAGCCGTCCACGCCTTGCGCAAATAACTCGATCTCTCGGAACCAGGGCGTTGCCATGATTGACCTCCGTCAGTCGTCTTGGTTGGTCAGCATTATATGCCGACCCATGTGAACGTGCTGTCGAAACTGGTAGGCGCCGCTCGTCTACAATGCGCGCGACTACTTCATCCCAGGAGTCCATTATGCGATACATGCTTTTGATCTACTACAAAGAGAAGGCGATGCAGGCCAGAGACGAGGAACAGCAGCAAAGAGTCTTTCGGGAATACCTCGACTATACGCTCGAACTTCAACAAGCGGGCGTGATGCGCATAGGTGATGCGCTGCAAGGGACAGCGACCTCCCGGACTCATCGGCTTCACGAGGGCGCGGCACTCGCAATCGATGGGCCATTCGCGGAAACCAA
>Ga0114993_10000474_pt1 | contig 47119 bp, 32 predicted proteins | sample ArcticOcean_MG_C_FD_87042 | JGI IMG/M metagenome (GOLD analysis project Ga0114993, IMG submission 87042) | Marine microbial communities from western Arctic Ocean - ArcticOcean_MG_CB2_150 | ecosystem: Environmental > Aquatic > Marine > Oceanic | place: Arctic Ocean: Canada Basin | collected...
CTATTTCTATCATGGCAGGTTGTTCAAAGTTACTTAATAGCTCTAAAAAATGGTTATTCCATGCATGGCGTTCTTCGTATACTGTACCTTTATTAACATGTATGATACCTATTCTACAGCTAGGGCATTGTAAGTTGCAACTAGCATCTATAGCAAGGTTAATCCAATATATGTATTTGTAATCGTTTGGTTGCCATATCTTAGTGCGTCCTATTCCTTCACGGCCAAGCTCAGGTCCATCTACTATTTTACCATTATCATCATATATAAACCATACATCTTCTTCCTTTACTGGGCCGCAATCTCCTATACTGCAAAACTTAAACGTACTACCTTTCTCAGTACTGGCTTGTAATTTTCGCGCCACATCGTTAGTCCATATATCTTCTAATTTATTAAAGTCAGTTATATGTCCAACAGGGTACGGTAAAAAAGCCGCGCATTGGCATACATAGCAATAGCCACGTAAGTCTATCGTTAAGGAAAGTTGTGGGTTATAGCATTTAAAGTCTAATGGTTCTAATGCACGTTGTGGTCTATTCTTTATATTATGTGCTATAGTACTATGTACATTCTTATGTAGTGGAGTTTTCTTACCTACTGTGGGCGTATTTTTTCCGAATAACGGGTTATTAAGCACGGAATTTCCTCTTTAATAATCTATAATTGTAACCAATAAGTTCCGCTAAACGTGGGTCAACGTCATGTAATTTTTCGCGTCGCATCCAGTCAACCTTAAAGATTTGATCCAATAGGTAGCTCTTATCGTGTTCTGGGTCGTCTACCTTATGCGTATACATGTAGTCCACAATGCTCTTAATCTGTGTAAGGAACTCGTCTCGTAGTTTAAACGCCGTTAAGCGGTCCACAGCATTCCAGTTCCAATGTAATAAGCCGTATGCTATCTCATCCTTAGCATCGTCGGGTAGTATACTAATGTTAAAGTGTCCGGGTTGATGCATTAAGTTTAAGTACCATGTATCCAAGTTTTCTATATGACGTACCCATTCCTGTAACTTAATTAAACTGTTTATGTTAAACAAGTTAATGGTAGTGCATATTTCTGTCGTCATGTTGGGTAGTTTATTATTGCATATATAGTTTATATTATAGTTAACCTCATCCCAATTAGCACCATAACGTTGGTATTCAAACTTTTTCTCTGTATCGTCTATACTAAAGGATGCTTTAACACCTTTAAAGTGTGGCCATATGTTCTCTAATGCGTGTATAGGTAACTGTGTTCCATTAGTATTGTAGTGTACATATATGTTCTTAGCATATCCATCCTTAACTGCTTTCTCTAATACTTCGAAGTGTTCATTAATAAGCCAAGGTTCGCCTCCAGTAAACTCTAGGTGTACTACGTTGGGTAATATATCTTCTAAGTTACTCCAGAACGCATCGTTTGTACGTGGCCACTGTCCATCCTTTTGCCACTTATATGCTTGTAAGTCTTTAATATCTTTCTTTTGTACCCCTTCGAACTTAACTGCAATGTCCATTTCATCCTGGGCCCACTTACTACTACTCATAGGACCGCATATGCGACACTTTAAGTTACATATTGTACCTAACTTTAAGTCCAAATAAACTAAATTTTTATCAGTTACCTCATTAGTAAACACATAATCTAACTCAGGATACTTTTGTGAGAACTGTTCTGCCCATACTAATCTCTTACTAGTAATGCCAGTATCTTCTTCGTCCCAGCATTTTTTACAGTTAGTAGGCTTTTTACTGTCTAGGAAGTCTTTCCGCATTTGTTTCATATGTGTACTATTAAACGCATCCTTTAAAGTACATGTAGATAAGTTATATGGTTTGTTATTATCGTCTAATACTGGACCTTCAGTCATACAACATGGCTTAACATCTCCTATAGCGGATGCCTCTAAGTGTATAAACGGTAAGTAGCATAGAGTGGGTATAGCTTTAAATGCTGGATTACGTATACGTCCTAAGTCGTCTTTGGTAGCCATAATTGAGCCATTTCTTTATAATCGTATTGTAGTACTGACGCTAACCATGGGTCAATGTCTTGTAAGTTTTCTTTTCTTAAGTAATCGTGTTTATATATTTTACGCCGCGCTTTCGCGCGAAGAACCGTGAGATCTATATTGTGACTCGCATCCGGGTCAATTATCACATTTGAATTCATATACTCAACAACATTTAATATATTATGGTTAAATGCATCTTGTAAACCGTATCCTGTCGTGTGTGATGGTAAAAGCCAATTGTAGTTAGTTAAACTATGTTCTATGCTTGCCTTAGCTCTGTCTGGTAACAAACTTATATTTAAATATTCTGGGGAATGTAATAAGTTTATATACCAATACGACTTGAGATTACTAATCTCAGGAGCTTCCATAAAGTTTGGGAGTGTTCTTAACCAACGATGTATGTCTGGTAAGTTCATAATATTTAATATGTTTACTGTAGTAGTAACTTCCATGTATACATTGTCTGATTTATTGTTTAACATATAAGTTATATTGTTATGTACATCATCCCAGTTAGCACCGTATCGTTGATATTCATAACGTTTGCCTACATCATCAATGCTAAATGATAGTCTAACTGAGTTAAACTGTGGCCAAAGGTTCTCTATAGCATGTATAGGCAATTGTGTTCCATTCGTATTATAACTAAGATGTATGTTTTTAGCCAAGCCATCATCAACTATTTGTTGTATTAACTTAAACTGTTCTTGTATTAATAAAGGTTCTCCCCCAGTAAATTCTAAGTACTTGAGGTTTGGCAATACATTTTCTGATATATCGTTCCAAAAGTTTTTATTCTCGTTAGGCCAATTGCCTGATTTTAATCGTCTATACGGAGCCATTGTTTTAGTTTTAGCTTTAGATATACCGTCAAAAATTATTAATGAATCTATATCCTCTTGTGCCCATTTACTACTACTCATGCTATTACATATACGGCATTTTAAATTACATACATTGCCTAATTTTAAATCTACATACTGTATATTTTTCTCAGTAACTGGGTCAGTGAATAATGTATCAGGTATTGTATCATCTCCACTAAAATGCTCAGCAAAACTAATTCTTTTACTATTAATACCAGCATCTTCTTCATCCCAACACCGACTACAATTTGTAGGTTTCTTTCCATTACGAAATTCATCTCGTAATTTATGCATAAATTTTCCTAGGAATGCATCTGTAATAGTATTATCTTCTAGATTCCAATGGCCGATATCTTTTTCACCAACCCGTAATAATGGTATATTAAACTCGCGTTCAACGTTGTGTTTTACTAACTTAACATTGTATAACATAGATACATCTGATAAGTCCATGAGATTATCTAATTGCATCAGGTCTTTTAATTTTAATAATGCTTCACTCTTTTCACCTGGTAACCAGTCTTGCGTACCATCACTATCAATATCATCTAATAATTCTGATAACCTCTCTGGCGCAATTTCAGAATAATCACGCAGTATAGCACCAGTGGCCATACAACACTGTTTACATTCACCAGTCGTAGCTGCTTCTATATGCATAAAAGGCAAATAACATAACGTTTGTATCTCTTTAAATATAGGAGCATTACGTTGTATACGTTTATTTGCTTCTCTTAATTCTTGTTCGTTCACCAATCAAACTCCGGGAATGTTTCTTTAAAATTTTCGCTACGTATGCCATCTAATTGTGTAGTTAATCGTTTAAACTCATCTAACAATGCACTATTACTTGGTTGTTTTATAAAGTTAATAGCACTTTGGTAACCGTTGGTTGCACGTTGTAATGAATCTAATGGAGAGATATAGTCTATATGCGCCTGATACTTTTCTATAACTAGTTCTTTATAACTCTCAGGTAAATTATCTATACGATAGTGTGGCGGATTCATTAGTATATTAATATTAAAGTCTTGAGCCTTTATAAATCCTTTGTTAATCCAATTACGGTGAAAGTCTGGCATATGTAAACTGTTTAGAATGCTTAATGTACAACTAATATAGAAGTCAACGTTAGGACAAATGCGTAACATCTCTTCTCTATTACGTTCCGTTTGTTCCCAATCAGTTTCCTTTCGTATATATTCCCCACGATCACCCATACCATCTAATGATGCGCCTATGCTAACACTATCAAATAATTTCCACATGTCTAATACATTGTGTTGTTTAAATTTTAACTCGCTGAAGTTAGTATTATAAATTAACTTAACATCGAAACGCTCTTGCTTTATTAGTTCTTCAATTATATTCCAGTGCTCAACCATCATTAAGGGTTCGCCACCAGCAAAGTATATCTGTTCTACGTATGGTATATGGCGTTTAGCTTCATTATAGAAGTTCTTATCATCACTACAATGTATTACTTTAGGATGATCTGGCTTACTACCATGCAATGCTTCATAGTCTTGGTACCAATTGGAACTAAACAATGGCCCACATGTTCTGCAACGGAAGTTACATAGGTTACTAAACCGAACATCCCAGTATACTATCTCAAACTCTGGATCCATACTGCGAGCCTTTGCTATATGGTGTCCGAAATGTTTATTCGCTGATACCCGGCCACTCATAAAGCCATTCTTATCTTGTTCATAACACTTAGTACACTCTTGCAATGCATTACCGTTAACCATTCTATTACGTATCTCCACCATGCGCTCACTATGCCAAATCTCTTCTAGAGTATTGTCGTTTAGATTACCGAGTGGCATATCCATATCACTCATACAGCATAGGTGAACAGTACTGTCAGGGTAGGCGTGTATATGCGTCCATGGGTACATACAAAAGGTTGGATTCTCTGTTAATACCAATTGGTCATATATTGGTAAATCTTCTAACTTAACCTTTAACGGCCGCTTATCATTATAGTCCATAGTTTTTCCATAATCCTTTTAACTCTGGGAATACTCTATGGAAATTCTCATTACGGAACCTATCATACTTGTTTATTTCGTCTTGAAACTTTGGTATAAGGTCCGTTCTATCTTCACTATACATAAAATTGATTGCACTCTCAAAGCCATTAGTAGCTCGTTTAATATCGTCAGCGTCTGCTATACTACTTATGTGTTCTTCGTATAGTGATTTAACTTCTGCCTTCATATTCTCTGGTAGTATACTGAGTCTATAATAATCCGGACCTTGTAATATGTTAACATGAAAGTCGTATACGCCTATAAGGCCACGCTCTACCCAATCGTTATGGAAGTCTGGTAGGTGGTATGCGTTTAATACTTGTAATGTGGCACTGGGAAAAAAGTCTACGTCAGGGCACACGTCAAGCATGTCGTAACGGTTCTTTAGTATAGTATCCCATACCGTTCCCTTACGTATATACTCTGCTCTATCACCCATACCGTCTAATGATGCGCCTATGCTAACGTCATTGAATAACTTCCACATATCGAATACAGAGCGTCCTTTATACTTGACTTCAGAGAAATTTGTGTTATATACTAACTGAACATCAAACATTTCGCGTTTAACTAACTCATCCATTATACGCCAATGCTCTTCCATCATTAAAGGTTCACCACCGGCCCAGTATATCTTATGTAAGTTGTCTATATAAGGAGCGACCATGTCCCAGTTAAGTTGTTTATTGCCACGAGTGTAATCAATCTTTAATGAGTCGCCGCCATACATAGCATTATACTCGTTTACCCAATTAGAACTAAACGCTGGCCCACACATACGGCATTTAAAGTTACATAGATTGGTAAAGCGAACGTCCCAATAGATTGGATTAACAGTAGAGCTACCATCAGGAGTGGTGGTGATATCCTTTATACTATATGCAAAGTTTCTATTACTCTCATTACGGAGACTATAGAAGCCATTGCGTTCCTTCTCATAACACTTAACGCATTCCTTACTGGGTCTATCGTTAAGCATATTGAGTCGCATAGTCCTATAGGCCTTATTATTCCATACCTCTTCCAATGTATTGTCGCGTAGATTACCTATAGGCTCATCAGGGTCGGACATACAGCACGGGTAAGCATTACCATCGGACCATCCGTGTATATGGACCCACGGTAGCATACAGAAGTTATTACTATTAGTGAGTAAATCATGCTCCTCTATAGTAAAGAAGTCTATAGGCAACGATTGTTTATTACGATCCAATAACAGTGTAGTAGTGTTAAACGGTGTATCTTTGTTAAGGTAACCTTTATCCATCTGCTTCTTTAATACAGAGCATACCTACAAAATTAAAATTTTGCCAAAATGTTTCGACTATTTCAAAACCCGCAAGCCTGCACATTTCATCTAATTCGTCTATAGTTAAAGGTTCCATCATATGTCGTAGAGTTTGTTCCTTATCTAACAATTCCTCTGCACTATAAAACTGACGTTTATAATCGTAATAACAAAACTGCATCATTTCTTGTAACTGTGCGTGTTCACTATAAATCTTTTCAGCAAATATAAATGCCCCACCCTTCACTAGTGAGTCATAAACATGTTCAATAATAACCTGTCTATTTCTTTTTGGTACAAATTGTAATGAAAATATTGATGTGGTGAAACAGTTATTCTCTGCTTCCGCTGTCCACTCAAAAGACCTAACATCTGTTTTATAAAACTTTAGATTTTTTTCATCTATTAATTCTGAGAAAAAATCTTTCTCAATTTCAATACCCTTATACTCTACCTCGGGTGCAAACTTATTATTCTGTAATTTCATCGCCTTCAAAAGTTTTCCTGTTGAGCAACCGATGTCAACTACTGTGCAACCATCTTCTACAAAGTATTCTGAAAACTTTAGAATGTCACTCCAAAGATTAGAATACCCACGAATAGATTGGTCGATATGTTCATCGAACCCTTCTTCTGCTTGTGCAAATGTAAATTTAGTCATGGGGTAATGCCTCATACCATAGTTTTAAGTTAGGGAAAGTATCTGTAAAGTTCTTACCTCTACGCTCGTCGTATTGCTTATAGAAGTGATAGAAGTCGTTCTTTAATGCAGCTGGTTCGAACGTATCACTGTGTGGTTTCTCTACAACGTTTAAGTAGTCTAATAGACGCAGTATGTGGTTGCGTTCCATCTCATGTAGTTGCTTTTCGTTTAACACGAGCCAATACGCTAAGTCGTCTCTGTATGATTGTAGTATGGGTCGCGGTAGCACTAACGGTGATTGGAATGATGGAAACCTTAATATGTTTAAAGTAAACGTAGGAAAGTCCTTGCCGTATACATCTTTAAAGCTCATTACATGGTCTAAGAACTTAGGCAACGAGTCTAAGCATAAACTGTTAACAGTACACATCATATGAAAGCCTTCTAAGTTACCGTCTCTACACACACGATGGCAGTTATTAACCCAAGTATCCCACTCTAACCCGTCTCTAATATACTCTGCTTGTGCGCCAAATGCTTCACAAGATGTATATAGGTGTAAATGCGGAACATGTTGTGCGTTCTCTATAAAGCGATCTATAAGATCGTCTTTAGCACCTAAGTTAGAGTTAATAGCGAGCCGCATGTCGGACTTCTTATCCGTTGTTTTAAACCAATCGAACAACTTCCATATCTCGCCTGCCATCATAGGTTCACCACCAGTAATGCGTAGTTCGTCTAACGTGTCGTGTAGCTCTAACTCCCACCATTTCCAAAAGGCTTCTACGTATGGGTTAACCTCATCGTGCTTATACAACTGTGCTTCGTTGTGTTCGTGTGTAAAATGGTTACGTCCATCTGACTTTAACTGTGTATACTCACCGTTGTTCTTTATATCTTTAACCCAAGTACTACTAAAGGCGGGATTGCAATAAGAGCAACTAAAATTACAAGTCCTATCAAAGGCAATTTCAAGTGTACGTAAAGCAAAATTCTCTGTAGGTTCTTCATGTTTAACATAATGTACATCCTCTTCGTCGTATATAACAGACTTGTGGACACGATCGGAGATAGCATCGGGTCCAATGTCTTCTATCTTCCAGCAATACTCACAGCCTGGTGGACGTTCGCCCGCAAGCATTTGTGTTCTATCCTGCTTCTTTTGCTGTGTGTTGTGTATAGCGGCAGGGTTTGATGCTAGTTCTTTAATGTCTATCTTATGTGCAGGCGGATGGTGGCAACTGGTAGTCATACCACTGCCTAACCATATAGTAGCATTGCGCCATTTAGCCATGCAGAAGGATGGACTTACTGTGTCGTTAAGCCATCGCTTAATGTCTAAATCTGTTTCCCTTCCTGGCGTTCTTAACGTCATAGTATTCCCATCTCTAGTTTAGCATGTTCTGGTATCATCATAGGACCCCAAGGTGGGTCAAACGTCATATCTACTTTAATGTTATTAAGACTACCAACCTCACATGCTTCATTTACTTGTTGATATAACATGTCGCCAACAGGGCAAAACGCCGATGTTAACGTCATTGTTACTGTTAAGTTTAAATCCTCTGTAATATCTATATCATATATTAAACCTAAGTCGTATATATTGATGTTTATTTCAGGATCATATACATGTCGTAAGTTGTTTACTATCTGATCTATTATAGGATCAGTGCCTTGTTCATATGTTGTTGCGTGTGTTTTCATAATATACCTGTTATATTACGATGTTTGTTTAAAATGCTATCTTGTAATAAGAATTCATCGTATATTTTTTTGTCAAACTTGTATTCTATTAAACTTTTTATAATATAATCTACATGTTTCTTAAATGTAATATCTTTATACGCATTAGTATTTTTTATTTTATGCATGTTTACTAGTGCATCATCTTTAAATGGAAAATTAGTAAAGTAATATATTTTAGGATCTTCCAAAATATTTAATAAAATAACACTATCGCTATAATTTTCTTCTATCCATTCTACTAATAAATGTAAATTACTTACATTATAGTTCATTACAGTTATATTAAAACATATTGATTTACTAAATCCCTTATATATTTCCAGGTTTTTAATAAATTTTTCCCACTTATTAGGGTATCGTATATGTTCATATACTTCATCATATCCATCACAACTAGCAATAATGTGTATGTTATTAAATAATTTTAATTTATCTATTAAGTTTTTACTGTTGGTAGAGCAATTAGTATTAAATTGTAACTTGACATCTAATTGATCTTGTTGTATGCATTTATCTAATAAGCCTTCTAGTTCAGGATTTAAAAATGGTTCTCCTCCTGCCATATATAAATGCTCTATTGTATCTATATTAATAATATCTAATGTAGCAATTGAGGGAGATTTGATATAGTCTCGCGCCAATGCTACCCATTCTTTTTGTTTAGTAGTACTATTAATAGGATTACACATACGACAACTTAAATTACAAGTGTCATCATTGCGTAAGTCGTATGATACTAATTTTATTTCGCCATTGGCGAGAACATTGCCGTCAGTATTAGCATGTTGACGAGGACTTACTCTATTCTTTTCTTCCAAGTCCCAGCAATAACTACAAGCGTCAGGTTTATCTCCATATGACATAGCATGACGCACGTTAGTCAATTGTTCATTACGGTACCAATTAAATGTATTATCATATTTCTCTACAGGTTTTGCCCAACAGCAAGGGCGTATATCATTGTATTGATCTATATGTAAATGACTAAATGCTTTAACACAATACGTATCACTCCTACCCATGTGACAACCTCTTGCACTCTTCCCACCAGTCTATCATCTCTGGGAATGTTTTTATAAAATTAGTACCACGACGGTTGTCGTGCTCGTTAAAAAAGCGATAAAAGTCTGCTTTACAGTTGTCTACATACATTGGATCTAACTTACTACCTTCCTGCCACCATGCTAAGTCTCTATGCATACGTTGAATTTCATAATCTTTAAAGCCTTTAAAGCGAGATTTCTCGTCTTCCATGTTATCTAACATCCAACATGTGTTCTCTTCGTGTATATCTTGGTATGGTTCAGGCAATAACTGTATGCTTTGCCAAGCAGGCTGTCGTAATAGCGGTGTATCAAACCATACACGTTGATAAGTTTCACTATATGCTTGTCGCAAACCGTGTATATAGCCTAATAACTTATCCATTCCTGTAATACTTAAATTGTTATATGTTATAATAAACGTTAAAGAGTTTCTGTACGGAACTTCCGTTAAGTATGTGTTGATATTATCGCACATCTTATTAAAGTCTAACCCATTACGTATATACTCGGCTTGTTCCAGCCAACTGTCTACACTAACGTATTGCATAAAGTGTTCTACTTTCTCTTCCAAGCATATGCGTTTAACTTTTTCTAAGTATTTGTCAAACAATTTGTTGTCTACTGGACTAAAGTTACTTGTAACGTTTACATGTAAGTCGCTTTTGGGGTTGTCTATAATGTAATCAAATACTTTATATGTATTCTTATCCATCATAGGCTCACCACCAGTCATACGGAAATGCTTTAAGTCTTTATATAAGTCAGGCCACCATTCCCAAAACGCTTCTACATAAGGATTATACTTGCTATGTGGTATACAAGGGTTAATCTCAAAGTGTTCAGGTGCGTTATGTGGTTTAGATGTAGGCCAGGCACCGTGCTGTTTCATTTCTTTATCCCACGCAGTACTAAACTGTGGACTACAGTAACTACATTTTAAGTTACAGTTGTGATTAAAGTTTACTTCTACATAACGTGGGTTCTTATCTGCATCCCACGGAGCATTAACTACATCGTCAAAGTCCATTGCGGCCCACGGCTCACCACTTCTGTAATGCCTATCGCTTAAATGTCCAGTATCTTCTATGTTCCAACAGTACTGGCACTCGCTAGGGCGCACGCCTTCTAACATAAGTTTACGCATTTCTTTCTTATGTTGAGTGTTATGTAATGCTGATGGAGTGCCTAACTCCATTTTATGTAGCGGTGGGTGATAACAACTGTTGTTTAATCCAGTTGGTAAATGTAAACTAACTTGGTTCCATTTCGCAAGACAAAAGGATGGCGATACAGAGTCTAACTGTACTTTAATATCCTCGGCACTTTTATAGAAATCTGACTTAAACTTACCATCTTTAACTTCTATTTTATCGCCTTTATTATCCTTGTATAGTTGATTCATGGTTATGGCTACTATCCATTTCGTGATGGTTCTTATTTAATGAATAAAATATTACTGTTGCTATTACAGCGCCTACAATTACTCCTTGTGTAAATCGTTTAATAGTTTTCCAATTACGTGTTCGTTGTTCTGCACTAAAGTTTTGCCACTTCTTGTATCCTTTCCAAAACTTCCACATTGAGTATACAGTTAAAATTACTGCTATACCTATGAGGTAAGGTGTGTAAGGACTATCTATAGATAATATACCTACACTAATTAATAAGGCGATTAAGCCATTTACCCAGCAAATTGGACACATTACTTAGGCTTCTTCGGTTTTTTCTTTTCTTTCTTAGGTTTGTCTCTGTTTTTACCTTCCATCCTTGCCTCCCTGTTTTTCTAGTTGTATCTACTTCTCCAAACTCTCCCATGCTTTTACCGTGTAGTTTAGTTCTACTAAAGTTATAAAGGTCATGGTTCATTACCAACCCTCTATTTGTCGTATTACATCCAATTCTTGTATCATTATATCATAGTTTGTGTGCTTGCTGTAATGTGTTTTAAAGAACTTACTTGCTTCAGCATCCATTTCGCATATAGGCATACCTAATTTGTTCTGTAATATTTCTCCTATACGCTCTGCTTCATCCCATGGGTTTTGCATTTCGTATTCTCCATGATATATCTCATTGAGGTATGTAAAGTCTCTTACATTAACATAATCCCAATCAGTAAGCATAGTTAAATACGTGCCTAAACGTGAGCCGTATATACTCCATATGCCGTGCTCAACATCGCGTCCTACAGTTTGCCATATACATAAGTTATCTAAATTGCGAGCATGTATTTGTTCCTCAAATGTTTTTAAGTCAGGTTTAGTTCCTTTGTTTAAAACCATTTTAACACCTTCTCTAAACCCAGCACGCCATGCGTGTAATGCTGAACCATTTGGGTATGTTGTGCTATAGCAGTTATGCATTGGTCTATAGTTGTCGTCAAAACAAAACTCTACTAATGTTTCATCACTACCATCAGTGTTCTCATGTGTAGTCATATTTAATACAAAGTCCACAGGCCAACAACTTAACCCACCATTGCCATACATTAGTCCGTTTATAATATTACGACCCTTCCATCTAAACACACAATGTTTAGTAACATCATCCAATGTTAATTGTAAGTTAAAAAACTCTGGGTCGGGTAAGTTATCACCGTCTATTAAAACAAATCGTCCTGAAGGAGAAGCTCTAGCCGCGGCCTTGTGCGCGGCATCTGATCCTTCTACACCATCAATGTGTATTGCCCAAGGCACCATGTTTAGTATCTTGGCCCAAAACTCATCCTTTTGCGGCTCATCATATGTTAGGTATATACAATCTAAGTCAGCAATATCAACTATTTCAGTCATATTCCTTCCTAAACATATCAAGACAGATTCGATAGTTAATACATTTTGGATAAAATGAGTTTGTTTGTTCGTATGTTCTCGCAAGTAATTCTTTTCTACATATAGCATCCATACGTAAATTAGGATTAAAGTTCTGGAATATACGATGTGTAGTCATTATATCTTGCGCCGCACCCCGACACTCTCCTTCCGAATGCATTCGTATTTGATACCAAACATCATTCTCACCTTGGTACTGTCCACTAAATGGACCTACACTTAACATTATCATTAACAACCATGGTTCCCACATTGTTATTTCCTCAAGGGTTAAATGCCTTCTCAAACTTATTTGCTTCTGTTTTTGTCTTAAACGATACTCTTACACCTAATGCATACACAGTGTCATCTAATATATATTCCTTTTTGCAATTTTCTTCACACCATGTTTTAACGTTTTTATAAATTTTAATTGCTTTTTTAAACTCTTTATTTTTAATTACCTCACCCTTCTTTATTTTCCAAGGGAATTTAGCATGTTTTACAATCATTTTTTCTCCTGTTGTAATTGATAATAATTTTCATCCTTATTGAATTTTACTTTATCAGCAGTAATAACTTGTTTAATAATCCTATGATCCTTGTCTGTAACATATACAGGCAAGTCTGGATCCAATTCTGTTGCGTGTGTTACTTTAGTATATTTTCTTAAACGGTTGTATACATCATGTTTAACTGGCTCCAACTTACCATTAACTATTACCCAATCAGTAATATGATTAGTATCTAACCATTTAGAAGGTATTTTAATGTGACTACGTAATTCATCTACATATGTAGATGCTTCATATATAGTGCCGTTATCATGATGATATAAGCAGTAATCTGCTTTAGCAACATCTAGATCAACTTGAGTCTCAATTGCTTCTATTAAATCGTCTAGGCCTTTTATACTTTTGTTTAATGGTTTAATTCCTTTCATAGTATTCTATTGTTTTGTCTGCTAGGTACTCTTTACATTCTGCACCATGCACTGGATATATTTGTGGCTCTACACCTAATATTAATCCAACATCATCACTATATTCTATGTTAATAATGTCTTCTATCTTATGTGACTCTGGCCAACCTAGTATACTGTTCTTCATATGTACAAATGTTGGATAGTCTAACACATTGTTTGTATGCGTGTACTCTGCTTCTTGTAATACTAATGCTATTGCCAACGCAACATCAGTTGTAGGCTTTTCATCCCTACAGTTCTTTAATTGCTCTGATACTTCATCCCAATTTTTATAAACCCATTTTAATGTTTTAAATAGGTTTAGACTATCTTCACCATAACGGAAGTACATAAACCCACTATAAGTGTTAGGTAAGTTGTTGATATCAAAGAGTTTTCTGTATTTGCGTGAGTTAGATATAGAACCGTCTAGTTTGCGAACATTAGTCGCAATCATTACTTCCTGCTCACGCATAAATGTCCACCAATGATCTATGTTGCGTGTGAACACAATATCGCAATCTAACTTAACTGTCTCTTTAAACGGCGTTATTGACCACGCCTTCCATTCATTACCTAGCTTCCATGAGTCATCCTTACTATCATCGCCCCACGGAATGTCTATTACATAGTCAAATACTTTGTAATGCTTTTCTACTAATTGTTCTTTAGTTGGTTTATCTACAGCGATAGCAAACTTGTTTATAGTTTGTGTTGCTTTTAGACTTAATCCACAGGCATATGCTAGTTTTAAATAGTCAGTACTATCGTTATTTTGAACAAATGTGAAATATCCAATTTGTTCATCATGCTCTTTGGTGCGTTTCATGTTTGAATAAATGTATGCGTTATAGTTGGTTGTGTGGCATATTGTAATATTTCATCTGTATGTTCTAATATACTATATTTGTTCATAATATGAATATTAGTATTTTTTATGTATGTCACTTTATCATCAAACCCATATGTAACAACACCATCTTCTTGTACAGTGTTAATTGAATATTGTGAAGGGAGAGTAAAGAGTGGATCTAGAAAATAATAATCTAAACTTAATAAATTATATGCAATACTTATAGCATAATCATTTCTATATGGACCCATCTTGAAATTATACAATTTATAATAATATTGATAGTTGTCTTGTACTAATTTAACTAGGTTAAAGAACTCTCTTGCTGTATCATTTTTAGTAAAATACAACACAGTTGCCCATAACATTGGAATACTACTCCAATGTAGCATTTTATCATCAATAAAACTATCTTTTTCTGTAATATCATATACAGTATTATGACATAATAATTCTTTATCAGACTGAAATAGCCATTGCAATGAGTTATTAAACATAAGATAATCTACATCTAACAGTAATGTTTTCTCATAAGGGGTTATATCATATGCTTGAGGGCGAGTTTTATTATGCCAAGTAACTTCTTCTGTTTTTCCATCAGGAGTTCTAAAAGTACGACGATTACTATCACCCGCTTCAAGTATGATAACATCGTCAAAAGGACCTTCAATAAGGTTATCAGTGACTAATGTAACCCCTGTGTTAGGTAAGTGTTTGCGTACAAGTAACGCACAGAGCTTGGCGAGTTCTGTATATTTTATAGATTCGTTATTGTAAGCAAATAATAATACGCCATTTTCGGTAGGCATTAAATTTGTTCGGGTTTTCTTGTTGCTCTGATTGTTTTGATATCTTCGAGATATTCGTTATTGACTTCATAGTATCGTTGCCACAGTTTCTCGGTAAAGTCTCGTGGATCTTCTATTAATATAGGATTATCATAAGAATCTAATACTACTGTGGGATTTGCTTCTAAATCTGCTGATTGTGCTATAGCGGCGCGTAGCGACATTAACTCGGCAAAATTAATTAATTCTCTTGTTATTTTAAATAAGCCGCTGTTATAAGGAAGGGATAATAAACCTAAAGTGGCCTCACGCTTTGTTGCGTGAGCCACCTTTTGGTTAAATTTCTTTTTAACTGTATCTTTCACATTCATATATAATATTATACATGAATAACTTTATTATGTCAACTATTATGTTTGAGCAAAACTACCTACTAATGCATATGCTGGCACCGCACTCCAACTAGCATTATTCAATGCTGTTGTGTTTGGTGTCCGATGTGTAATAGTATTAGTAACAGTACCATCTACTGTATCATTGAATGCGTCAGAAGCTGCATCTACCCAACTAATTTTCATAGTAACTACACTACCTTTATCAACATTTGAGCCCTGTGTTCCATTTGATTTTGATTCACATATAATATAACTGGCTGTGTAAGGACTTGTACCTTCAAATTGTCTAAATAGTGTTTGATATGAGGTTGTCATGTCATGATAACCAATTGTTGTTGCTTGGGTATCTACAGAACCGGATCCGCCTGACTTTGTTGTACCTTGTGCGGCAAAAACTTGAGTGCCACATGCTGTTGCCAATGCAGTCCATTCTGTGTTCTTTGTATGTGATGTACCACCCGCTCTTGCAAAACTCAAGCGAGTTGACCCGCCTGCATTATAGTAATATCTTGCCGCATCACCGCTTGCAAACGTTAAAGTAAATTCATGTATTGTACTAGTTGTCCAACTACCAGATCCACTACCAGTACTAGTAGTATCAGTGTAGTTACCAGAGTCAATATTAAATCTATTTGTATCAAGTAATGCTGTATTTGCAGCTAATGCTGTAAATGCACTAATTGTGTCGCCTGCGCTTGGTGAAGTAATCGATGTTAGTGAAGTGCCTTGGTGTGTCGCGGCACTAGTTTCTCTTGCTAATAGTGTTGACCATTGGGTGGCAGTAACAGTATCACCTGCTGAGACTGAGGAAAGTGTATTTGACTGGCCGTAGCCTTTGTCGCTTGTTCCTGTGCCCCAATTGGTGTTGAAATCAGATACGAAACTGTTATAGTGTGTTGCTAGTATCGTATCACCTGATGTATATGCCATATTCGATTTCTCCTAGGATATCTAATCGTTTTTTCTTTCTCGAGAATAACGTATATCGTTATGTATCTATATTTAGCAAAAGCGGTTATTTTCCTAAACTACTTTAACAATACACATAACTAACGTAATATGCGTTTCCTCTTTGTCAGTGTCGTTTTGTAGTACCCGACCAATAACATTCCAAGGAGTACATTCTTCTTTAGAAGCTTTCCTTGCTGTGCCATTACCTGCTGAAACTAATCTATCACCTTTAGTGACAGTACCTGTTACTTTAACTGGTACACGACCTGCAATTGCTACTGAAACACCATCTTCTTCACTATTCATTAAGTATGCTGGATATGAACTAACAACGCCTAATACATCTTCTGATGCGTCATTTTCACACATTGTAACTTCTTTCTGTCCACCAATTTGTAATACAGTGCCTGGATCATATGCATAATCTGCTGTAAAGTTTTCTGCCAAGTCAGCATATTTTGCTGATGTTGAAAGACCTGTTAATGTAGCACAATGCATATTAGCATAAGAACTTATAGTAACATTGCCTGCTGTAGAACCTGTTTCAGTTGTATTAACTGCGGCCCATTCATCTGCTGTTTCATCCCAAAAGAAACCAGTATTAGCACTAGAGCCACGCTCTACTATGATACCGGCGTCAAATGCTGGAGTACCAGTTACATTTTTAGCAACAACAATTAAAGGATCTTCTACTAGTAAGTTATTTGTATCAAGTGTAGTAGTTGTACCACTAACTGTTAAGTCACCTGCTATAGTTACTGAGTTTGTTGAACCGCTAATAGTAATAGCAGTTGCTGGTGAACCACCTTGGTTAATACCTAATAATATGTTACCGTTACTTGTAACGTTCTTAATTGTTACGTCATTACCAGATACACTCATTGACAAGTCTGAGTCAACACCAACAGTTACGCCGTTGTCGTTGAGAACACCTAGTGTTCCACTTGTTGTATCGTTAGCGTTTGAACGCAAATAGTTTGCCGCCGCAACACCACCCAAAGCATCTGAGTCTGTTGCTGTGCCTTTATATTTTGCACCTGTTACGCTTGTGTTTAAATTATAACCTGGACTTACTGTTGCAAATCCTGTAATAGCAACGTTTGGTGTAAAAACACTATCTTTAGAAACAATTGCTACCAATGTATTCGCAACATATACATTTACTACTGTATGTGTTACTGATGCATTGTCTACTATTGTACCTACTATTGCTCCACTTAATACACCGCCCGAATAACTAGGTCCAATAACAATCCAAGCTGAACCATTGTATGCTTTTAATTGATCATTTGTAGTATCATACCATAAATCACCTTCTGTAGGACTTGCTGGTGCAGAAGTTGATGATGTAGTACCACCTGATTCTACCCACGCAGCTCCGGTATATACTTTTAGTGCTGTGTTAGTTGAGTCCCACCATAGCTGGCCAGCGAGTGGTGTAGACGGGGCGGAGGAATTAGCAAAGTTTTCTAATAATTTTACAAAATTTTCGTTTTGAACTTCACCATAACCAGCATAATTTTTACCGATTAATGTCAAGTTAGTAGTAGTGTCTAATGTACCATCCGCAATTACGGATAAGACCGCACCACTCGTTTTGTTAACTGTATATGCCACTTTATTATCTCTCCTGAGTCGACTTTATGTATCTATAAAATACGTATATTTCTATTTATCTATTAAAGTATACTTTAATAGTTATGTTGCACTACTTAGATTCGTTAGTGTTTGTATCCTTATTGTGTAGTCTATCTGAATTAGACGATTAAGTGATTTCTGTACTGGGTGAAATACTACATGTGTTAATAAGTTTCCAGTAGCAATACCACCTACTTCCCAACTTTTTAATCCTAATTCATCAAAAACATATGTCCCATCTAGTGCTGATGAGTTATCAAATGCCTCTTGTCCTGCAGGCTCCCCATAATCAAGCAAACAAGTTACTAGTAAGTCTGTATAAATTGTACCACTAGTGTGGGTTATTGTCATTTTATTTCTTGTAGGATCTGTATTTGATGAACTACTTCCATCAACTACTTTATAATAAGTTTTATTATATAAATCCGAAGAAGCGCCTGAGTTGTTGGCTGGCAAATAAGTTATGATACCAGTTGTTGATACTGATGTACCACCATTGCCAAAGTGCATTTCATGTATAAATCCAGTAGTTTGGTTAGATATACTGTCCGCCAATGCTTTAGAAAAGTTTTCATAATGAATAGCGTTACGTTGTTCTACAAATACTTCCTCTGTATTTGGGTCAAATATCTTAATGAACCCCTCAACGTTTACGCCTGGAATTTCGTTAGGTTGTTTCTCTTGCATTTCTTCTTGTTCTTCACTAGTGTCTTGCTTGATTTCGTTGTTTTCCATCTGAAGTATTTATCCTATTATATTACCTTGGGAGTTGATAGCGGTGCCTCTTTAAGGAACGTTACTTGTTTAGACGTTGCATTACCTAATCCTTCACCATTTGTGGCTGTTAATGTTCCTTGATCATACCAAACTTTAGTATGAACATCTGTACCTGGTATTAATTGTTGATTACTACCATCTACTACTTCGCTTCCAGAAGCGAGGGTACTATGAGCACCCGTGCCCCATGTGCCACGACGTATTCGTTTTAGTTTATTACCATCTATTTCCCAATATTCTATACGCTCGCCATTAATGAATATTACACCTGGCGTTGCTGTTGTAGTAACAGGCGTCAATAATTTAGTTGCGTCTGTTACGTTAATTTCTATATCTGTTAATGTCAATGCCGTAGATAATGTTGTTGTATTTGCTGTAGCAATTCTATAATAAGACGTGTTGTCAAACATATCTTTCCAAATTCTAAAAGCAATACCATGCCGTTGTTCTGCTTTACGCATACCACTTACAGTAATCATATCTGTTGCTAATATGCCTCCCACAGCTGCTGGAGTCATTACTAAATTATTACCTGTAATATAATAATCATGGTTAGCAATCTGTGGTATACCATTTAACCATACCCATACGTAATTTATATTCTTTTCTAATGCGGATATATCGTAAATTGGCGTTGAGATTGACACACTAACATCACCAGCATACCCACTAGCATCAAAAATTACTGCATCAAATCTTTCTAGTGAAGTTGATGTTGCAACTGATGTGCCTTTTATTACAACTGTTTTTCCTTTACTGTATCTCTGATTAGCAAATGATTGTATATATAATTTGTCACCCGTGGCAATTGTACCAGCAGTAACAGATACACCACTACCATTTTCAAGTATAACTTTGTAATCATCTGTAATCCAATATTGACCATTTCTAACTGTAATTCCTATTTCTGCGCCTGTTGCAGGAATATTACCAACAGTAAATGTTATTTGGTCACGTGCAGGTGATCCACCAGTAAATGTATAATGTGTTGTAAGTGTTTGCAATACACCATCTACATGTACTTGCACATCAGCATCAGTTACTGATCCATATGCAATAGTTGGATTAGCTGGACCATTATATACCGCTAATACTCCATCACCAGTATAATATTCTGTATCTGGTGGATTTAATCGTTGGTTGTTCAAATATACAAATGCTTTAGCGGCATCAGGACCAAATTCAAAGAAATTATCCTGGCCATATGTATATGTATAACTAGCAGGCCATGTTGGACTACCTGGAACTGTAATTGTTTGTTCTTCACTTTCAACTTTAACAAATGGTCTAATTGCTTCTATTTTACCACCAGTTACGATAGCAGTTGCTGTAGCAGTTGTACCACTTGATGGACTTGTCATAGTAACTGTTGGTGCTGAAGTATATCCACTACCTGCGTTTGTTATATGAAATCCACTCACATTACCATTATTATTAACAACTGCTGTTGCGGCGGCCGCACTACCACCACCTCCGCTAAATGATACTGTTGGTGCAACTACTCCATAACCAGTTCCTGCATTTGTAATTGTTAATCCTGATTTATTAAATGTATGCACTCGTATGCGGGCACCATTTGACGGTGCTGCCGCAAAGGTTATTTTTGTTTTCTTATAGTAACTAGACGGTGTATAACTTACCGAGTCTGCGAATCCATTTATTGTTATATACAAGTATTGTGCATATTCCAATGGAACATTTACAACATATTGTGTTGTTGAACCATCGCCAGTAAAATCTTGTTTGTATGCAGTAATATTTTCACCACCTGTTTCAATTAATGTAAAATGTATTAATTGGCCAGCCGGAACAGGAGTTATCATTGTTATTTGATTGCGTTTCACATTAACTGTATAATTTGTTGTTAATTTTTGTAATATTCTATCAACATATACTTCAATACCTTCAACGTTTGTAGGTATTCCACCGTTACCACTGACATCATACGTTACAGTGGATCCATTACCTTCAAATGTATATTTTTTAATAGTGACACCAGTATCTCGTGGTGATGGCATTTCGTATACTTTAATGTCTAATGTATCAAATACACGACCAGGTACTTGTTCTTCTGGTGCATGTGATGTATATTCTGTTACAAAACCGTCACCATCAACAGTAATATTAGCAGGATCTATACCACCAGTTGTGCTAAAATCACCACCGCTTAAATCAGTGTCAACACTTGAAATAACTTTTACACCTTCTGGACTTATTTCAAAATCATCAAATTTTGATGACGCAAACGATGCTCTGTCATAACCAGGCTCCATGTCAAATGTAGCACCAATTACTTTATTTGCTTTATATTGTAATCCAGAATCTGCTATAACTGTATCATATGTTGGAATGTTTGCTGTTTTATTATCCCAGGTTTTTGTACTACCTGTGCCTGGTTGGCCGCCAGCATAATATAATGTTAAGCGATCGCTGTGCTTTTTAGCGGCCGCCCCATGTGCTGTTTCCAACTTATTATAGGAGAAGTCGGAAACTGTTGCTGTTGCTGTAGCCGCTCCGCTACTAAATGCTACAGTTGGTTCGGCACCATATCCTGTGCCTCCTTGTTCTACAGTAACCGCTGTTACTGCCCCACCGGAAATAACCGCTTTGGCACTTGCGCCAACGCCCGTTGTATCTCCTGCGGCATTTGTTATCGTTACCGTAGGTGCTGAGGTATATCCACTACCTCCAGCAGTTACGGCAATAGTTGTAACGTGTGATGGTGCATCAACACGATCAAACTTAATTGTTTCTTTAAGGTCTCTTACTTTATAATTTTCTAAATTAGCATAAGCAGTTGCACCACTACCACTACCACCTGAGATAGTTACTTTCGGAGTAGTTACATAGCCTGTGCCGACATTTGTTACTGTAATAGATGATACTGTATCTAAACCAGGTGTTGCCATTACAGGAACAGCAGTAGCACCAGTACCATCTCTATGTGTGCCATCTTCCAATGCTGAGAACCTAAAGTAACCATAACCTAGGTTACTTGGATCGTGTTGTTGAAATGTATACGTTGAACCTCTATACAAAATAAGGTTAGGACGTTCTATACCATCAATATAATAGTTTGGACTACCTGTGCCATCTAATACTACAGTTACGGCATATGTTTTGCTTTCATTTACTGTTAGTTTAGGTTTTATTGTAACTTTCCAACCCATGTCCTTCCATTGAGTAGTGCTTTGTTCAGTACCACTATAGTACCATAACGTATCTGGACTATGTTCTGGTACAACAAGAACAGCATTGGCAGTTGTCGCACCAGGTACTGTGTCTATAGCATATGAGTAACCTAATTCCCATTGTGCGCCACTTGAGATAGTAACTATTGGTGGTGATGCTAAAGTTGCACTATAATCATAACCAGTAATATCATAACCAACTGCATCATATGTGGATGTTGATGTTGTGGAATAACCACTACCAGCAGTTAACAATATAATATTATCTATTTTCTTTGTATAATGATTATACCAATCAACCCAAGGTGTTGTTTGCATTTTAACATCATCATCTGCTTCATATACATTAGGTGATCTAAACAGTTTGTCTGTTGTGTCATAGTAACCTGGTAAATCAAAATCACTATTTCCTATTTGTGGTAATTCAGTATAATCATAACGATATACATATTCTCTAATATTAGTTCTATATGGTTTTGCTTCATTAATATAATCTTTAATACTGTCCTGTACGTCGTAACTATAATTTACAAGTTCAGAAAGTTTACGCACTGTTTGATTAACTGTTACAAAACTAGATTTAAATGCCCAATCTACTTGTAAATTTTGATCATATAAAACAAATTGTACTAGTTCAAACCATAATTTATTAAATTCAACTTCTAATAAGCCTACAAACAGTTGCGTATTTAAAGCGTCAACAATATAACGCAACTCTGTCAGTGGAGTCGTCGTCGTATATAATGTTGTTTTAAATTTAATTGTAGCATTTTCTTGTCCAACTACTTCATATGTGTCAGTAGTTGTAGCACTTGTATTTTTATATAATACCCATTTATTTTGACCATCGTTAAGGACTTTAACAACGTCATTAAGTTTAGTATCTAATTTATCAACATCATTATTTGTTGCAACAGTATAATTAATAATTGTATTAGCACTATAACCAGTTGCATACCAGTCAATATAATCCCAATATTTTGTAGTATCATATTTCTGTTTTAGTCCGATATTCCAACGACTTGTAGCAACTTCCCAAGTATAAGTAGTCCAATAATTTCCTTGCGTCTCATCTTTTGTTACTATTACTTTATGTCCATCAGTGATGGTTAAAGTATTGATATAATTTAATTCTGCTTTACTTGCTACTGTTTCATTATAACCATGTGTTGATACTTTTTCTGCTGATGAAATTTTTACTAGACTGTAGTCTAATGCTATTTTGTGTTTAGCAAATACAGCATTACAGAAGTTTACTAATACTTTAATAGCACCAAATCTATCAACAAACATGTTTTGACGAGGATATTCCATTATACCATATCGTGATCCAACATGTACATCTGGATCTGGCACAAGGTTTTCTTTAGCATCCTTTCCTGCTAAACTATCACCAAGTTTAGTAATTAAATAACTATTTGGTTTTGATAGTGGATTATTCTTTTGTACTAGTTGCCATTCTGTATGTAACGGTATATCATTTTTAACAGTATCATATTCAATACTTAAAATAATATTATCGGCAGTTAAATTTGTTTGTAAATTATGCCCAACAAATGCATTCTGCGCGGCAATACCTATGTATTTTAATCCATATGCTGTAGGATTTGTTAGTATTGTTGCGACAGTTTTTCCTGGCAATTTTCTTGTAGCAGCTGGAATAAAACTTTTTAATTCAAGTTCTTTACCATATGCCGCAAACTTAATTTGTCCATTAGTATCTAAATATGCTTTAGAAATTTCAGGTACTGATGTTCTATTCTTAACCCAGTAGTAATAAATTGATTCTAAAGAACTTGTTGCAGTACTATACTTTTGATATTCAACATATGCAGTATCACTTGCAAATTTTGGAGTACCATCACCTCCTAATGATACGTATGCTGACGGTAATGTGTCACTTTCTACCCATTCATATATATTAATTTGTGTGCCAGGAAATAGTTTACCCCAGTTAAGGCGTCTGTATTCTAGTTCACCTTGTTCATAATCAATATATTTTGTATTAGTTAAATCCCACCACAATGTACCAACTTCATTTGGACCCCAGTGGTTGTTTAAGTCTTTAACTACTGTCGTATTTGTTGTAATGTTATATACTGCTGGATCATATAATGTTTTAAAACTAATTTCTTCATCTGCAATACCAGGTATTTTACCTTTAATTGGATCTAAATAATCTATGTAATCAATAAATGTATTAGTTGATTTGTTATATGAGATAACTTTATTGATTGCACTAATGTCTATTTTATTACCCTCTGTGCGATTACTATTCCAAGAAACTTTATTTCCTGCATTAGTTGCTTCCATTATTGAACCAGTATTCTGTGTAAATTTCTTAACTGCTATTACTGATGTTGCAACAGGGATTACTGTAAATGTTAATGTGCTATTTGGTGACGCATTGTCACTACTATATTCTGATTGTAACATTACCCTGCCATTCATTGTAATTTCTAAATCAGTAGTAGCAAATTGTCCTGTTAACGCATATACGGCAGTTAATCCTGTTCCAGTGAGTGTTTGTGTTACATAATAGTCATCACCTGGAGAACCGATCAATGCTGTATTGCCAACCATTGCTAAACCTGTGCCAAACTTATCAAGTTTTCTACGGTTTGCCCAATCTACTCGCTGTATTAGTGAGTAAGACAAGTCAGTATTAATATCATATATTAGTGCGGACCCTGCGTCAGGTTGTACGTCAGCAATAATAGTGTTATTCTTATCAAATGTTGTGAGATCAGTATCTAACCGCATTTGATATTTGCTTGAACTTGCTGGACTACCAATTATAATGTTAGTTGCTGTATTATTAAATGCAATATGTTCACCATAATAAGCATTTTGCGGACCATCTGGATGGCGCAAACCTGATTTGTATGTGTATAGTGTTAAGCCTAATGCTGTAAACACCACACCACCATTTGTTGTGCCCGGACGTATTGTAAGTTTAGCATTTGCATCTGTTTTTGTGCTAACAATTTTTAATTTATTATCACTTGTAGCAGACGCAGTTATATGTGGAATTGCTTTAGTAGTAATATCACCTACCATATTAGATAATGCTGTGCCAGTAAAGGTTACTTCAACATTATTAATAACGAGTTTATCGCCAATACTCACAGTTGGATTGGCAACCGTACCAATTACTGTGCCACTATGTTTGGCATTATCTATCCAACATTCTACCTCACCAGAATTGTTTGCTGATACAGTTGAGTCTGTTACAATAATAAAATCAGTGCCTGGTGAACCAATAGCAATTATATGTCCATCTACCCCACATTCAATTTCCCTACCAAAATTCTCATTTAAATCTGTTACGTTGCTCTTAATATCTTGTATTTTAAAATAAGTGTCTGTGGGTGTTTTACCCCAAACTTCAATAGCACCTGCTGATAGTATTGTGCTATCTGCTTTATTTGGTTGGCCAATATAAGCAATAGTACCGTCATCACTTATAGCAACACTACGTCCAAAGTCTGTACCTGATACACCAGTAAATGTTTTAATTGCACTATAATAATTTCCTTTTCTTATATGGATATTATTAGTACCAGTTGGGGGAATAGTTATAAATGTAACCTGTGTAGCACTTAATGTATAATCTAACGTTTCAATTTTAATTTGGTCATCTACAATTACGGTTATTTCATTTGTGTTACTATGTGTTGTTGTAGAGAATGTAAACACATTAGTTGAACCGTCACCATTAAAATATTCATTATTTGCTGTAACACCAGTGCCTAATTTATACATGTATGCTTTAAGTTCACCCGGAGCACTTACTAATACATATGTGCCATTTTTACTTACTGCAATATCATAACCAAACAGTCCGTTTGTTGTTGGACTTGGTGAGCGCATAATATCAAATGGTTCATATGTTTTGTCTGTTTTCTTTTTAAGCACGATAGCATAGCCTTGCCCGCTATTACTATTTGGCGCACTTGTTACAATGTAATCGTCTGTGCTTGCAGTATCAAACTGCCAACCTGCCCAACCACTATTCTTTAATTTGCTACCATCTACGACAGTATTACTATATGTAAAGTCTCCAGGTGTTAATGCAACTGTTAGTGCATTACTGCCACCTTGATCTACTGGTACTGTGTCTGTTTCTAATGTTGGTATCTCTTTGTATGTTGGACCAATAATATAAGGATACACGACTGTTCCGTCACTCTTAATTGTTAGGAAGTAAGCATAAGTTCCATCAGGATAATCTGGCGTTACGCAATAACGACCATTATGCTTATCCAATGTTCCTGCACCTACAGCAACACGATAGTCTTGTATAAATGTTCCTACAGGATATTCGGTGTATGTATAACCACGACCTGAAACTGGCTCAGGCCAAGTTTGCCAAGTAGATGTTTGACGTGTTAGCGTGGTTGTTGAATCAGTGGCAGTTTGGTAGCCGTATGGGCCATAGATTGGATAACCATCATATGCATAGCCTAGGATTTTGGAGTGACCGTCAGTGTGCCTCCAGTGGTCACCACTATAATTGGTGCCTTGATAATATGTATTTGCTTGATATACATGGTAATCCCATTGGCTTAAAAATTTGCCGCTGTGGTAATGGTACTGATTATCTTCTTGTGGATGCCCATGTGATGTATCCATACCAACTGCCGTTGCGTTTACTACGCCATTCCATACAAATCCTGTTGGAGCAACACCTTTGGCTGGGCCATTATCGTTTGGTAGTGTTGCCGTTGCTGAAGGATTTGCAAATATAACGCCATTTGCCGCAATGCCAATACCACCAAGTGGTACTGCTATTTGTGGCGCCGCTGTAGTATTTGTTCCTACACGAGTTTTAATCGTGTGTTTATAAGTTCGAGATACAACTCTATTTGGATTTTTACCATCTACTGTGGGAAATGTTCCAAATGGTGCTGGATGTGGCAACCCATCACTTTCTATTGTTAGTAAGTAACCTGAAGTACTTAATGTCCCTGCGGTCTTTGAAGTGCTGTCACTTACAAATATACTTTTAACATCAAATACTGTTTTAACATTACGTGTCCATTGCTCAATGCTACCTGCTGATGTTGTATCATATACTGCACCAACTAATATTGTTGACAGGTCTTTATTGCCTGCAACACCTTGTCCAAATCCTGTATTAGTTGTTTTACTATTAGGAAATAATTGTTTTCCTAACGTATATGGATCTTTCTTTTCAAGCATTGCCCATTTGCTTGTATTATTATGGTTATCAATCCAAGCATAATCTCCATCTAACCAACCAAATGTTGGTGATGTTCTATTAAGTAATGCTGAAGTATTTGCATATCTTGCACTTTCTAATTTTAAAAATTCACCACGAATTACTTCACTAACGGTGGTCAACTGTGAAAATGCAATACCGAAAGCAGTACTGGTGTTTGCATATAATACGAGTGCATTAACGCCAGTACTTGTTAAGTTAACTTTTACTTTATAAATTCCACTATAGTCATGATCATTATCAGCGGCATTAATACATCGTCGTAAAATAATATAATCATTTGCTAATATTGTACCTATAGGATTTTCAAAAGTTACAACGACTTCATTATCGGTAAGTTTAAATATAGTACTTGGAGCATTATTAGTACTACTAATTCTATATACATTCCAATCATTAGAATTCTCTGAATATGTTGGAGGATACGTATTAGAATTTGCACACCAAAGTTTGTCACCTATCTTAAAGGAATTTAAATATTTTGATTTTTCTGTTAGTTGTATAGAATCATCTACGCCTGTTACGATATAGGATCCAGTTCGATATGATGCAGGTATAGTATATGAATCACTAAATTGTACTACATCGCCAGTTGTTAAAGTTACAATTGGTCCATCTGTTGTAGTATAAGAATTTTTTCCAATAAGTTGTGTGTCAACGTTAAGTTCTTCTCCAATAATTATAATACTATTAGGAACCCATTGTTCTAAACTTAATACTTTATGTTGTACATCATCTAAACGAACATAGCCAGCATTAGGTAATGAATCTCGTGTGTTGATATTTTCTGTTAATTTTTTAAATACATTTTTATCAAATTGTCTTGGTTCTAATGGCTTTTGATATAAATCAGCAGGGCGATGTGTAATATTTGTATTTTTGTATTGTTCAGAAGAATTTATAATCTCAATTAATTCTGGATTATCTGTAAACTCATCTTCATTTAATTTAAATTCAATTACTTGTGAACTTGCTACAGAGCCATACTCACCGACCCTAAATGCCCACTCTTCATATAAGTTGAGTGTGCTGTCTATTGCTGGCAATTTTGCTCTTAATAATTTATTAACAACTGATGATGTACCTTTCTCTTTAATAAATCCTTGATAGAATTTCTTTTGTGATATTTCTTCAATTTGCAAATTTTCTAGAAACTTTCTCTTTTGAAATCCAATTAAATTAGATGCTAATGATGATACATCAGCTGTCCTTGCGTCTTCTTCAAAGTCATAAAATCCTCTAAAGTCATCTGCTTTAGTATCTAAATTGCTTAATAAACCAGTTCTTACTTTATCTAATTGTTTCCATTTACTATAATCAAATTTATTTGCTTCTGTTAAATCACCAGGTGTATGTGCTATATTATTTGCATAAAATTTACTTTTAAATTTTACAATGTCGCCCAATTTATAACTTAAATTGATATCCCATTCATCTACTGTATCATCTAATAATACATAGCCTGGTAACTGTTGTGATCCATCCCACAATTCTGTTTTGTATCCGACTAATTTAATTCTATTTTGACGACTACCTGTCATTTGTGACCAAATTACATCTTTAAACACAGTTTCATTTTCAATAATTAATAAGTGCTCTGTTTGTATTGGATTTAATAGTGTTGAATATATACCATCAACATCTGGACTTGCACTTAATTCAAAAATATTATCTACTCTGCTATAAAATAAATCAGTTACTGATATTTTTTCTTTATTTTGATTTAATACAGAAGATGGTAGCATATTATTTGCTAAATTTTCAATTTGAGAGTTTGTTAGATTAAGTTTAATTTTATTACTACCAGCACTTAACGTAATTAATGAACCAACATTAAAATTGCTCATTGTCCAAAATAAAAATTCGTTTGCCGTATTGTGCCAATCTTCTATTATCCCATGGCCAGGTGATATATTATCAAATACAAATCCAATACTTTCTAGATATCGAGCATAACTTATAATAAAATCATATGTTTCTTGTATTGATGTAAATTCCTTACCATATTGGATGACTGTAGATACTGACTCAAATTCCTCATAACGTATTACACTAACACCACCGGTTTTTGGCAATGCTTCTAATTTATAATAATTGCCTCTATCTACTTCAAAATCAGATGCTGTAAAATCAGTTGTTACCATATAAAATATGTCACCAATTTTTATTACATCAGTAGCTCTGTATGTTTGTCCAGTAATATATTCATGGAAGGTTGACTCTTTACCACCCATTGATACTGTGGTTCTTAATGGACTGGTAATAACACTAGGTAATATTTTAAATTGTGGTCTGTCTTTAGTGTAACCATCTACCTTATAACCATTAAGTGTTTTCTCAATTATTATACCACTATAATTGATACTTTGTATAGGACTACTTTCCATTAAATGGAAATTATAATCTTCTTGTGGTATAAAAATATCTGTTGTTGCTTTAGATGGCGATATTTGTTCTAGTATAATTTTTAACTTATTTTTATCAGTAAATCCTGACATTTTATAAGCTAGATTCATATTTAAAGCATTTAGTTGTTTATGAAATGTTGTAGTGCTAACACCTAAGTATTTTGAGTAGTCTACTATCCAGTTATTATAGCCTGATGTATGATCAATTGATGCATCGGTATTAACATATGAATTAGTTTTTGTATTATTAGGCACAACCGGCATCGCAGTTAACTTATCTACGTAATGTGATAATGTATTAAGTGATAATTTACTTGTATCAAACATAAGTTCAAAATATTTGGCTGGCTTTGTTAATGCTAATACTAATTGCACAGCAAATGGATAATAACTTGATCTACGCCATGAAGTTTCTGCAGGAGCATGGTCTCCAATTTTCCAACTAGCGGCAACATCAGTATCAACTGCTCCTAGAATACCAACGTCTCGTGGTGATTTTAAGTTGCCAGTAGCATCAGTTGGAATATAATTAGCAACCATACCTGTGCGTTTATATTCATCATACGTGCCTGCTCTGGTACCACTTACAATTTTTCCTTCTTCTAAGTCTGCCCATAGCACTAAATTATCTCCGGTGTATGGCGCAGGACCGTAAGTTGTTTCCCACCAACTTGGTTTAATAGTAAACCCAAGCATTTCCCAAGGATGTGAATGTGGACGATCTGTGTCGTAAAAATACTTATAGATGCCACGCCAATATCCTGGCAATGCTTCTGTTCCACCAAATCTGTCTTTTACTTGTCCATAATTCCAAGTGCTATTATCCGTACCGCTATACGTTGTATTTTTAGCATAATCAACATTGAAGTTGTTTGACCACTTACTAAATTGTATTGCTAAAATATTATTAATTTGTGCTGTTGTATATGATGTTTGCCTATATTTTGCAGAAAATGTATCAGTCAATTTAATTAATTTAGAATCATATACTGCTTTTATATTATTGTAAATTCGTTTTTCTAATTCTAATAATATGTCATCTTTATAGTCATTATATGCTGGTGTAATAGAACCATCATGCCCTTGTATTACATTAATGGCTGTTACATAACTATCATCAGAATATTTACTTGGAATATATTTAGGATATAATCCTAATTTAGTTGGTGTTGGTGGGATAAAATTACCACCAGTGTTTATATACTCAACAATTTTAATAACATCATTCTCTGCTAATGTAACAGTGCTTGTTAAAGTTACAAAAGGAGTAGTTGTTGAGAAAGTATAGTCTTGATCCTTTAACAACATTACATCGTTTTTATAAACTAATACTGCTGTTTGCCCAGGAACTGTGTCATTATATGTTTTATTGAGTTCAAATTGTTTATTGTCAATATCAAATACTGTATATGATAATGTTGTTATATCTGTTGAAAATGGCACCATATCACTATCATAATATGACATTGTGCTACTTTTACCCGAGAACATTGATTGTAAGATGTTATCAACGAACTTTGACGTGTTTGTTAATTGTGTAAGGTTGGCGGCTTCATTTAAAAATTGATTTTTAAATCTATTATATTCATTACCAGCATAATCTACTGCTTGAAAAAAATTATAATTTTTATTAGACAACATATAACCTGCTTTGAGTAAACTGCTTGTGTGTTGAATAACTTTAGTGCCTAATGACGAAATACTTCCAATATCTCGGATATTATTGCTTCCTAGTGTAGCACCCGAAAAGTCTAAACTATTTTCAATACAACTGCCAATATGTTCTCTAACTTGCCCTAACGTAAAATTCGTAGTAATAGACATATTATTAAATGGGTTATTACTCATGTTAATTGGCATAGTATAAAATTCACCAGTAGTTAGATTTTCAATACTAGTATCAGTATGAGTTTTAATAACTAAAATATCACCAACAATTAAATTACTTGTAAAATTAACATACTGGAATCCAGAAGAATTTGTAATAAAGTAATCCTTAGTTGTTGTACTACTTGTGCCTTTTTCTTTTAATTTACCATTTACTGTAACAATTAAATTCTTTGCATTAGTTTCTGTTCTTGGAACAGTTGTTACTTTAAAAACTTTAAGTTCAGAACCTACAACAATGGTTTGTTGTATAAATTGTCTACTTTCAAATGGTGCTTTCGCCCAGTTAGAAAGTGTGGAATAAGTGGTTAGAGCTGTGTTCTTATGTAAAAATCCTGTAGCAAGTCTTACGGATGTTGTAGTGCCTGCTTTGGCATCAGAAGTGTATGAAAAACTATCTTTGACTAAATTGTCATTAAAGACAATGTCACCAATGTTAGTGAAGTTTTTATATGTTAGGGCAATGCCTAATTCTGTGTCAACAGTACCAGCACTAGATACAGCATAACTAAAAATGTTTGATCCAGCAAATGTGCTACTTGCGTATGTTGATAAACTACTACCACTTTTATCAAATACATCAAATAATGGTGCTTGGTTTAATCCAGTTTTTACTTGTCCTTTATTCCATTTGCTATTTTTATAATACCACGGCGTGCCTTTATTAGCAACACCTGATTTAACAATAATAGTATTGTCAGTTGCAGGATCTGCCACTGTAGTATTTTTTTCTAAATGTATTACATTTTCACCACCAATGGATACAAGTTGTATGTCATATATATAACCATTGACTAATGGATCAGTGTCAGCAGTAAATGCAACTTGTTGCCCAGCTGCTAATGCAACACCGTCAATGTAACCACCAGGCTTGCCTTCTAATTCTGTAAAGGCGTCTGTAAAAATACTATCAATTAAATCAATTGTTGTTAGTTGTTTTGTGCCATAATTATATAACTTAATGTCATCATCAAATTCTATAATTGGTCGTTTTGCTCTTACTGCTGAATTATAATTGGCAACATCTTCATTATATATTGCTGTTGCGCCAATAATATCCTCATGAAACCAACGGTTATTATTACTCCATTGGTTACCATCAATCGCACCTCGTTTAATAGTTAAGTAATCCTTACCTAGGGTAAACACAGCAGATTCTGGTGTGTATAATTCACTTAGCGGAATTAATCTAATACCCTCCATTGTACCTACGTCCGCAACAATATAGTCAATGTTTGCTTGTGTTGACGGCGTAACTGTACCAGTAAATCTTACTTTAAGTCCTGTTGAAAACTTTAATGTTTTAAGTCCATCTAAAGATGTATATGTATAAGTTTTCTTCCCTACAATATCACTAATGGTAATCGGATCGGTAATGTCACATCTATCTGGACCTGATGGTAACCAATAGTATTTTGTGTAGTTAATAGTTTTATCATAGTCAATTGGTGGTGACCACACGGTATATTCACTACTAAACAATTTATTGTGATCATAATTGTCGCCACCAGTGGCTTCAATTGAGTTAACTATATCAATATATGTTGATGCAAAATCATATTTTGTTTCTGATAATTCTTTTTTAATAGTAATTGTTGGTTCTAATTGATAATTTTTTCTATCATTATCTGTTTCAATAATATATGCGTCTGTAGTTTTAAAATTATCAACATCTCGCCGTCCAACAAATCCATTTAGTACATCATTTGTACCAGGAGATGTTAACTGATCTAATGTAGCATTCAAAAACTTTTTATTTACATCAGTTTGAAACTGCTGTGGTAACAGGTTTACAGTTTTACGTATTGCCATTGTATTTCCTAACTAGTAACAATTGTGCCACTTGCTCTAATCTTAGAAGCAGTTACGGCATCTATAATATCTACATCTTCTACTTTTGCATCGCTAATAAAAACTTCATCACTATTACTTTGTATTTCAAATAAACTACCAAAGTTTTGGTTAGTGCCTTTTGGTACAATTAAAACAGTAGCAATATATGGAGTTAGTTGATTATGTATATACGCGGCAAGTTCAGTAAAATAAAATGTCTCACCAAAATCCCAGTTATTAATATTAAAATAATCATTAATTGCTTCTATTGTTTGTGTTTTAATTTCAGTATCTGTTACAGTTGTTGCACTATTTTTTACAATTTTAAATGATGCCTGTAAACTACTACTAGATTTGTTACCAAATATTGGTTTATATTTGACCGGATGAAAAATAATTTCATCACTTAGCATTTTATAATCTAACAAATTGCTAAATTGTGTACTTAATTCAGTAGTAGTATTCGCTTCAGGTGTAATAACTGTGCCTGTATTATCTTGAATATATGTTGTATAAGCATTACTATATGCTCTTGTTAATACATACATATCAATAATATTACTTAATCCTGGATTAATTCTCCTATCTGATGGTGAATTATGCTTGTAATTAAATTTAAGTGTTTTGCGTCCAGTATATATTTTATAATCTGTACTGACTAAAAACGTGCTATCAGTTTTATTAAACACTCTAAATGCTTTATCTGTAGTTAAGTAAATTACTTCCTTGTCGGTAAACAATGTTGTAGAGGCCGCAGCCAATGCTATTGCTGTAGCATATGTTACATTAACTGTTTTAGTAGTTAATTGAAATTGTTCTTCTCCACTTGCTATTGTAAATTTTTCAAAAAATACATATTTGCTTGTTGGACTAATTATTGGAGCGACAACTAGTGTAAATTGATCTGGATTGTCTGGGATGCCATCAGCATCACTATCCAAAAATGTTACTAGTACTCTGCGTGAATTTGTTGCGCCTGAAAATTCTGTATCCAACCCATAAATTTGCCAAATATGATCTCTGTCCATTGCTGTTAATGCATCAGGTTTTGTATTAATATTTAATACATTAATTTGGTCTGTAATTGTTTTTGCTGTGCGTGAATTATAAATTTTAACGGAACTGTCAAAATAAAAGCGTGTTTCCATATCACTTTCAAAACTATATTTTAATCCTCTATACGTTGTTGTATAAATTGTTCCATTACTTTTTAATCTAATTAACCAACTAGAATCTTTTTTAAGTCCAGTTGTATCACCAGCATAAGCAAACGAGAATACAGAAGTTGTATCTAAGTCTGCGGCTAATATAATTACCCATGTTCTTGTTGTAGCATCAAAACGCAATCCAAATTCTTCATGTTTAAAGATTTTAGTTAACATTGATGTTTCCATACTGGATGGTAAGTCTGTTACAAATTGTGGAATAATTTCAGTAACTTCAGCACCATCACTAATTAACTCACTAATGGTTACTGGGCCTGCTCCACTTGCTAAATTGCCTGCACCGCTGTTATGCCCATCACCTGTTACACTTTTAATCATTGCCCATATGTCTGCAAATGTATTTGGGGCACCTACACTACCTGTGTGTAAACTACCATCTGATTTAAAATACTTGCCAGCTGGTGCATTAAATTTTACCAAAGACGATGCGGCCAAATATTTTCTGTTATCTGACGATGGCGAAGCTGTTCCTATAGGAACTGATGATCCTAAACTATTTTTAAAATACCCCGTGCTTGAATTAGTACTTGTAGTCGATTGCTCCCACGTTGTTGTACCAACTGTAATTCTATCATATTGGTCAAAATAATAATGTTTACTACTTACATCACGTAATATTGGTTCTATTTTATCACGTATTACTCGCAATATATCCATTTCATTAGCAAATTCAAAATCAAATGTGTTGGAAAAATATTCTCTAAATAATATTCCGTCTGTGCCAAATACATTAGTTGAAGAATATTTTGCTGTTGGATCTACGACATCTAAGTAACGAGAAATACCACTTGATGTTCTGTTTGTTGCTTTTGCTTTAATAATATCACTAGTTGTAGTAATTGGGAAAATATTATAATCTTCACCATTTACCATACGATTTTGTGTATAATAACTTTGAGGAGCCTTAGTTCTAATATCGTCTAATGTTTCTCTATTAGCGGCATTAGTAACTTCTGATTGTAGACTATATGTCATAGTTAAAGAATGTGTTATATTATTTTTATTAACATATTGTACAATAACAGTGACATTTTGCATGTCATCTGTGCTAATACTATAATTTAAACCATTACTTTGTCTAAAATAACCTCTAAAATTACCACGTGGTATATCGGTAAAAATACCATCACCAAAAATATATGCTATTTGATCATTCTCTCGTGAGTTAACACTGTATATTGTTCTTACATCTTTACTTAAACTATTATATATAATATTGTTACCAGTTGATGCTTGAACTTTAGTCCATAATCTATATAAATCATTATTTGAATCTAGTTCATATAACCAAACATCATCATTATTAACGTTAGAAGAATTAATTAATACTTGCCTATTAGGTATGGTATCATCAATTGCGAAATTTGCGGCTTGTAATATACCTTGTTTAAAATATACAAAAAATCCAGTGTTAGCACTACCATTGCCTTTCCCATCATTTCTATATAACATACCAAAAGATGAAACATTGCTAGGGGCATCTTCATAAACATAAGTTTTGTCTTTTATTGTTGCACTTACAATCTCAAAATCCATAGACATGTTGTCAATTGACTCTGTAAATGAATATACTGGTAATATACCTGCGGGTATATTAATTTGGTATTGTTCTGTTTTAACATTGTTAATAATACTAGATAAATTGGGAGTACCAACTTTTTGTGTTGTAACCATGGCGGCATTTAATATTAAATTAACTTGCTCTGCATAGTCAATATTGTTAATGTCATTCCATGTAATAGTAGTATTTGCTAAGTTTGTTCCATTAGAATCATACACATCCTCTGATGTAACCATACTTTGTAATTTTAGTAATCCGCTTGCGTTAACATTTCGTTTTGAATTATAACTTACTAAACGAGCTAGTCGTAAAATACTTTCTCTGCGTTCAGCAGTTGCAAGAAAGTTTTCCCTAGCATTTAAATCTATCCTATAACTAATATTTTGCCCCATATATGCAATAAGATCTATTAGTGCTATAAACTCTGAACTTTCAATATAATCATTAAAGTCTTCAGGGTAATGTACTTGTAAATAGTCTATCATAGACTTTCGTAGTGTTTCGAAATCGTAACTTTCGAAATCTGCATTAATAAAAGATTGATATAATACTTTCCAATCTTCTGCTTCGTATATTGTATTCTGTCTTGTTGTTAACGCCATTATAATGTGCTCACAGTTGCTTGTGTATTGTTTTGATTAAAATCAAATAGTATACGCTCTACTTTTGCTTCTGGTATGTAGTTTAGTTCCATTTGAACTAATAAACCATTCTCATATTCCTCAACTAGTACACTATCTGTTTCAATTCTCGGATCGTATGCTACAATTTCTTGTATATTTTCCTCAATACTGGTAATAATAACATCTGTCAATGGTTCATATAATGAATCCCAAATGATAGATCCAAATTCTGGATTAAATAATTTCTCACCTTTACGGATATTAAAATGATTTAACAGATCTTGCTTTGCAAGTTCAAAACCACTCATTGTATATCCGTTGGAAAAATTCTTATTTCGTGTTGAAAATCCCTTAATTGTTGTAGCCATTACAAGTAATATTTAGTTATTTAAATAATATGCTAGTATATAAATTAAGTAGATATATCAGGAATTTCCACAATGTGTGGCGTTGAGCCATATGCAGGAGCTGAACTTGTTTGATGAACACGCAGATCTGGTTCGTGCATTGGGACTCGTTCCATTGCTGTCATATATCTATATTTTCCATCTATATAATATGTTTTTGTAGCATCTTGTAAGGTAGTCCATGTATTATTATATAATGGTATATGAGATGCTTCTTCAGCCTGATTACCTGCTTCTGTATTAAGTTTAATTGGATGTTCTTTCCCACCACCACTCTTAAGAAATATACATGCCAATGATGTAATACTAATTGCCTCTTTACTAGTAACATTAAACCAATCTGTTGTTTTAATATTATATGTACCAGTAGTAGTTTGTTTCATATTACCATTAATAAAGAAATGGGCATGTCCCTTGCCACTTACTGAACTTGGATTTGTTTCAACTCTTAAATTGTGGCCGGCAAGCATAACTAAATCCTCACCAGATTGTATATGAACATTTTTATCTGCAAGGAAATTCATATTGCCTTCAGTATGCACACTAACATCTTGCTTACTAAAAATATCAATTTGTCCTGCGTTTGTCATCTCAACCCAGGCACTACCTGTAGCATTGCCTATATAGATGATACCATCTGTATCATTTAATAATAATTGGTGTCCTGTGCCTGTGCGTAGTCTAATTAATCTGTTATCGCCTGTATTATCACCATCATCCATAACAAATTGATGGCCAGCCATACGACTAGCAGGCCAGTCATATGCTTCCATTTTTGGATCAGTATTGATTATACCTTGTTTTATTTTTGGTCCGGATGAATCCAATGGGCCAGGTGTTAAAATACCAAACACATTAGAAGGAGATTCTCGTTGAGCACCGGATGTTGTAAGTCCTCTTGCGTAGTCTAACTCTAATCCTTGTGCTAATAATGTATCATTAAATGGATGAACAGGGCGTGGAACATTTTTATAATCTAATTGTGTTTCATGACCTATTTTATTAAATTCTGCAACTGGAACTTGTGAAGCATTTTTAGCAGGAACTTTACCATCACCAGCTGCTGAGAATTGTTTTGCTTCTTTTGTTCTTGTTGTTGAATGAAATGTTGGGCTAACTGGTATACCTGGGATCATATGTAGCATAAATGAATCTGGCAAGTAAGCTATAACAAGGCCTTGTTCTCTATCACCTTCTACAAACATTACTAATACTGCTGTATCTATATCTGGGGTTGGAAACCACATACCATATGATTTCATTGTGTTAGCATATTTTGTTTTATCTTTGCCTGTTGCATTTGTTCTACCATAATATGGTAATGCTAAACGACATATAACACAATTTTCAAATAATTCTGCTTTGCGGTCTGGATTTTCTTCGCTAGATGTACGTTGTCCTACTAATGCAGGTATAAAAACAGCAACTCGACCTTGTCCAGTTTCATCTGCACCATGTTTAATTATTCCAACATAAGGACCAGCATTTGGATTAACTGATAGATTTTGTTTAGTAGTAGGTTTTCCTGCTACGTGCTGTTCTGCCATTGATTATTCCTTACCGCGCTCTATTTCTGGAAAATATCCCATTTCTTTCCAAGAATATGTTTTGTTTCCATATTTACTATGTATTGTTCTATTTGATTCGCTTACTGAATTGCCATTCATAAAAGCAGCTTTTGTTATCAATGGATCAGTAGTAGAAATAATTTCCTGTCTATATTGTTTAATCAATTGATTATTTGTTTGTACGCCTGTAGAGTCTGTTGCTGTATAACTAGAAGTATTAAACATTCTTTCTGATCCGTATAGACCCTTGTTGCCTGTTTTATTGGATAATAATATACTACCAGCACTATCTACAACATGTGCTGAAATTTGTTGGCCAGATAATGTGCGTCGTGAATTTATTCCTTGTTGTTTTAATTCATTACGACTCATTGTTTGTCTAATGCTTGTTCCACTAGCTACAACTCCATTTTCTACACTTAACACAGGATCACCTTGTTGATTAACATTAACATTAAAACCTTGATGAGGTCCAACTCTTCCTGCTATTGTTGTTGCATCTGTAGAAGTTGTTGTTACAGTTGCTATTCCAGCACGCCTTGCTTCTGCAGCTCTAAATCTTGCCGCATTTATATCTTTATTAGTTTGCGTTGCCACTACTACACTTTGTGAGTCCGTATTGTTCGTAATAGTATCTGTATTAACTGCTGAACTACTTCCAGTTGTTCCATCGAACTCTCCAGCAAATTCAGTTTCATTACCCATGTTTCGTACAGTGGCTTCTTGGTCTGCAACAGTATCAAATGAATCTACTTCAGTACTAGCTGTACCACTAGTTTCACTACCTGGAACGCCTGAAGCCGTACTTGTTGCAGGAGTGCTGGTTGCGGTTACTGTGTCAGAACTAAAAGAATCTATTTGAGATGCAGCTTCTAATTCAGCAGGAGACATCTTTTTAGTTCTATCTTTTTCACCACCTGGTTTTGCTTCACGGAATTGATCATATATACGAGTCATTTCCAGTTGTTGTGTAAATTCCCCGCCGGTGAAACTATTACTTACTGTCCATATTCTGTAATAGCCTGACAATGTACTATTTTTAAAACGCTTATCACCTGCACTAAAGTCTACTATTCCTTTTGCGTCATCTATATCTTCAGGGGTTCTATAAATGAGATAAACGTGAGCATCTTCTAAGTCAGATAACATAGCACCATTGCTAGGATCTACTGCTTCTGATTTAGGTACTTTTAATGAGGATTTATTAGGAGTTTTCATTGCAAGAATACCATCTTGCTGTAAGTAACAAGGATCACCCACTATGTCTAATGAACAAGACATCATATCAGAACCTAATTGTCTATATAAGTTCTCCATCAGAGTACCGGCTTGTTCTTGTTCTCCAGTTGCGTGGTTAGTGGTTGAAAATTTAGCATTACCCTCTCCTTGTGCGCCACCACCAGTCATATCATCTTTAGCCTTAAGGCCGCCTGCAGAGCTGCTAGTTTTTGCTTTTATTGAGTCTTTGCTTGCACCACTATTGCCAGTTCCCTGACCAGTTATTGCCATAAAAAACGCATTTTTAAATTGTATACCTAAGTTTAAAATATCAATATTTTGTCCTGTATAAATGTATTGATAATTACGAATTGCTGGTCGTGCATTACCATCTCCAGGTTTTGCGTCTCCATCAGTAGCAACAGGATCCGTTACTAGATATGGATCAATTTGGATAATAGTATGAGATGGGTACATATTTCTTATATTATCATAATCTTTACCAGTAGGTCCACCTAGTTTTTTAACATATGTTATTTTCCACCACATTAATCCTTTTTCTGGATTTTTTAGTATTGTTCTTTCTGCAACTCCACCAGAAGTACCTGATACGTCGGCTGTAGGATCAGTTAACTGATCAGTGATGTATGTACTTTCTCGGATAAGTTTTTCTATCAAAGACAAATATGTTTGTCCTTTATCTGCAACAGTAACAAGATAATTACCACGTATGCCAGCTTGATACCTAACAGATTCATTATGCTTATATTGCCCCGCGGGGGATGCTTTTCTGGCCGCGACAATGCCATCAATACCTTTTCCTGCAGTATTGGCGGCTGTTAGATCCATAGGCTTATTTCGTAACATTGTTTGCTCTGCTACTCGCGGAGTAACAAACGCCTTAGCAATCACAGGGTCAATAGCAAATTCAATTGTATCAGGAAATTCCTGCACTTTAGGAGTTATAACTTTTTTCTCCATCCCGACAATAGGCCCACCGCCACTGTGGTCGGCCACATCTTCACTTCGTGCCTTTTGTTCCTTAGCAAATCTTTCTTCAATTTGTTTAGCAAAATGCATTATTGAACTACCTGATAATGTTGTTAAACTTATAGTGTTTGTAATAGGATTTTCTTTAATTACACACATAGCTAAAAATTCTATACTGTAATCACAACCTTCACCTTTTACATCAAAAGCCATTGAAACTAATCTAACAGGAACATATCTTGTTGCTGGTTTTATATGCACAGGATTACTTTCTTCATCATATCCAAGAAAATCTATTTTAATAAGTAATGGTTTCTCTGTCCAATTTGGTCCATCTTCAGTTAATACTGATTCAAATCGTTCAAGTAAAGTAGCACCAATTGGTTCATGAACTTCCATAGCAAGAGTAAACAAATTAGTTGCTCTTGTATTACTGCTCATTCCCATCATTGCTTCAGTAGTCAATGATGTAATACTAAAATCTACATTAAAATCTGGATGTCTTTGAGCAAACCCTGATGTAAATGTATCTGATATACCACCACTTGAAAATAATGTATAACAGCCAGTACTAATAATACCAGGCATTTTTTCCCAGGTGCCATTCTCCACCATGTTATTATAATCTCTCATACTTTTAAAACTTAATACAGATATTTTATAGGTATAATTTGTATAATTGTGAAGAATATTATCAGCAGTTTGTGGCCCTAGTTTATTTTTGTTTACAGAAGTAGTGCCTGTAATAGGGTCGTTAGCAGGAGCTGCGTTGTTTTGTTTGTTTGGGTTTTTCCAAGCAGGTGCTGTAGTGCCACTGCCACTACTACTATCCGCCGTTGTTTTCTTTTCCTCGGTCGGCCTTATCAAACCCATTGTTTTGCCCCCATATTAACCTAAATTTCCAAGGTATTTTCTAATGTTCTTTTTTGTGGAAGATAAATGCTAACACCAGTTACAAAGTCAAATACAGGATCAACTAATATATCTGGATTGCGTACAGAAAATACCCACCACCAACCTGATTGACCGTATATGTCATATGCTAATAAATCTGGTCTATTATTATATGTAGGATCTATTTCGTATATTAAATCATCTGTTTCATGTGGAAAAGATCTCTTTGATAAAAGTCCTAACTTTCCATTTGATTTTTGTGTATTAGAATATGGACTTGTTGCACTATAATTAGCCATTAAATAAATCCTTTCTTCATTAAGTCACCTTTTGCAAACCTATTCAATCCAAAATCTCTTGATGTCGAGGCTCTTGAGTATGCTGGTTTCAAGGTAGTTGTTATTATAGCATTAGCTGGCATCATAGATTTACCATCAGATGTTGGAATATAATCAACGGTTGATTGAAATTCCATCGTAAACGCTACTAAAACCACAGGAACATTTTTCATAACATATTCCCCATATGCATTTAACCTCAGCACTGGGGGCGGAGTACCAGCAACCGGACTGCTGTCTTGTCCAAAATACATCTTACTTACTGTTCTTAGAAAATGCATAGACGCTCGCATATAATCAGCTTCTTTTGTGCTGTTAGCAGTAAATGTTCCAGTACATTGTATTTCACCAACGTTATGTTGATCAAATGCTGGATGGTCATAATTGGTGTGTGTTAATCCACCACCACCATATGATGCGGTGTGTTGGATAAAAATTGCAGGCGTGTAAGGAAAAATAATACCACCTACACCTTTTAATAATCCCATAGGCCCTGAAGCTAATAAACCTCTTGCACCAGACCCAAGTGTGAGTTTTGCTCTCCAATCAAATCTACCCGACGCTCCGCCGCTAGTAACATTTACCGAAGGTCGTCCTATACTTCCAAATAATTGCGCGCCAAATGGAATTACACCACGTCTGGTTGCACTCTTACTGGGAAGATCTTCACCTCCATCTAATGCATCGTCTCGACCTTCTGGTTCCATAGTTTTTTCCTAATTTATAACATTATTTATTTGACTTTTTAATGTATGTGTATTATAATATAGTATAAATATGATGGAGCGGATACTTAATGATATACTTACGAAACAAAGATATACTAGAAGAAATACATAAATCAAAAAACAGTTATAGTAGTTATTTAACATCAACTGACAAGGATTACGATATAATCCTTCCTAATATTGAAAAAATAAACATACGTTCTGTTGCACAGGCAAAGCGAAATAAAGCTGCAAAAATAGCAAAGGTAAATCATGCTGTTGCAGTTGCTGAAAATACAAATAAAAAGAAAAAACCTAGACTAATAGATTATCAATTTAATTGGAAAAAAGTATTAAAAAAAGATTTAGTGTTTAGGATAATGTCATTTGAGCATATACCACTACAACACGGCAGAGTCAAAACACCCAAATCTGTTGCAGATCATTATGAGAAATTACCTTTCCCGCCTTTTCAACACTTTCGTTTTGATGGTAATAGTAAAGAAAGTGAATTAGATTGTGTTGGTAAGAGTCATTGGAACGGTGATTTGGAAATTGGTGAATATTGTAAAGAACACGGAGATATGACCGATACATTAGCACGAATGTTTATTAAACTATGTGATAGATACGGAACACGTTCTAATTGGCGGGGATATACCTATAATGATGAAATGCGTGGACAAGCAATATTACAACTTGTACAAGTAGGATTATTGTTTGACGAAAGCAAAAGCCAAAATCCATTTGCTTATTACACAGCAATAATTACTAATTCTTTTACTAAAATACTAAACACAGAAAAGAAAAATCAAAACATTCGTGATGATATTTTAGAAATGAATAATATTGCACCAAGTTATACAAGACAAAATCAAAATTCAGCTGCTCGCACAGTACCAGTACCAAGTAAACCAGTTACTACTTGACAATTTACTTTAAGTGCGTTATAATAATATAGATGAGTACGGATAATTTATTCAATAAAATAGCAGTATGTACAGACATTCATTTTGGTAATAAAAGCAACTCTTTAACACATAATAAAGATTGCGAAGATTTTGTAGATTGGTTCATAGCAACCGCACAAGAAAACAATTGCGAAACTGCCATATTTTTGGGAGACTGGCACCATCATAGGGCCAGTATTAATGTTAGTACATTAAACTATAGTCTGCGTAGTTTGGAAAAACTAGGCACTTCGTTTGATAATTTTTATTTTATCACGGGCAATCACGACTTATATTATCGAGATAGGCGTGATCTCAATAGCGTAGAATTTGCTAGTAGATTCACTGGTGTAACAATAGTAAATGAACCGTTTAGTGCGGGGAATTGTGCTATTGTGCCTTGGCTTGTGGGTGATGATTACAAAAAACTAAAAAAAGTAAAAGCAAAATATATCTTTGGACATTTTGAATTACCACATTTCTATATGAATGCAATGATACAAATGCCCGAAACTAATGAATTACATGCTGAGGATATGCATAAAGCAGATTATGTTTTTAGCGGTCATTTCCATAAGAGGCAACAACGTAATAATGTTGTATATGTAGGCAATTGTTTCCCACACAATTATAGTGATGCTTGGGATGATGATCGTGGCATGATGATGCTGGACTGGGATGGAGAGCCAGAATTTGTTGCGTGGCCTGACGCACCATCGTATAAAACATTAAAATTATCGCAGTTATTAGAAGATCCAGGATATCATTTAACCGAAAAAACGTATGCTCGAGTTGTTATGGATATTGACATTACTTACGAGGAGGCAAACTATATCAAGGAAACATTTGCTGAACAATTTAAAATGCGTGAGTTAAGTTTATTACCCAACAAAGAGAAACTAGATTTAGATATATTAAATGAAGATATAGAGTTAAATTTTGACAGCATTGACTCTATAGTTATAGACCAACTTTCTAATATTGAGAGTGAACATTATGATCCACAAATGCTACTAGACATATATAGGAGCATTTAGTGCTCACGTTAAAATCTTTAACAGTTAAAAATTTCATGAGTGTGGGTAATCAAACCCAAGCAGTAAATCTAAACAGACAAGATCTCACATTAGTATTGGGTGAAAATTTGGACTTGGGTGGTGATGATGCTGGTGCTCGTAATGGCACTGGTAAGACTACTATTGTCAATGCGTTGAGTTATGTGCTATATGGGCAAGCATTAACTAATATTAAAAAAGATAACCTCATAAACAAGACTAATGGTAAAAACATGTTAGTTACTGTTGAGTATGAGAAAGATGGCCTTGATTATCGTATAGAGCGTGGTAGACGGCCTGCTACATTAAAATACTTTAAGCAAGATGATGAGAGTTCAGCACAAGGCGAAAATAGACAAACTCAAGAAGAAATAGAGCGAGATTTAGGGTTAGGGCATACTATATTCAAACATATAGTAGCACTTAATACATACACTGAACCATTTTTAGCGATGCGTGTTTCGGACCAACGTGAAGTAATTGAAGAACTATTGGGTATAACTTTGCTGAGTGAGAAGGCAGAAAGTTTAAGAGAAGTAGTTAAAGTAACCAAAGATAAAATAACTGAAGAAGAATACGCAATAAAAGGCATAATAAAAGCAAATGAAAGTATAGAGACAACAATAAACAGTTTAAGATTAAAACAAAAAGTATGGGAAGACTCTAAAAATATAGAAATAGATAAATTAAACAATGCTATTGATAAATTAGTAGCAGTGAATATAGAGGATGAATTAGCCTTACATACTAAAAAAGCAAATGTTGAAAAAATAGAATCCAAATTACGTAGTTATGAGCGTGAACGTAAAACATCAGAGAGTTCATTAACAAAGTATGAAAGAGAACTTAAAAATTACAATACTAATTTGGCGTCAGCAGAAGAGAAAAAATGTCATGCTTGTGGACAACCATTGCATGATGAATTACATCAAGAAATGCTTTTAGATATTAACACTGAAATAAATGAACATAAAAGCACAATAAAAAAAGAAAAGAAAAAATTAAAATCTATAACTAAAAAGATAGACGAAATAGACAATACAGATCTTGGAATAGAAACTTTTTATGAAACTATAGCAGATGCTTATAAACATGATTCAAGTTTAGAGTATTTAAAAAAGGAATTAGCAGATAAAATAAAGTCAACTGATCCGTTTAATAGCCAAATTGAAGATTTACAAGATTCAGTATTACAAGAAGTAAATTATGATAAATTAAATAATATAGTACGATTACAAGAGCACCAAGAGTTTTTATTGCGTTTACTTGTTAATAAAGATTCATTTATACGTAAACGTATTATAGACCAAAACTTGGCATTCTTAAATAAACGGTTAAGTTATTATTTAGATAGAATAGGATTACCACATACTGTAGAGTTTCAAAATGATTTAAGTGTGGAAATAATGGAGTATGGTCGCGACTTAGACTTTGATAATTTAAGCAGGGGCGAACGCAACAGACTTATATTAAGTTTAAGTTGGGCATTTAGAGATGTGTGGGAACATTTATACAATAATATAAACTTATTAATTATTGATGAATTAGTAGATAGTGGGATGGATACATTAGGATTAGAAGGTGCAATAAGCATACTTAAGAAAGTTTCTAGAGATAGACAAAAAAGTGTATTCCTAATATCCCACAAAGATGAGCTGGCAGGGCGTGTTCATAGCGTTTTGACAGTTACGAAAGAGAATGGATTCACAAATTACAGTGATGACATTGAAATAATGTAAATACAAATACCAAAGGAGTATAGAGATGTCGACAATACATGAACAAATTTTAGACCAAGTAGACAGTTATTTGAACGAATCAGCAAAATTCGAAGATAAAGGTGTTAAAGCGGCCGCCGCCCGTGCTCGTAAAGCACTAGGTGAAATAGGCAAACTATCTAAAGCACGTAGAGCAGAAATTCAAGATAAGAAAAACTCTATGTAATGCCTAGTAAGCAAAAAATAAAAGGCGCCACGTGGGAACGAGATGTAGCAAAACATCTAACAGAATTATATGGTGAAACATTTATTCGAGTTCCTCATAGTGGAGCTTACATCGGCGGATTAAACAAAGTACGTAAGCAATATCTACATGAGGGAGTAATAAGAACCTTTAAAGGCGATATTATTCCAGGGCCTAGTATGCCCTATTTAAATGTAGAATGTAAAGCATATAAAGATTTCCCCTTCCATCACTTGCTTACAG
>Ga0114993_10000483_pt1 | contig 46737 bp, 35 predicted proteins | sample ArcticOcean_MG_C_FD_87042 | JGI IMG/M metagenome (GOLD analysis project Ga0114993, IMG submission 87042) | Marine microbial communities from western Arctic Ocean - ArcticOcean_MG_CB2_150 | ecosystem: Environmental > Aquatic > Marine > Oceanic | place: Arctic Ocean: Canada Basin | collected...
CCAAAAAAGAAAAAGAACCAGCCCGAGGCAATTGACCGGCTCCGTCTTACGCAATGGATATTAGGCGAAATGGAAAGAGTCATGGAGGACAAGGGTGGCTTTGATTCTCACCGCCTACCGGCCAAGGGAAATCATTTGGATCATGATTTGTTGTTTGGTGAAATACCGAAGGATCTTGAACCCACATCTACTCCGGCCCGCATCTGGCGAATTCATCCGCAAGAGCATCTGGTCCGACTCAACGAACTCATCAACAAGGAACCGGGATACGACTCAAAAAATCCGGGCCTACGGACCCAAGGAGACCACATACCATGGAATAATCAGGGCGAAGTGAAGGTCTACTATGGGTTGGACAGGATCAAGGGCCAGGTAGGCGGTTCCGCTGCCTATGCGGCAGCGATCACGGGATTCTCTCCGATCCTGAATATTAAAGGGCACCATGGTTTGCGAAGTTATCCGATTCTTTATTCTGTGAATGGCGCTCAGGCTTCCCAAATCGCCAGTCATGCAGAAGATATCGTCCATTTCATGGCCTACGGCCCCAAGATCGAGCCTTACCAATTGACCGGAAAATTACCCGAGAAATACAAGAACGTTGACATCCGGGGAACCATTGAAAGCCTTTTTTATCATGAGGAAGTCATGCGTCCGCTCACTCCCGTCTATGAACTCGTTCAGGAAAAAAATCCTTCCGATAGAAAACTCCGCACCGCTGTTAATTTCCTATTTGAAGCCTTAACGTTCCGCGAACCGACACCCAAAGAATCCAAAACTTACCTTAATCTCCTCAAGGAATCCATCACCGACCTCGGACTCAAAGATGGCGTGATCCTCGGCCTCACCCCCATCTTTCTTGACCGGGATGCCCTCTTCCGACCAGAGCTTGCCCAATATGGTAAACCGGACAAATTCGGACGCGTGATGCTGCAAGGCAATGAATTAGCATTAGCGGTCAATAGTGCCTTCAGCTATATCAATCCGGATTCGAAACTCAAGGAAGCGCTTAAGGAAGGTCGCCTCAAGACTCGCGACGATGTTAAGCACGAAGTCACCCGCATCCTTAACGATGAGAGTATTCGCAAGCCTCGGATCCTCCAGTTCTTCCATGAATATTTTGATTACGATCTGGCAGGCGGTGTCTGCAAGGACGCCAAGGCCCTGAGGGCAGCCGGAGGGGGAGGTAACTTCCCCAACATTATGTTTGGAATGACTGCTAGCTTGAATCGGCTAGTCGAACTCATAGTTCAGGAAGATAAACAGGTTCTGAAAGAACTCCTGACCACGGATCGTGTAATACTCGATGATGGGAGCGATCGTCTCTACTTCAGCACCCGAGAAAATCTGAAGAAACCTCCTCCCCGGGCTAAGAAGGACAAGAAAAAAAAGCCCAACCCTGAGGAATTTGGCCATATCGCTTTGCCTAAAGGTAAACGAATTAACGTTCGTGTCCCAGCAGTCAAATATACTGGCGGAAGCAAAACCCGCACACTCGTGAAGATGCCGAAAGACGAACGGATGGGCATCCTGACTCATCCGTCCTGGTTAGTTTCCCACTCAGACGCCATGGATAACCATGCCATTCTCCGCGGACTCTGGATCAGGAAACGCTTGCTTGGAGACTCGGTTCCTGAAGTCCCTATCACGGTAGATGCCCAATTGCCCGACGAACCCAAGGAGACCCTACGCGAGCGGATGCGAGTCACCCGTGAAAGTGAATGCTGGCGTTGCCACCGGAAGATGGATCCCCTCGGTCTGCCTTTTGAGATGTACAATCACCTAGGCCTCCGCCGCTTGACCGAGCTCGGCAAGCCCGTTGATTCATCCGGTGAAATCCTCGAGAGCGGCGATCCTGCCCTAGACGGCCCAGTGAAAGATGCACTAGAGATGATCGAAAAGCTCTCCAAGAGCGAACGCGTCGAGCAGGTCTTCGTTCGTCATGTGTTCCGCTTCTGGATGGGCCGTAACGAAACTCTCGAAGATGCTCCCACGCTGCAGGCCGCTCATCGCGCCTACAAAGAAAATGACGGCAGCATGAAGGCTTTACTAACCTCACTGCTCAGCTCCGACGCTTTTCTGTACCGCAAAGTGGAGCGAAATACCAAGTAGCCGCAATATGTTATTTGAGGTCATTGTTGCGAACCTCACGTAGCTTATTGGCCATCTGATCTTTGAATCGAGCAACAATTTTTTGGTGGGCCGGATCTTTTGCAAGACTCGTGTATTGCTTCGGATCCTTTTTTACATTGTAGAGCTCAACTCCCTTGGCGCCATTTTCGCCATAATGAATATAGGCCCAGTCTTCCTCACGCAATAAGAAGCCGCGCCTGAAAGGTGCCACGGAAAAAGCAGCGGTACGCACAGTGTGCTTGGAGTCATCCAACATTTTGGAAATATCTTTTCCCTGCAAACGCGGCTGTTCGGGTAAACCACAAAGGGAAGCGACGGTCGGGTACAGATCGAGTAACTCGGTCAATGAATGGCACACGGCGGGCTTCTTGCCGGGCACACTAATAATCAAGGGCACTTGCGAGGATTCATCAAGCAAACTCACCTTGGCCCAGAAGTCATGCTCACCCAAGTGATAGCCATGATCGCTGGTAAAAATAACGATCGTCTTCTCCCGCAGGCCCGCCTCATCGAGAGCTGAAAGCACCTTACCGACTTGAGCATCCATATAAGCAACTGAAGCATAGTATCCGCCGACAGATTTCTTTTGGCGGCGAATATCCATCTTCATATTCTCGCTGGTGCAATAATTGATGCCCGGCTTGGGAATGTCATCCCAATCACCCTTGATTTTGGGAGGCAAAACCATCTTACTGTAGGGCTTAAAGGGCGGGTAATAGGACTTCGGAGCGACGAAGGGCACGTGCGGACGCACGAATCCTACGCCCAACCAGAAAGGTTTATCTTTGTGACGGTGAATCAGTTCAACCGCTTTCTTTGCAGTTTTCCCGTCAGAGTGCACGAGGTCATCTCCGTCGGCTTCCACCACCACGAAGGTGTTGCCACCCACGGCAGGTTTCTTCCCATCGGGATTGTTCTGGAGCGTTTCCCCATCACCCGGAGCCCTCCATTCGGGACCCTTGCTGTTAAAGCGCTCCGTCCACGAGGCCTCGTCATCCGCTCCATTAGTGCCTTGCTCTATACCAATGGGTACACCCATATGATAGATCTTACTGACCCGCGCCGCATAGTAACCATTGTTCTTGAAATGCTGAGACCAGGTGACTCGATCGCCAATCTGAGGCCGGGGACTCTTGTAACCCAAGGCTCCAGTCGCATGTGGATAATATCCCGACATGAAACTGGCCCGCGACGGACCGCAATAGGTCCCTTGGCAGTAGGCTCGGGTGAAACGGGTGCCCCGCTCCGCCAAACTGTCAATGTTCGGCGTCTTGCAAACCTTGTTGCCGTAACAGGATAAGGCAGTCGAAGTGAGGTCATCCGATATAATGAAAAGTACGTTGTATTTTTGTGGCGCCGCAGAAACCAAATTAATGAAAAATGCTAGCGTCAGAATAAATAGTGTCTTAATGCCAATTTTCATATCTCGGATACTTTCTGAGTCTAGTCTGCTCGAAATTCTGCTCTCGCCAACAAAGAAGTTCAACTTTTTGCGCTCATTACCAAAGCATCCTAATGCAGACAGTTCTCATATTAATCCCATTGAAGGTTTTGATTTCATGAAGCTCCAGAGTTGACCTTTTTTACTTATCATGGCCTTATCGGAACATGACGAAATACGTTATCCTCTCACTCTTTATCATTACACTCACGTCAAAGGCATTGTGTAAGGATCTGAGCCTTGCCAATACCTTCAGTGACGGAATTGTTCTCCAAAGGGAAAAACCTATTAATGTTTGGGGATATGCCAGCCCCGAACAACCCGTTACTCTGAAATTTGGAGAAGAAAAAAAAACCACAAAAGCCAATTCCAAGGGGCAGTGGTCCATAAAAATAGGCCCTCTCATGGCCTCTTCCGAACCGAGGACCATGACAATTGAGTCAGGGAAAAGTGAACTCCGCATAGCTGATATTCTGGTCGGTGAAGTTTGGGTCTGCGGCGGCCAAAGTAACATGGCCTGGATCATGCGTGGCTCAACAAACGCTGACATTGAAATATCCGCCGCAAACTTTCCAGAGATAAGATTTCTTAAACTTCCTAACGTGGCAAGTCCGAGAGAACTAGATGATTTTCCTCTTGGAAAGCCCACGGACTGGGTCGGTAAATGGCAAAGAGCCGTGGCCCCTGAAGTTCAGAATTGCAGTGCCGCGGCCTACTATTTTGCTAGACGTTTACATCGCCAACTAAAGGTGCCGGTAGGGATAATTGAAAATTCGTGGGGTGGTACCATGGCCCAGCACTGGTGCAATAAAAACACTCTCAAACAGATTCCTGAAATGGCGGAAGATATAAAAAAATTCGACGATACATATCAGGCATGGATTGACGGTGGAAAAGAGGCCGGAGCACAAAAAAGATTTGCCCAAGACATTGCCGAATGGGAAAAGAATAGAGCAGAAGCAAAAGCTGAGGGAGAGAAAGAGCCTCGCAAACCGAACGCAAATCAATACAAGAACCCGGGAGATGGCCGGCAGCCGGCAGGAATGTTTAATGGTTCACTCCTTCCAATCGCTAATGCGACGATTAGAGGAATACTTTTCTATCAGGGCGAAAATAATTCTTTCGGTACATCATGGAAACCGTTTTATCGGACATTCCCTGCAGTGATCTCAGACTGGAGGAAAGCCTTCAATGATCCTGAAATACCATTCGGCATAGTCCAGATCGCCGGTTGGAGTAACCGCAGATCCATGGAATATGATATGAATCACCATTGTAATGTAGTCCGCGAAATTCAGATGGACACATGGCTTAATACAGCAAACACGGGCCTCATTGCCACTTATGATACAAATTCAAATGGCAGCATCCACCCGGGCCGAAAATTACCAGTCGGCGAAAGGTCCGCTAGATGGGCGCTGTCAGAAGTCTATAAAATTAAAAGGTTCGGATCGAATGATCCACTGGAATGGAAAGGACCTCTATTTAAAGAAGCTAAGTTCGAATCTGGTAAGGCCTTTGTTACCTTCGAGGAAGGCACTGACCGTGGCCTTCGACTCGATCAGGACGTTGACGTTGGTTTTGTTCTAGCCGGTAAAGACAAGATCTTTCATCACGCAAAGGCTAGAATCACTCAGTCCAAAAAAGATAAAAGACCTCAAATTGAAATATGGTGCGATGAAGTTAAAGAACCAGTGGCCGTTCGGTACGCTTTCTCAAACCTTCCTATCGGCGGACTCATGAATGCCCGAGAAATCCCGGCTTACCCTTTCCGTTCAGATAATTGGCCAATGACTCCCCACCAGTCGACCGGCTCGTACATAAGAAGCAAAAAATAGTTCTTTCAATTCCTACTCTAAAATCGGAGCAATGCGCTTCAACCACTGACGCGCAAATGACCGTGCCTCGCTGGGTCTTAGTACCCATTCATCATTGTGATTCCGAAAACCGCTATCCATAAAAGTAAGCTGACCAGTACCAATTCCCTTCAAACTTTCTATATATTTTCGAGTTAACTGATTATTAGCTGGAGATTCGCTAAGGATGAGTTGGGGCCTTCCCCTTAAACGGGTAATTCTGCCAATGGCTGACTTTTTATCTGAACCTGGATATGCCCATTTACGAACACCATCGTAATGACTGAAGGGAATGAAACCGGCCCATAACTTAGCAATTTCATCGTCATATAAACCAATGAAGTTGCAGGCAATGGCGCCTCGAGAAAAACCACACAGTATTATCTTCTTTTGATCCCCTCCAAAATTTTCACAAATCCTTCGGACCGTGAACTTACAATATTTAACGGTCGGCATAGGATCATATTCGGGAGCATTGCCCCACCATTTACGAACGTTTTTAGTCCCAGAAGAATTAAGATATGGAAGACAAATCCAGATATAGCCTTTGCCGCCACTGAAGCCATACCCGAGCTTACTCCCCTCTACATGACCGCTACTCACATCCCCGTTCTTGTCTCGATAAGGACCGTTCCCGGCATACTCAACGATGACCGGATATTTCTTTCCGGCTTTCCAATCTGAAGGCAGATAAAGAACATGGTAAACACCTTTAGCGTCTTCCGGGTTCCGGGCCTTGGTTCGAATCCCTGGACCAAACTTCTCATCCACTAAAGGAGGTAACTGAAGGTCAGCACTAGTCTTTCGAAAATCAGGAATGATTTTCTTCTCTGTTCCAAGTGCATTGCAAATCAATGAGATGATAAAGCTTATCTTTAATAATAAATTCAAATGTTTACGTGTTTATCTAATTTAAAATCTGAATGATCCAATGACAAATCCGAAAATTAGGTACATTGTTGATAAGCTAATTCTCCAATCTTTGGAAAATTAATAAATATAGGTTAAACCCTTAGAGATGTCGTTATTCAATAAAAAGAACACTCTGCAAAGCCTTTCAAAGACCTGTGGCTGAGCTGCCAAAATCAACCCGGTCGGGCTCGGAAAATTATTAGATAGTCTTCCAAAAAATGAAGACCCTAATCTGCTCGTTGGTTTTGACACCAGCGACGATGCCGGAGTGTACCAATTAACTGACGATATCGCGATCATTAATACTGCTGATTACATCACTCCTCCCGTCAATGACCCTTTCATTTATGGTCAGATAGCTGCAGCCAATTCAATTAGTGACGTTTATGCGATGGGGGGCCGCCCAATCACCTGTTTAAATTTAGTCAATTTCCCGGACGGCCAATTACCACCAGAGGAACTCCATAAAATTATTGAAGGAGCACTTGATAAGATTACCGAGTCCGGAGCCGTCCTCGCGGGAGGTCACACGGTCGAAGACTCTGAGCCGAAATTCGGATTATCTGTTACGGGGGTCGTGCATCCGAAAAAGATCTGGCGTAACGTCGGCGCACGCCCTGGAGACGCACTGATCCTCACAAAACCTATTGGAACGGGTGTCATTTTTAATGCGAAGTTAAAGGGCAAAGTCTCTGATGAGGCCTTTGGTTCTTGCATCAATACAGTCATCAGCCTTAACAAAACCGCAGCAGAGGTATTTGCCAATTTTGAAATTCATGCGGCCACAGACATTACAGGGTTCGGACTCGCTGGTCATGGACTCGAGATGGCTCAAGGATCAGAATCAAGTCTGCACCTAAATCTCAATTCAGTACCTGTCATGGAAGAGGCTTATCAAATGTATGAAGCAGGAATCACGACAGGGGTCAATAAGCATAACCGTGAAAAAACCATTCCACATATTCGATTCGAAGACTCAGCAATAGAAAGCAAGAGAGAAATCCTCTTTGATCCCCAGACCAGTGGCGGACTCTTCGTCGCTCTGCCACAAGAGCAAGCAGCAGAGGCACTAGAACAACTTGCTGCAGCAGGAATCAGTGACTCTGCGATTGTTGGTTACGCAAAAGAACCTGATCCTGAAATGCAGATCATTGTAAGCTGATAGAAAAAGATATCCTAAGACTACAATCCAAAGGCACGCTGCATCTGCTCACGGACCTTCTTTAGGCGATCCAGCCCTCCTCCTCCTACCTCAGCCGTTGCCCAGCCAGTAAATTCTATATCACTCAGGCCCTTTCTGACCTCAGCCCAAGGAAGATCTCCTTCACCGATCTCAGTAAATTTATTATTCTCACGACTGAATCCCTTCACGTCCAGCTTGACGCACCTGTGGCCAAATTCACGGATCCATTCGCCAGGCTGTCCGTACTTCCAATGGTTTCCGATATCATAATACTGACCGACCCAAACACTCTTAAAGCTATCAATGAACTTCACGTGCCTCTCAGCGCTTTGCTCAGGGGGCTTATTATGATCATAGAACATCTGGTTCCAGACATTCTCAAAAAGAATTGGCTGACCGAGAGAAGCGGCCAAAGGAATGATTTTCTTTATTTCATTGCGGCACCGCTCCTCAATGATCTCGGCAGGACCGTCGCCTCCTCCTCCTACAACAATCAGGACCCCATTGCCACCGGCAGCGTGCGAGAGTCGAATGCAGTGCTCTATGTTCTTTCTGGATGCATCACGGTCAGCTTCTTTCGGACTGGTCAGCCTCTTGCCCCAGTGCGCATGATTAATTGCATTATGAACGAAGATACCGGATTCATCGACTGCTTTCCTGGCCGCTTCCTCGGTATGAGCGCCGGCCTCATCAAAGTCCACCCCATCAAGTCCTGCCTCCCCGGCCATCTGCAACCTCTCGGTTAAGCTCAGAGTTTTCCCACCAGCTTTCTTGGTAATCATGCCCAGCTTAACAGAAAGAAGTATCCCCTTACCTTCAGGAGGACGAACAATCTTGGAAGTCTTCTTCTCATCTCCTTCTGCCGCAGAGAGAGTACAGGAAGTGGCAATAGTTGCCGATCCTGCAGCTAAGAGTTTGCGTCGAGAAATGGTTTGTGGTTTTAGTGGCTGCATTTTCATCACTTATTTTTCTAACGTAGTCTAGGTTCAAGAACAAGCTTACATTGGAATTACTGCTTTCATTTTAAAGAGACTCCATCATTATAATGTGATAATCCTGTAAATTTTAGATCATTTAATCGAAACAAAATATAAAAATGTACCTATCTATCCTCCTAGTCACTTTCATATCGATCATGTCTGTTTCTGGAGCAATGGCAGCTCGTGGGACCGTATTCCATGATAAGAATCAAAACGGTAAAAAGGACAAGGGTGAACCCGGCATCAAGAACATTGGAGTCTCCAATGGAAAGGAAGTGGCCAAAACGAATGATGAAGGGGCCTGGGAATTACCGCACGATGAGGACACTATCTTTTTTGTTATCAAGCCCCGTGACTGGAGCGCCCCCCTCAACAAACATAATTTGCCTCAGTTCTATTACATCCATAAGCCCGAGGGGTCATCGGCAAAACTAAAATACAAAGGATTAGAACCGACGGGGCCTTTGCCTGAGTCGATCGATTTCGCCCTAAGCCCAAAGAAAGAACCTGACACTTTCAAGGCCATATTTTTTGGAGATCCACAACCAAGTACAATCAAACAAATCAACTACATTGCTCATGACATAATTGCGGAACTGGTAGGAACTGATGCGAAGTTTGGGGTCACTCTCGGTGACATCATGGACAATAATCTCGATCTTTTCCCACCATCAAATGCGAATCTGGCCCTGATAGGCATTCCCTGGTACAACTTGGTAGGTAACCACGATATCAACTTTGACTCTCAGGATGATGCTGGTTCCGATGAGACTTTTCATCGTTTCTTTGGCCCAAACTATTACAGCTTCGACCATGGGCCAGTCCACTTCATCGTCCTCGATGACGTCGAATGGTCCGGTAAAAGAGGAAACTACAAGGGTGGTCTTGATGAGGATCAACTCACCTTTGTGAAACACGACCTTGATCTGGTCCCTCAAGAAAAACTCATTGTCCTGATGATGCATATACCTCTGATAAATGTAGGGAACCGACAAAAACTATACCGACTCATCGAGAAACGACCATACACCATGTCAATTTCCGGACACACTCACTGGCACGCTCACAAGCTCATTGACGAAAAGGACGGTTGGAAAGGCAAGGAGCCTCATCACCACATTATTAATGTTTGTGTGTCAGGAACCTGGTGGAAAGGAAACAAAGATGAGGTTGCAATACCACACGCCACAATGCGAGACGGTGCGCCGAACGGATACTCGATCATCACTTTTGATGGAACAAAACACACACTGGATTTCAAAGCAGCGCGGCAGCCTGCCTCTTATCAACTAAGCATTCATGCCCCAGACCAAATTGATTCTAAAAATGAAAAGCAGCAATTCATCTATGTGAATGTATTTAATGGATCAGCAAAATCCAAAGTGAAGATGCGGATAGGCAAAGGAGCTGATTGGATCCCTCTTAAGAAGACGGTGGAAAATGATCCCTACTATGTAGAGTTACGTGAACGTGAAGCCTTGAACAGCAAGGATGGAAAGACTCAACTCAATCCACCGAGCCCATCAAATCACTTGTGGAAAGTTCAAATTCCTGCAGGAATTGAGACAGGTTCGCATCTGATAGAAATAGAAGCGACCGATCATTATGGTCGACCTCACAAAGGGAACAGGATAATAAGAGTGGAGAAGTAGGAATCATCAAAAAGTATTCAGAATACGTTCAGCGGCCTCGATTCCTGTCACCATAGATTCACCGACCCTTCCGCGACCCACGAAAGAGTCCCCTGAGAAGAACCAACCCTCAGGCGCACAATTCTCAACTTCCTCAATGTCCAAAGCAACTCTGGGATGAGCGTATCGCCACCGCTGTTTATCGATCCAGGCTGGACCAGCCTCAGGAAAATTAATTATCTTGGACACCTCGAGGATCGATTCCTTGAAAAGCACATCATCACACGAATCATAGTGTGAAGTGGTCCACTCTGGTGACATCTGAGCAACAATGACACTAGAATCAGATCCGACCCTTCCGGACTTGGAATCCTCAAAACCCAACCAGGAAACAGCATGCTTACGGTCCTCATTTAGCATAGCACAACAATTATTCGGACGTTCAATTCGATTTTTAAAACCCATAACGATCGAGAACTGGGAATTAAATTCACTTTCAGCAAGAAGCTCATTCAATTCATTGAGAGAGGATTCCTGAACATCTGCATCAGAAATTAAATCGAGAATCTGAGGAGCCGGAGGAGTGAACAGAATCGCATCAAAAACTCCTAGAGAACGACCATCATCACTGATCAAATCCCAGCATCTCGAACACTCCTCAAGACTGATCACTCGTGTTTGTCTTATGATCTTAGAACCCGAACATTGAGCAAGTCGCTTTCCCAGATCACTGATACCATTTTTATAATTCCACTTGGTTTCCTTATTGAGATTAGGATCACCTGGTATAATTGTACTTTGCTGATCAAAAAGAAAAACATCACCATGGATTTGAAAGAGGCCCTCAGTCGGAAGTTCCTTCAAAATTAGGTCCTCCAAAATTGGCGAGTTAATCTTGAAATAGTTGGCTCCATGATCGACCCTAACATTGTTCATCGTCCGTGTAGCTGCTCTACCTGAAAGTCCACGGCTCTTTTCAAAAGTAACCACTTCCCAGTCAGAATCCCTCAAATACCATGCCGCTGAAAGACCTGAAACACCTGCACCGATGATGGCCAAACGTCGATTCTCTATATTTTGCACTCTCTAAGAACGAATTCTTTAGTAAATTAGATCGATAATAATCAAAAAACTATTTTTCCCCATCAGCCCGATTCTCAAGGTTAAGTAACCTTTCTGACTGCTCCGGACTAAGTGCATTACTATTCTTCTGGACCCAGTCCCTGGCCTGATCAGGCTCCCTCTTCGCCCATTCACGCACTCCTCTCTCAATCGCTCCTTCTCTTTGTTTGTCATTATCAATGGTCGCTGCCCACGTCACGGCCGAGGATGGATCCTCTTCGAAGGTGGCCTTTGCAATTGATGCAATTCCATTGTCACGAAAATCACCTCGTGGCTGCTCTAGGATCCAGTCCGCAGCACCTCCAGGATCCTCATTTGTCCAGTGCCACATGGCATACCCAACCGCATCTGTCCTGCCACTACTATCCGGTTGATCGATTAGCCATTGAGCTGCTTTCGAAGGTTCCTGGCTAGCCCATCGACGACCCACTTCACGTACTTGACTATCGGTCCTCTCCTCTACCGGGATACCATTAATAAACGATGCCGCTTCATCCGGCTCGGATGAAGCCCAACCTCCTAGTGCTTTACTCATGGCTGATTCCTTGTCATCACCCTCAAGAGTCATAGCCCATTCCATGGCCTCTTGGGGCGCTCTTTTCGCCCATAGGTTAGCAATATTTCCTGCGGCCTTTTCCCTTGCCTCTCCCGGATCAAGTTCAAGGAGCCTTTGTGCAGCTTCAACGGGATTAGAAGCGGCAATAGTCTCTAAGGCTCCCCCAAGAGCTCCCTGACGCTGATTTTTTGGTAAGGAGTTAGCCCAAGCAAGTGCAGCGTCCGGATCCTGTCGAACCCACTCCGAGGCTATAGTTCCGGCAAGGGCGTGTCCCATCCAGCCATCCTTGGCCATATCTTTTCCCTGACCTGACATCCATTCAAGTGCCCTCTGTGGATCCTGGGAAGCAAGTGCACGCAAAATGGAAAAAGTGGCATCCCTTGCATGGCCCTTGTCCTTCATTTGTTCAACATGGGCAAATGCCGCATTGGAATCAGCCGCGGCCCAACGTGTCAATAAGAGGCCCACTGCCATCTTCATATGTGGATCCCATTGCGGAGCACTTTCTTGAAGGGCAATTAACGCTTCCGGCATTTCCTTTGGACTGAGCCCATTCACATAAGACATAAGTCTCTGGACTCGATTCAGCGGATCACGGTCTGCTAGAATTTCCTTCACAGTTCCGATCCCGATGGGATTCTTTTTTCCTGTTCCTGTCTTATCAGAACCCTCGCGAGCGGAACCTCCTTTACCAGATGGTCCGACTTGGAAGTCGGAGGACAAATTTATTCCTTTGCCGCCAGAAGCTTTAAATTCAACCTCAAGAGTTTTAAGTTTCTTCTTGAGTCTAGAATTCTGAGAAAACTGAGAAAAGATAACAATAAGACCAACAAATAGGGAACAAATACCAATTATTTTTGATGCGCTCATGAGTTTACTAGGATGATTAGAATCATACGTCTCGATAGAATTCCTCACAAGAAATTATTATTCCTAAAAAAGATATGTAAAAAGAACTAAGAACCCTTCAAAAAATGAGTCTCGGACTTGCCTAGAGCTTCACTCAGAACGATACTGCGACCCCCATGACAGAAGAAGAGCAATACATCCTAGAAGTAAATGATGATGAGATCCGCTGCCACCGCCCTGACGGCACGATGGATTCACTTTCATGGAAGAATCTGATGAGAGTTGAAATTGTTGTGACCGAAGATAACCCACTCCCCGCAACATTTATTGCTCTGCACGGACCAAACTCGACTATTGTAATTCCTGAAGGCGCAACGAATGCTGACGAACTCAGTGAAAGACTCTTCACGCTAGAAGGATTTGATGCAGACATCTTTGTTGAATCAATGTCAGCTCAGACAGCTGACACTTTCGTTTGCTGGACGCTAAAGAAATAAGATCTATTCCTAAAAATGCATAGGGATCCTCTACTCGATCTCATTAAGAGTTACTCCGAAAAATTCCCTGATGAGAGCCAACCGATTTCAGAATACATAGCGTTTATTAAAAATAATCCGCGGTGCTTTGAACGTTCCTTAGAAGAGGGTCACATAACCTGTGCTGCATGGATCTTGGACTGTTCAGGAAAGAGAGCATTATTAACTCATCACCGAAAACTGAACCGTTGGCTCCAGCTCGGTGGTCATGCGGATGGGGACTCTGACGTGCACAGAGTCGCGGCCCGAGAAGCATATGAAGAGAGTGGCATCAGCACACTTGCACTTGTCTCTAGTGAAATTATGGATCTAGACATTCACGCAATTCCGGCACGTGGGAACGTACCGGAACACCTACATTACGATGCAAGGTTTCTTTTCAGGGCAACTCAAAACGAGAACTATCAGGTCAGTGAAGAATCCCATGACCTTGCATGGGTAGAGATGGAAGAAATTCAGAAATTTACTTCTGAGGAATCGATCCTAAGAATGATCGATAAGACAAAAGAATTTCTGAGTATTTAGAGCTTCCCTACCGGTCTCTGGGACTTCTTCAGATCCTCATCAAAGAGATTCATCTTCTTAATCATATCCTGAACAAGAGCCTCATTTTCTTTGGCAAGGTTCTTCGTTTCTGAGATATCAGAATCCAAGTCATAAAGTTCCACCGACTGTGATTTCTTTCCTGATCTGCGAATCTTCCACTTTCCCTGACGCGCAGATTCGAGACGGTTTCCTTTATAATAATAGTAAATTTCATGAGGAGAAACTGCTCCCTCAGTACCGGAGATGAGAGGCCATATATCCTTCCCGTCAATTCTCCTATCCTTAAGGAGCTTAGCGCCTGCCAACTTTGCAATGGTCGGCATCAAGTCAATGGACGCGGCAACTTCATCACAATTCGTTCCTTTCGGAACCTTACCAGGCCAGCGCATTATGCAAGGCACACGCATTCCTCCTTCATAAGTCTGAAACTTATATCCTCTCAAAGGATAAGCACTACCCCCACGTCCTCGATCCAGTTTCCATGGGCCATTGTCTGACGTGTAAATGACTAGAGTCTTTTGATCGATTCCTTTTTCCTTAATTGATTTGAGGATCTGCCCAACTGACCAATCAATTTCTTCGATCGTGTCACCATAGAGTCCGCGCTTACTCTTGCCCTTGAACTGCTCGGATGCAAAGAGCGGTATATGAGGCATCGTGTGGGGCAAGTAAAGAAAGAACGGGGAATCTTTATTCTCAGAAATAAATTTAACAGCTTCCTCAGTGTATCGTTTTGTCAGAGTCGTCTGGTCACAAGGATACTCAATTACTTTCTCATTTCTCATGAGCGGGACCAGGTTCTTCTTAGGCTTTTCTTTTTTGATCCTATCTTTAGTGAACCCATCACGTAAATTAATATTATCCGCGAGCGAAGCTTCAGGGTCTATCGTCATATCGTTGCTATAGGGAATACCAAAATAAGAATCAAACCCCTGCCTAGTCGGAAGAAATTTTGGCTTATGGCCTATATGCCATTTCCCGATACATGCTGTAGCGTATCCTTTTCCTTTAAGAACTTCAGCGATCGTGACCTCATCAGGATTGAGTCCGATCTCATGACGTGGGAACAGAACCCCTGGAATGCTGACCCGGGTCGGGTAAGATCCGGTCATCAGAGCGGCTCTCGATGGAGAGCAGACCGAATTGGCTGAGTAAAAGCTAGTAAATTTACGGCCCTCAGCAGCCATCCTATCGAGATGAGGAGTCTTTATCTTCGGCGATCCAAAGCAACCAATATCCTCATAGCCCTGATCATCGGTAAAAATAATAATAAAATTAGGCAATTCAGCTTTCAATGAAGGAGAAAAGAGCAAAAAGAAGAGGATTACTGACAGAAATTGCTGCATTTTCTTGAGCATTATACTATATAGAATTATTGAATTTTTTGTTAGGATCATCGGCCGCAAGCAGTTTATTATACAACACATTTCGGGATATTAGAATTTGATTCAAATATCCTCATTCCCATTCAAGATATTGGTAAATAAATCAATGAAAAGATTAACCGCACTCTTCATCCTTCTTTCAACTGTTTTAGGCAACAATGCACTCATTGCCAAAGATAAGATACTATTCAACAGAGACATCCGACCATTGCTCTCTGATAACTGCTTCGCGTGTCATGGACCCGACGAACATGAGCGCAAAGCAAAACTGCGCCTAGATATCAAAGGAGGAGGAGGATTCGAAGACCGTGATGGTGTAGTTGCAATTATTCCCAATGATCTGGACAACAGTGAATTGATTGCGCGAATCACTTCAGATGATGAGGATGAACTAATGCCTCCGAAAAAATCAGGGAAGAAACTCAGCCCTGAGCAAATTAGTCTGGTAAAAGAGTGGATCAAACAAGGGGCCCAATATGAAGGGCACTGGTCATTTAACAAACCAGCTAAATCAGTCAAACCGACAATTAATCCTATCGACCATTTCATTGAAATCAGACTCAAGACTCAGGAGCTAAAGCTCTCTGATCCTGCCGCAACTTATACATTAATTCGTAGAATGTCTCTGGACCTGACTGGCATTGCCCCGACCCTCGAAGAAGTAAAGACTTTCCAGGCCGAACACAATAAGGATCCAGAAACAGCCATGCAGAATGCTGCTAACCGCTTAATGGCATCACCAAGGTACGGGGAAAGAATGGCTATTTTCTGGTTGGACCTAGTCAGGTACGCCGATTCTATCGGATACCATTCGGACACTAACATGAATGTTTACCTTTATCGTGAATGGGTCATCAACGCTTTCAATGCTAACCAAAGATTCGACCAGTTCACAAAGGATCAGATCGCCGGGGACCTGTTACCTAACTCAACTGATGAGCAAAAAGTCGCTTCAGGTTACAATCGATTACTGCAGACAACCGAAGAGGGAGGGGCGCAACCTAAAGAATACGTCGCCATCTATGCAGCGGACCGAGTCAGGAACATTTCTGGAGTTTGGCTAGGAGGAACGCTCGGTTGCGCTCAATGCCATGATCACAAATATGATCCTTACACAACGAAGGACTTTTACTCTATGGCTGCTTTCTTTGCAGACATCAAGGAGAAGGCCGTGGGCAAGAGAGATCCAGGAATGGCCGTGGCAACGGGCCAGTACAAGAAAAGAATTGAGGATCTGGATAATAAAATTGCAGAACTAACGAAATTTACGACCGTTTCGTCCCCTGAAATCACTGCTGCACAGGCCGAATGGGAAAAATCCATTGGCTCCTCGACCAAACCCCTACTTGCAAAGTGGCACGTGATTGGACCGATCTCGGGAGGAGATCCCAATAACGCCTTTAATAAAGATTTTGGTCCCGAGAAAGGCATCGATTCTAAAGCCAGCATTGCTGGGAAAAAATGGATGGACCGGCCAGACCTTGCTGATGGAAAAGTCCACAACCTAGGATCTGCCGCCAATTCAGTCTGGTACCTCTACAGGCTCATTAAGGCGCCCCAAGCCACTCAACTGCCCCTGTCTCTGGGATCAGATGACGGGATTAAAGTATGGCTAAACGGCAAGGAATTACTCAAAAACAATTCTGGACGAGGAGCCGCTCCTGATCAGGAAAAAGTTACACTTGAGCTAAAAGAAGGAAACAATCAGTTCCTAATGAAAATTATTAATCATGGAGGAGGAGGAGGCTTTTATTTTAAAGCAAAAGGAAATGATCTTCCTCCCAACATTGCAAAAGCACTGAGCGTTGCTGTTAACGAGAGGAATGATGCACAGAAAAAAGAAATAGCGGAATATTACCTGACCATTTCCCCGGCACTGGCTCAAACTCGTTCACAAATTTCAAGCCTGCAGAAAGAAAAGGGGGAACTGCAGAAGAACCTGCCAAAAACACTGGTAAGCGTTTCCATGAAACCACGGGACATGAGAGTCCTTCCCCGTGGAAATTGGTTAGACGATTCGGGTCAGATCGTGCAACCAGCGATACCAGAATTCCTTGGAAAAATTGAAACCGGAGATAAACGCGCGAACCGGATGGACCTAGCTAACTGGATTATTTCACCAAATAACCCTCTCACTTCAAGGGCATTCGTGAACCGCCTTTGGAAAATTTTCTTTGGATTAGGAATTTCAAGTAACGTTGATGATCTGGGATCTCAAGGCCAATGGCCGAGCCACCCTAAATTATTGGACTGGCTAGCTGTCGAATTTGTTGAGAGCGGTTGGGACATACAGCATATGATTAAACTGATTGTAAGTTCCAAAGCTTATTCTCAGTCCTCACTCGTTTCTCCACAAATGCGTGAGAGTGACCCTCTAAACTTGATGTTTGCTCGACAGTCACGTTTCCGTGTCGATGCTGAGATGGTTCGTGATAATGCACTCTTCGTTGGGGGAATACTAACTGAGAGGATCGGCGGTCAAAGTGCAAAACCATATCAACCTGCAGGCTACTGGCGTCATATGAACTTCCCTGCACGTAAATATGCCCACGATAACAATGAGAACCAGTACCGGCGTGGCCTCTATACGCACTGGCAAAGGAGTTTCCTTCATCCGAGTCTATTGGCCTTTGACGCACCTAACCGGGAAGAATGCATAGCCGAAAGGCCCCGATCTAATACCCCATTACAGGCACTCGTGCTGCTAAATGATATTACTTATGTGGAAGCGGCACGATCATTCGCTGAAAGAATAATCAGAGAAGGAGGCAAAGATTCCAAATCACGCATTAACTGGGCGCTCAACACTGCCCTATCAAGGCAAGGAAATGAAAAGGAAATGAAAATACTTAGCGAACTCCAAGAAAAACAATTAACCCGTTATACTGCCGATGCCAATGCGGCAAAGAACCTTAACACGGTCGGTATTAAGGTCCCTCCGAAAGACATTCCCCCTGCCGAATTGGCCAGCTGGACAACTGTTGCCCGAACCATTTTGAACTTACACGAAACTATCACAAGACACTAAGATGAGACCTTATGATTTCCAAATAAACCGACGCTCTTTTCTAAACCGATCCGGTACAGGAATTGGTTCCGTTGCACTCGCTTCATTACTCAATGACGAGCTTAAAGCCGCTCAAAACCAAGATGAGAAGTGGACTGGCGTCATTAACAAAATGGACCATCCGGCAAAGGCCAAGCGCGTCATTCACCTCTGCATGGCAGGTGGACCATCTCACCTTGAGACACTCGATTACAAACCCGAGCTGGCTAAAATGAATGGCAAACCAATGCCTCAATCCTTCACTAAAGGACAACCCATTGCCCAATTGCAAGGAAACAAGAACCTCACATGCCTTGGCCCCCAGCACGAGTTCAAAAACTTCGGGAAATCAGGCCAACACATCTCCTCCATCTTTCCTCAAATAGGCGGTGTCGCAGATGAGCTTGCCATCATCCGTTCCATGGTCACCGAACAGATCAATCATGACCCTGCTCACACTTTCATGAATACCGGAACTCAAATCTCCGGCCGCCCTTCAATGGGTTCATGGTTGCTTTATGGGCTAGGAGCAGAAACTGAGAACCTGCCAGGTTATGTGGTTCTAACATCTGTCGGGGGCGGACAGAACCAACCCATCGCCGCAAGGCAATGGCATAGCGGGTTCTTGCCAAGCCGTTTTCAAGGTGTCCCTTTCCACTCTAAGGGCGATCCAGTCCTTTACGTTACCAACCCGAAAGGGGTGACTCGGGAAGATCAGCAGTCCGTCGTCAACTCAGTGAACGCACTGAACGGAATCCATAATGATCAGGTCGATGATCCGGAAATTTCAGCTCGGATAGCACAGTACGAGCTGGCCTTTAAAATGCAGGCATCAGTTCCTGGACTAATGGACGTTTCAAAGGAACCTCAGAGGATCCTTGACCTCTACGGTGCCAAACCTGGCGATGGATCATTTGCCTCAAACTGCCTCCTTGCCAGACGCCTTGCCGAACGAGGGGTCCGTTTTATCCAATTATATCATCGCGGATGGGACCATCACGGAGGCATTAAGAACGCTTCGAAAAACACAGCAGGCCTCGTTGATCGGGGCAGTGCTGCATTGATCCAAGACCTCAAAGAAAGGGGAATGTTGGATGATACACTGGTCATCTGGGGAGGAGAGTTCGGGAGAACGCCCATGGCACAAGGAAACGGAAGGGATCATCACATCAAGGGCTTTTCCCTATGGATGGCAGGTGGAGGCATCAAGGGAGGCGTGAGCCACGGAAGCACCGATGAATTGGGATATAATTCTGTTACGGATATCGTTAATGTGAGAGATCTGCACGCAACGCTGTTGCACCTATTTGGCATTAACCATGAACGTTTCACTCATAAGTTTCAAGGACTCGACTTCCGTCTAACAGGCGTAAGACCTGCTAACGTTATTAAGCCTGTCCTCGCCTAGAATAAATACAATAAGAGTATAGGTTCTAAGTACCTATAATGGAGGATAACAATTCGGTATCTTTGTCCAAAGCATCAAAGTAGGAAGGGTACTTAGGAACCCATCCGGTCTCCTTAAGTTTACTATTAGAAACCTTCTTATGAGTCCAACCTCGTGCCTTACTCTCAATAGCTAATTTCACTTCCGGCACTCCATGTTTGAAGCGGCGATCAAATTCCTCATAACAGGCCCTCTGGAGCATTGGCATATCATCACAAACATTGTAAATTCCATTCATTTCAGATTTCTCAACCATATGAGCTAACGCACTAGCTGCATCATCTCTGTGAATCTGATTGATCCAGCGCCCATCTGATTCAGGCCCGGTTCCATCAATCTGTGCATTCCTCTCAATGTATCTCTTTAATAGGTAGGACCTTCCAGGACCATAGATCCCAGCTAATCGAGCAACAGACCCTCCAAACTCAGAGGTAATGCTTTCAGCTTGAAGAAGTAATTGGCTGGTAACGGAAAGAGGTTTCGCAATTGATTCCTCATCAACTACTGAACCATCTCTCTGAGCATACACGCTTGAGCTGCTAACAAATACAAACCGGGAATCTGGAAAGGTCTCTATTATATTACGGCAACCATCAACATATACTTTCTGATAGCGGATCCTAAGATCTGCTCCTCTTCCCCCTGAACTGGCACAATGAATGACAATATCCGCTGTCCCTTTTTCCTCTCGTAACAAAGTCAAAGATTCGAGACTAGAAACGTCACATGCCGTTGAACTATCTGTCTCATTCTTAGTCACACTAATCACATTATGACCAGCTACTTCCATAAGATCACAGAGGGAATTACCCACAAATCCAGCACCTATAACAATGACTCTCATATTAAATAAAGATACGTTCCAAAAAAGGTTTTCTGCAAATTATCTTCTTTTTCAATTCCTTTCTTCAAACTTACTCGACAATGAACCATGGGTTCAACAATGATGGCTTATTATAAATTAACGATTCACCTGTTTCATGATTTATCACATTTCTTCCAGATTCTAACACCACGGCATGAGCAGCACCCGTATCCCATTCCATTGTCGGTCCAAAACGTGGGTAAACGTTTGCTGATCCTTCTGCGACGAGACACAACTTAAGCGAACTCCCTACAGAAATAAGATCCACTTTCTTACCCGATTCCTTTAACCCTTCAACAAAATCTGCCACTTCTGGCGTGAGATGAGAGCGGCTAGCAACGACTGAAACCTTCTCTTCATCTAAGTAATGCCTATCATTACGAATTCTTTTAGTTTCGCCCCCAATTAATGTCTTGAATGCACCGGAACCTAATTCAGCAGAGTAGGAGATTCTCTCTACTGGTCTATATACGATACCGGCAACGGGAAATCCTTTCTTAATGAGTGCAATATTAACCGTAAATTCACCGTTTTTCTTTATGAATTCCTTGGTCCCATCCAAAGGATCGACAAGCCAGAACTGCTCCCATTCAGAACGTTCAGCATATGCGACTTCCTTGTTCTCCTCTGAAATAATCGGGATCTGAGGATAATGGGTAGAAAGAGCATCCATTATGACTGCATTGGCCTGACTGTCCGCTTCAGTAAGAGGCGATTTATCAGATTTAAAATCCACTTCAAAGTCACGCCCATAAATATCCATTATCACGGAACCTGCCGTAACAGCGACACTGGAAATTAAATCTAAATCAATTTCAGACACAATTAGATTCTTATATTCATGTCCAAATTATTGAATGAATACATCGAATCAGAAGAAGCCCATGACATTAACCGTTATTAAAATGTCCGGCTAACTTTTGTGCTGCATCCTGATCGACAGGATCCTTTGCATCATTGACTGCGCTTTCCTGAAGCTGCGCAATTTCAGTGATCCCTTTCCTCCCCAATGAAAGCATCGATTCCATTTCATCATTGCTGAATGATGCCTCTTCCCCTGATCCTTGAAGCTCAACAAAATCCAATTCCTGTGTCATAACAATATTGAAATCAACCCTTGCGTCCCGATCCTCTAAGTAACACAAATCAAGTATCGGGATATCTCGGTAAATCCCGCAACTCACCGCAGAAACATGCTTCTTAAGGGGAGACTGCTTTAATAGACCCTCGGCTAACATACGGTTAAAAGCAATCGCACAAGCAACAGAGGCTCCTGTGATTGATGCTGTCCTAGTACCACCGTCCGCCTGCAAAACATCACAGTCGAACCATACAGTATTAGCCTGGAGCAATTTCAAATCCACAACGGCTCGCAAGGACCTACCAATGAGACGCTGAATCTCCGAACTTCGCCCATCGATCTTCCCCCGCATAATATCACGCGGCTTGCGACCTCCTCCAGTCGAATACGGCAGCATTGAGTACTCTGCAGTTAACCAACCACCCTCTACTTTTTGTTCCTTCATCCATCGAGGCACTCCAGACTGCACAATTGCAGAACAAATCACACGGGTCTGACCAAAGCTAACCAAGACTGAACCGGTAGCATTTGGGGCTATATTAGGCACAAAAGAAATGGCTCTAAGTTCATCAATTTTTCTAGAATCAGGTCTTTCCATGAGCATTTGGTAATAGATTCATGGCGCGGTGGCAAGCTTTAGCTTAATCTGTTATGAAATAAAGGCGGTACAGACACGCTATTATTGATGAAAGAAAGCCTAGAAGAGCTCGAACAGTTCGCGATTGACGTGATCCTTAACCGACGTAAAGGATTTCGGGCAAGTGCAATACGGTTCCTCTTATCGGGAATGTCAGTCATCTACCGTTATCTAGTCAGCTTAAGGCTCTGGCTATATAAAAGCCGAATAAAAAGAGAACATAACCTGGGCTGTTTAGTAATAAGCATCGGCAATCTAACGGTCGGAGGAACAGGCAAAACTCCTATCGTTGAAAAATTTGCTAAGGCTCTGACCGCAGGAGGTAGACGCGTTGCCATCCTCAGCCGTGGATACAAGAGTGTTAAACCAACACTTAAACAGAAAATCAGTAACAAGGTAAAAGGAAGCCCTATCAGACAAGAACCACCAAGGGTCGTAACGGACGGGAAAAAAATACTCCTCGATTCAAAGACGGCTGGAGACGAACCATACATGCTTGCAACGAATCTTAAAGATGTTGCCATAGTAGTGGACAAGGACAGAGTCAAGGCAGGCCTTCACGCTATAAAAGAGTTCGATGCAGACACGCTCCTACTCGATGATGGTCTCCAATACCTGAGGCTAAGGCACAGAATCGATATTGTATTAATTGATAAATATTCTCCGTTCGGCAATGAAAAACTCCTGCCTAGAGGAACGCTCAGAGAACCTCCGAAAAACCTTAAAAGGGCGAGCTATATTTTCATCACAAAATGTGATGAAACTTCTAATGAGGAACTGATCCATAGAATTCGGAAATATAATAGGACGGCCGAAATTATCGAATGTTCCCACAAGCCACAATATCTAAAGAACATTGTTACCGGAGAAGAGCTCCCACTAGAGCACCTCAAAGACAAATATGTTGGCACAGTTTCAGGAATAGCAGTTCCTGAAAGCTTTGAGGATGGGCTACGAAATCTCGGAGCTAATATTGAAATCACTCGCCGCTACACTGATCATCACCGGTACAGAAAGGGTGAAATAGAAAGATTTGTCGATCAATGCATTAACCGGGATCTCAACATGATCGTAACAACTGAAAAAGATTTTGTGAGATTCCCTAAAATTAAAACTAACGAATTACCAATCTATTTCCTAAGAGTAGAAATAGGAATCCTCAGCAACAAAGAAACATTCGATGACTGCATTAACAGAATTTGTAGTCCTCGTCCAATCTTCTCAACTAGAAGATTCTTCTAATACGGGAAAAGAAACGCCTACACTTCACCAACACCGAACCGGGTAAACCGACGAACGGTAAGTTCATCATCGAGATCTTTACCTTTGGCTACAAGTAAATCATTTATAGTCTGGTCAGGGTCCTTGATGAATCCTTGCTCGAGAAGACACACTGTACTGTAGAATTTCCCAAGCTTCCCTTCGATGATCTTTTCCATGATCTCAGGAGGCTTGCCGCTATCTTCCATTTGCTTGCGGAAAAGATCCTTCTCCGTTTCAACAACATCACTAGAAATTTCATCACGACCAATGCCAGCAGGAGATGCCGCCGCAATATGCAATGTCAGATCTTTTACTAATTCACGGAACGAATCATTGGACGCTGTATCATCCTTGCCACAATTAACTTCAAGAAGAACGCCTACCTTTCCTCCCAAATGAATATAGGATGCCACTACACCGGAACCTTCAACATCATGACGAACCATCCTTCTGAATTGAAGGTTCTCTCCAAGCTCAATGACTTTAGCTTTGACGAAGTCATCAAGTGAACCTTCACCCTTAGAAATTGAATTAGCTGATTCAATGTCAGAAGCATCAGAACCTACAATTGCATCTGTCAGTTCACTTACAAATGCCTTAAAATTGTCATTCTTTGCGACAAAGTCAGTCTCACAGTTTACTTCTACGAGAACTCCTGACCTAGATTCAGCATCAATATTGGCAAAAACAATGCCCTCCTTGGCTTCACGATCAGCTTTTTTGGCAGCCTTGATGGCACCGCGTTCCCTTAAGAACTTGATTGCTGCATCCACGTCACCTTCAGTTTCTTTTAACGCATTCTTACACTCCATCATGCCCGCGTTCGTCTTATCTCGGAGCTCTTTTACTAAGGAAGCACTTATTTCAGCCATGGTAATTAGTTTCGTTTATATTTTCTAGATAGTTTTAAATCAAAAATTGAAATTCAATTCTTCTTATAAAATTGATCTCTTCAATCAAAAAATTAACTGAAGATTTTCTTTATCAAGATTCCAGATCAGGTCTCTTCTTCTTAACCAATTTACCTCCATCGGTTGCTGCAATAACAGGATCAATAAGGTTCTGCAAAACGATACGGATTGATCTAATCGCATCATCATTCGCTGGAATCGGATAAGCGATATTTGAAGGGTCAGCATTAGAGTCAATCATTGCCACGACAGGTATGTTTAATCTGCGAGCCTCATTAACCGCAATATGCTCACGTGCAGAGTCCACAATGACCACGGCATCCGGTAATTTGTGCATGTTGCGAACACCTCTTAAGTTACGCAAAAGTTTCTCCCTCTCACGGTTGAGTGAAGCAAGCTCACTCTTACTCATTAATTTTTTCTCACCAGAATTTTCAAGACCTTCAAGATATTCAAGTCTATCAACACTCTTACGAATCGTAGAAAGGTTCGTCATCATCCCTCCTAACCAACGGTGGTTAACAAAGTATTGCCCACAGGCTTCGGCTGCCTGACAAACGGCTTCCTGCGCCTGCCGTTTACAACCTACAAAGAGTACCTTTCCTCCTTCGAGGACAAGTTTGCTTAAAAATTCTGACGCCACTTCGAGACGTAATACCGTTTCTTCGACATTGATAATATGAATTCCGCTACGCTTCTGCAGCAGGAATTGTTTCATTTTAGGATTCCATTTACGACTCTGGTGTCCGTAATGAACACCTGCTTTCACAAGTTCTTCGATAAGATCTGTCATTATTTTTTGTTATCTCAGGGAGTGCACGCAAACTTAGATCTATTTTAATCTAAACAAGCGCTCTACTGCTAACGCAGTCGATTCACATGCCTGTGACGGTTTAAGTTTTATTATAGTTAAGACTTCCACTTTTTGCGGAAGGGCGAAAATTATAGCCGCTCTTTTTATGCAATCAAGCGAGAAAACTGCTTTCTTATGCTGGGATTAAATACTAAGAAATACAAAGTATTTGAACACTAGGTTGAGAAACAAGATAAAGAAAAATGATAAATTTTAGGCCCAAAAGCGTAATATTGAACTAAATTGAAATGTAGAACCCGGATCCAAAATCCTATAATCGCTTTTCTAAACAGAATTCGTTAATAAGAAACCCGGCAAAACTCTATGTATAATTGCTGATCATTATTGAGTATGGACCATCTATTAAAAGCCAAGAGAGTGATCCAAATAGAGATTGACGAGTTGGAAAATCTCTTGAATCGAATCGATGAAAAATTTTCGCATGCGGTCAACGTATTAAAAACAACAATCGATTCAGGTCACAAGTTTGTTATAATTGGAGTTGGAAAGTGTCATAATATTGGTCATAAGATTGCAGCAACACTGAACAGCACTGGGGCTCCTACAGTCGTTTTAAATAGTCAGAATGCTCTTCATGGCGATCTTGGAATAGTCAGCAACGGAGACACTATTTTAGCACTCAGTTATAGCGGTGAAACTAACGAAATCCTCGATCTCTTGCCAGCTCTTCGCCGATTCAAAATCAATATTATTAGTATGACGGGTAACACTGGCTCTTCACTTGGACGAAACAGCGATATCATTCTTGATACAAAAGTGGATAGAGAAGCATGCCCGCTGAACCTCGCACCCACCTCAAGCACTACGGCAATGTTAGTTCTCGGCGATGCCCTTGCAATGACACTCCTAGAATCACGAGGTTTCGTTAAAGAAGATTTTGCTAAACTTCATCCAGGAGGATCACTTGGCAAAACACTACTCACCAAAGTATCAGATATAATGAGAATCGGTGATAAGTTCTGTACATTAGCCTCAGAAACAAAATTAAAGTCCACACTTGAAGAAATGATACGTGCCCGATCAGGTGCCGCTGTCATAATCTCTAGTTCAGGAAATCTTGAGGGGATCTTAACCCAAGGAGATTTTGTAAGGTCAATTCAAAAGGATCCAAATATTCTTGATATGCCTGTGTCAAAATTTATGACTAAGGATCCAATCACTATCCAAGGAAATAAGTTAGCAGTCGAAGCCATTCAAATCATCGGGGACAATCGGATCGATGATTTAGTAGTTCTTGACGAAACAGGCATACCAATTGGTCTCGTCGACTCTCAGGATCTGAGCAGAATGAAATTGGTATAATCGCTTTAATTTTTCCATTGAAGCCTTTGTCTTAACTATTAAGTTAAGGCAAATCAAACAAATCAAAAACACTTAGAACTTTTCGAAATGGCAGTCGTTGCAACACAAATAAAAAAAGGACAATGCTTCCAATACAATGGAGAAAAACTTATTGTTCTAGACCTAGATCACCGAACTCCCGGAAAGGGCAATGCTATTATCCTTGCTAATTGTCGATCACTCCAAACAGGAAAAACTAAGACCATACGATTCGCCTCATCAGACAAAGTCGATATCATAAATGTGGATCGACAAAAACTTGAATATAGTTACACGGACGGGACGGGATACTTTTTCATAAGCCCCGAAACCTATGACACCATAGAGTTAAGCTCTGATCTTTTGGGAGATTCCATAAGCCTTCTCATAGAGAACTTAGCAGTCGAAGTCCTTTTCATCGAAGGAAACCCGATGACCATTGATTTGCCATCTCAGGTAGAACTTACCGTAACCGAGTCCTCTGAAGGCATCAAAGGAGACACTGCTAATAATCCACAAAAGCCAGCAACACTCGAAACAGGAATAGAAGTTCAAGTTCCACTCTTTATCAAACCTGGTGATCGTATTAAAGTTGATACACGAACAAAAAAATACGTGAGCCGTGTTTAAATCACGGGCCGCAAATCATTAGATGCCAAAACAGTCGCCAAACCGCAGATCGCGGCTGAACTCGGCAACAGCAACTCAAAGAGCTAGGGCAGGAAATTCATCAACATTGGAAATTCCTCTCAACTGGCTCAAGTCAGGGATAGCGGTTTTATTACTTCCTTTCTGCTTCGTTGCCACACAGAGTTTTCTCAGCGCTTTCAGTCAGACCTCCGCAAGCACGATGGTCATTGGTTCTGCTGCACTGTGGTTCTTTTTTATCGGCATATTACTCTGGCTAATTGCATTCTTTGGATTGCCTAGACCTCTTTTCATCTATGTATTAGGTCATGAACTGACTCATGCTTTCTTTGTTCTTCTTTGTGGCGGTAAGATTAGTGAATTTAAAGTGCGTTCTGCAGGTGGCCACATCGTCACCAATAAAAATAACGTCATGATCTCTCTCTCACCTTACTTCGTCCCATTTTACTCAGTGATATTAGTTGGAATCTTTGGGGTGGCCGGAATTTTTGTTAATTTATCCGATTATCACCCGAACAGTATCTTGTGGGGACACTTAGGATTCAGTTGGTCCTGGGTCTTTTATGTCGCGATAGGTGTAACGTGGTGCTTCCATCTTACTTTTACCGGATGGATGATCACAAAGAATCAACCAGACCTGAAGCAGAACGGAACATTCTTCTCTCTGGTATTCATTTATTTAATTAATCTAAGTATTCTTTGTGGATTTCTGATCATTATTTCAGACGAAGTGAGTCTAATAGGTTTCATTCAATCAGTCTTCGATAATGCATCCGAGCTCTTCAATTCCTCTGCTCAGGCCTGGAAATCCATAATAAAATAAATTAGTCAGTTCTTAGATTGAGAGCGTCTCAAAAAGGGAACAGCTAGAATAAAGAACAGGACTAAAGCCAAGCCTGCCATTTCAATGATATAATATGGCCAAGGATGAAGTATATCCATCAATGAACCTTCCGCCTTCTCACGGAAAAAACCATAATTTGCACCCGTAATGAAATCAAAAGCTCCAACTATAACCACATAACATATTCCACAAAACCAAACACGTATTACTGAGCCCTTGCGAGGTTTCCAGCAAAGGGCCAGGGGCAAATACAGAGCAGCAATAACTACAGTTGAATGCAGTTGGAAAAATGAAAAATAAGAGATACTTGGAAAGTCATAACAGGTAGAGGGCGTGAAAAGAGCCTGCAGAGTCCCTGCCAATCCAAAAAAATACGTAATCTCTGCACACAATCGGTTCTTCAGGACTAAGGCAAAGAAACCGGCAATCGCTGCCACATCACACAATTGCAGTGGAAAAATGACATTCTTATTTATCTCAATACCATCAATGCATCTACCTATGATCTTCACCGGATAGGCAGTAATGAGAAGAAAAGCAATAGCGATCGCAATTGTTGCGGAAATTTGGGAAGAGGGGTTCCTCCGAGAAATATAAATCACAAAAAAACCAATAAATAAAGTTACAGCAAGAGCAAATAGATGCGTAGCTCCAAAATGCTGTATTAGTTGTGGCGTCTCACTAGCCAATATCAGTTCAGGGTCCATATAACAGAAACATGGAACAACAGAGAAAATTCATATCACATTGATAAAAGCCGCTTCGACTCTCGCAATAAAAACGGAATGTCCTGGAACGGCTCAGGACCAGCATCCATCCACCTCAATCGACCTTTCTCATCAATCAAAAAAACTCCATGCAAAGGCATGTCTTCAAAATCATCATATGCCCTGTAATCCTTAAATGATCCTGATTCCAAATCTGAAAACAAAGGAAAAGGAAATCTCTTCTCACCTGATGAACAAAGATCATGAGCCTTTGCTAACTCGGCCAATGGTTCCGGGCCAACGGCTACCAATTCAATACCATCTTCTTTAAATTTCGAAGCAAGCGGAGCAAAATTATTTAACTGCTCAACACAATGTTCACAATTATGGCCTAAATAGAAGATTAAGATGACGGGTTTCCCTGAAAAAGTTTTTAGTGAAATACGTGAACCGTCTTCACCCAGTAAATCAAAATCAGGTGCCGTTGGAGACTGATAAACTAACGGACCGAGGTGATTAAGATCCTGTGGCTTCTGAGAGCCAAAGTCCTGGCCCCTCCACGGTTCTTTTGCCCTCCAATCATCAGACTTTCCTAATCTCTTTGCTACCGGTGAAAGACGTGCGAATGGAACTGCATCAAGCTGAATGTGCGCCGAAATTTTCTCTAGCTTAGAAAATTCTTCAGCGGCCGCTGACTGGTCACCGGTTTTCTCCAAAATATGAATGCGAACTGCAAGAGGAACAGTACGGTTTTGATTTTCATTGACTGATTCCTCGGATAGTTTCTTGGCGCTATTAGGGTCTCCATATTTAAGGTGAAGCATTGCGAGAGAACTTTTTTTACGTTTAATTTTTTTTGCTCGCTCTTCGTTCAGTTTCTGTCCATCGAGAAGCTCGAGGCAAATATTAATCTCATCAAATGCTGGCCTCAGATATTTCAATTGGTCATCTGACGCCTTTCCTGCTTCCTTAACAATCTTGTCCGTTTCCTCCTTATTTTTCTTTTCCTTCTCAGCTTTTTGTCTAGCTTCGTCTTTCTTCTTCTTTTTAAGTTCCTCAGCCTTATTGATTTTTTCCTTAATTTGATTGGACGCTCCAATGAGTAAATCTTTATCACCAAGTTCAAAATGAGCACGAGACATTAGAAGAAGCCGGTCCAATTGCAGCCTATCATTCTGCGTAGGTTCCAGATAGTGGGTTTTACTCAACTCCAAAATTTCATTCCACTTTTCAAATCGTTCCAAAGTCTCAGTGAGGCGCTTTCTCCCAAATGAAACTGAACAATAGCCTTTACCAAAATGGTTCAAACGTGGGTGCTGAGGATTATCAATAAGACCCTTGGACATTATGATCGCATCATCGGCTCTACCAACATGGTTCCAGTTACGGACTAACCATTCATTGTTATGCGCGTAATTATGAATAGTATCAGGAAGGACTCTAAAATCTGATTGCTTAGCATGATCGATCCTGGCTGAAGCTTCCTGGTGATAGGCCGATTCAGCATACCTCTTAAACTTATCGTAAATGTGTCCCGGCATATGCCACATATGAGCAATAGCAGGTGCTGTTTTGTGTAGAACGGCAGCCGAACTCAAAGCACGCTTGGGTTTTTTCCCATCCCAAAGATGAATTCTAAAATGGTGAGCAGGGTGGAGTGGAGTTTGCTCAAAAACTTGCTGCATTAAAGCATCGACCGATTCGCGACTCCCTATCGGGATGCCCTGGCGACTGAATTGCCAAAGGCGAACAACAAGAATAGCCTTGGCCTCAATGTCATCAGGAAATTCATGTATAATGTTCTCCATATCCTCTATTAATTTCTGTCTTCTCTTTTTAATCTCTTTCGGCTCGTCAGCCAAAAATGCCTCCTGAGCATTAATGTAAAGCCGCTCACGCTCTGAAATTTTATCTTTCCGCTCAGCGGCCTTGGCAATGAAACCTTTTGCCCTCTTTGAATTCTCCCAATTAGCCATTGCCATTCCCCAATAAGCCATAGCACATTCCGGATCTTCGGCAGCGATCTGCCGGAAAGTACGTTCTGCCTCGTAAAACCAGAATCCGTGAAGCTGCCCTATTCCCTGGTCAAACATTTGCTGTCCACGTGACCATTTCGTAGTTATCGGAAAGTGAACATCACCGGTCCCATCCACTTTAACAGCGCTTTGTCTTGGCCCCTCATTAAATGATTCCCCTGAATGAGAGTGACCAGGAGCCGGAGCCGATCCTTCTTTCTTGTCCTCTGCATACGTGCTAAGTGCAACGCAAAGAAAAATAGCAAAAGATAAAAAGCGTAATTTTGCAATAAGCATAGATCATTGTGGCAAGTAATCACCTGACATGCAACTTACCTGATGTGGTCTCTGAAAGATCTCTTCAGAAACTAACAATAATTTAAGATATCATACCCGCAGCGACTGTTTCGTTAGTCTGCTCATCTATTAATACAAAACTACCAGTGGTCCGATTATTATTGTATGAATCATAAAAAATCGGTGAAGAAGTTCTAATGCAGACTCTTCCTATCTCATTCAGGCCAAATTCCTTGTCATCTTCAACCTTTCTAAGAGTATTAATATTAATCTTGTATTGAAGATCTGTCACGATTGCTTTGATCTCTTTTGAAGTGTGGCGAATCACATACTTGCCACGAACCATCATTTTCTTATCAGAGAACCAACACAGCATAGCCTCGATATCCTGTCCCTTTTCCGGAGGATTATTATTTTTAACAATCATGTCCCCCCGACTAATATCAATTTCATCTTCGAGAATAATACTGCAAGAAACTGGAGCGAACGCTTCCGATAATTTTCCATCCGCAGTATGAATAGAATCTATTTTTGATGTGAACCCGGAAGGTAAAACCTGCACTTCATCTCCCGGTTTAAAAACTCCTCCAGCAACTCTTCCCGCATAACCTCGAAAGTCATGATGTTCATCTGAATGAGGACGAATGACCCACTGAACTGGGAAACGGGCTTTAACATGATTATGATCCGAACCTATATAAACCGTCTCCAGTTGATACAATAAGGTTGGACCAGAATACCAATCAATATTTTCCGACTTATCAACCACGTTGTCACCATGCAAAGCACTGATAGGGATGAATGTCACATCAATTAAATTATCCAGCCTTGAGGAAAAGCTTTTAAACTCCTCAACAATCTCTTCATAAGCCTCTTCACTAAAATCGACCAAATCCATCTTATTGATAGCCACTATCACATGCTGTATTCTTAGAAGATTAGCTATGAATGCATGCCTACAAGTCTGCTCAACGATTCCTTTCCTCGCATCTACAAGAATAATAGCAAGGTTCGCGGTTGAGGCCCCAGTAACCATGTTCCTAGTATATTGAATGTGTCCCGGCGTATCAGCGATGATAAATTTGCGTTTAGGTGTAGCAAAATATCGGTAGGCTACATCTATTGTAATTCCCTGCTCACGTTCAGCCTTAAGACCATCTGTCAGGAGAGCAAGATTAACATTATCATCTCCTCGACGCTTCGATGATTCCTCAATTGCCTTGATCTGATCTTCGAAAATATTTTTCGAATCATACAAGAGCCTCCCTATGAGGGTCGACTTACCATCATCAACAGAACCGGCAGTCGTAAATCTCAAAAGATCCATATCTAAGTAATTGTCTTTTTGAGATAAATTCTTTTCCATATTCATAAGCAAACAGTAAATCGTCGCTGTTCAAATTCCTTTAATCATTGGCAAAATTTAAAAATATCCTTCCTTTTTCCGGTCCTCCATTGAGGTCTCAGTGCGCCTGTCATCCTCCCTCGTTCCTCGCTCTGTCTGACGTGCCGCGGCAACTTCTGAAATGATTTGATCAAGGGTGTCTGATTCGGACTCTATTGCACCGGTACAAGTCGCATCACCTATAGTGCGGAACCTAACTTTTCTGGTCTTAACATTTTCGTTTTCCTGAACATGAACGTGATCACTGACTGCAATGAGTGTGCCGGAACGCTCGAAGACTTCTCGATCATGTGAAAAATACAAACTGGGAATTTCTATATTCTCACGTTTGATATATTGCCAAATATCCATCTCCGTCCAGTTGGATAATGGGAACACTCTAAAATGTTCGCCGTGATTTTTTCGACCATTGAAAATGTTCCATACTTCTGGCCTCTGATTTTTCGGATCCCATTGCCCGAAACCATCCCTATGACTGAAAAAACGCTCCTTCGCTCTTGCTTTTTCCTCGTCTCGACGCCCACCGCCTATGGCAGAATCATATTGTCCATCCTCGAGAGCATCCAGCAAAGTGACCGTCTGCAAAGAATTACGACTAGCTAAAGGGCCAGTCTCTTCAACGACCCTACCCTTATCAATCGAATCCTGCACTAATGCAATGACAAGCCTAGCGTCTATTTCCGATACGAACTGATCTCTATATTCAATAGTCTCAGAGAAATTGTGCCCCGTGTCCACGTGAAGCAATGGGAACGGAAGCCTAGCTGGATGAAATGCCTTAAAAGCCAAGTGCGCCATCACGATAGAGTCTTTGCCTCCTGAAAATAACATCACAGGATTATCAAACTGCGCAGCCACTTCCCGAAGAACAAATAGCGCTTCGCTCTCAAGCTGATCAAGATGGTTTATTCGATAAGAAGACATCAATAATTGTAGTAAATCCTCTTAATATAAAATCAAATTCCCTGTCCAAGAAACGTATGAATTCCACACTCTGTCTTTTCAAAACCTTCCCACCGACCTGCTCGCTCATCCTTAGTATCTGCAACTGGTTTCGTGCATGGCCTACAGCCAATCGATCGGTACCCCTGATCATGTAAACTATTGTAAGGTATGTTGTGTGTTTTTAAATACTCCCAAACACTATCACGACTCCAAGCCACCATCGGATTAAGTTTGAAAATGTAACTGGACCGCATCTTATCAAATTCATACATCTCAAGAATTCTTGTATTCTTACGATGCTCCGATTGTCCTCTTCTAAGTCCCGTAATCCATACATCAAGGGTCGACAACTTTGATTGTAGCGGAAGCACCTTCCTCATCTGGCAGCAACTGTCTGGCCTAACCTTCCAGAGCTCAGGCCCCATGGTATCGGCCTGCTCTTGAACTGTCTGCTCTGGATCAACGCTAGCTATACTTATCCCCCAAAATTCCTCTAATTCTTGTTTAAGGGCAAGGGTCTCAGGAAAAAGTAATCCGGTATCTATAGTGAAAATGGGAAATTTGCAGCCTCCCTTCATGGCGTGATCAATAATTACAAGGCCAGAACCCTGAAAACTGGTACCTATGGCAGCTTTTTCGCCAAAATTTTCCCAAATCCAGGACAAAACATCATTCAAATCCGCTCGCTCCAAGCGTTCGGATTCTTCAGTAACATTAAAATCGTGCTTACTTTCTAGCTTAAATGCCATTAATACGTGAATGAGGAAGAATACCATACACCCTATTCTATATAGGTAAAGTATAGATTAATTTAAAGGGTACTTCTGCCACTTTACATTAATCCACTGAAGCACTATACTCCGCGCCCCATGATTAGTTTCTTTATATGGAGCCTGACAGCTATTTTAGCTATTGTTTGTTTGTTAATGGTTCTCATCGTTTTAATGCAAAGACCAAAACAGGAAGGTCTAGGCGCAGCATTTGGTGGCGGAGTCACTGACCAAATGTTTGGAGCACAAACATCAAACGTACTCCAAAAAGCAACCGTCACTCTTGCTATTATTTTCTTTGTAATAACTTTGATCCTTGCAGTCCTTGTTGGGCGCCAACAAAAGCACAGCGAAACACAGCTGAACCCACAAGCCAGCGGTTCAGAATCAAGCGCACCTGGACCAAACGGACCTAATAATGTAACCATACCAAGCATCATTGACTTAGGGAACCAAGAAAATAAAGAGGAGCCGTCCAAGCCAACAGAAGAGCCTGCTCCAAAACCCGTAGAGGAGAACAAGACTCCCGCTGAAGAGCCTGCTCCAAAACCCGTAGAAGAGAATGAGGCTCCCGCTGAAGAGCCGGCTCCAAAACCCGTAGAAGAGAATGAGGCTCCCGCTGAAGAACCGGCTCCAAAACCCGTAGAAGAGAACGAAGCTCCCGCTGAAGAACCGGCAAAGGAATCTCCTTAAAAGGAAAAATTTCCGCGAGACTATCCAGATCATGGGTAAGCCGCAAAAAAAACTAAGCCACGGACTGGCTTACTTAGTTTATAGGCTAGCCGAAACGGCGCTGACAATACCTCCTATGTGGTTCTGTTATCGAACAGGCCAGCTCATCGGACTCATTTGTTATTACCTGCTCAAGCGGTACAGAAACCTTGCCGAGCACAATGTCAGTATTGCATTCGCCAATGAAAAATCAGTTCCTGAAATAAAACAGCTCGTAAGGGAACATTTTATAACTATTGGTGCTAACTTTGTCTGCAGCGCCAAGCTCGCAACCGTTTCTCCCAACAAAATTAATAATTACGTTGAATACGAAGGACTAAAACTGCTCCAAGAAAACGCTGAAAAAGGAATTCCTATCATTTATATCGCTTGTCATATGGGCGCATGGGAATTATTAGCGCAAATCAATTCGCCAGTACCTAATGTAAAGCAGTCAACGCTCTACCAAGCTCTTTCGAATCCTTACATTGACGCGCACGTACTCCGAAAAAGAAAACGGACAGGCATTAAAGCCTTTGACCGAAAAGATGGCTTCAATGCACCGATGGCTCATCTTCGCACTGGAGGAAGCCTTGGAATACTCGTAGATCAGAATGCTGGTTACCGAGGGATCTGGTGCCCCTTGTTTGGCAAGCTCGCATCAACATCCAATCTGGCTCCACTGATGGCCGCTCGTTCCGGAGCAACAATGTTTCCTTATTTTGTTATCACTCTGGGCCCTTCAAAGTGGAAAGTTATCGTTTCTGAACCGCTCGAAGTGAGTCCCGATGAAGCAATCGAAACGACCACAGCAAGAATGAATCTGTTAGTTGAAAATATGGTTTCCAGATCTCCGAAAGACTGGTTCTGGCTACACAATCGATGGAAGACTCCAAAAACCCGTTTCCTCATAGAAAAATACAGAAGAGGCTTTTGCTTACCCCCGAACATTAAAATAGATGAACTAAAGCCTTTTAACATTCTCATCATTGCTCCTCGGTCCGAAGATCATTGTAAAATATCAGCGCAAACCGTTCGACTCATTGCTGGGGGTCGTCCAGATGCAAAAATTACGGTCTTAGGAAATCATTCTAAGGTTTGGAAAAATGTTACTGAGATTAAAAAATTCATTGAAAGACCAGAACAAGTAAAAGATCTCCATATCCATCACGGCTCAATTAGCGATCAAACTTTTGACGTTGCCATTCTATTCGATAATTCACTACAAGCAGCGAAGGAAGCTAAGAGAGAAGGAATTCCACACATTGTAGGATATAGTAATAATGAGAATGATCGATTTATTGATCACAAAATCACCCAAGAAAATTCTCTCGATGAGCCTGCCTATTATAATAAAATTGCAGAGTCTATCGGTTCGAGAATGCCTTGAGTCAGGCCTAAATTTTAGTTACCTTTAAGTCACAGGACACTTTTCGGTTGTCGCATTCACTTGATCGCATAGAATGAGAGCGGTTGTTCAGAGACTATGGACTATCGACTAACGAATCCGCCAGGGCCTGACGGCAGCAACGGCAGTTTGTTCGAGAGTGCCGTAGTTCTCTGGCAGCCACTTTCTAATAAATTATTTTTGCTGAAGAACTGATTCCTCTATATCAAATTTAATGCCCTGAAGGTCGGGATCCAATAAATCTATAATTTCCGGAGCTCTGTTCAAGGCCTCTCCCTTAGCTCCCCGAAGCCTTGCAATTGCATCTGATGGATTAACCCGGTTTAATTTATACTTGGAATATCCTTCACCTGGGTCTGCAATATCCGACTCACGCATCTCAAAATGCAAATGAGCAGGATAACGTCCGTTGGCATTGCCCACCTCACCAATTATATCACCTCGCTGAACTAAAGCACCGCTCGCAACAAAAAACTTTCCCAGATGAGCATAAACGCTCTGGAGCATTTTTCTTGGACGAGACTCGCCCACGACATGCTCTATTATAACAACATTTCCCCAACTCTCACCAGCATCAGCGGCATAGATTACACGACCAGCAGCCACTGCAAAAATATTATCTCCTAGATCCGTATTCATTCCACCAATTCCATTCAAATCATCTGCTAGATGATTGCTGCCAAATCCGGAGTTAAAATTCATGAACGGTTGAGCATTATAAGTGAGCGCTCCGTTCTCCGAACCTAAGGGGCTATCAAATCTTGTAGCTCGCGGAGTAAGAGCGGCCTGTATGGGCCTAACAAAAGAAAAGGCATCATCAAAACTGTTCTGAGGCTGTTCGGAGATCAAAAATGGGCGCCAATCATCATAATCTCTTAAGATTACCCACTTCTGCTCCAATGGTGTTTTCTTTAGCATCCATAAACAAAACACTATTAAAACAGTGGAAAATAGAGTCACTGGAACAGCGACTCGGAGATTAAGGCCGTCTAAAAATTTTCGTGGAGGCACATATTTGACGCCTCCCCTTCTGCGGTCGAAAGTTGACACTATAGAAGACTGCCTCATGAATCCAGAAGTGCGAGAAAAAATTGATGCCCTGTTCATCAAAAAAGATTTAAGAATGACAAGACCTAGAGAAATAATCCTCGAAGCTGCTTTTTCAGATAAGGGAGATCATTTCACTGCCGAAGAACTTTATGCGAAAGCAAAAGCAATAGACCCTAAAGCATCGCTGGCCACACTTTACCGGACAGTGTCTCTGCTCGTTGAGGGTGGCTTATTGCATGAAATCGATCTTGGGAAAGGGGTCGTCTCATACGATCCCAACTTCATTGAGCATCCTCATCACAATCACTTGATATGCGTGGACTGCTCTGAGGTAATCGAGTTTGAAGATCAACACATCAGTGTATTGGAAGACTGTATCACTAAGAGGCTTGGATTTAGCCCCGCCACCAAAAGCATCCAAATCAAAGCGAAGTGCGATAAACTTCGCAAGTCAGGATTCTGCGAAAAACTCATCAGTAAATGAGTATTAACAGGAACTATAAAGTAATCTACAAAAAGTAACTACTATGTGGAAAGGTCGCTTCCAGAAAGAAACGTCGTCATTATTAACCCAATACGGGGAATCAATTTCTTTTGATTGGCGTTTATACAAATATGACATTGCAGGTTCAATTGCACATGCCGCAGCTCTGGAGAAGGCCAGTATCATTACTCAAGAAGAATGTAAAAAAATTACCGAAGGGCTAAGAGATATAGGAACGGACATTGAGCAGGGCTCTTTTGAGTTTGATATGAGCCTCGAAGACATTCACATGAATATCGAATCTGCTCTTACAGATAGGATCGGTGATCCTGGAGCCAAGCTGCACACAGCTAGAAGCAGGAACGATCAGGTCGCGCTTGACGTACGACTCTACTGCATAGATTCACTTAATGACATTCAAGAAAACCTGCGCGATATGCAGCAGGCACTCGTCCAATGCTGCAAAAGGTTCCCCGAATCGGTTATTCCGGGTTATACTCACTTACAACGAGGACAGCCGGTATTATTCTCTCACCACCTCCTAGCGTATGTGGAAATGTTCGAGAGGGACCTGCAAAGACTAAAAGATTCAATACAAAGGATTAATATAATGCCTTTAGGGTCGGGTGCACTGGCTGGCAGCACAATCACACTTGATAGGGAATTTATTGCAAAACAACTCGGTTTTACAAAGATCAGTCAGAACAGTATGGACGCAGTCAGTGACCGTGACTTTGTTGCTGAAGTCCTGTTCTGCCTAGCACTGACAGGAACACACTTATCAAGACTCAGCGAAGATGTTATACTTTGGGCAAGTGCAGAATTTGATTTCATTTCACTGAGCGACGAACACACCACCGGTTCGAGTCTAATGCCTCAGAAAAAGAATCCTGATATTGCTGAGCTGACTAGAGGTAAGACGGGGCGTCTTTATGGAAACCTTATGTCAATTCTCACTCTGATGAAGGGTTTGCCAATGACTTACAATCGTGATCTACAGGAGGATAAAGAACCGCTATTTGATTCTATAGACACAATTCAAAATTCACTGGTTATCTTTGCTGACATGATTAATGGCATGAGCATTAATGAAATTCAGGCCCGTGAAGCGTGCTCTGATCCAATGCTTTTCGCGACAGACATCGCTGATTATCTAGTCAAAAAAGGCGTCCCTTTCCGTGAAGCTCATAATATTGTTGGCCAACTCACTGCACATTCAATTGAAAGCAGCACACCTTTCCCGAAAATTGAAATACGGCAATATAAGGAGTTCTCAGAGCACTTTGAAGAATCAGTCTTCGATCTCTTTGAAATCGAATCAGCTTTAACTGCACGGACCACTACTGGAGCCCCATCTCCCAAAAATGTTTCCGAACAAATTAGTAAATGGGAAAATAAGTTAAGCGGAGAATAAACAAGAAAAACCCAGATCCAAAAGGATTTGAGTACTTAGTTTGCATTTCCTCTGGACTGAGGTATCAAAAAAGCCCCACACTAATTGCCAGTAACCCATAGAATTTAAAATGTTTTTCCTCAAGAAACTACTCAGCCTTGGCGGTAACGCCGCAGCAAAAAAGTTTCAGGATAAAGAAAAACCATTCTTGGATCACTTAGAGGACCTTCGCGGAACAATGATCAAAGTGTTCGGGACACTGATCGTATGCACTATCATTGCTTTCATTTTTTACAAGGACCTGATTGAAGTCATCAAGTATCCTATAATCAAGGCAAATGAGGGAGATGCCAATCTAGCCACAGATCTCAAAGTCTTCAGCCCTGTTGAAGGGTTCATGAGCGTCATTAAGATCTGCCTCTACGCGGCACTGATCGGTTCTTTCCCAATCCTTCTTTATTTTATTGGAGAATTCATTATCCCGGGACTGAACAAAAAGGAAAAGAAACTGATTCTACCGGTAATCATTGCAAGTTTCATACTCTTTAGCATCGGAGTCCTATTCGCTTACTTTGTGGTGATACCACGAGCATTGGAGTTTTTTGATAGCTTTAATGCTGGAGTCAACATCTCTACAGATCTGCGCTTTAAATACACGGTCTCTTTCATAACAATGCTATGCCTTGTATTTGGAATTTGCTTCGAATTGCCCGTCGTCGTTCTGACACTCGTTAAATTGGATCTTCTTAATTCCAAGATGATGCGAGCGACCCGTTCTTACGCAATCGTTGCAATGTTTGTTCTTGCGGCAGTAATCACGCCCACACCGGACATATTTACGATGTCCCTGCTCGCTGGACCGATGGTATTTCTATATGAATTTTGTATTTGGATGGCGTGGTACATGGAACGAAAAGAGGCCAAGAAAGAAGCGCTGCAAAAAGAAAGAGACCGACAGACACTCATCGACAGGCAACAAACTTCACCAGGAAAAAATGATGAAAGCGGGCCTGGAAATCTGAAATCTCCAGACACGGACACTCTTGAATATAATCCTGGTAATGAAGTCATCTATGAGGATCAGAACAGTGATGTCATTGGGGAAGGCGATGAAAGTGCAGCATTTGATGAATACCATACAGGACTAAATGATGAAACTGAACCAGTTGACCCAGCCAGTGACTCTGTCTGGGGATACAGCGATCAAGCAAAAGGAGGCAGTGTTCCAGAAGAATCAGACACATACACTGATGACCATCATTACGACCATGATTATCATGATCACGGACATTATAGCGACGGGTACTATAGCGGGCCCACAGAGGAACTGAAAAAAAATCTTCAAGCTGAACTCAGGGAAGATATCAAGCACGATATTAAACAAGAACTGAAGGATGAGCTAAAGGCTGAACTCCTTGAGGAGCTTAAAAAATATCTGAAAGACGAAGGATCCGAAGAAGAGTAATTTTCCTTTAATTGAGACAATAAAGATTAATCAAACCATCAATTACGCCCATGAGAAAAATTCTCTGCGTCTTTTAAGGGAAATATCTCCCCTTAAATTTAAATCATCTACCAAGCAGCTAGGACTTATAACGTAAACGCTTCTTGTGGCGATTTGCCCTATTGCGCTTACTTCGCTTGTGCTTATTGATTTTGGTCTTCCTTCTTTTTTTAAGTGATCCCATTTTATAATATTAAACCCCAAGAAAAGGCTCTGGGGGGGGCGTTTATACCATCATTCCTGCGCATTTGCCAATTATTTTTATAACCACTAGGTCTTTTTCTCTATTTATCGCTCTTTCTTAAAGTTTCAATAATTAGATATTATCGTTCAAAGAACGAGTTTATTGAGAGAATACTCAATAATTCCTTCTGCCCCCATAGCTTTAAGTTCAGGTAATAATTCCCTCACAACAGCCTCATCAAGGACCGTCTCTATCGCAACCCAGTCCTCATCAGCAAGCCTTGATACTGTTGGATTACGCAAAGCAGGAAGATTTTCAAGTAACTGATCAAGGTTCACACTTAAGATGTTCATTTTTAGCCCAACAACATCCCTAGCTGCCTGAGCCGCTGTAAGAAGCATCCCGATACGTTCCAACTTTTCACGCTTCCATTCATCCTGCATCGATGACTTATTGGCCACAAATCGCGGGAAGGACTCCATCAAAGTATCAACGATTCTAAGCTTATTGGCCCTTAAGGACGAACCCGTCTCCGTAACATCAACAATAGCATCGACGAGTTCAGGAACTTTCACTTCAGTGGCACCCCAACTAAATTCCACTTCGGCATTTACTCCTTTACTCTTAAGAAAATCAGTCGTTAACCCGACACACTCGGTAGCTATTCTCTTACCTTCTAAATCTTGGACTGTCTGAATAGGTGAATCTTCGGGAACAACCAGAACCCATCGGGTCGGATTCGTAGATGAACGACTATATGCAAGATCACAAATCACCTCAACATCAGCCCGATTTTCTGCAATCCAATCCTTTCCCGTAATTCCACAATCGAGAAATCCATGATCAACGTATCTTCCGATTTCCTGCGCGCGTATGAGCCTTAACTCCAGCTCCTTGTCGTCAGAAGTCGGCCTGTATGAACGGGAAGAAACATAAATGTTCCAACCCGCCTTCTCAAACAAATCTAGGGTCGCATTCTGCAGACTTCCCTTGGGCAATCCTAGTATAAGGTTTTGTGATGACATGGTTTTATTCTATTAACCGCTCCATTGCGGGCCGATAGGTTGCCCCCTTAGAGTCAAACTGTCAACGAAGCACAGTATTTGATTCGTAAAGAAATTTAACTTAATCGGGCTGAGTGAATGTAAATTCATACTGCTCTGCAGGCAAAGAATGCTCCGTTTTCTTGCCATCAGGCCAAAAAATAATCAACGAATCAAAAAATGAATCAATGTAAATGGCATTACTTGACTGAGACAAATAGCCTCCTCCTTGGTAAATTTCCTCTACTCGCATCCTGCCTTTAACATCTTTAGATTTGAACAAAATTTTTGATCCGGCCGCCATTGGATTTCCCTTCATTCCTTTAAGAATTACTTTCTTTGGCCTTGGCCCGTCCGCAGCATTAGTGAAAGCTTGTAATTCACCATTATTCACAGCAACCACAAAATCAGGGAACCCGTCCCCGTTAAGATCCGTCCTTGCCAATCCCCTTCCATCAGTTGAAACAATCAAACCGCTCTCAGTCGCGGTCAATGCTTTAAAACTTCCCTTACCATCACCTAACATCAATTGACTAAGACCACCACGATAAGGAGGCGTTTCAAATTGAGTCACTGAGAAATTTTGAACCACATAAAGGTCAAGGTTTCCGTCACCATTAACATCACAAAAATCGAGACCAAAAACGGGTGCGTTTTGAGCCGTACTTGGCAACGCCTTAAAAGTGAAAGAACCTTTCCCATTATTTATAAGTATTCCAGATGACAATTCATTGGCTTCAAAAACGGAAGACTCTTTTAGCCGTGAAGGCGTATAAATATCACTCAATGATGAGCTGGCAAATTGATGAAATGTTTTAAACTTATCTCCTAGTGAAGGAATCGCGGAAGTCGAACAACTTTTGCCTCTGATTGGTAATAAGACTCCATTCTCATATTTAGCCTCAACAATACTTTTGGAGCCGTCCCCTTCATAATCACCATAGTAAATGCGAATTGGTTTCTTTACCGATGCATGATACTTTGTGTTCTGACCGGAATTACCAATTGCATAATCGATGTCGCCATCATTGTCGATATCGCCGCCAGTAATGCTGTTCCACCAACCCAGAATATTCGCAAGGCCGGACTCCTTAGTGGCTTCAACTAGTTTTCCGGAATCATTTAAAAATACCTTCACTGGCCCCCACTCTGTTGTGATCATGAGATCAATCCAGCCATCACCATTAACCTCAGTCCAAAGAGCTGAGGTCACCATTCCTGCATTTGCGACAGCTGACACTTGATCATTAGAAGCAGCAACAAAACGAATGCTCTTTTCTGGAACGGATTCGTTAATTAAAATCCGACTCGTAGCAGAAAGAGGGTATTCTCCACTCAATACCCGTCCTCCTACAAAAAGATCTAAATCACCGTCGCGATCAAAATCAGCTCCACAAACAACACTACCATTATCCGTAAATTTCGGCAAAGAACCTTCTGGAGCTGATACGAACTGACCCGATCCGTCATTCACATAAAGCCTGTCTCGGACGAGTGGGTCACCTTTCTTATATTCATAACTTCCAGATGATACATATAGGTCAGAATCACCGTCAGAATCAGCATCAAAGAATAAAACTCCCATGTCCTCTGAATCAATGTGCTCCGCGAACGGTTGCCCGTTGCCCTCAACCTTAAATCCTCCCTTACCATCGCTCAGAAAAATGGCCCCTGACTGACCACGCGCACGACCAATAAAAAAGTCCTCAGTGCCATTACCGTCCACGTCCGCAAAGGCAATACCCGGCCCGAGCTGCGACATTTTATGAGGCAATAAGGGCTGCTGGATGAAATCTTCATAGACCTTCTCTTTATGAATGATTCCACGCAATTCTGAATGCTTTACAAACATAGGATCATGTTCTGCACGAGAATAGGGCGGTAGACTTGCATCGGTCTCCGTAATAACAATGTGCTTATCGACCGGTAAGTTACTAAATTCCTCTACTCCCCCGTTAGGCCAACGGACCTTCAGGCTTTGAATGCCCTCAGCCTCACCGAGTCCAAAATGAAGCAAGTTTTCATTGCTAGAAAGATAGCCCGACAAAGGAACTAATTGTCTCACATGCTTAAGGTCACCGGCAACAATTTCAACAAATGCACCGATACCGCTACGATTGGATTGACTCCCTCTCAAAGTCACTAAAACAGAATGACCTGAATCAGAATCATTCCTGTATATAGAAACCGGCTCATCCAGATTAACTACTAATAGGTCAAGGTCTCCGTCCTTATCAAAGTCACCATGAGCAGAAGCATAACTCATTCCGACATGATCAAGACCCCAGTCCTTACTCACGTTGGCAAAGTGCAAGCCTCCTAAGTTCCGAAAGGCAAGGTTCTGTTCAGGCTTGGTCGGAGCATTCTCATAATGGTCCCACTCACTCTTTCCAATCTGATCCTGAGGAGTGAAGGTAATATCAGAATTATTAAAGTCACGCGCCATCCCGTTAGAGACAAAGAGATCAACTCGCCCATCATTATCATAGTCGGCCAACTTTGCAGCCCAGGACCAGTCCGAATTAGCCACTCCGGACAAACTGGCATTTTCGGAAAAGAGACCGTTCCCCTGATTAAGATAGAGGCAATTGCGCATCACTTGGCGCGGTCTTGCTGCCTCAATGACCCAGCGCATCGCTCCCATTTCCCCCATTGACATTTTTGACTTGTAGTGTGTTGTCGCTGCCATATCCAATGCAACAAAGTCAAGGAGCCCGTCATTATTAATGTCGCCGGCATCGGCTCCCATAGAGAACCATGGAGTATAGTTTAATACTTTCGTTATGATGTCGGTAAAAGTTCCATCCCCATTATTACGGAACAGGTTGTCTGGATCAGCAAAATCATTAGTAACATAAATGTCCATCAAACCGTCCCCATCATAGTCCCACCAAGTCGCTGAGAGCCCGTGCGCTTCTTTTTGTATTCCAGCACTCTTACTTATATCCACAAAGGATCCGCCATCATTACGAAACAAAAGGTCCGGCCTTCCAATCTCATCCATGTCATATGATTTCGGTCCCTTCTGCTTGATCCCATAAAACTTCTGAAAGTCAGGGCTCACAGTCACACCTCCGTTAGCCGCCTTTTGGAATGGCGGCTTGGCAGGACGACCGCCTTCCCGGTAATAACGATTCGTTAATACATAAAGGTCAAGGTCTCCATCCTTATCAAAGTCACAAAATGTCGGGACGAGCGATGCGTCCACAACATCAATCCCTGTACGAGAAGCTGACTCATTGAAATGACCTTTGCCGTCATTAATATATAACGAATTCGCAGAATCGTAATTACAAATATAAAGATCCAAATCTCCGTCATTCTCAATGTCCACAGCCGCGACACCTGCTCCCCAAGCATCCCCATCTTCGATTCCAGCAGATGAACTCATATCCTCAAATCGAAAATCCTCCCTCTGTAAATAGAGTTTATTCTCGCCTGGGCCACTCACTAGAAAAATATCAAGCCGAGTGTCTCCGTTAAAATCACCCAATGCCACTCCCCCACAAACAAAGCCGGAATGGTAGAGTCTTTTCAGTGGCTCTTTAATATCGATAGTGTTCTGAAAATTGACGCCTGTCGTCTTTGGAGAAAGCCTAGTGAAAAGTTGTGCTACTTGATTAACTGAGCGCTCCTTGAGCGGAGCAAGAAAGACATTATCATACTGACTCTTTTGCAGCTCAATAAACTCTTGTCCCTGACCCTTAGGCACTTCTCCACGTTCACCTGAACCACCGCAGCCGCACAGAGCACAGGTAATTGCTATTATAATTTTAGTCTTAAGTGAACACTTCATCACTAGGGAGTCCTTAAAGTATTAATGGAAGATAAATATGGCAAGTTCAATAAGAACTCATTGAATAAGAATCACTTGCTCTGAATTTTAACTCTCAAGAATTGACTTGATCCGGAATCATTAATTGTAGAGATCCTATATGTTTCAGTTACGGACCCATCATCATGATTAACAATATGGGATAGGACCGCCTCTGTTGCTAAATTCCAAGAAACAAGATCAGTAGAATGCTCTATTAAATAATGAAGATCATTTGCTCCTAATCTTTTCCGGAAACTTAAACCTAAATAATCTTCTCCGTCTTCTTCCAATATCAACGATTCAGGACCGATGTCAGGATCGGAAATCTTCGGGTCACCGCCAAAAGCATATTCAAGAAAATTAGCAATCCCATCATTGTCCGGATCGACAAGGTTCCCAGAAAATGAAGGCTCGAGTAATTCATCAGGAGAAAATACAGAACCTTTCCATAAACTGAAAGAGACACGCGTCTCATCTTTTCCTGGACTCCCTCCTATCCCTGAACTGATTGTCCAGTTCTCGGCAAGACTATGCTCAGGAACCAATTCAGGGCGCAAAAGTGTAAGAGAAAAACCTTCACCATCTGCTCCTTGTGGCCAAGGGTCCTCATCAAGATATCTAAACTCATGAATAGCAAATCCTGCGCCATAAGATAACTTTATATTTTCTCCACCATTGGAAAGATTATCGGGACCGTACTGACCAGTGACACGGGCCATATCACCGTACCTAGATTCAAATGCATTAAGATTACGGGCAACAACAATATATTCTCCCGGAAGAAGAGAGAGAATCGTCCCATCAACAAAATCAAAATCAATGCCCTTGGTGAATCTTATATCGCTAAGATCCAAAATCCTATCACCAACATTCTTAAGTTCAATGAACTCAAAATCACTAGTACTAAAACCAGCCAATTCCTCGGCACCACTGGCATTCAA
>Ga0114993_10000498_pt1 | contig 45884 bp, 32 predicted proteins | sample ArcticOcean_MG_C_FD_87042 | JGI IMG/M metagenome (GOLD analysis project Ga0114993, IMG submission 87042) | Marine microbial communities from western Arctic Ocean - ArcticOcean_MG_CB2_150 | ecosystem: Environmental > Aquatic > Marine > Oceanic | place: Arctic Ocean: Canada Basin | collected...
GAGATCAGCCCGTTGCTGCCGTCACAACTCCGCAGTCAGGGAACAAAATCCCAATCTTCGGCGGCTCGCCGTCTGTCCGGCCACCACCAATTCAAGACACAAACCAGTTTCCCGACGGGCACTCGCTATCTGTGCTTGCAGCCGGTGTCAGTTAGCTGACAAGCTCAATCCGGTGATGTCCCTCACGGTCGATCCAGTACGCCCACCCACCGTTGTCACACGTGCCGTTCTGTTCGATCAATTCGAAAGCCCGATCAGCGAGCAGATCATGGGGCAATAGTTCCAGCCTTTTTCGCTCAGCAGCGGATGCTCTGCCTGCATGATGATCGTCGGCTTTGGCATAGACCGCTTCGAAGGTGTCGTCGGCAATGGCTTCAATCAGGGACTCACGTGATCGTTCCTCAAGTGCCGCTCGAATTTCCGTCCAGCCCTCTGCTGAGATGCCGATTTCCCACGCCATGATTCGCTCCAGTGCAAATTGCTTTTGGGTTTCGCATAGGCTTAGCCGGTGTCATTCAAGCCCCATTTCCTCACGTCCGATGTATCTGCCGTACTCATCAATCCCAAGCACCATCAGAATGGCGCTTTGGAGCGATGTAGCAGCGTCCCAGAGGTCATCTGCTGCATGTTTGTCCGTATCCCGAAACTCTGTCTCCCATTCTTCGCAGCAGCACACAAAGCGACTGTGGCGTTACTGAGCAGGTGCCATTGTCAAACACGTCGTTTGGATCGCAGATGGCTTCAAGGTGACTGTCGATTCCCTGATTGACGCACTGAGCGATAGCAGCCCAATCAATCGAGCAGCGAATCACCATCGAGAATGGATCGCTGTCAGTGGTCTTGATGGCTCGCAGCGCTGTCGAATAGGGCACTTGCACGAGATCGGAATTTCAGATGGTGAACTCAGTCTGCGCAGGACTCTCTGAAAGGTAGCTGGTCGTCATTTCTGTCTCCGTCAGAACTGGTTGATTGTCTGACGGAATAGCCGGTGTCATTTCTTCTCGATGCGTTTCGGTTCGGCTTTGCTCTGAGAAGGGGACGGCACTGGTAAAGCGGGAAGCAGTCGTTTCACGGAATCAGGCATCACGTTCGCCCTGTGTGGCAGTTTCAGGCCGTGGCCTGACTGAATCTGGCCAAGCAACAGCAACACGTACTGTGAGGCGATCTCTGAGGCCAATGGCCATGATGCCAGCGCCGGTGGTACCAGTCTCTTCTGGATCGATTCTCGTGACTTCTGCTAAGGTCCGCGTCGGCGTAATGCGACTCAAATCAGCATCTCACTCTCATGGAAACATCGGGGATCAAACTATGTCAGGTGGACTGAATCGACGTCAGTTTCTGGACGGAACGGCTGGCGCGGCTGCGGCGGGGTACATCGTGACTCGTGGAGCAGCACTTGCTCAGGAATCAGTCAGCCAGAAGGTGACGGTTGGCGTAATGGGTATGAGTCGCGGGCGATCGCTGGCTCGAAGCTTTGCCGGACAGCCCGGCGTCGAAGTCAAGTACGTGGCCGACGTCGATTCCAATCGAGCGGCCGCCGGGGCCGCGGACGTCGAGAAGGTCGCGGGGAAAGCGCCGAAACCGACTCAGGACTTCCGCCACATCCTGGACGACCCCGATGTCGACGCCCTCATCTGTGCCGCGCCGAATCACTGGCACGCTCCAGCGACCATCATGGCCTGCAATGCCGGCAAGCACTGTTACGTGGAAAAGCCGTGCAGCCACAATCCCAACGAGGGCGAGCTGATGGTGCAGGCTGCTCGTAAACACAAACGAGCCGTGCAGATGGGCTCACAACGCCGCAGTTCGGCGTCCATTACTGAAGCCATGCAACGCATGTGGGACGGGGCCATCGGGCGCGTCTATCACGCGACGTCCTGGTACGGAAACGCTCGCGGCACGATTGGCAAGGGCAAGAAAGTAGCGGTGCCGGAGCACCTCGATTTCGACATGTGGCAGGGCCCGGCTCCTCGCACCGCCTATTACGACAACCGCGTTCACTACAACTGGCACTGGCTCTGGCACTGGGGCAATGGTGAACTGGGCAACAACGGCATTCACGCACTGGACCTGTGCCGCTGGGGTCTGCAGGCCGAATACCCGATTCGCGTTAGTTCAGCCGGCGGACGGTATCGTTTTGAAGACGATCAGCAGACACCGGACACGCACAATGTCGCGTTCGAGTTCGAGGGCCGGAAGTCAGTGGCCTGGGATGCGCTGAGCTGCAATCGGCACCGCAACGTGTTCGTCACCTTCTACGGTGAGAAAGGCACGGTTGAAGTGGACGGCGGTGGCACGTGTCGCTTCTACAACGCCATCGACAAACTGACCGACACACTGACCGGCAACCAGGGCGACATCGAGCACATCGCCGATTTCCTGACTGCCATCCGCAACGACACTCCGCTGAAGCTGAATGCGGAGATTCTGGAAGGTCACAAGAGCACCCTGTTGTGTCACCTGGGCAATATCGCTCACCGCACGGGCAGGGCGCTGAACTGCAGTGCGGAGGACGGTCACATCATGGCGGACGAAAAGGCCATGGCCATGTGGGTTCGCGAATACGAACCGGGTTGGGAACCGCAGGTGTGACCTCACGCGAACTGGCCGGCCCGTCGCCACCAGATGTCCACACGCACGGAAGATATGCAGGGTTCGATAGACGCGATGGAACGCACCAACTGGTCTCCGACACTCCGCCGGGACCCGGCCCTGCCGGACTCGTTCGTGGAACAGTTTTCGTCGGACCCTGACGCGCTGTTCGCGAATGCGCAACTCCTGAAGTCAGATCAGCGCACGACCGTCTCGCGTATTGATGTCGACGGAGTCGGTCCGCTGGTGATCAAGCGGTACAACCTGAAAGGGCGGCTGCACACGGCTGCGCACTCCGTGTTGAGGACGCGTGCTCGTCGCTCATGGAAGTTTGGCCGACGGCTGGTGGCCAGCGGCATTCCAACACCGCGGCCTTTGGCCTGCCTGGAACAACTTCTCGGACCGCTGCGGTTTCGTGCGTACCTGCTGACCGAGTTTGTACCCGGCATTCGCATGCTCGAATTGCTTGAGCCAAAATCTCAGTACACAGTCGATCTCGATGATCTGACACAACAGTTCGCAGGCATCTGGCACGGACTCGGGCGACTACGCCTGCGGCATGGCGATGCCAACGCCAGCAACTTCATCCTCGGCGACGACGGTGTACTGCGAGTGATCGACCTCGATGCGATGACGGCATGGCCGACGCAGTGGACTGCGGAACGGGCCAGACAGCGCGACTGGTCGCGTTTCATGCGCAACTGGACGGACCAGCCGGAGATTGCCGCCGTGTTCGAACGTGCCGTCGCGAATTCAGTAGACAGTCGCGCCGCCTGACTATGTCAGGGTGATTCTTCGGAAGTCTTCGGCTGGTTGTCTGTAGCCTCAGTCTTCTTCGCGGGTCGTGGTACCAGTTCCACGAGCACTTCCGATTCACGCGGCGGGATTCGCTCCGTCCAGGCCTCGTAGGTCAGCGAATCAGTTCCGGCGCTGCTCTCGGAAGAAACGTCGAGCAGTGCCATCGCGAAGTTGGCCAGGCAGATCACGTATCCGCCTTCGGCCAGATACTGACGTCCCAGTTCCTCGTCATCAAAAAAGCCGCTTCCCACGAACAGCCAGTGGTCCTTCATTGGCCTCGACTGGCTTTCTTTGAAGAACCGTTCGATGGCCTTGCGGAACCTGGCATCGTCGCTGAGCTTGAGGTGTTCGTTCCGCTGCTGCTCGCTCATCGGACCATACCAGAAGACAACTTTGTTCATCTCGTCGTAACGCAGATCGCCGTCCGGCGCGAGCGTCAGTCCAGTCGGCAGTGATTCGAACGGTTCTTCGTAATAGCGGTAGCGGGCACGCCTGACCCACGATTGAGCAGGTTCGCGATGCAGCTTGCCGTCCGTGTCGACCCAGTGCAGGAACACGTCGATGATCTGCCCCTGCGGTGCATGCAGCGTTTCCTTCTCGGAGTCGTAGCGGTACGGAGTTCCCTCTTCGCAGCCGAGTGCGAGTAACCCGGTGTGAATCGTAAATGCCTTCGCATCGATCGTCAGAATCGACTCGTGTTCTTTGGTTTGCTTCAGGCACAGCAGCATTTCAAGCTGGCCCAGCGTCAGCGAAACGCTGGTCTTCAGGAGCAGGCGTTTGCCGGCGACGTCGAGAAGTACCGTGTTGTTCTCGTTCAACGGCTGCACATCCGAGTCCTTGAACAGGTCGTCCGGCAGTTGCGTCGGTTCTGGTTCGATGGGCGAGTCTGCAGCCACATCGACGGTCGATGGCTGAACAGTCGCGTCAGTGCTATCCGTGGATGCGGGCGTTGTCTCGCCGGCCTGTTCGTCCGGCTCGTCCGCCGGTGCTGTGCGAGAATTCGCACCGGGCTGATCGTTTGCCGTCGCAGCCGCCTTGGGGACGTCCGTGGCTCGGTCGATCGATGTCGTTGCCGAACTACCTTCCGACGGAGGGTCCGAATCGGCGCAGCCGGTCAGGATGATCGTGGCGACGAAGAGGGCCAGTAGAGTTGTCAGGTGGTGCATCCGCTTTGCTCCCCGTGAGGTTGCGTCTGAAAGTACGTCGATTGGATCAGACCGGACACGAATCCAAAAGCCTGAACGCCGGACAATTCGACAACCCGTGAGGACATCAACTGACCACGCTTGCGCAAGCACGGCCCCAGTCGATCAATCAACTCGGCGTTGCAGCACGATGAAATGGCCGTCCGTGCGGTCGTCGAGCAACTGCCAGTTCTGCGGCTCCGTCTGCAGTTCACGGACCTGATCGGGAGTCTGGACCTCGCTGTAGTGGTGTTGTGTGTCAATCACGATGAAGTCTGTATCTTCAGGTACGCGATCCTCGTACGACGCGACCTCGCGGCGGTAGCTGCTGTAGTCGTACGAGCGTTCGTGGTGCGTGAATCTGGGATGCACGAAGTCCGTCGAAGCCACTCGCGCGTCGTGCGGGATCTGTTCGAGCACCTGGGAGAACGAATCAGCGCGACGACCAGGGACGTATAGGGATCGCCAGTAGTAAAACGAGTCGGGATCCCAGAATCGTATTCCCAGCGGCGACGACCCGACGATCGCCCCAAAACAGAGACACAGAGACAGTGCGAATCCGGGGATGTACTCGGGAGCTCCGTGCGAAAGTCGATCGGACAGTCTGGCCAGCCAGAACGGGCCTTGATGCAGAAGCCGCCCCGCTCCGTGGGCGGCAGCCCAGAACAGTATCGGCACCGCCGGCGCGTGAAAGTGATGCCAGGGCTGCGGCTCCAGCTTGATCAGCTCGTTCAGGCACAGCAGACCCAGGATGGGTGCTGCGACGGCAATTCGCGACGGTGACAGCAACGGCAGCAACGCCAGCGGAAACAGCAGCGCCAGCAGATAACCGCACGAACCGACGGTGACGAGTTCCTGAAACAGAAGTTGAGGCTTGGTCAGCATGTTGGTGGCGACTTCGCCAAAAGTGCTGCCAAACTTCGAGAAGTAACCCACGTAATGCAGTTCGGCACCATCGCGGAAGCCCGGAATCACGACTCGAGTGGCGAGCAACAGGTAAGCGACCGCAAATATTGCCAGGCCGAGCCCGGCAAACAAGTTCGTGCGTTTGGACTCGGTGGTGTCGGCGGTCGGGTTTTCTGAGAAGCGTCGCAGTAGCGGCTGGGCGGCGATCCACAGGCCGAGTGGACCGAGGATTATCGCGTAGTCCTCTTTCGCCGATAACGCCAGGGCGAACAACAACAGCGTGGTTTTCACCCGTTTCCGCTCCATCTGATCCAGCGCGAACAGCAGCGCTGGCACACCGAACGATATCGGGCGGAATGTCTTCAAATCAGCGGCGATGTCGAGAAACTGCAGCGGCGGATACAACAGGAAGGCGATCGCAAGGAAGCATCCGCATCGTCTTGAACCCGTCGCGCGACTTGTGATCCAGAACACGGGAAAGACGCCGGCACCAAGTGCCAGGCTTTCACACAGTTCCAGCAACAGATGCGATGGCCACAGCGCGTACAGCGGCAGCAGTAGCAGATGCACCACCTGAATATGCTCGCCCAGGAAAAGTCCCTGATCGAGATAACTGCGGAACCCCTTGCCGTGCGTGATGTTCCACAAATGCTCCTCGTACATGGCCGAGTCGCCATGCGGAACCAGAAGCCCGTGATAAAGCTGCCAGTTCATCGTGGTGAAAACGATGACGTAAGCAATGAACGCCGCGGCAAGCCACCGTGGGACCGCGTAGCCATTCGGTGGCCGCTCAAGTTCTGGTTGACCGCTGCGCCCCGCGAATGGCAGCAGGAAGTCAACCAGCCATCCAGCGAACGCCAGCGCCATCACATAGTGAACGACCGACGTCAGGATCGCCGCTGCATCTGCGAAGTACCCGCCGCCAATGAACAGCAGAATTCGCGATAGTTCCCAGATCCCGGGAATCATCCACCATCGCCACGCCGCGACGCTCTGACACGCGACATGACCGCGATGGCCGGCGGTTCGCTTCAGAATGCTCGATCCAACGGCAGCGCTGACTCCAATGAGCACAGCGGATAGCGCCACCAGCATGCCGGCCACAACCAGAAACGGAATGTGACAGAACACAGTTCCGCCTGGCTCTGTTTCGACACTGCCCCCAAGTCGCGAAACCACGTTGAGCCAGCTTGCCGGGCTGAGAAAAACTGTTGCCGTGTCTCGAACTGCCAGAATGCTCTGCCATGCAAAGGCCATCGACAGGCAACCCAGCGCGACGACGACCACGCTGCTCAACGTTTCGGACGTCTGGCGCGGCGGGGCAGCGGGGGACAGAGCAGTCGCTGGCACGTGGCAGAGTCTCCAGGATGCTGGTGAAATCGTCGCTGCTGAGAGATTGTGGAGTAGTACGGCGACAGGCCGTCGATTGGTGAAGACATCCGTCCCATCGGATCTGATTGATGATTGTCGATCGGTGATTTCTGATCTGCGAAGTATCAGGACTGGTCGTTATCTGGCGAGTTCATGCTCCCGCGGGCCAGTCTCACTTCGAAAATCAACATTCATCAATCGACAATCATCATTCGGAATTACAGGCCACAATCTGATCACAACATTTTCGCCACAGATCACTTCGAAGGGCCCGACGCCGTGGGTTACCACCGGTCCTCCACAGCTCCAGTCGATTCGCCCGGTGTGCGTTCAGATGCTAACGTGGTCCCCTTCGCGCGGCTCGTGTGGCATCAAAACGAAACTCAGCGGATTCTTTACCTGATGAACGAACTTAAAGAATACATCCGGAACATCCCCGATTTTCCGAAACCGGGCATCATGTTTCGGGACATCACTCCATTACTCGCTAATCCGGATGCGCTGCGTTCGGCCGTGCATCAACTGGCCGACCAGTACCGCGACGCGGGTATAACAGCCGTCTGTGCCGCCGAAGCGCGCGGGTTCATCTTTGCGGCACCGCTCGCATTGGAGCTGAATACGGCGTTCATCCCCATCCGCAAGCCGGGAAAGCTGCCGTTCGATGTCGAGTCGTTTGCCTACGAACTCGAATACGGCACCGACACGCTGGAAATGCACCGCGACGCATTGAAACCGCAGGATCGGGTTTTGATGATCGACGACCTGCTGGCAACCGGCGGCACGATGGATGCGTGCGTCAAACTCGCCCAGCGGATCGGAGCAGAGGTCGTCGGCTGTGCATTCCTGCTGGAGCTGACGTTTCTCAACGGGCGACAGAAACTCGAGCCGGTCGACTGTTTCAGTCTCATCAAATACGACGGCGAGGACTGAGGTGCCACATGCCTGAACCCTCAACACTTTCAGAGGTCGTTGAACGTTGTGACGAGATCATGTCTCACGCGTGGATGGTGAGAACTTTCATCAAGCACAGTGAAGAGGTCGAAGATTTCCCGGAACTGCTGGGCCTGATGGGGATTGTTCGCAGCGTGTTCGATGCGTCGCGAGCACTTGAGACCCGGGTCGATGACCCGGCCGGTTATCTGAAAATGCTGGGCAAGAAGATCGGCAAATTAAAGGCCGCCGTCGTGCAGTTCGAAAAAGATGCCTTCCAAGTGTCGGAGCACACCAATTTTGTGATGGCTGTCCGTTCTGTGCAGGTGTGTGCCCGGGAACTGGATGAGTTGCTCGATCACGGGCGGTCACTGTTACAGAACGCCGAGACATCCGGCACAGGCGATGAGTAAGCATGGCCGCGGAACCCAGCTCTGCCATTGCTGACGACGCCTGGATTCGAGTCCGCGGCGCTCGCGTTCACAATCTGCGGAACATCAATGTCGACATCCCGCGGAACCAGTTAGTCGTCGTTACGGGAGTCAGTGGCAGCGGCAAAAGCTCACTCGCCTTCGACACGCTGTTTGCTGAAGGACAACGTCGGTATCTCGAAACACTGTCCGCGCGGACTCGGCAGCTTGTCAGCCAGCTCGAACGGCCCGATGTCGATCTCATCACGGGTCTGCCACCCACTGTCTGCGTCGATCAGCGAATCGGTTCAGTTCGGATTCGCAGCACGCTGGCGACCACAACAGAGATCTTCGACTACCTGCGGCTACTTTATGCACGAGCGGGGCAGGCGCATTGTCCGGACTGCGGCGTGCCCGTTTCACAGCAGAGTGTCGAGAAAATTGTCGAGCGCATTCTCGATCTGGAAGACCGCCGCAAAGTCATGATTCTGGCACCGCTCGTTGTCGGCCGGAAAGGCGCGCACCGCGACGTGTTCGAGAAGATCTGTAAGTCCGGTTTCGTCCGCGCGCGCGTGGATGGAGAGGTCGTGGATGCAGGCACTCCACCAGACCTGCCTCGTAGCAAATCTCACACGATAGAAGCCATCGTGGACCGGATCGTCGTGAAGCCGGGGATCGAGGAACGCCTGCGAGAATCTGTCGAACTGGCACTCAAGCACGGTGAAGGTTCGTGTCTGATCAGTGAGCTGGATGGTGACAAATGGCGTGACCGGCTCTACAGCAGCCGCTTCTGTTGCCCGGAATGTGGAACCAGCTTCGCGCCGCTGGAGCCTCGCACATTCAGCTTCAATAGTCCCTATGGCGCCTGTGTGACATGCCGGGGACTGGGACGGATTGTTCCGACCGACACACGAACCAGTCGTCACCGCTTGCGACTTGAAATGAGTCGACTGCCGGTCTGCGACGACTGCGGCGGCGCCCGTTTGTCACCAGTGGCCCGTGCAGTGACATTCGCTGGTACGCGACTTCAGGATCTTGTCGCGCTGAATATTCGTCAGGCCGCCGAGTTGATCGACAGTCTCCAGTCAGAGTCTGTTGGTGGGCTGACAGAGCTGGAACCGGAAGCGCGTCAGGTGGCGGCCGGGATCCTCCCGGAGATTCTGTCACGACTGCGCTTTTTGACAGATGTCGGACTGGATTATCTGTCCCTCGATCGTCCGACGCGGACACTGTCCGGTGGCGAGTTTCAGCGGGCGCGTCTGGCGAGCTGCCTCGGGTCGGGTCTGATCGGCGTCTGCCACATCCTCGACGAACCCACCATTGGACTTCACTCGCGTGATACCGCGCGACTCCTGACCGTGCTGCGTGAGTTGCGGGATCAGGGGAATTCCGTGCTGGTCGTTGAGCATGATGTCGAAATAATGCGGGCGGCTGACTGGCTGGTTGACCTGGGACCGGGTGCCGGCAGCGAAGGCGGCCAGCTATGTGCCAGCGGTGCACTGCCGATGATCACGGGTGATTCGCCGACGGCACGCGTTCTTGCGAGCGCAGACGGATCTGATCTCTGTACGTCGCCGGGGGACGAACGACCTGTGATCGCGAGTTTCCCAATGCTGCGTCTGAGCGGTGCCACGCGACACAACTTGCGTGATTGTTCCGTCGAGATCCCGATTGGTGCGTTGACTGCCGTGACCGGTGTCAGCGGATCCGGCAAAACGTCGCTTGTTATGCACACGCTTATTCCCGCACTGAAATACGCCTTGCTTGAACGGCCTCGAGTTGACCCCGCCTCGCAGGAACCGATGGCGATCGTTCTTTCTGATACCGACCTGGCATGCTCGGAATTGAGTGGCTTCGAAGCACTGGATCGACTTGTCATCGTGGATCAGTCACCGCTGGGACGCAGTGGCCGCGCCTGTCCGGCGACGCATACGGGTGTCTGGGACGAAGTCCGCAAACTGTTTGCGAAGACGCGTGACGCCCGACTGCGTGACTTTCGCGCCAGAAGATTCAGCTTCAACGCGAAAGACGGGCGATGCGCCGAATGTTTGGGTCGCGGAGCGCAGCGGATCGAAATGAACTTCCTGCCGGATGTCTTTGTCGAATGCCCGGCCTGCCGCGGCACACGCTTCAACTCACAGACGTTGAGCATCCGCTACCGCGGCCAGAACCTGTCCGAGGTGTTACGGCTGCGTGTCGATGAGGCCGCGGCCTTTTTTGAGAACATCCCGCGACTGAAGAAGGTCCTCGATGTGCTGATTGAGGTCGGTCTCGGGTATGTGCAACTGGGACAGTCTGCTCTGACACTCTCTGGCGGCGAGGCGCAGCGAATTCGCCTGGCCACCGAACTCAGCAAGAGCGGGCACGACCGCTGTCTGTTCGTGCTCGACGAACCGACATCCGGCCTGCATCCGGCCGACGTGCAGCGACTGCTTGACGTCCTGCATCGCCTTGTGAAACAGGGGCACTCTGTGCTGGTGGTGGAGCATCACACCGATGTGATCTCGTCGGCGGACTGGATGATTGACCTCGGACCGGAAGGAGGTTCATCCGGTGGCCAGATCGTTGCCACTGGAACACCGGCGGAAGTCGCACACGCTCGACATCCGGGCCACACCGCTAAGGCGCTTGCCCGGCACTTTCCACAGGTCACATCAACAGGGTGACCACGAAAAACACGAATCACTCGAATAGAAACGTCCAGGCCGCATTGGTGCTTGCCGGATGTTCTGTCATTCGATGTCGGAGTTTCCGGGGACGAAGGGGGCCTGTTTTTTCGGGCGCATGACGTGCGGCCGTCGTGGAGGCAGTCTGGCGGCCGATTCGTCAATCGTTTCGGCGGCTGACGTTTCGAACAACGTCTCACGGTCATTCAGTGGTTGCTGGTCAGTCTGCGGTTGGTCACCGGCGCGTCGGGGGGCCTTGCGGGACCGCGGACGCAGGTAGAGCAGACAGGGCAACAGGATCAGGTCGCCAATCAGGGCGACTGCGAGCGACGTCGTCATCAGAAGACCGAAGCGGACGGTAGGACCAAAGTTGCTTAAAGCCAGTGCCAGCATGCCGATGCCCGTGATGAGTGTTGCATGCACGATCGGCGGACCCGTTTTTTCAAGTGCGACCCGCGTCGCATACACAGAGTTCCCCGTCTCATTGAAGAGCCGACGGTAGCGCGTGAGGAAATGGAAGGTTCCGTCGACCGCGATCCCCAGGGCGATACTTCCGGTCATCATTGTTCCGATGTCCGTGGCAATGCCCAGCCAGCCCAGTACACCGAACACCAGAAGAATTGGTGTGATGTTGGGCAGCATCGCGACCGCACCCGCCTGGAATGACCACAGTGAGATAATCATGATCACGGTAATCAGGCAAAAGGCGGAGACAACGCTTTTCCAGAATCCGGTAAAGATGTCGGCCTGAGCTCGCTCGATCAGCGGCGAGATTCCAGTACACACAACAGACACATCGTGTCGCGAAGCAACCGACTCCGATCTCGCCTGAATTGCCTCGAAGAGGTCCTGCCGCGTGACGCCTCCTTTAGGCTCGATCCGGGCTGACACACGCCACTTGAAACCACCGTCTGCGACGTAGTTGTTGGCGTCGCTGATGTTGAGCGCCGCCAGGCCGGCCAGGTCCTGCGGCAGTGGATCAGGCAGAAATGAAGCGCCGGATGTCACGGCCGGGACATCCGGAATGTCATTCAATGTGCGTTCGAACTCACGGACAATGCGGACTTGCTCAAGACGCGATCGCTGCCGTGTGCCGAAGTCGACGATGACTTCTATGGAGTCCGTCGGGGCCATCTCCCGCGAGAGGTATTGCGTGTCCTGCAGTACCGTCGAACTGGCGGGCAGGAAGTTGAGCGGCTGGAACTCCGCACGCACCCAGTACAGACCGCAGCCACAGTAGGCCACGAGTCCGCAGAGCAGTGCCGTTGTGCGTTTCCGTTTGACGTAGAGTTGTGCAGAAAGATGGCGAAAAAGTTTATGCCACGATGCATGACGAAAATGCACTGGCGGGCAGAGTGTGAGTATGGCCGGCGTAATCCCGATGCCGGCGACAAACGCAGCCAGTGTGCCTCCGGCGGTCGCGATTCCGAACTGCTGCACTGGTGGAATCTCACTGATGCTCAATGAAGCCAGCCCGATCGCTGTCGTGACGGTCGCCAGGGCACAGGGCCATAGGATTTCGCTCAGAGTTTTTCCGATCGGGTCACCCGACTGCATGCTGGCCGCAAAGTGATGCAGAAAGTGAATCGCGATTGCCATCGTGAAGACCATCACCATGACCGGTAACGAGCCGAGGATGAAGTTCATCTCTCCGCCGGTCAGCTTGACCACCGCCAATGTCAGTTGGAATGCCCAGATTGTCTCAACGAGGATCAGGAATGCGGTTTTGAACTCGCGTATCCAGTACCACAGCAGGCTCAGGCAGATTCCGATCGTGAAGATAAAATATATCTTGTTGGCCTTGCGCCCGCCGAGCCGGTTCAGCTCCGCGACGATGACCGGGGCTCCCGTGAGACGTCGTTGATCGGCTGTAAGTTGAGAGCGGTCCAGGACGTCGTAAACGCCCTGCATTGTCGCGGCACGGTCTTCCAGTCCCGCGTCGGTCAGCAGCACGACGACTCCGGCAAGACGCCCGTCTCGCGAGATGGAAGTGCGTTTGAGTCGCTTGGTAATCTCGTCCGCGGAGAGACCGAATTCGACCATCACCTTCGTGAGGCGTTGTGGAGACCACGTCTGTCGAACTGTGTCGAGGCGTTCGAGTCTGCGGCACAGTGCTTCGACGAACTCATCAGAGTGCCTGTCGCGTTCAATTCCGACGAGTATCAGCTCCTCACCGCCGAAATGCGCACGGTATTCGTCGTAGACTCGGCGGACGTCGGTATCGGGCGACAGCCACGTTTCCGTGTTGTTGTTTGGCGGAATTGTCTCGGCGAGTGGGGTGAGCACGGCCAGCGAGACGAACATCCCGACCACAATGAGGCGACTGTGGCGCTGATAGAAACCTGAAATCAAAATCATCGCCTTCCGTTACTTGTATCCGGCAGTGGCCTGTGTAAAACGGACGTGCGATCACTCACACGTTTTCGCCCAACCTCGCGCCTCTGATCCCACGCCCTATAGTCGGAATTAAACGCAAAGTCGGCAGGCCCACTGAGGATGAGGCGACGTTTCGTCTCCGTAGCTGTTGCCAGAATGCTTCGATTAACGGAATCATCGAACGGACGCGGTGCGAGTCAGCAGTCGAACCAGGGCATACGCGGATGCCCGCGGGGAGAATTCCAGAGAATCTCCTGTTCATCGCTGCAATCGTCAGAATGCGCGAACCTGTTGAGGCTCTGACCTCGATTATGGGGATGACATCTGCATTAGCAGTCCGTCGAAAAAGCCGTCGGTTGGGACTCCGTCCAAGGGCTGTCCGGGCCTTGGGCAGCGGCGCCGAAATAGCATCCCGGTCAGGTGGGGTTGATGACGACACTCCATTTGGGGAGTTACGCCAGGGGCAATATGCCGCCACCGTTCCGCGGCTGAAATCCGGGATCCGTTCAGAACGTGGGACAGCGTTGGCCCAGCTAACCGAGCGACCAGCCGGCTCGCGGCTGGCGGGACAGGAACTGATCGGCCTCGGGACAATTCGTCGCGCGCATGTTCTTCGTGTCCCACTCCAGCTTCTTACCCGCCCGATACGCGACGTTGCCCAGATGATTCGCTTCGGTCAACGGTCCGGCATAGCTGAACGGACTGCCCGTTGGTTCGCCGGTACGAATGGCGTTCAACCATTCCTGATGATGGCCCGGAGAATTCCCGATGAACTGTTCCGGGCGTTTGAAGTCTCGGAAGTCGTCCTCGGGCAGCAGCACATGCTTGCCGTAGTCGGACAGCAGCATGCCCTTGCTGCCGATGAACAGCACACCGCTGCGGAACTGCGGAATGCCGCCTTCGTTCCAGATCTTCGGGCGATACGTGCCCTGATACCACGACACTTTGCACGGCGGCAGATCTCCACGCTTGCCGTACTCGTAGGTTGCCATCATGGAAGCTGGAGCGATCTCGGCGTGCGGTTTTGGTCCGTCGGCTTCGATCGTCAGCGGTGTGTCCAGCTTGAGTGCCCAGAACGGCAGATCGATCCAGTGACTGCCCAGGTCGGACATCGTCCCGTTGCCGAAGTCCCACCAGCGGTACCACTTGGGACCCGGGAAATACACGGGATGAAAAGGTCGGTACGGAGCGGGACCAATCCACAGGTCCCAGTCGAGATAATCCGGTGGCTGGACGGTTTCCATCGGCCGCTCTCTGGCCGAGACGATGTCCTTGTTGGCCTGGGCATCGGCCGCGCTCTGGCGTCCCCAGGCACGGGAAACCCACACATGGACTTCCGAGACGTCACCGATCGCTCCCGACTGAATCAGCTCGACGACGCGACGGTAATTGGGCATGCCGTGAATCTGCGTCCCCATCTGCGTCACCGTGCCGGCTTTGGCCGCGGCTTCAGTGATGATGCGGGCTTCCTGCACGTTGTACGTCAGCGGCTTCTCGCAGTAGACGTGCTTGCCGGCCTGCAGTGCAGGCAGAGTTGCGTAGGCGTGCGTGTGCTCGCACGTGCTGACGACCACGGCATCGACATCCCGCACGTCTTCATACAGCTTGCGGAAATCGGCATAACGACGAGCTTTCGGAAACGCCTTGCTCTGCAGGTCGAGGCTCTGCGAATTCACATCACACAGTGCGACCACGTTGACGTTGGGATCGCGTGTGATCGTGCGGATGTTTGATCCACCACGTCCGCCGACTCCAATGAAGGCAAGGTTGAGTTTCTTTTCACCGGAAGCCGATCGCAGGACTGCCGGGCAACCCAGTGCCACGGCGCCCAAACCAGCACCGCGGGTCAGAAATTCTCGTCGTGATGTGTGGGTCGTCATCGTGCAGGCTCCGAAAGTGAGAACAGGCTGTGGGACCAGTCCGCAATGTTATCTTCCTAACCGGCATCTTTCTGCCCGATCGACCCAACGCTTCAACTGCCAGGTTCTTCCGGCCGACGAGAGCGGCGACTCTTGAATTCGTCCAGTCGCTGTTTCAACTCGGCCTCGAATCCTCGATCGACCGGACGGTAATACGATCTCTCGATCCCCAGATAATCCTGATCGACCCAGCCGTCTTTCGACTCGTGCGCGTACTGATAACCCACTCCGTGACCAAGCGTTTCTGCACCTTTGTAGTGTCCGTCCTGCAGGTGTGTGGGGACCGGCAGCACGCGTCGTTCGCGCACATCCTGCATGGCCTCGTTGATGGCGACGTACGCAGCGTTCGACTTGGGCGCCAGCGCGACGTAGATGGCGGCCTGCGAGAGGATGATCCGGCATTCGGGCATCCCGACGAACAACGTTGCCTGCGCGGCGGCGTTCGCGATCACCAGAGCCTGGGGGTCCGCATTGCCGACGTCTTCCGACGCCGCAATCACAATCCGTCGCGCCAGAAAGCGCGGGTCTTCCCCGGCTTCCAGCATTCGGCCGAGCCAGTACACGGCCGCATCCGGATCGCTGCCTCGCATGCTCTTGATCAGTGCACTGGCTGCGTCGTAGTGGACGTCGTCGTCGTATCGAACGGCCTTCTTCTGAATCGACTGCTGAGCCACATCCAGGTCGATTTTTCCATCGGGAGCCGAACGAGCTCCAATCTCCAATGCAGTGAGTGCTCGTCGTACATCGCCGTCCGAGACTTCGGCCAGAAAGTCGAGCGCTTCGTCGGTCGCCGTCACATCGAGCTGAGCCAGTCCTCGATCTGAGTCCGACAATGCGCGTACCAGCACACCTCGCACGTCCGCAGGTTCCACGGCTTTAAACTCGAAGACCTGGCTGCGACTGACCAGCGGTGACACCAGTGAGAAGAACGGATTCGCTGTTGTGGCGCCAATCAGTCGCACGACGCCGGATTCCACGTCCGGCAAAAGCACGTCCTGCTGCGTCCGGTTGAAGTGATGCAGTTCGTCGATAAACAGCACGGTTCGCCGACCGTCCGCCGCCAGCCGGTCTCGGGCCTTGTCCAGCGATTCTCGCAGCTCTTTGACTCCGGAGGACGCCGCGTTGAGCCGCGAGAAAACAGATTTCGTCTGTCCGGCAATGACTTCGGCCAGAGACGTTTTACCCGTGCCCGGCGGGCCGTAAAAGATGACCGAGGACAGACGGTCGGCTTCGAGAATGCGCCGCAGCAGTTGTCCTTCGCCCAGGAAGTGCTGCTGACCCACGAATTCATCCAGCGTACGCGGCCGCATGCGAGCGGCCAGTGGTTTGGCAGCCTCCAGGTTGTCCGCTTCGACTCGATCAAAGAGCCCCATTCGTTCTCCTCTTCAGGATGTCCCGAAACTATTCCCGGTTGAGAAAACGAATGGAGTACAGGTCCGAGTTCTTCAATTCGAATCGGAGACGAACGTGTTTGCCGGCAAGGTCGCTGACGTCGGAACCTGTGTCCCAGGCTGCGGAAACGGAAATCTCATCGCCAGCAAGACGCTTCGAATCACTCAGGCTGAAGCCTTTCAGTGGTTTGCCTTCAGACGATTGAATTTCCACACGAGCACTTCCGCCCTGATGTACGGCGAGGTTCAGCGACAGGGTGTTGCCGCTAAACGTGAGCGGTTTTGTGATCAGTTCGCCGCCGGACGACCCACTACGGATCGAAACGAAACCATCGATTCGATACATGAATCGCCGCAGGCGGCTGTCCGGACCGGTGTAGTAAGCCTCGGTGCCGTACACGGCGTATTCGCGATCGTTGCCGGGCAGCCGCACCAGTCCATTGGCCATGTAGTTGCTGCGGTTTCCGTTGCGGTCTTTCGGAGCTGTCATGGGGATGACGGGTTCGGTCCAGCGATGGAAGTGCAGTCCATCGCGGCTCGACATGAAGACCGGTTCGACCTGACTGCCCTTTGGTATGTATCGCGTCGGAAATCCGATTCGGATGTGCGGCGCACGCTCGTAGGGTCGGATGGCATTCGTATAAAGATGCTGTTTCGGAGTGCCGGCGGGATACTTCAGCAGCACTGGCTCAGTCCATGTGACAAAGTCCGGTGACGTGCATGTCATGATGGCCCGAACGCCATTCACAAACGTGCGGTGATAGTCCACGTACTGCTTCGTATGCGGATCCCAGAACGCCAGGTTCTGTGAATCGAATGCTCCCTTCGTGATGACGGGCTTTTTCTGGATCAGCGACCAGCGAATCCCGTCGGGTGACTGAAACACATACAGACCAGCCGGGTTGCCCCGCGAGATACCCTTGTACCGCGCTTCAGCGGCACAGGTTGGATTCCCATCCTTGAATGCCACAAAGCAGTGCGTCCCGAGCCCATCGAGGACTATGTTGTTCGCCTTCGAACCGTCCCATTCAAACAGACCAAGCTCTGGCTTGATCCAGTGAACGCCGTCACGACTTTCCGCATAGCACGTGACTTCGCGGTGCTGGCCTTTTCGCGTTTTCGGATCCGCATGCGAACCCCGGTAATACATGCGGTACAGGTCACCGTCCTGAAAGATGGTGTAGTACGCACAGGTATTTCCTTCCCAGGGCTTATCCGTCGTCAGCACGACTTCCTTCGGTTCTGGTTTGTGCAGGTGCTGTGTGACGTCGCCGGTCATTTCGCCGATGAGAGACTCATCGGCGAACAGTTCCAGACGTCCGCCGATGTCGGTCGGATTGTCCGCGTTGAGAGGACCGGCCAGAGATAACACGCAGAGAATCGCGGCAGCAGGTTTCATAAGTATTCCCTTGTCGGTTGCGAGAGGTGACTCGCGATGCATCAGGAGGCCACGGGTTCCAGCGTATACACACGGTCGTACGATTCGAGTGCTATGCCACCCAGGCGATCGGCCAGGCGTCGATATGCCGCTCGACGATAACTCCATTCCTGCGAACGCGGCACCTGCTCCAACCAGTCACACAGATGAATCGTGCAGAGCGCGTCGAAGTCTTCGTCGGTCACGTCGATCAGCGTATCCATGGCCCGATCACGGATCTGGTAGGGGCCCGCGTCCTTGTGGATTTCCTGATCGAAGTGCGTGCGGTTGATGAAGCAATTCATCCACGCGAGCCGCTCGGCCCGTTCACCGATCAGCTCGGTGACTTCACTTCGCCGCTCCGTCGGCAATGCGAACTTCTGAAATTTCTCGGTTCCGTAGATCGAGTGAAACAGGCCAGCCAGGACGATGTCTTCCTCACAGTCCCACTTCTTCAGGTCGTTGTGGACGCCGATCGCATGAGGCAGATAGCCCTTTTCCGTGTGCTGGACGTCCGTCGCGCCAATCTGGGAATAGAAGTCCGTCATCTGCTTGAAGGTGGCCATGGTGAGTTCCTCAATCAAAGGTCCGGTGTTCGGAAGCCTGGAACGCAACAGCCTCGATTTCAAGCGGACGGGTCCCGAACGTCCGGTGCCAATTCTTCCGCGTGCGTCAGCTGCTGAATCGCCATGTTGACCTGATTTGTCGCCGGGAATTATGTTCCCCGGCTCGATTCAGTGAAGAAAGCCCCTGTTTCGAGGCTCGAAGAGAATACTCCGACACTTGGCTCGGAAGGACACAGGGACGTGTCAGACGACTTTCCCGGTGACGATGAGATTCAGGCTCTGCTGGAGCGCGGCGCCGAAGCTGCCGCAGCCAATCCAGAATGGACTGACGATCGCGGTCAGCAGAATGACCTGTTGGACGCTGTCGAAGCAGGGTTCGATGCGGCCCTGGCACGTGGAGGCTCCGGGTCCGGTCATGTGATGGCGGACGTGTCTGATGCTCGACCGTTTGAACTTCAGGAACTGACACAGGCCGAAGATTCTCGGCTCGATCCGCAACATCGCACGGAATCGTTGGACGACGTCGAACTCGATCTGCACATCGAACTGGGCCATGCAGAGCTGTCAATCGATGAGGCAGCTTCTCTGCGACCGGGGGCTGTCGTGCCGCTCGACACGCTGGCGCGTGACCCCGTCGACATTCTGGTAAACGGTCGATTGCTGGCTCGTGGCGAAGTGCTCGTACTGAACGACCGCTTCTGCGTGCGCGTTGCCGAAATCATCGCGCGCGACTTCTGACATTGACCTGTCCGAGCATTTTCAGAGAAAAGACCGGACTCGAACGTGGCGGTCGTGCCGCTTCTGTTCGGCTCTTCACGCGGATCCCAGGGACGGGACATGAACCGCCGGCAGTGTCTGCTTCTGTTGTTTGTCATGACGTTTGCCGGGCCGACGGTCTGCGCGGACGACTGGTCAGATCTGACGCAGCTCCCCACTTCGGCAACATCGCGGAAATCGAGCCGCGAGCACACAGTGCCAGCCAATCCTGCAGCCGCTCCGAATACTGTTGCTCCCAACACCGTCGCAGGCCGCGTGCGTTCCACCAACGAGATCCCATTGGGGCCACGGCCCGGTGCGTCATCCGGCACACCGCTCGACGTTTCACCGTCCCGAAGTGACCTTTCGCCTGGCTCGATTCTGGCCGCTCTGGCATTTGTCATCGTGACCATCCTTGGTCTCGCACGTCTGTTTATTCGCAAGAGCCCCTACGTCATGACGGGAGTTCCCCGCGAAGCCGTTGACGTGCTGGGACGACGCACACTGGATCCTCGCAACTCCGTCTATGTGGTTCAGGTGGGATCGAAGATTCTGTTGCTCGGTTCGTCGGCGGCCGGCATGAATACTCTGTCAGAGATCACGGACCCAATCGAGGTCGCGACGCTGACGAATCTGTGCCGGGCCGAGCAATCGAAACGCCCCGACGTATCGAACTGGCTGGCCGGTCTTTTCCGCCGTGAAGAGCCGCCTGTCAGCAACCGCAACTTTGCCGAGCGGTTTGGCGGTCGGCTGGCCCAGACTCATCCACAGCAGACATTACCGACGGCAAACGCGGGTCCACGATCGGAGGGCCGTCGTGTCGCCTGACGCAAGACTTCAACCTGGACTGCGGCTTCTTCTTCTGATGCTGATCAGTTTCGCGCTGGTGTCGCCAGCGGGCGCTCAGGGCGCAGCCGAGACAGATAATTCCCGGCCGTCATTCGCAATCGCCAATGGGCAACCAGTCATCGAGCCAGTGCCTCTGCCCGAACCGGTTGAGTCGGATCAGTTCCTGTCACCCACGGGACTGACGCCGACATTGAAGATCCTGCTGTTGATGACCGTGCTGAGTCTGGCTCCATCACTGATCATCATGACGTCCTGCTTCATTCGCTTTGTCATTGTGTTCGGTCTGCTGCGGCAGGCATTGGGAACTCAGCAACTGCCTCCGACGCAAGTGATTACAGTGCTGGCACTGTTCATGACACTCTTTGTGATGATGCCGGTCTGGGAGCAGGCCTGGAGCTACGGCATCGAGCCCTATGTCGATGAACGACCCATTCCAAACCTGCAGCAGGACGAAGACCCGCTCAAGCGTGTTCTACTCAACACGATGGAACCCATTCAGAGTTTCATGAGCCACCAGATTGAACGATCTGGTGGCAAAGAGACGGTCTGGATGCTGGTCGATATGCGACGTCCCGATCCAGAATCGGAGGCCGGTCGCAACTGGAAGGAGCCCGAGTACCTGTCGGATGTCAGCCCACCGATAATTGTGACGGCGTACATGTTGACCGAATTGAAGACGGCGTTCCTGATCGGATTCCGGATTTATCTTCCCTTCCTGATTATCGACATGGTGGTGGCAACCGTCCTGACGGGCATGGGCATGATGATGTTGCCACCAACGCTAATCTCTGTGCCCTTCAAGATACTGCTGTTCGTGCTCATCGATGGCTGGACGCTCACCGTGCGGATGCTGCTCGAAACTGTCGCTGCGGCGACAGGCTGATCCATTTCCGCGTTCGTGTTCGTCCGGCCGGTCACACGAGCCAGGCAGGAACATCCGCAACAGGTCTGACATGACGATTGACCAGGTAACCGAAATCTGTCGCTCGGCCGTGCTGCTGGCGCTGATGATCAGCGCGCCGATATTGACGATCGCCGTGCTGGTCGGACTGGGGATCAGCATCATCCAGGCAGTAACGCAGATCCAGGACCAGACGGTCAGCATCATTCCGAAGATTGTGATCATGCTGTTGACACTCGTCTACGTCTCCCCGTGGATCCTGACTCAGATGGTTGAGTACAGCACGCGCGTGTTCACAGAGATTCCCAATACGTTGTAGATGCGACATCGGCATGGAAGCTGCAAATGGACGCCATTCTTGACCAGTTATCGAGTCTCGCCTCACGAGACTTCGTGAGGCTGGCGAACTGGCAGTTTTATGCGTTTCTGCTGATTGTCATCCGCATCGGCGGCCTGATGACTGCAGGTCCGCTGTTCAGCCAGTCGTCCATCCCGGTGAATGTCCGCGCCATCATTGCACTAGGTCTCGGGTTCATCATTACGCCGGTTGTGCTGCAGACATCCAGCCAGAACCTTGTCGCCTATGACGCCAACCATGACGGACTGGTGTCGCTGGACGAAGTTCCCGTCCAACTGCAGGGGCGCGTGCAGCATCTGGCCGAGTCACGTCACCTGGACCCCGAACGCGGAATTCCACTCGCTGCTTTCCGGTCGCAGGTTGCCGTTCCAGCCCAACTGTCGGGACTGCTGGGTGATGTCCTGGGCGAGTTCTCGCTGGGGTTTCTGCTGGGTCTGGGTGTGACGATTCTCATGTCCGGTCTGCAACTGGCAGGTCAGATCATAGACCGGCAAATCGGGCTGGAATTCGGGTCGATTATTAATCCAGACCTGCAGGGAGGATCGTCCATTACCGGGCAGATGTTCTTCCTGCTCGGCGGAGCTTCATTGCTGCTGCTCGAACCGATTAACGGCCATTTGCTGATGCTCCAGGCGATGGTCGAGACATTTGACGCGATGCCGGTGGGCGAAGCCGTTCTGTTTCAGGGTACGCACGAGTTGTTGACCGGTTTGATTCACAAATCACTGTTGCTGGCAGTGCAGGTGGCGGCGCCGGTCATGGTGGCGATGTCGCTGGTTTCCGTCGCGATGGGATTTCTCGGCCACAGTGTGCCGCAGATCAACCAGCTTGTGGTTGGCTTCCCCATCCGATCGCTGGCCGGAGTTTTGATTCTGTCGCTGAGCCTTAGCGGAGTCGGACGAGTTCTTGTCGACGCCGTTCCCGAGGTGATCACAACACTTCAGGTGGCACTGACGTCATGGCAGTGATGCTCAGTCAGGTATCGATAAGGGAGTTGCTAGTGGTCGTCATACAAGCCCGAAGCGCAAGCGAGTGAACTCTGAACATTGCATTGAGTTCACTCGCTTGCGCTTCGGGCTTGTATTGCCGCATCCATTGTTTCGCGAGTGACGTTCTGGAGTGTCGATGGCCGAAGGCGAATTCGGGGAAAAGACGGAAGACCCAACTGAACACCGTCGCAGGGAAGAGCGACGGAAAGGGAATGTTGCGCACAGTTCCGAACTCAGTATTGCCGGCCACCTGGTTGCCACGGCAGTCGTCCTACTCTTGCTGGGTCGCTCGTTCGTCGAAGCTTTGGGACGAATGATGGCAAGTCACCTGATGGCCGCCGGTGATCGTAGCGGTGACCAGGGATCAATCCTGACGCTGTTTCGAGACGTCGGTGTCTGGGCGTCCGTCAACGTGCTGCCGTGGCTGGCCGTTCTATTCCTGTCGGCGGTCGCGGTGAATCTGGCTCAGGTGGGCTTCGTGCTCGCCACGAATAAGCTGCGGCCTGATCCGAACGCGATCAATCCCATGACTGGATTGAAACGCATTTTTTCGATTCGCACTCCAGTGACGCTGGCCATCAGCCTGGGCAAGTTAAGTCTGCTGGGTGCCGCGGCCGTGTGGCTCGTCTGGTCCGAGATGCCGCTGTTCGTGAGTCTGTCTGGCCAGGACGTGCTGACGACATTCGTGGTCATCGGCCAGTCGATCGTGAAGCTGGCGCTGCTGCTGGCGGCGATTCTGTCGCTCATGGGGATCGCTGATTTCGCCTTCCAGAAATGGAAGTACGAGCAGGACATCCGGATGACGAAGGAAGAACTGAAGCGGGAATTGAAAGACATGGAAGGTGACCCGCTGATTCGTCGTCGTCGTCGTGAGGCTCATCAGAAACTGGCCCAGGCTCGCGACGTTGAAACGGTGTCGGCAGCGACATTTATCCTTACGACTCCGACGCACGAGGCAGTCGCATTCCGTTACGAACTGCCCGACTGTCCGATACCGACCGTCGTCGCCAGGGGAACGGACGAAGTCGCAACGCGCATGCTTGAAGTCGCGGCCGAAGGCGGTATCCCGATCATCGAACGTCCGGAACTGGCTCGCGAGTTGTACCGCACGCTGGACGTCGGGCAGGGCATTCCGGCGAAGCTGTACGACGTCTTCATTGAAATCCTGAAGTACGTCTACACAATCACTGGCCGGACGATCGACCTGAGTGCTTCGTCAGCCGCGAAATGATGTAGCCGAACTCGCCAGAGTTTGGTTTCCTCGCATCCGGCCAAAGTCTGGCGACTTCGGCCATCCCCTCGAAAACCCTGATGTCCAACTCTAAATCGAATAATCGCCGTGGGGCATCCGGAAGACCCGTTGTGGTCGGCATGATGGCATTCGGCCTTCTGGCGAGCGGGACGTTGTGGACCTACTGGTCGTACCACACGGCTCCCTTCATTCCGATGCAGATCGCCATTGCGGACGAATTCCCCGGTTCCGCGCCGCGTGTCGATGGCGGTCAGCGAAAAATGCACAAGGGCACGCCGAGGCTGCTCTGGGTCGTGATGCGAGTCAACTTCAATCCGGTAGCCGACACGGCTCAGGCACATAAGGTCACCCAGCGCGTGATGGTCCTGGCCCACGACAATCTGGACCTGAGCCAGTTTGACCAGCTCAACCTGCGACAGTTCTATGGCGAACCGGAGAAAGAGCTGCACCGCGTCGACTTCGAAGTCCCATTGAGCAACGGGCACGCTGAAGAACCAAAGCTGGTCACAGAGAACGCCGAATCAGTGGCGTCCGATCGGTCGTGAAATCCTGGCGATCTGGTTCGTGACAACCCACCTGGGCCGCATTCGATATTCATGGAGTCGGCACGGCATAATTGCGGCTTGAAGGCGACGTCGTGGCCGCGTGCGCGTGCGGAGATTCTCACGCCAGCGAATCGCGTGTCTCATTCCCGATGACTGCGCTGGCCAAACTGGTGCTGGTGGTTTGAAATCTGGCACGGGTCGCGGTATGCAGGAGGTTCCCGTCCGACGCGCCCGTCACGGGCGATGTCTTTCTGCCTGTCATTTCACCGCCCACCTCGCTGTATCCCGTTCCACGAGCCCGCATGCGCTACCAGCACGTCTGCCTTGAGACCTTTGCGTACACGCTGCCCGACGAGATCGTCACCTCAGACGAAATCGAAGAGCGGTTGCGACCTGTCTATGAACGCCTGCGTCTGCCAGCGGGACGCCTGGAACTCATGACGGGGATTCGCGAGCGGCGATTCTTCCCGCGTGGCACGCGACCGGGAGAGATCAGCGCTGTCACCGCCCGCAAAGCGATCGAAGCTTCAGGGCTGCCGGTCGAATCGTTCGGAGCACTGATTCACGGGTCCGTTTGCCGGGACCAGCTCGAACCGGCGACTGCCAGCGGAGTCCATCAGGCCGTAGGGCTCCCCGGGTGGTGCTTTTCACTGGACATCAGCAACGCCTGCCTTGGCTTGCTGAATGGCGTCGTCATGCTCGCCAATATGATTGAGCTGGGGCAGATTCGGGCGGGCGTCGTTGTTGGTACAGAAGACGGGCGCGGGCTGGTCGAGGGCACGATCGACACACTACTCAACTCGGATGGCGTCACGCGGCAGACGATCAAAGGCGAGTTCGCGTCACTGACGATTGGTTCCGCTTCGGCCGCCATCGTAGTTTGCGATGCGAAGCTCAGCCGTACCGGGAATCGGCTTCTGGGAGCTGGCTCGCTGACGGATTCGTCTCACCACGGACTGTGCGCCGGGGGAGTGAAATCCGCGGACTTTGGCGACGACCGGCCGCGTATGCAGACAGACTCCGAATCGCTGCTGCACGCGGGAATCGGCCTGGCGACACGGACGTGGGATGAAACGCGTCGAGTGCTTGGCTGGCGGAATTCGACCGTCAATAAGGCCTTCACGCATCAGGTTGGCAAGGCTCATCGCAAACTGATGTACGAAAGCCTCGGCCTGAATGCCGCGATCGATTTTCCGACGGTCGAGTTTCTGGGCAACACGGGCGCCGCCGCCCTGCCTGTCACAACCGCGATCGGTCTCGAACGGGGACACGTGCAATCCGGCGACAACGTGGCGATGCTGGGCATCGGTAGCGGCCTGAACTCCGTGATGATGGGCTGGCACTGCGAAACGCCGCCGGCCCAGGTGAGCGGCCAGACACACACCTGACGCGGCCGCGTGAGAGATCATCCGCAAATATGCTCTCGCACCGAACTGGCTCGATCGGAAGCTGACATGGAACTGGATGTCGACCGGCTCCGCAGAGCATACGCAACTGCTCGGGATTTGCTGCTCGCCGAATGCCGATCCGAAAACGGCGGTCCTGCTCACTGGACGGGTGAGTTGTCGACATCTCCGCTGTCCACGGCCACTGCCGTTATGGCGTTGGAGCAGGTCCGAAAAGCGGGTCGGTCTGCTGCTGATTTCGGACTGGACGCTGACTTCGACCGGCTGATTCGGGGTGGACTCGACTGGCTGGCCGGGCATCAGAACGACGACGGGGGCTGGGGAGACACCGTCAAGAGCATCAGCAATATCTCAACGACGATGCTCAGTCACGCTGTCTTTCATGCGACGGGAACGACCGGCGACTGTGCCCGGGTTGTCGACCGAGCGAAGCAGTACATCGACGCGGTCGGCGGAGTGCCCGCAGTCGTCGCCCGGTACGGGAAAGACAAGACATTTTCGATCCCGATCCTCACTCACTGCGCGCTGGCCGGGCTGGTCGAGTGGAAAGACATCGCGCCGTTGCCGTTCGAACTGTCGGTACTGCCGGCGAGGTTCTATAAGGCGGTGCGTCTACCGGTGGTCAGTTATGCCCTGCCGGCACTGATCGCGATTGGACAGGTGCGGCATCACTTCTGTCCCACGTGGAACCCACTGACACGAGTTCTCCGTAACGCTGCCATCGAGCGAAGTCTGCGAGTCCTTGAACGGATCCAGCCACCCAATGGCGGGTTTCTGGAAGCGGCTCCTTTAACGTCATTCGTGACGATGAGTCTTGCCGGCAAGGGCCTTGTCGATCATGTCGTCGTGAAGCGTGCCGTTACCTTCCTGTGTAACTCCGTAAGACGAGACGGAAGCTGGCCGATCGATACGAACCTAGCAACGTGGGTGACGACACTGGCGATCAACGCGTTGAAGGATGACGTCCCCGAAGACCTGCGGCCGGGCCTGATCGAGTGGCTGCTGGATCAGCAATATAAAGAGGTGCATCCCTATACGAACGCCGATCCAGGCGGCTGGGCATGGACGAACCTACCCGGTGGAGTCCCGGATGCGGATGACACTCCCGGGGCCATGCTGGCGCTCACCGCACTTCAGTGCGAGAAGAGCAGTCCGACAAGCGGAATTCGGTGGATGCTCGATCTGCAGAATCGGAACGGAGGCTTTCCGACGTTTTGCCGCGGCTGGGGCACGCTGCCATTTGATCGAAGTTCGCCCGACCTGACAGCACATTGTCTGCGAGCATTGCGGAGATGGCTTGTTCCCCAGGGTGACTTCGACCTCAGTTTCTGGTCACAGTGGAACGCGAAATCATCGGCCCATGCAGCTGAATACTTGGCGCTGCACGTCGATGAATATGACGTGCCAATCGATCCGGAGTTCACAGCCACTCGAACGGACCGGCTGATGCAGCGAAGCATCGCGGCTATTGCTGGCGGATTCCGTTTTCTGCAGAGTGTCCAACGGCCGAATGGCTCGTGGATCCCGCTCTGGTTCGGTAATCAGGATGCCCACGATGACGAAAACCCCGTGTACGGAACGTCTCGCGTGTTGATGGCGTATCGTGACCTGAGTTTGCTGGACACAGAGGCCGCTCAGCGAGCGGCAGCGTGGCTGGCATCCGCCCAGCAGGCGTCCACTCCGCACTCCGCACTCCGCACTACCCACTCCACATCGCCCCGCGGTTGGGGCGGAGACGCTGAAATCGAGCCGTCCGTCGAAGAGACCGCCCTCGCCGCCGAGGTTCTGCTCGAATTCGATCAATTCCGCCCAAACGCGATTGCCGGAATTGACTGGTTAATCGATCGCGTCGAGGACGGATCTGTTTCTGAGCCCTCGCCCATTGGTTTCTATTTCGCCCGATTGTGGTATTTTGAGGACCTTTACCCGCTGATCTTTGCCGTCTCGGCGTTACGCCGAGCGGTTGAGGTTCTCGGCGACGGGGACCAGTAGGACAGGGTCTCCAGGACCGTCACTTGTCGGTCTGAAAATATTTCTGCCAGGACTGATGAGACCAGACTGGAAACGCATCAGCACATTCTCGGAGAGACCGGGCTGACTGCTTACCTTCCACGATTCCACATATCTTCAGGCCACGCCTGAATCCCACCCTAGGAGCCCACCGTGTCGATCGCAGCGGATACCGTTGAGAACACAGCCACTGTCGCTCCAACCGTTCCGGAATCTCTCTCGGATGACGCCCCCGTCAAACGGCGCCGAAAGCGGCAAAGTACTTCGCATCTGAAGTTCGTTCCCGAGACTCTCGAAGAACGCGAAGCTGTCAAAGCCGCGGCCGAGAAATTCGCGGATGGACTCGACCGCAGCCGCAACTTCAACAAGTCGCAGCTTGAGGACTGGGCTCGCGAAATGCTCGCCGAGATGAATCTGCCCGAGAAGTACGTCGGCTTTGGCGCCGTGCTGATCGGCAACTTCTTCTGGAAGCGACAGTTTCTGGCGATCCCGTTTGAAAAGCGGCTGCTCCTGTTGCCGCATTGCCTGAAACACGCGGAAGGCTGCCCGGCCGATTACGACGATTTTGGCTTGGACTGCGAAACCTGCGGCGCCTGCTCAATCGCCGACTACAAAGTCAAAGCCGAGAAACTGGGTTACAAGGTTCTGGTGGCTGAAGGTTCGCCGATTGTCCTGAAGATCATCGTCAGCGGATACATCGATGGAATTCTGGGCGTGGCCTGCCTGAATGTGCTCGAGAAGGCGATCGACAAGGTTCTGATCGCCGGCATTCCGTCATACGCCGTACCGCTGCACTCGGGCGACTGCAAGAACACGACACTGGACGAGAGCTGGATCTGGGAAGTGCTCGAATCGTACGAGCCCATGGTTGAGCCGGAGACGCCCAGTTTTCTTCCGCTGATGCGTGCTTCGAATTTCCTGTTCGAGAAAGATTTTGACCGACTGCTGCCACGTGTTCGCACGAAGGATCCCGCGAAAGCGGATTCGCCAATCGCGTTTACAGAAAACATTGCCTACGACTGGCTGCAGCATGGCGGTAAGCGATTCCGTCCGTTTATCACACTGGCGGCCTACGACGCGTTGACCGATGGCCCGATTCGGAAACTCAATATGGACGGGCTGGATCGCCTGCCGGTCCCGGATTCGGTCAGCCGTGTGGCCATGTCCATTGAGGCGTTCCATAAGGCCTCGCTGGTGCATGACGACGTCGAAGATGACGACCTGTACCGGTACGGTCGCCATACCGTGCACCGTGAATACGACATCAGCACGGCGATCAATGTGGGAGACCATCTGATCGGTCTGGGATACAAGCTGCTGAACTCGTGCCGCGCCGATTTCGGAGCGGAAGTCGCCTGCGATGTTCTCGATCGCATGAGTCAGGCGCACATCAAGTTGTGTGATGGCCAGGGTGCCGAAATGGCCTGGGAGAACCGGCCGACAATCCAACTGACCCCGCTTGATGCCCTGCAGATTTATGCTCTGAAGACATCTCCCGCGTTCGAGGCGGCTCTGTTTGCCGGTATCCGCATGGCCGGCCCGGCCGATGAATACGCGGACATGATCCCCGTCTTCTGCCGTCACTTGGGAGTCGGGTTCCAGATTTTGAACGACCTGAAAGACTGGCGCGGCGACAACAACAACAAGCTGGTTGCCGGGCAGGACGCCTCCGCGCTACGACCCACGGTGCTGCTGGCACTGGCGATCGACGCTGCGAGTGATGAACAGCGAGGCGACCTTCAAACGATTCTTGACATGCCGGCTGACGACGAGTTCCGCGCACCGCGACTCCGTCGGCTGTATGACGAAACAGGCGTCTTTGACAAAGCCGAGGCGCTCGTTGACAAGTCGCGCAATCGTGCCGAAGCACTGGCCGACGACGTGGCGAACGAGAATCTGCGTCAGTTGCTGTACTTCCTGGTCGATACGGTACTCGCGCCAGAAGAGGACGCTGGCCCGCAGCTTGACCTCAGCCGAGACGTGCTGGTTTCGCTGCCCATTGCCGAAGTCGCGCACGGTTAGGCTGACGCCTGCCGAGGCTGTGCACTGGTCCGGAGCTGAGCCGTAGGCGGATTTCTCCGAAATCCGCTGCCTTGGACCTGGCAAGGCTGAGCGGCGGTCGATGTGCCGCCAGGTTGCGATGTGGTCTGGTCCCGATTTCGGAGAAACCGGGCTACGGCTGAAGCCGGCTGATTCTACGTCCCCCCCACAAACCGTAACGGTCCAGTTTTTCGGTTTCGCGCTGGCCGCGTGATTCAGTCCTGACCAGACACGGCGCCGTCTCGACGGCCATGGGTGGAAAGGCTCGACCGGTCGGTGGGCGCAGCTATACTTCGCGCCAGTCGGCGCTGGGGAATGTCCGGATGACTCCACCGGCGTCGCTCTTTCAGGCACTCAGATTTTGGTCGTTCGTAAGAGATTTCTCGGCGGCGATCGGACGGCAAGGATGTGAACATGGCTGAGCAGAAAACTCTGCACGAGAAGCTTTCCGAACTCAGTAGTAATCTCTGGTGGAGCTGGCAGCCGGACGTTGCAGAGCTCTTTCGCCAGATCGATCCGACCCGCTGGTCGGAGCTCTCGCATAACCCCGTCGTTCTACTGCAGGAATGGGATCCCAAACGGCTGGATGAGCGGGGCACTGAAATGGTGCTGCATTCCCGTATCCATGCTGCCTATCGCCGCTGGCGACAGTACATGGAGTCTCATGACACCTGGGGTTCGACGCACGGAGGCAATCTCGGATTTCGTCCGACTGCGTATTTCTCCGCCGAATTCGGGATCCACGAATCGTTGCCGATCTACTCCGGTGGACTGGGAGTGCTGGCCGGCGATCATCTGAAGAGTGCCTCAGATCTGGGAATTCCGCTTGTTGGCATCGGGCTGTATTACCGTGAGGGGTATTTCTCGCAGCTCATTGACGAGGACGGCCGACAGCAGGAAGTCTATTCCGAAGTCAGCATCGACAGCCTGCCGATCCAGCCGGCCACGGGAGCAGATGGTGAGCAGATCGAGGTCCAGGTCGACACGCGCTGGGGAGCGATCTTTGCTCGCGTGTGGCATTTGCAGGTCGGCCGGATTCCGCTGTATCTGCTCGACACGAATGTCGAGAAGAACGCTGACGATATTCGTAATCTGACGTCACGCCTCTATGGCGGCGACCAGCGAACTCGTATCCGGCAGGAAATTGTCCTTGGGATCGGTGGTGTCCGAGCCCTGTCGGCGCTTGGCATCGATGCCAGTGTCATTCATATGAACGAGGGGCACTCGGCATTCGCGGCGCTGGAGATTATCCGGGAACGCATGCACAACGACGGCATGACGTTCGACGACGCGCTGCGGGACACCGCCGCGATGAGTGTGTTTACAACACACACGCCCGTTGCCGCCGGGCACGATCGCTTCGACGGCGGGCTGATCGATGAGCACGTCGGTCCGCTGGCCGAACAGCTTGGACTCAATGGTGATGGCCTGATGGGACTGGGGCGAGTCAACCCGCAGGACCAGGGCGAGTCGTTCTGTATGACCGTGCTGGCGTTCAAGCTCAGCCGTCACGCTAACGCAGTGTCCCAATTGCACGGGGTCGTGTCGCGCCGAATGTGGGCTGGCCTGTGGCCCTGGCAAAGCGAAGAAGAATTGCCGATCGGGCACATCACGAATGGCGTGCATGTACCAACATGGCTCGCTGCGCAGATGCGTTCCATTTACGACCGTGTCCTGCCCGAAAACTGGTTCCTGCGGACCGGCGAACCGGAAGTCTGGGCCGGCTTCGAGAGCGTTGATCCCGCAGAGTTGTGGGAGACACATCAGTCGCTCAAGAACCGACTGATTGTTTATGCCCGGACCCGCCAGAAAAAACAGGCGCTGCGAGGTGACGCTCCACAAGCCGTACTGGACACACTGGATCAGTCCCTCGATCCTCACGCGCTGCTGATCGGTTTTGCTCGCCGCTTCGCGCCGTACAAGCGCGCGGATTTGATCATGAAGGAACTCGATACCTTCGCCGACCTGATTAGCGACACCGAGCGTCCAATCCAGTTCATCTTCGCAGGCAAAGCTCACCCGGCCGACGAACACGGCAAGGCCATCCTGCAACGTATTCACAAACTAAGCCAGGAAGAGCCCTTCAAAGGCCGACTCGTCGTCCTTGAGGATTACGACATCAACCTGGGACGACATCTTGTCCAGGGCGTCGACGTGTGGCTGAACAATCCGCGTCGACCGCTTGAGGCATCTGGAACGTCAGGACAGAAAGTCGTTCTGAACGGCGGGCTGAACTGCTCGATCCTCGACGGCTGGTGGGCTGAAGCGTTTGACGGCCGTAATGGCTTTGGGATTGGCACCGGTCATACACACGTTGACCAGGGAATCCAGGACGAACGCGACGGGGCCAACCTGCTGAGCACACTTCAGAACGAAGTCATCCCTCTGTACTTCGACCGCGACCAGGACGATCTCCCTCTGGACTGGATCGCTCGTATGAAGCGTGGCGTGCGTACGCTGGGCTGGCGGTTCAACGCTGACCGCATGGTCATGGACTATGTCCAACAGACATACGTGCCCGCCGCTGGCGGGATTTCCTGCCGAATCCCTTAGGACGGCACTCTTGATGCGATCCCTATCGACAATCTGCTGCTACCTGTGTGGGGTGTTGCTGTTCGGGCTGCTCATGACGAGTTTCATATCAGTCGCGCCCGAGGGCGAATCGTTCTTCGCTGGTTTGATGTTCCTGGAAGCACTCGCAGCTGCTGTTTTCGCAGTTCTGGCATTGGTGTTTCGGTATCGCAAGACTGTGGCACCACCCCGAGTTGTGGTTGCGTCTCAGGTTTTCGCTGTTGCAGTAACTGTCCTTGTCCTGTTGTGTAGCGTCGGATAACGACCGCCGTAAGAAAGCAACGTGATGGACCACATCGACGAATTCGAATCCATGTTTCGGCGAGCCGAGCGTGAGGCGTTTCAGTACGCCAGAGTCCCGCTCGAATCGATCGCCTTCGTAACCGACCAGTCCGTCGAAGAAACTGCTCGGCGCAAAGACGCGGTGACGAAATTCATTCCGGCGCTGCAGTCGGCCGACCACTGGCGACAGATTACCGGAGATCAGTACTCAAACGTCGGCCAGCTTGTCGAACTTCTGGATGCCGAGCAGACCGATCTGATCATCACCTACCGGCATCTGCGCGAGGAGTCGCTGGTCCCCCAGCACAGTCTGGGCGTTTTTCTGGATGTGTTGACTCAGGTCGCCAGTATTCCAGTTCTTGTGCTTCCCGGTACGTCAGCCAGTCCTGGCGACATCAGCGGCTTATGTGATCGATCAATGGTGGTCGCCGACCATATCTCCGGTGATGCCCGGTTGATTAATTACGGTTCGCTCATGTGTCCAGATGACGGCACGCTGTGGTTGTGTCATGTCGAGGACGACGCTGTCTTTGAACGCTATATGGAGGCGATCGAACGCATTCCAGAGATCGATAGCGATGAGGCTCGTGGTCTGCTGGACACCACGCTGCTGAAAGAGTCCAGCGACTACATCGCCACGTGCATTGAGGCGTTGCACACAGCCCGTCCCGAACTCAAGTGTGAATCACGCGTAACACGAGGGCACTTTCTGCGGCAGTACACGAAACTGATTGAGCAGAGTGAGATTGACCTGCTCGTGGCGAATACGAAGGACGACGATCAGCTGGCCATGCACGGCATGGCGTATTCGCTGAGTGTCGAATTGATCAACACCGCGATGCTGCTGCTGTAGCGTTTCTCTCCGAGTCGGACGCTCGTTCCAACGCTCCGCGTTGGAACGCCACCTTGGACGCTCTGCGTCCCGTACGTTGCCATCTTGCGGGTACGGGACGCAGAGCGTCCTGACGTGATTCCAACGCAGAGCGTTGGAACGAGTTTCACAGGGAACTGTCCAATGAATGCGCTGCTGATCCTTGCTCAGTCTGCGGAACACGGTGAACCACACGTCGAAACGTGGATCACCGTGCTGTTCGGACTCATCCTCGTGGCGATGGTCGCCTCGCTGGCTCTTGAGGAGAAGATTCACGCGAAGAAGTCGATCATTGTCGGGGCCTTTGCCGGACTGTGCCTGATTCTTGGGACCGTCCTGCATCTGCTGCACTTCGTGCCATTTTCCCGAGTCCACGAAGACGGAGAGACCTTCGGCAAGCTGGTCGAACTGCCTATCTATATCCCCGCAATTGACTGGGGTGTGATTACGATCATTCTGGGCGCCAGCCTGTTTGTTGAGGTGACCAGCCGCTCGGGTGTCTTTACCTGGATGGCGATCAAGCTGACAAAGAAGTCCGGCGGCGACCCGTGGAAGCTGTTGGTCGCGTACGGTTGCCTGACTGTGCTGTTTTCCGCAGTGCTTAACAACGTCACGGCAATGATTATTGTCGGCAGTCTGACGACGGTCTCCTTGAAGAAACTCAATCGGACCGAATTGCTGCTCGGATTCCTGCTGGTCGAAGGGTTGCTTACCAACATTGGGGGCCTGTTAACGCTGATCAGCAGCGTACCCAATATCATTGTAGGCAAGACCGCCGGAATCAGTTTTGTTTCGTTTTTCTGCTACGCCTCTCCCTACGTCGTTCTGGCAACAATCGCGACGCTGCTGATGGCCCGCGTTCGATTCGACATCCGTGGCCTGAAGACGGTAGAAGAACGGGAAGAGTCGCGCCGCATGGTGGCGGGCTTCGACGAAAACGAGGGCGTGCCCAGCAATCGACTCTTCTGGTTCTCGGTCGCAGTTTTGATCGCGTTCATCGGCGGGATGGCCGGACAGAGCGCCCTGCCTTGGGGACTCGACAAGCTGGAAATGGGCTTCATCGCTTTGTTCTTCGCCGGAATCGTTCTGCTGGCCTATAAGGCTGAGGTCGACAAGTTCTACCAGACGGTCGACTGGGACCTGCTGGGTTTCTTCGCGGCGTTGTTTGTGGTGATTCACGTGATGGAAGATGCGCAAGTGCTTGGTGCGATTGGCAGCGGCATCTCAAGCCTGCTTGATCTCCCGCAGCATGTGGATTCGGGAGTCCTGCTGCTGGTGTCGGCTCTCGCCAGTTCTGTCACAGACAACATCCCGCTGGCGGCCGTGCTCGCCAACATCCTGGATAACCTCAAAGACACCGAAGGGTTTTCGAGCGCCTTCTGGTGGTGCGTGATCTTTGGCGCCAATTTAGGCGGCAATATCACCCCCATCGGTTCGGCATCAACGGTCGTGGCTGCGACGATCATTCATCGCCAGAAACTGAAACTGGGGTTTATGGACTTCGTGAAGATCGCCACACCGTTCGCCGCAGTCCAGCTTGTCATCGCGATCGCCTATGTGCTGGCCGTCAGCATGCTCTTTCCGGGCTGATTCATTCTCGACCCGGTAGTCTCAATACGTCAGCAAGTCCGAGGAGCGGGATCGGAATCCAGTCGGGACGGTTCTGGATTTCGTACCGCAACTCGTACAGGACTTTTTCCAGCAGGAACAGTTCGAGCAGTTGTTGGCGCACGAACTCATCTTCCGGAACCGACACTTGTGCCTGACCATCGACAAAGTATCCCTGCAGGAATGACACGAGGCAGCTTTGATACCAGAAGTCCTGCCAGCGTCTGGGATCGCGAATTGAGTCAGACGGAGCATCAATCAGGCCGACGCTCGCTGCATTCGAGGCGTAGTGGAACGAGCGAATCATTCCGGCAACGTCCTTCAGAACGCACCGCTTCTCACGCCGTTCACTGAGCGGTCGGTCCGGCTCTCCCTCGAAGTCGATGATCATCCAGTCCGAGCCCGTCCACAGTACCTGACCCAGGTGGTAATCGCCGTGGCAGCGGACCTGCTGAATCTCCACTGCGGTCAGTTTCAGTTTGCTCAGCCTGGCCAGTTCGTTCTGGCCGGCTTCGAGCAGTGCAGCCGGGTCGATCGATGTTAGTTCAGCCTCTTCCAGCAATCGGCATGTGTTCGACAATTCACGAGAGACAGTGGCAATCAACTGATCAAGGTGCGTCTGCGTGAACGGTTCCGGAGTGAACGCCGGATCGGAAACACTTGACGCAAGCGCTGCGTGAAGTTCAGCCGTTCTTCTGCCGAGTCGCTCCACATCCGACAGGAATGTGCCGAGCAGCTCGGGCGATTCTCTCTGGTCGCCATCTGCGACTCGGTTCCAGTACCGGGAGAGTTCGTGCAGCGTGGTCGTCCACGCATCCCCCACAGAGTCGATACGCTCAGTCAGCAGGGCGAGACAGCGACTTGATTCAACATCGACCAGTTCGATTGTCCCGACCAGTTGGGGCGTTGCGGTGAATGATGTCTGGCTGCTCAGAAAGCTGGCCACTTCGGCATCCGGATTGATTCCCGGTTCGACCTTGCGGAACAGCTTCAAGAACACGTCGGTGCCGAGAATAATCGACGTGTTGCTTTGCTCGCCCGAGTGGATTTCGATCGGCGAATCCTCATTGAGTGATTGCAATCGACCGAATCCGGGACCCGGCTTCAGCACGAGACTCAGGCCAGAGCGGCTCAAGATGCCTGCTGGTTTGGAAACCAGTCTCCGGAAGAGTTCCCGCCAGAACGCAGGCTGCCCGCTACACTCGCTGACGTCTCCGGATGGTGAGTCAATAGCCAGCGGCAGGACGTACGATGTTGGTTCACCTGCATCGGAAGCGACTGCCACCAAAGCCAGTTCGAGAGCATGTGCTCCGGTCACCACAGGCACGCTGTCGATGACATGAACTTCGCTCGCCGTATTCGACTTGCCGGAAAACCAGCGTTTCGACCGCAGCAGTTCGAACAACTGCGTTTCAAGCAGTTCTCTGGCCCAGTCGGCAGTCAGAAGCACGTCGGCCGTCAACGGTTGCATAGCTGGTCGTGTCCAATGCTGGACATTCTGCCTTCAATTTGTGGGTCTTGGCGGCCTTTGCGGTCTTCTGTTCGAACTGACAGAAGGCCGCAAAGGTCGCGAAGAGTAACCGGTGCCAGAAGTACAAGCCCGAAGCGCAAGCGAGTGAATCTCAAACCCACAGTGAATTCACTCGCTTGCGCTTCGGGCTTGTAATGCGGCATTCGCCGCCTCAGGCATCCACCCAGTTGGCTGCGAATTGAAACAACTCGTCAATCTCGGTCGCCAGTCCATTCAGTGTGTCGCCGGGATCCGCTGTGTCACCGCCACCCGTTCCTCCGACGAGCACATCGTCGCCCGAGTTGCCAGTAGCTGTGTCGATACCCCGTCCGCCGATTGCGATATCTGCTCCTCCTCCGCCAAACAGACAATCGTTGCCGGCGTCGCCCAGCAGTGTATCTCGGCCCATCTGGCCGTTGATCGTGTCGTCACCTTCGCCGCCCGAAAGTCCGTCGTTTCCATCGCCGCCCAGAAGATAGTCGTTGCCGGCATCGCCTTTCAGCGTGTCACTGCCGGTTCCACCGTCGAGTGAATCGTCACCGTCACTCCCGCGCAGACTGTCGTGTCCGTTGCCGCCATTCAAAGAATCATTGTCGGCACCTCCGAACAGAGTATCGTGCCCGCCGCCGCCCTGAAGCGTGTCCGCTCCGTCACGACCAAGCAGGCGATCACCTCGGCGACCACCAATCAGTAAATCGTTGCCCGCACCTCCGTCGAGCGTTGTGCGACCACTGAAGTCACTCGCGTCGATTGTGTTCGCGCTTTCGGCCCCGCTCAGTCGAGCCGCTTCGATTCCAACCAGAACGTCGTTTCCGAGTCCCGTGAGTGATTGATTTGTCAGCACAAAGTTCACGTCTGCCAGTTCGACAACGGCATCCTGGCCCCCGCCACCGCGGAGTGTGTCATCACCCTCACCACCGGTCAGCGATTCGCCGCTGCCTCCCTGAGCGTTGATCAGATCGTCGCCGGCGCCACCATCAATGGTGTCAGCGCCGGCGCCACCGTAGACCGAATCGTTTCCTGCGCCGGTCGAGATCAGATCGCGGCCGGCACTACCATCGACTCGGTCGTCCCCGCTGCCGGTTGTGATCGTGTCGTCGCCCGCACCACTTTGAATGAAGGTCGAAAGTCCGGCCGCGGCCGCGTCGATCGTGTCGTTGCCCGCTCCTGCATCGATTCTGATCGTGCCGGCGAACAGTAAGTCCAGTGATTCGATGCGAATCGTGTCATCGCCGGCGGTGGCAACGATCGACAGTTGTTCCGACTGACCTGTGAACTGCAGCGACCGTCCCAGATTCGTGGACGTGATGCTCATCAGCCCGTCATCGAGCTCACTGGCTGCCGTGACCGTGTTTGTGTCATCCAGACCACCGAGATCGATGCTGCGAACGGCCACTGCCAGTGAATCCGTGAGCGATTCGACGTTCACGTATGTAATGACGCCGCCATCGACCTCGATCGTTCCGTCAAATGCGGACGTCGGACGATGTGAAATGCTCGCACCAGTGCCGGTCACACTAAGCGAATCTGTGCCTCCGAATCCCCGCGCGTCGAAGAAGATTCCGCTGGAGGGGATCGGGTTCCCGCCCGAGAAGTCGACTGTCACAGCTTCATCGAACTCACCGCCGGTAATCACAATCTGATCGATGCGTGACAACGCTTGATCCAGCCACAGCCTTGGAACGAGTCCCCCATCAACCGGCTCGAAGTCGTCCTGTATCTGTACAGAGTCTCCGACTCGCACGACGCGCAGCGGGTTGCCGGCAATCGTCGCATCAAATACCAGAGGTCGGATCTCCACGGCCCCGATGTCCGTCCGCGATACACCATCCTGGTCTCCATCGGCGATTCGATCGACTCCACGTTGATCCGTCAGCTGCCCAGGTGCGACATCGACGCCCGCATCGATGACGGGACTGTCCGCCAGTGGTCGGTGAGACAGCGTCGGTCCGCCGTTATCACCCAGGTCGGACAACAGGGGATCAAACGGAAACGCGAATGTGCCGACGAGGTCGCCATCCACCCCGTTGGTCACGCCCGAGTTGCCGGCATCGATTCCGATCAGGTTGTTGCCCAGCGACGTGATCGCTCCCGCAAAGTCCTGTGAGAATCCTATGTTGCGAGCGGCAATCGTGTTGCCCAGTCGAGCGACACCAGATGAGAAGATTCCGCCGCCCAGACCGAACGCGATGTTGTCGACGACCGTTGCGTTAATCAGCTCGATCGTGCTGTCCGCAAGGTTGACGATTCCGGCCCCGTTCCGACCGGCCTGATTACCTGAGACGGTCGAGTGTCTGACCGTGACCGTTCCCTGGAAGTTGTCGATTCCACCACCGTCCGTGCCGGCAGTGTTGGTGTGAACCGTGCTGCGCTGGACGCTTAGCGTGCCTTGCTCGTTATTAATGCCGCCACCGGACGCGAATGCCGAGTTACCAGACACGGTGGACTCGATCAGCGTGAGGCTCGAACTGTCCGCATGAATTCCGCCGCCGAAACTGGAAGACGAATTGCTGCTGACAGTAGTACGCTCAAGCAGCACGCTGGCTGCTTCGATCAAAGTGATACCGCCGCCATCGTCAGTGGCCGTATTCGCCGTGACGAGAGTGTCCGTCAAACGTGACGAGCCGTTTGATATGAGCAGTCCACCGCCGTCTCCGGCGATTGAGTCACCGGCATCACCGGCCGTATTGCTGCGAACGATCGAGTCTTCGAATGCCGATACCCCGCCGTTTTGTCCAAAGCCGCCAGCATCAAATGTCGCCGAATTGGATTCGATCGTGCTGCCCGAAACCGTAAGCGATCCACCGACCTGTCCGATGCCGCCTGAATTCCGTGACGCCGTATTCAAAGCGATCACGCTGTCGATGACGTTCAGAATCCCATTGAACGAATAGATTCCCCCGCCATCGATTTCTGCGGAGTTGCCTGACACCGTGACGCGTTCGAGATTCAGCGTTCCCGCATCGTTCGCGATGCCACCACCGTGGGAGAGATTCGTTCCGCTGGCTGTGCTGCCCGTGACTGACACATCCTGCAGCGTGACCACTCCACCAGTGTTGTAAATCGCGCCGCCGAAAGCGGCCGAGCCGTTCCGGACCGTGAGATCGCTCAAGGTCAGTCGTACACCGGGGAAGACATGAAACACGCGATCGAGGGCTCTGCCGTCGATATACGTTGCATCCACTCCAGCGCCGACGATGGTCAGCGTGTCGGTGATGTCCAGGTCGCCGGTGATGGCACCGTCTTCATCCGCACCGGCGATTGACAACTGGAAAACTCCAGCGGGCAGTTCAATGCGAGACTCACCGACGGTTGCGTTGGACTCCTGAACCGCGGACCGCAGCGAGATGTTGCCGTTGAAGTCGGTCGCAACTTCGTCGCCGAGCAGGACGTCAAACGTGTCGACGGTCGTGTCGACAGTGAATAGAGATTGTGAATTCAGGAATTCGACAGCGCCAACGTCGACATCGAGAAGACCGTCGAAGTCACCGTCGCGATTGCGGCGCGCGCCGGTCTGGTCGACGCGTGCAGCGCCGTTGATGTTGCCCGCATCAATGGCCGGGCTGCCTTTAAGCAGAGCGTGCGACAGCGTTGGACCTCCGTTGTCCGCGAGCGGTCCCAAAAGCGGATCGAGTGGAAACTCCGCCGATCCGACCAGATCACCGAACGCGCCACCGAGTACTCCGCTGGAGCCGTTGAATTCACCCAACAGGTTATTGCCCAGCGTTGTGAGAACACCGAGCACATCATTGGCGAGTGTATCGGCCGTGTTTCCGGCGATGAGCGTGTTGCCAACGCTGAATGAGGCCACCGTATCGACTCCGCCGCCGAACCCGGCCGTGTTTCCGGTGATCGTCGCATTGACCACGGTCGCCTGCGCGTTACCCGAGTTAAAGATTCCGCCGCCGGACCGATCGGCCGAGTTGCCGCTCAGCGTGCTGTTACTGAGCCCGAGAACTCCAGAGAAGTTATTGATGCCGCCGCCGTCCTGCCCGGCCGAATTGCCAGAGAACAGGCTGTTGATGATCTCGGCGGTGGCGGTGTCATTATCCAGGCCTCCGCCGCGCAGTCCGGTCGAATTGTTCGACACGGTCGAATCAAGTAGACCGAAAGTGGCGTTCGAGTTGTGAACGCCGCCCCCGTAATCCGTGGCCGTGTTGCCCGTGATCGTGCTGGAACGGACCTGCAGGTTGCCGAGTCCGAAAGAATTCAGTCCCCCGCCGTCATCACCCGCCGTATTCGCCGAGACGGTGACATCGGTCAGAGTGACTGCGGCATTCTCCATGCTCAGGCCACCGCCATCGAGCCCGGACGCGTTGTTGGAAATGGAACCGCCGTCGAACGTCAGCAAGCCGTTGAAGATCGACAACCCACCGCCGTCGCCGTCCGCTGAATTGCCATCGAACGTACTGTCGGTGACGGTGACCGATCCGTCCTTGGTGTAGAGGCCCCCGCCGTTAACCGTTGCGGTGTTCCCGCGCACCGTGACGCCGTCGAGAATCAGCACACCAAGATTGCCGATGCCACCGCCGACCGAATTGATTGCTCCGCTCACGTCGTTATTTTCGACAATGCTGTCAGTCAGCGAGAGAAATCCATTGTTCAGGATCCCGCCAGCGTTGACGGCGAAACCGTTGCGGATTGTGACCCCGGAAATGCTCAACGAAGCGCCGGGCCGGATGTCCAACACTCGGTCCAGGTTATTCCCGTCAATAATCGTCTGGTCGGCACCGGCACCGATGATCGTCAGGTTGCCTGTGATGTCCAGGTCGCCGAATAGTGCGTCGTCATCAAATCCTGAGATGTTCAGGAAGTAGGTGCCGGCACCGAGGTTGATCGTGTCCGACCCGGCCAGAGCGTTGGCTTCCTGAACCGCCGCGCGCAGCGACGTGGCTCCGAACACATCCGCGGCGACACCGTCACCGCGAAATGCATCGAACGTGTCCGCGGAACTCGCCACCGTGAAAGTGGTAAGCAGTCTGCGGCTTTCGAGTAGTTCGGAACAGCACGTCGGCGAAGATCGAAGTCGCAGTGCGCGACCGCGCCGTCGCCGACGGCCAAAGGCCGGACGCAGCAGCATGGGGAGTCCAGTGGCTCGCTAAGGCGTGCGGCAGTTGAGAATTCACCAACGCCCCCGACTTTACGTCGGGGGTTCTCGCGTCTTTGCACTACCGACTGCGTAGTGCAAAGACGCGAGAACCCCTGAGATAAACTCAGGGGCGGTCAATTCTCATCTGCCGCACGCCCAGGATGGGAGATCACGTTGGCATGCAAGGCACGTTGGGTCTCCGACCCGACCCGTCAAGACAAGGATCGAGACGGAGTCCCAACTTGCGGACTCACCGACAAAGTGAATGCCATTGGGCGATGGCATCAGCGATCCGATGGACACATCGCTCCACAAATGGTTTCGACGTCCGGGAACTTGAACATGAGGTGAAGAATACAACCTGGGCGAGTTACGCGAAGTTTCCGGGTTGTACGCGTCGTAACGATGGCAACGGTTGCGAGCACGATTCCCCAGTTTGCGCGGGCCGCCGATGCCTGGGTGAACTGTGTCTTTCGATGGATGGAGCGGAAGCTTTAACCAGTCGCAGTAACGACGACGGTGTAAGGCTCGGCGACGCTGCGCTCTCACGCCGGCGTCAGACCATCAGGCCTGAGGAGAGCGCCAGCAGGATGAACAGGGAACCGGCGACACACAGGACGCCAGCAAGCAGGGTCACTGTCCCGCGGTAGTAGCCCTTCGTTGCCCAGTTCAGAAACAGATACAGCACGACGACCACTAGGATCAGAATGCACACGGCAATTCCCTGCGAAAGCTGGCCCCGACGAATCCTGTCACTGCGACCGGCCATTTCGTTGACGAGCGATCTGAGGCTGGCTGTATCCAGTTCCAGCAGGATCGCCTCACGCCACAGCGTGCCGTACGGTGCCTCCAGTCGCTGCGTGAAGCGATCAGCGTTCAGGTAACCCTGGTAGATTCGACGGCGCAGGCCCTGTTCGACGGAGTCACGATCGACCCCCGTTGCTCCGCCAATACGAGCCATCTGGTCGAGCGACTGGAAGACTCCGGGCATCAGGAGTTCCACGGCCTGTGTCATGGCCTGCTGATGTGCTGCCTCGGCCGTCGCTGCAAACGTGTGCGAGCGCGCGACGACAAACCGCTTTGAACGGCGGCGCGAGCTGTACTGATCGAACTGATCGACCCACGGCTTGTCGAGCACCTGGACTGATTTCCCCGCCGTGCGACCATCTGGGCCTTTCAGTGTGGCCTGCAATGTGCGCAGCAAATCGGCTTTATCACCAAACGACTTGTCGGAGACCTGCACAGTCCCGGACGTGAGCGTCAACTGCAGCGATACACCACCTTGCACGCCCGGAGGATCGGGCACAACCGCTCGGTGATCGGACGGGTCGAACAGAACGCGGGCACCTTCAAACTGCTCACGCAGCAGCACGACGGCATCGTCGAACATGCGCTGATCGTCGGCGGTGTTGACGCGCGATCCCGATGTCATCTGAATCACAGCCGGTGTCGTGTCTTCCGGCAGAACATCACTGAATAGTGGAAAGGTCGCACGCAAGAGGCTGCGCATCGCCGTGTGCTTCGAAGGGTAAATCGCCGCGGAGAACTGCTCGTCGACTTCCGGAAGCCAGGCAAGACCCGGACGTTCGACTTCCGACTCCTTCAGTTCAGTCAGCGGAAATACATCACCGACTGTCGCCTCACGCTCTCTCAGATAGGCGTGCGTCCGTTTGTCGCGTTCCTGCTGTTGGTGTGCCGCCTGTGCGACCAGACTCTCGGTGACGTTGACCATCAGTGCGGATTGCTGCAAATGCCATTCGTGCTGCGCCTGACGTTCGTGAATCAGCATCCACAGGCCAACGATGACCACACCAAACACACCACCGCCATCAAACACCCACGCGAGATACCTGCGGTTCATCCGCATGCACAGACGACCGACTACCAGGGCTAGAACGACTCCCAGCAGTATGGTGATCAGAATGAGTGAATCGACCATGTCTCAGACTCTCTGTTCCAGTGGTTCGCGATGCGACTGTGTCACTGTGTTCGCGCTCCGACGCGGTGGCCACGCGAGTACGAACAGGGCAGCGATCAACAGAACCATGGTGCCAATACACGACGGTATGAAATCGCGACCGATGACGGCGTCGATGGCAGGTATGATCTTTTCGGCCTGTATGGCCGAGGCAACTTCCTCCCAGCGAATGTAATACGTCTCCTGACTCAGAATGCCGAAAGCTCCCGCAAAGCCAAATCCGCTCAACACGACCCGAGCCATGTGTGCGGCTCCCGCGTCGCGTCGCGCGATCGTCAGCAATCCCATCGCGACCAGTCCGACAACGGCCACAAACAGTGCCGCGACATCCCACACCGTATCGTCCCAGTTCTGCGAGCCCATGAACTGCTCGACATTGGTTGCCCACAGTCCCATGTCACGGAATAGATCCGCGGCGATCATCTTTGGGAGATTCAAGGCCAGAACGAATCCGAGAAGAATATCCAGCGCGAGCACGAGCGCACCCAGCACAGCCAGAGTCCCGTTGACCAGTGATTGCCCGGACGGGATGACAGAGAGGCCATTCACCTGTTCGTCTTCGCCGCCCGAGCCCATCGTGAGCGGTCGACCGGAACGATCACGGAACTCGCCGACGGCAATGACGACGATGTCGATCAACTGACCGATGCCCGCCAACCCAAGCGTGAACAGCCAGATGAGTCCGGTGAAAATTCGGCCCGAGTAAAATCGGTGCAGACCAAAGACGGGGAGCAGGCCCAGGCTTCCAAAAGGAGCGATACTAAGAATCAGCGCCGCCACACGCGACTTGCCAGGCTGCGGCACAACACTGGTATTTGTCAGGCGTCCATCGGATTGTTCATGTCCTGACTCAGCGCCGATCCGCGGGTTGTCATACGTTGGGGCACTGGTCTCTGTCGGGTGAGCGGCAGCATCATCGTGGGTCGACTTGGACCAATCAGAGTCCTGCGTGCCTGACGGAGTTCGACCATCCATCGCACGATCAGCGCTCATCGCTGCTCGCTTCTGAGTTGACGTCGAATACCAGGCCTCGATTGTGTCGCCGAGTGAATCGAGCCACCGAGTGCTGCCAGCCAGTCGCCTGGACGCGTGAAGATCGAACCGCGAAACGACCTGGACGGTCAGCGCCGTACCGGCCATCAGCCCAAACGCGGATGTCGCCAGAGTTTCTCCGCACATGGCAGTGATCATCGCCACAAATCCCGCCAGCAGACACGGCCACAACACGAGACGCTTAGGTCGGACTGGCGCCGTGAGCCACCTCCAGTCCTGGACAAGCATCGGGATCGCGACGGCAAATCCCAGTGCCATGGCTTCGTCACCACGTCCAAACGTGCCGTGCGCTTCCGTGAGCAGGATCGCGGGCACAAGAGGAGGTGCGGCAAACAGCACGCGATGCAGATACCAGGGTATGGCCGTCAGTCGCAAGCTAAGGTAATGAGCAATTAGAAGACTGGTTACGATCGGAATCAGCATCGTGCCGCCGATGGCGACCGCCGCTTCGGCGCCGTCATGATGAGCACCGGTCCCTTCGACGAGGACGCCGGTAGCAGTCGCACACAGCACGACGGTGCAAATGCCGAGGAATACGCGAAACCGAAAACCAATACTGTCATCACGCTCTGTCAGCCGGTCCTCGTATGGCCATACGCGCGTTGCGAAATCGGCAGTCATCCGTCCCCAGAATCGTCCGAAATGGAACATCGGTCCGCCGTCCTGTCGCACCGGCACCGAGGCTGGACCTCGTCGGGGGACGCCGGTCTGACGCGACGCAGGACGGTCCACCTGGACGGATGCGGGCACTCGACGTTCTGGTAGCGGTATGGGATCTGATGTGACCGCCCGGTGTGCCATCACGGTCAGGCTTTGCGGATTGAATGTCGTCACGCCGTCCCGAACGGAATCGCTGCCGAACAGCGCTTCGACCATGTCTTCCACCGACTGGTACCGTTCATCCGGATCGCGCGCCATGGCTTTGCTCACGACCGATGCAAATGGCTCTGTGAGATCAGAAACGTCGACGTCCTGTGACATGTGTTTCATCAGGACTTCCGGCATCGTCTCGCCGAGGAACGGCGGTTTGCCAGTCAGCATTTCGAACAGCAACACGCCCAGCGCATAGATGTCGACACTGTGGCCATAACGTCCGAGACTGATCTCCGGTGCCATGTAGTGGACGGTTCCGACTGTCACCGTGTGCCCGCTGCGATGGCTGGTCGAAATGGGTCCAGTCTCTGTGGGGCGCGGATTATGCGGCGGTTTTTGCAGCGTGGGAGCTGTTTTCTCCGTAAGGTCGCAGTCCGGCGGGATAGGCGGCCCTCAGAGTTGCCCCGTAGGTGGCGC
>Ga0114993_10000501_pt1 | contig 45829 bp, 38 predicted proteins | sample ArcticOcean_MG_C_FD_87042 | JGI IMG/M metagenome (GOLD analysis project Ga0114993, IMG submission 87042) | Marine microbial communities from western Arctic Ocean - ArcticOcean_MG_CB2_150 | ecosystem: Environmental > Aquatic > Marine > Oceanic | place: Arctic Ocean: Canada Basin | collected...
GGTACGTACCTGGCACTCGATCTGGCGGCGGTCACCTGGCCGCCAACTCTGTGTCGAGCCCGGGACGGCCGAAAATTGACCCGCCCGTGCCTCGCCAGCAGTGCAGTGATGACACGGCTGCGCCGGATCGTGCGACAGCTTGCCGGGCTCGAGCAACAGGAATTCGCATTAGTGTTTCGTAATCTGCAGCCCGGACTGTGCGATGTCGGGCGGCATGTAGACCAAAAGAAATCGACTGCGCACTGGGACATGTCCGATCTGCTTGCATTCAGTCTGTGGGCGCGTGGTTGCCTGGGGCCCGAACGCCGGATCCTGGTCGACTGTGCAGGCTTCGACTGTCCGTCGATGAACCGGCTTTTCGCGTGCCTGCCGCAGGAGAACGAATTTTTTGACGCGTGGGACGATGAATGACCCGTGTTTCTTCAACATTCCAGATGTGACCAGGATCAGGCGACACTGATCTTGTCATACAAGGCCGTTCGCACGATATTATAGCAGACCTAACTTAGTCCCCACAGATGCCTACAAGGACGATCAACAAAGCCTTTATCATGCCCAATAAACTTGGCATGCACCTGCGTGCCGCGGTCTTGTTCGCCAATACCGCAAGCCGGTTTAAGGCCGAGATCGAGGTGAGCAAGGACGACGAGGTGTCTGACGGGAAGAGCAATCTCGGTCTCATGATGCTCGCCGCCATGGAGGGCGACACGATCCGTGTCCGCATCAAGGGCGAAGACGCACCCGCCGCCATGAACGCTATCGCGAATCTTTTCGACCGTACTTTCGATGAGGAATGACCATGCCAGGATTGAGTGACCCGCAGGCAGACACCTCGGAACTACGCATTGAACTTTTGGCCGATCGACGCTGGATCGTGGTACGCACGATGGCCAGATGCGAGAAGAAATTTGCTAAGTACTGCGACAATCTCGACATCAGGAATTACCTGCCTTTACGCCGCAGTGTCAAGCGGTACACACGCAAGGTTGCAACACATCTGGTACCGATTTTTCCCGGGTACGTATTTGTCCAGATCGAGCCGGGCTTGAAGCCGGAGTTGCTGGAGTCGAAACTGGCGGCGCACGTGATTCTCACCGACGACCTCTCCGAGCCCGGCCTGGTGGAGAATCTCAAGGATATCCGGATCATCGAGAAGGCAACTCTGGACGAAGCGATTTTCGTGCGTCCGGAGATTGTCGTCGGCCGCACGATCATGGTGCGCACAGGACCGTTGACCGGACTCACCGGCATCGTCAGGAAACTCAAGACGAAGACGCGCATCACCGTAAACGTCGACATGGTCGGGCAATCTGTCAGCCTCGACATCAACGCCAATGAAGTCGAACTCGAATTCTGAAGGAACTCCCCACGGTGTTTACTGAACAACAACGTCTGAATAGCGATTACCTGATCATCGGCAGCGGTTGTGCCGGTCTCAGCGCTGCACTCAAGGCTGCCAAGCTCGGCTCCGTTCTGGTGATCACCAAGAAGGCCGCGGCTGACTGCAATTCGAGCTGGGCCCAGGGTGGCATTGCCTGCGTCATGGACAGCGACGACAGCATGGAGTCGCACGTCCAGGACACCCTCAAGGCCGGTGCCTACCTGTGTAAAGAGGACGTCGTGCGGCGCATCGTCGGCGCTGCGCCGGCGCGTATCGAGGAACTCATTGAACTCGGCGTCAATTTTACGCGGCGTCGGGACATAAGCGAGGACGGCAGCGACGCCATGGCCTTTGACCTCGGTGCCGAGGGCGGGCACTCGCACCGGCGGATTCTTCACGCCGGTGACATCAGCGGCCAGGAGATCATGCGGGCACTGATCGACGCCTGCCAAGCGCACGACAATATCACGCTGCTGGAGAACTGTCAGGCTGTCGACCTGATCTCATCGCGACGTCTCGAATCGGACGGCCCGAACCGTTGTCTGGGCGCTTTCGTACTCGAGCGGCAGACCAAGACCGTGCACACCATTCTCAGCCGCTTCACCATCTTGGCAACCGGCGGTGCCGGCAAGGCTTACCTCTACACCAGCAACCCCGACGTAGCCTGCGGTGAAGGTATTGCAATGGCATATCGTGCCTATTGCGAAATCGCCAACATGGAGTTCTATCAGTTTCATCCAACCTGCCTGTACCACCCCATGGCCGGCTCCTATTTGATCAGCGAAGCGGTACGTGGTGAAGGTGGTGTGCTCAAGATCAAACGCGGCAATGACTATGTCGAATTCATGGACAGCTATGACCGCCAGGGCAGCCTGGCACCGCGCGACATCGTTGCCCGTGCCATCGATCGCGAACTCAAAAAGAGTGGCCAGCCCTGCGTCTACCTCGATATCCGGCAGCATTCCGAGGCGTTCCTACGCAAGCGTTTCCCGAATATCTTTGCAACGTGCGAGCAGTTCGGCTGTAACATGGCCACCGATCCAATCCCCGTCGTGCCGGCCGCGCACTATTGCTGCGGCGGCGTACGTACCGACATCGACGGTGTCACCTGTGTCGAGAACCTGTACGCCATCGGCGAAGTCGCCTGCACCGGGTTGCACGGCGCCAATCGTCTGGCCAGCAACAGCCTGCTCGAGGCCATCGTGATGGCGCACAATGCCGTCGAACACACCCGCGAAATTTTTCACGACACCGACAGTCGGCATATCGAAAACGGTCTACGGCCCGTACCCGACTGGAGCAAGGGCGACGCCACCGACCCCGACGAACTGATTGTCATCTACCACAACTGGGATGAAATCCGCCGGTTCATGTGGGATTACGTCGGTATCTTCCGCACCACCAAACGGCTGCAACGCGCCAAAACGCGCATCCGCAACATCCGCAAGGAGATTGAGCACTTCTACTGGGACTTCCTAATCTCAGCCGACCTTATCGAACTGCGCAACATGGCATCAGTCGCCGAAATGATTATCGACAGTGCCCTCGCCCGGCAGGAGAGTATCGGCTTGCACTACAATGCCGATTACCCCATCGCCGACGGTAATCTAAGCGAGAAAGAAACCATCCTGCACCGACCTGGGTTCCACCCGGAACTGTGCTGATAGGTTGCCCCTTTTATCTTTCGTGATGTATTCTTTTTCGCTGATTTTACTGCACGAAAGTCCTGCTTCAGCCAAGGCATCGGCGACGCCCGGGGATTCTGTTATACCGGTCGGACCGAATACCAAAGGCGGAGGCGGCCGGAAAACCTCGCAGGCACCGCGGAGCCCATACAGAAGCAATCGCTATTGTCTCCCATGACGCGATCAGACCGTATCAGTCCGCGGGCCGGCTAAAGAATTGGTCAGCCGAAGAAGCGCCGACGTCGCGTTCGTCGATCATATCGCGCTCATCAAGCTCTTTGAGAAAATGCATGCGGCGCATCGGATGCCCGCCGCGACGCAGCAGCATTGGAACCGCCTCAGCCACGCGCTCAATCGCCGCGTCCATATCCTCGGTCATGATGCCGAACGCCCAGAGGCTGAGAAAGTCCATGCCCCGCACGTCGTTCACCGAGAACTCGCCAGGCTGCATGGCGCTGTCCATCATACGTACCGCCAACTTTCGGAAACTCTCGTCGCCAGTCTGCTCCCACAGCCTGTACAGTCCAGTGAAGCTCGACCAGTCGCCGTAACCGGTGATCAGCTTCTGTGGGTGCTCCCTCGAACTTTGCGGATAGGCGTACTTGAACTCGCCGTACTTCTTCTCTGCTTTAAGGAAAAATTCATTGACAATATGCCGAGCTGCATCGATGTACTTGTCGTCATGCGTCAGGCGATAGGCTGCGGCCAGATTGAGCAGCGGCATCCCCGCCTCACGGCCATCGCACAGGTACTCAACGCGGTTCCAAGCCCACCACACGTTGTTGTCGCCGACGTTGACGACAACGTTTCGTGCCCGCTCGTCGCCACTCAGATAATAATAATACAGGATGCCTTCAGGCCATTGATGGCTCGGATAGACGTTGCCGTTGTAGTGCTGTCCGGAGTGCGGGATGAGACCGCCTTTCTGTAGCGCCTCCGTACTCCATTCGCAAAAGTCCACTTCCATATAGTGCCGAGCCGCCTCCTTGCCATAGTCCCAGGCGTATGTTTGGCCGGTACGCAGGAAATGCTCGAGTGGAAAATAAACGTGACAGTCGTCTTCATTGTTGCTGCACTGTACACCGTCGCCACTGACAAGATCACCAAAATGGAACATGCCGATGGCCGGTTGCCGGTCGTAGCAGTGCCGGTTCGGATTACCTGGACTGGGCACCGGTTCGACCAGGTTCTCGAGTAATGGATACTTCCCCGGCTCGTACGTCAGGAGGTGCTGACAGTCCATCACTTCACAAAAAATCGGCCACGCCGGATCGAAGGAAACATCAATCGGTTCGACATAGCCGTATTCCCAACGATCGCCGATATCGATGACATCGTCGACGCTCAGCGCCTGCGGCTCACCAGTCAACCAGACGATGTGACTCTTGCTGACCCCCTGCACGATTTCCATCGGCGCCGCCCACTTCGGCCAAATTGACCAGGTCACGACGTTCTCATCGATTTCGATCGACTTCGGATGCAACTGCCGGAAATGTTCGAACGTCGTCGCGACTGTAAAATCGTCATCCTGCCAACCGATTACCGACCACAACGCACGCATACCCCCGGTCATCAAATCGGCTCGAAAGCCCGACTCCCCACCCGGCTGCATGTGATAGGGATACACCGACCAGTCCTCATGCAGACTTTCGATGTTGCGGATAAACACGTTGCCGCCGGCACATGGGTGCCGAACCGTCGCAGAGACAGCCGACGTCGCGTAGTTGTCTATATCACCGAGACTGCTGGCAACGACCTCGAGGTTCTCGCGTACGATGACACTTCGATGGTCCCCCCCCTGCCCGTGATTACGCTGGCGGACCAACTTCCGGGCGCCTCCGTCCATCGTCGTCGGCATAACCAGGCGCATGGACCGGACGTCGATCTTGCCGCTGCGCTGCTCACGGCAGTAAAACGTGTGCTCCAGTTTCAGATCGGGGCTGCCGGCAGTGAGCGACAGGCGGAACGCGAAATCCAGGAAAGTCGACCGGTCACGCGCCTTGTGTGTGCCCGCGATCTTCAACTCGCAGCGCAGCGGCCCCTTGTGTGCAATCGACACCTTGTACGATCCGCTCAAGCTGGCCCGATGGATCTTGCCGCCGCCGTCGACAACCAGCAGATCCACCGGCTCGCTGCCGTCCACGAGCAATCGCCCGTTGATTACCAACCGCCGGATCAACGAACCGCCGGCACGACTGACAACAACCTCGCTCAAACCATTCGACAACGTCGTCTCGTTGCCATCACGGCTGACCACGACGGGGTGCCTGACGGTCGGCTTCTTCGCAGCTTTCTTCGGGACGACGTAGATGCTTTTTCTCTCTTCGCCGCCGAATTTCATCAGGATATCCATCAGCATCCATTCAACACTGCCGTCCTGTCGACGCTGCAGGACCTTGGCGTTGCTCGGCAGTGTACGTCCCCGCTCATCGACTATGGAGACGCCATCGGTCCTCGTTACCGCACCCGGCGGCAAAGGCACACCACGAGTCAGCACGTAATTTTCCAGGGGCGTCAAGGTCTCGTTTTTAAGCCGTATTTCTCCGCGTTCCATGAGGATGTGTCCGTCCGTTTATATTTTGGGTTGAATCAGAGCTTTGAATATAGCAGATCACAAGAAGATTTCTGCGGGTATCCCTGCGAAACTCGATCGAAACTTGTGGCGCGGCACATTCTTTACCCAGAGGTGTTATTTCTCTGTACAACTTAGCGAGCACGTTGGCCTGGGACACCGGCTGCTCAGACCCGCATCATCGCCTTTAGCCACAGCCAACCTATCCGGATGCGAGATCCTCCCTCATGGCTTGCAATTGTGGGCTCGACAGCGATAATCGCCCGCACTCGCCGGACAATTCAAACTCGAAGCCGGCGATCAACTCTGGGCCAATAATCACATCGTGGCCCACAATCGCACGGCGTATGGAGAGCCCCCCCAACAGCCACGCCATTATGTTCGTCTGTGGATTTCGACATAGACAGATCGCTGCAGGCAGCCATGAGATGGTCAGCCATCGCTGTTCGAGCGATACTGTCTGACAGAAACCTTACGTAAAGTTTGTCAGGACCACGACCAAAATCGCCAGCATAATCCCAAGGGCCTGACGCCGGTCTACAGCCTCCTTCCACAGCAACCAGGATACCGCCAGATTGAGACTGATCACTACGGTGCCAGCAGTCGTAAAGACGATTGCGGTCGACATTACGCCCAGGCAGAGCAGCAGAAAAACGATGTTCAGCATATTGGCAACACCGATGCCCAAGCCAAGCCCACAGTCGAACTTCGTGACCCGCAGTCGCGCGTAAAGCGCGTAGCCCACCGAAACCGCCATCGCCGCTACAAACACGCAGGCGTTGTACAGCAATTCGCTGTCGTTCTCGACAATCCGACTGGCAGCCTTGTGTGTCGTCATCATCAGGCTGCCCATGATGAATAGCAGCACCAGTAAGACATCCGCCTTGACACCGCCGTTGACGATGCCCCCGTCTCGCGGCCGCAGCAGGAAAATTGCCACCGGCACCAGCGCCAGCGCTATCCACTGCATATTCGTTACGGGCTCGTCCCATGCCAGGAAAGCAAAGATCACCGGCGACAAGTTCGAGGTAGACAGCACCGCAACGGTGACGCCAACGCCGGCAAGCTGGAAGGCACGCAGCAGTAAGGGTAGGGAAACATAGTAGACGGTACCGTTGCAGAGACCGTAAACGACCAGGCGTATGTCAACCTCGCCATGCCCGGCGATGAGGTACCACGCCACTGTCAGAACAGCAGCAACAGAGTAGTTTACCGCTGCTGTCGAGAGCACGTCCGTCTTCTTCTGCTGTCCGAAACGGAACAACTGATGAAAGGCGATGCTCGAAGCAATATAGCAACAGAGATATATCACGAACTGTCCCGAAATGAACTCGAGACCGGTCTTAGTTGAGTTGCGATTGCAGTCAGTCGATGGCGAAGCTGATATTAACTGGTCGGGTCTCGCCGGGCGCCAGAATGATCAACTTCTCGCGCCCGGCCCACCCGTCGTTCGCGAGATCTTCGTACTGCCCGCAGCCGCGTGTCCACGGCTCGACGCAGACGAAGTCGTCGGCCGTATCAGAATACACCACGAAGCTGTCGATGTTAGCGTCGCCGGCAATACGGACGGTGCGCCCGGCACCGCTGTCGCGCAACACGGCTTCGCCGCCACCGGCCCCGACGAAGCCACAGTCGCACCCTTCGCCGGCAGCAAAAGTAAGTACGTTGCTCTCAAGCGGCGAGATGCCGGTTGGAATGAGTAACTCCTCGTCCAGGTCCATTCGGTGTGTGCACGGCAGTTCGATGGCTATTTCCGGCTTGCTCGAGATGCAAAAATAGGGATGCAGACCAAACGCTATCGGCGCGGTCACATTTCCGCAGTTGGTCAATTCTGCGCACATCGCAAGACGCCGTGGACCGAAGCGATAGGTCATGCGCAGACCAACATCAAAAGGCGAAAACCTCAGCCGTTCCGATTCGGCAATCTCAAACTCGAACCGGGCCTCGATGTCCTCGCCTGCCACAGACCGATCGAGAACATTCCAACTGCCGGGACCGATGTAGCCATGGCACGGCATGCTGAAAGGCCCCTCGTGACCGAACAATCGAAAACGATCCGCCACCGGTTCCGCACCACTTCGGTCCCAGGTGCGACCAACCGACGGGAATAGAAGCGGGTTGCCCCCGGCGAAGAAGTCGTTGGCCACCTCGGGAAAACCCTCCGGGCAATACAGCAACTCATCTCCCTCGCATTGCCATGAAAATACATTGCAACCTGACTCCAGGCTCAAGACATAACGGCTGTCACCGGATTCAAAGGTGAGTTCAGACATTGTCAGTCCTTCTGTTTGGGAATTTCGAGGTGTCAGCTTTCAGACAAGGGGATGCAGTGGCCAAGAAAAGATCATCCTACGGAACCCCGGCAGTTCATCATTTTTCCGGCTCATCCATCGCCGGCCATTGGTGGGTTTCGGGATCGAACAATCGGCTCGGCCCGAAGCATTCCGCCGGATAATGATCCGGCTCGTCGGTCAATCCCAGAATACGGTTGCAGATACAGCGGGCGCCATTGAAGGACACACCGCTGCCGGACCCACACATGCCGCCAATGATATACTGGCCTTTGCCGTCGATCGCCCCGACCACCGGGTATTCGTCCGGCGTGTAACCGACGGTGCCGCTCCATTCGTTTTTCATCGCCAGCCGATATGGCCCAAAAAAGCGTAACATCTGCAGCCCGACAAAACGTGACAGGAACCGTGACGGCAGGTTTCGTCCGGCTTCCTCGTCCGGTACACGGGAGCCGCCCGCACCGAACAGCACGCGCTGCGCATAGCGGCCACCAAACCACCAGGTGCCACTGACCCCGATATGCGGCTTCAGGCCTGGCGGACCACCATCGCCGCTGGCTGCCTGTTCCTGCATCGGCAGAATCTTATCGTGAAACCGCGCCAGCAATTTCGGCGTATACGATTCCGTCGCATAGATCACCGACCGGCAGCGGATGTCACCGCGATCGGTACGGACGATGTAGCCGTCTGCATCGGTGTCGACGACTGTCACTTTTGTGCGGGTGAACAGCTCGACGTTTTCCGAGCTCAAGGCTTTCTGCAGCAGACACCACACCCACTTGGCCGGGTGCCATGAGGCAGCTGCTATCGAGAAACCGGCAGGTTTCGTCAGGCGCATGCCGGATCTCTCGCCCGCCTCCTCGGGTGAAATGCTGACCCAATCCGGAAATCCCTCGGCCGCCGCCATCGCCACCGAATCGCGCAAACTGTCGGTAGACACGTCTTCCTGTCCCTGCACCCAGCCAGCGCGGTTGTAGTCGCAATCGAATCCTTCGTCACGGATCGTAGATGCAATCAGGTCAGCGTTGTAGTATGCCGCTTCGCAATAGCGGTGGGCGAACTGCCGGGCCAGCCGCTCACGTTGCGCCGCATCGAATTGGGCACAGCAATTCCCGAGGTGCCTGAGGACACGATCGTAGACAACCTTGAAATAACGCCCCACCACTACCAACCCTTCGTTGCGCCCCGAGCTGCCGCTGGCGGGATCGTCCATTTCCAACACGACCATGCGCCGACCGGCCGGTGCCCGGCGGGCCCAGTGATAGGCACATCCACCGCCAGTAAAACCAGCGCCGATCACGACGACGTCGGCCGCGTCCGGCAGCTTTGCATCGGCGTTTCCCCAGGGGTGGTTGGCCAGTGGATTCTCATCGAGCAGCCACATCGGTGTCGAGGAAACCGGCCCGTCGACTCGCAGGCACTTTGCGGCGGACGGGATTGCGACAAAGGTCTGGCAAAGTGCCCATTTAACGAAACAGAACCAGCGCACGAGAAACGGGCGGTCGCCCCAGTTCATGAGGCGATAAGTAGCGCCGGCCTGAAAGTCCTGTTTGCGGACACCAAAAATCATTCGCAACCCGATCCAGAATCGCAGCAGCAGCGGCACATGGATGTCAGCGGAGTTTGGTTGGTCGACTTTCATGAGTCCCCTCGCAAAGGCGGTGGATGGCGCGGTTAATTTCAAAAAGAATTGCACCGAAACACCAGGTGCCAGCCAATTTTAATCCTGGCGGCACTGACTTGAGCGCTGACACCCCGGCCCTGCGCCGGAGTATCGATTCGGCATCTGACCGCATTTCGACGCGGCTTGATGACTTCAAGATCCGAGCCTCAATACACACCGCCGCTCTCGCCGTCGCCCGGATCGCCCTGGAACCCTTCGATGACTCCACGAAACTCGGCAATACGGGAAGCCGACAAGGCACGGAGAAAACCAATATCGCCGCCACCGACCAGCATGCGGTAGCCCATACCCACCGTCATCTCGAGGCCGGCGGACGTTCCGGCAACTGTCGCAGCCCAGCCACCGGCATTGCGCGCCGCGGTTGCTGTCTTCTCTAATGCTTCAGACAACTTGGGGTGATCGGTGATCTGGGTGTTGATCGGAATGCCCATCCGCATTTTCATGTCGTCCGGCCCGAAGAACAGCACATCGACGCCCTCGACCGCGGCGATGGCCTCCGCCTGATCGACGGCCCCGAGCGTTTCGATCTGTACCACCACGAGCAGCTCGCGCTTGTAGAATTCACGGCCGTCCAGGTCGATAACCCGGCGACCGCCGTAGGAACGGTTGCCGAGGGGCGGGAAATGTAATCCCTGCACAATCGCCTGGGCTTGCTCCGGGGTCTCGACCATCGGCACCATGATTGCGGCCGGCGCCAAATCGGCAAAACGCCCCAGTGTCGAGTATTCGTCACCGGGCACGCGAATCAAGCTGTCAATGCCCGTTGCCGCACAAGCCTGTGTAGCATGTAGGCAACTGTCATAACTCATCTCACCATGCTGCCCATCGATCCAGATAAAATCCCAGCCGCGGCCCATACCTTCGATGATACCCGCAGCGGGGTACATGTTGCTCAGACCAAGCACGACCTGATCCGCCCGCAGTTTTTCTAACAATTGATTTTTACGCATAAATTATTTCCCTGTGAAAGGTTAGAGGTTGAAGGTCAAACAGTTAAAAAGTCTATGAGTGTGAATATCCTCTTCAACTTTTCAGCCCCGGCACTCATTGCATCAGGAGAATGCCAACCGCATGCCGAGCCCCTTGGCTTGGGCCTGGTCGTAGATCGTCTTGCCAATCGTCGTGTCCTGAATGCCGATGCCGACACCATCAAACAAAGTGATGTCATCGTTGCTGCTGCGCCCCGTCACGTCACCGTTGATAATCTGACCGAGGGACCCGAGGTAGCAGTTCTCGTCGAGAACCCCAGCCGCCACAGCCTGGCTGACCTCACCACGCAACAACGCGTGTTCGACCTTGTCCGCAAAAAGCCGACAGCGCGGCAGCAGCGCCATTTCGCATTCGATCTTGTCGGCCAAATCGGTACCCATGCATGACAGGTGCGTGCCCGGCCGCACCCAGTCAGACATGATGATTGGTTCACGGCTGTTGGTCGCCGTGATAATCACATCGGCGTTGCACGCTGCAGTCTCCGCATCCGCCACCTCGATGGGAACTGCGAGTTCCTCAGACAGGTCGCCGGCGACGGATTCTGCGAAGTCCGCAACGGCATCGTGCAGGTAGATCGTTTCAAACCGGCGCACGGCAGTGACCGCTCGCAGACATTGCCGGCCGAGTTGTCCGGCGCCAATCACGGCAAGCGTATGTGCATCTTCGCGTGCCAATTGCTTGGCGCCGACCGCAGCCGCGGCAGCAGTACGCAACATGGTCGGTAATGTGCCGTCGCAGATCATCAGCAGTTCGCCGGTCTCCGGTTCGAAGACCATGACCCAGGCCTCCGTCGTCGGCAGGCCGCGCGCATGGTTATGGGTACGCTCGTGGCCGATCTTCATCGACATCAGGTTCGTCGTCTTCGTGTAGCCCGAGATGCAGGCGGCATAAGCGGTGCCGGGTTCGCCGACGGGGATCTCGAGGATCGTTTTCGGCGGCAGATAGTCCTCGCCTTTCTCAAAAGCGCCAAGCGCTTCCTCAATGGCAGGCACGGCGGCAGCAATATCAATGTTGGCAGCAATATCCTGCCGGGTCAGAAGGATTGCTTCTCGAGCCATGGTATCATCCTCGCAAAGGCGTTTTCGATTATATCCATCGACGTTGCAAAGCTGATCCGCAACGAGTTGCGGCAGCTCTCGCCAAAGGCACCGCCCGGCACCGTGCAGACGCGCGCTTCGGTGAGCATGCGCATGGCGACGTCGAAACAGTCGGTGCCGGCCGGCAATGACGGTGTGATGAAGAAGGCGCCGCCCGGGGTGTAGGCGGTCAGGTGCGGTGCGTCCGCGACCAGCTCGACGACCCGGTCGCGCCGCTCACGATAGGCCGCGACCATTTCGTCGACACAACTTTGATCACCATTCAACGCAGCGACGGCAGCCCATTGGGAAGCGGTGTTCTCCGTCGTACTTATGAACATGTGCGGACGCTGCATGGTCTCGATGTTCTCCGGCGAAGAGATTAACCAGCCGATCCGCATGCCGGCCATGGAATAGGTCTTCGACACACTGCTCGACATGATCATCGTATCCAGGCTGGGAGCGCAGGTCAACGCGGTGGCGTACTCCAAATCATCGAGGATCAGGCGGTCATAGACTTCATCGCTGATCACGGCGATGCCACGCTCGGCAGCGGCCTCACATATCGTCGTCATCGTTTCACGCGGATACACCGTGCCGGTCGGGTTGCCGGGGGAGTTGAGCAGTATCGCCGTGGTTCGATCGTTGATCGCGTCGATTACTTCCTGCGGATCAAGCTGGTAACCGTTGTCGGCGGTGGTCGGGATGCAGCGCAATGTCGCGCCGGCCATCTCCGCAACGTGCGCCAGCACGAAATACGGCTCGGCCAGAATGATTTCGGCTCCAGGACGAACAACCCCAGTGAGCGCGATGAACATGCCCTCGCAGCAGCCAGTGGTAACCAGCACGTTCTCCGGTCCCAGACTGATCCCATAGCGACCATTGTAAAACGACGCCAACGCCTGGCGAAGTTCCGGCAGGCCGGCGTCCATCTCATAACGAGTCTTGCCCTCGCGCAACGCCTCGATGTGCGCCTCGATAATGTGCGGCGGTGTCGGAAAATCGGGCTGGCCGATCGAAAGATGCAGGATATCCTCCATGGTCGCCGCAGTGTTGAACATCTTGCGGATCGGAGAAAACGGCAACGCATCGAAAGCCGGATTCCAAGTGATTCCGTTGGCCATGGCACGGGGAAAAGCTGTGAAATTAAGTCGCACGTAGAGTGAGCTTGAACTTACCGCAGGGCACCGGAAATGCGAACACAGTCGGGGAAGGCCAAGGAACTGTTTGACTTGATGCGCCTGCAGCGTACTGTCACTTCCTTTGTTGAGATTTTACGAGTCGAGATGCACGAATGAACATGCGAGCAGCAGTAATCGGCTGTGGCGCTTTGGCCAACAGCGTCCACCTTCCAAACATCGCCAACAGTGACGAGATCGAACTGTGCGCCGTTTGTGATGTCCACAGCGAAGCCGCGGTGCAGGCACAAAACGACTGGGGCGCTGGGCGGCACGAGACCGATTGGCGCGTCCTCACGGGTGCGGAGGACATTGATCTGATCGTCCTGTGCACGCATTCCACTCTCCGCAGCGAAGTCATCTGCGAGGCGTTGCGGCACGGTATTGCAGTGTATACGGAGAAACCGCTGGCCGAATCGACATCGGCGATGGACGAGATCCTCGCGGTCCACAGGGCGACCGGCGTTCCGGTATGCGTTGGACACAATCGACGATCGAGTCCGGCAATGCTCGAGTTCAAGCGTCTGGTGGACAAGGCACGAGATGAGGGTACCGACCGCGGCGCCATCATCGATCGACTGCACGAAAAAAAAAATAGGTTCGACGAGGAAGATCAGACGCAGACGCTGATTCGCATCAATGACGATGTGCGCACCTGGAAAGGCTGGATCTACGATGACCAGGCCGGCATAATCCTGCAGGAGATGGTGCACTTCATCGACCTGGCGCTGTGGCTCAACGACAGTGCGCCTACGGAAGTCTACGCCAGTGGTTCGCATCACGGCAACTTCACGGAGATCATCCGCTTCGAAGACGGTTCGCAGGCAACTATATTGCATTCGATGGTAGGCAATTACGACTATCCCAAGGAGTTGTTCGAAGTCGGGCTGCGCAATGTCACAATCTGCCTGGACCATCACATGGAAGTCCGCCAACGGGGCCTGGACAGTGAACCGTTCCGTACCAGCTTCCCACTCGGCAGCGGCGCTGAGGTCACTGAAAAGATTGGTATCGAAGCATTTAACGAGGCATGTGATCGTTTCCAGGAGATCCGGCGACAGGGTGGCAAATTGCCGGCTATCTCGGCTTTTCCGGAGAAGGGGCACTATTCACACCTGCACCGGTTCGCCGCGCACATTCGCGGTAATGGCGAAAACCCCTGCCCGCTCGAGTCCGCGATAGAGGTCACAAACATCGCGTTGCGCCTGCTCGAAAGTGTCAAAAGTGGTCAGCCAATAAAACTGTAGCCGGAAACTTTTTCCAGCCGGTAGACGATCATGCTCATCGCTGCAAATACACCCGGCACCGCCGGTGCGACACCGAAAGTGCAAGGCATGCCAATTGGCAGAAAAGAGCCAGAGCTCAATCATTAACCGACCTGACATGCCCGGAAACAAACAGGTTGGCTGTCAAGTCCACCCCCTTTTCAGGCTTCCAATTGGAGTTAGTACAACGCCCCACCGGCCCGGCCGGCCCATCGGCTGCCATGCGAAAGATTGATATCCGATGTATATTGCTGAATTGGTGCATCGAGCATCACACCCAATAGGGCTGCATACACGATGACCAAGACAATTACTTCGTTGGGATACGAGATGGATACATCGCCCGAGGCCTTCGGGGAGCTGCGTGCATCCAACGACATTTCCGACAACCCCGAGGCCTTGCGCGAACGCATGCAGGCCGACGGCTACGTCTTCCTGCGTGATTGTCTGAATGTCGATGACGTCATGACTGCGCGCCGCGAGATTCTCACGAGGATCGAAGCCGGCGGCGGCCTGGCGGCCGGACACTCGCTCATGGACGGGATCTCACCACCGGATGTGAACCGTGACCCCTTCGACCACAAACTGGCCCGACACAACGATCAGCTGTCAGGGTTATTGTACAACGGTCCGTTGATGTCATACTTCGACCGCTTCCTCGGCCAACCCGCCAGCCACTTCGACTACACCTGGTTTCGGGCGGTTCCGGGCGGTGCGTCAGGGGTCTTTCCCCATTGTGATACGGTCTACATGAGCCGCGGCTCAAAAAACGTCTTCACCGCCTGGGTGCCAATCGGCGACGTCTCGATCGACCTCGGCGGATTAATCATTCTCGAAGGTTCACACCTGCGCCCCGAGACTCTTGGCGGCTATTACGAAAAAGACGTCGATGCCTACTGCCTGGACAGCGACGACGCTGCTCATATTGAGTCCGGAAACCTGCAAAACCTCTGGGACGGGAGGTTGTCGGAAAATCCGGTAAAACTCCGCCGCGAGCTCGGTGGTCGCTGGCTGACCGCCGACTATCGTGCCGGCGACCTTCTGACCTTCACGATGCGTACCGTGCACGCCAGCCTGGACAACCACAGCGATCGCTGGCGATTATCGTCCGATTCGCGATATCAACCCGCGGGCGAACCACACGACGGACGCTGGATGGGCGAATCCCCATCGGCCCACGGCGCCGCCTCAAAAATCGGCATGGTGTGCTGAGACTACTCAATCGTACTCATTCACTCATTACCTTGTCAACCTCACAACCACGACGATTCTCCAATGAGCGAAAGACTTAGATTCGGCCTGATCGGCTGCGGCAGCTTCGGCAAGGAATTCAGCAGCTACCTCCTGGAAGCCGCCGACATCGTTGCCCTGTGTGATGTCAATCCGGAAAGCACCGCCGCAGTCGCAGCCCACCGAAATCTGACGGCGCAGGAGTACACCGACACCAACGCCATGTTAAGCGACGGCGGGCTGGATGCCGTCGCCGTTTGCGCCGGCAATTTTCTGCACCGCGACATCACCGTTGCAGCCGCCGATGCCGGGCTGCACGTCTACTGCGAAAAGGCGATGGCCCGCACCGTTCCCGAGTGCTGGGACATGGTCCGCGCCTGTCAACGCAATCATGTCAAGCTGATGGTCGGGCACAAACGCCGGCTGCGGCCGCCGTGGGCGCGCATGATCGAACTGACGGATGACGCCCTGCTCGGAGCCCCGGTATCCGGAACCGTCGCCCAGCATACCGACAACCGACCCTACGAATTTGGCAAAACGTGGTGGGCGGATCCGGCTTTGTCCGGCGGTTTTCTGCACATGCACGGCGTACATGTGCTCGACTGGTCACGCGCCGCCTTTGGCGATGCGGAAAGAGTCTGGGCAGTCACTGGTCCGCAGCAGGATCCGCAATACAAGTTTCCCGATAGCCTGCATATGACTGTGCGTTACAAGTCCGGTGCGATCTTTACGCTGACCGGCAGTTTCTCGTACCCGATCCATAAGTTCCGCGAAGCCCAGGGCCCACGCGTCGAATGCAGGCACGGCGGCTTCAAGCTGGAACCGTTTATGGATCACCTCGACCTGTACTGGCAGCGGCTCGACGAAGACGAGGCACATCACGAACGCTTCGACGATCTCGGTTTCGATCACGCCTTCAGGCTCGAGGTCAACGACTTCGTCCGCTGGGTCAGCGAGGATCGCGAGCCCTGCCTTACCTGGGTTGAGGGCCTGCGTTGCGTCGAACTCATGGAAGCTGCCTATCGCTCCGTCGAAAACGGCGGCGACGGCATTGCCCTGCCGCTGTATCCGGAACTCGAACCGTAGGCCCTGGTCACCAGCGTTCCGCCCGCAACGGAGTGATGTCAAGATCAGGGCGCCGCTCCCAGACGGAACATTCCCCACGAAAATACCCGGCACATTCAGTCTCGTGCGGGTATATTGATGGCGTAACCGTCCCGATCTGACCATCCCAATACAACTTTGACAATGAGTACTTTGATTCAGACTATGGCTGCCGACGCACGCCGCGCAGCACGCGAACTGGCGACGATGTCCGCCGAAAGCCGGGACTCCGCCCTGGCAGCCATCGATGCCGCACTGGTCGAGCGTCAGGCCGAGATACTGGAAGCCAACAGCCGGGATATAGCGGCGGCCGAGAAAATGGTACAGGCCGGTGAAATTACGGCACCGTTGCTCAAGCGTCTGCAACTGGACAAGAAGTACGAAGGTTTGTCCGAGATGGTCCAGAGCGTTCGGAGCCAGTCAGACCCTCTGGGGCAGACGCAGTCGGCGATGGAACTGGCCGATGGCCTGGATCTCTACCGGATCTCCGTACCGATCGGGGTCATCGGCGTCATCTTCGAATCGCGCCCCGACGCCCTCGTACAAATTGCCGCGCTCTGCCTGAAATCGGGCAACGCAGTGCTGCTCAAAGGCGGCCGGGAAGCGGCAAACTCGAACCGCATCCTTGCCGAGGTCATCGAAACGGCAACTGTCCGCGCCGGCATGCCGGCCGGCTGGATCGGCCTGCTCGAGACCCGCGAGGATGTTGCCGCCATTCTCGGCCTGCATCATGACATCGATCTGCTCATTCCGCGCGGCTCGAATGAGTTCGTCCAGTACATCATGGAAAACACCAATATTCCCGTAATGGGCCATGCAGACGGTATCTGCCACGTCTATGTCGACGCCGCTGCCGACATCGATCGCGGCGTTCGAATTGCTGTCGATTCAAAGACGCAGTACGTCGCCGTGTGCAACGCCGCCGAGACACTGCTGGTGCATCGTGAGATCGCGCCAACGTTCCTGGCTGCGGTTGCGCCCGCTTTTCGCGATGGAAACGTCGAACTCCGCGGCGACGCGTCCACCCGGAAAATTCTCGGCGAGCAGGTGATTCCAGCAACGGACGACGACTGGAAGGCGGAATACCTCGATTACATCATCGCCATCAAAGTTGTTGATGACATCGAGTCAGCCATTGATCACATCAACACGTTCGGCAGTCACCACACCGACACCATTGTCACCGAGGATCACGACGCCGCTAAGCAGTTCATCAGCGCGGTCGATTCTGCTTCTGTCGTGCACAACGCCTCAACGCGTTTCGCCGACGGTTTCCGTTACGGTCTCGGCGCGGAAGTCGGGATCAGCACTAACCGTTTGCACAGCCGCGGGCCGGTCGGACTCGAGGGCCTGACCAGCTACAAGTATGTGTTGCAGGGCAACGGCCACATCGTCGACGACTTCGAGGGTGAGCAACCGCAGCCGTACACCCATCGCGGACTGGACAATCAGTGGTCGCCTTAGGCCCGCGTTCGACTGCAGCGTGAAGTCCTTCCGAACAGGCTCTCTCTCCGGCCATATTGACGCTCGGCGAGCATCACGCTATTCTTTGCGAGTCAACAGCCAGCAGCGGTGGGCACCGTTGTTATTGAAATCCTCGGGCATCGTCTGTCGGGTAATCTCACGCAAGTCGCAACCCGTAGGCTCGGCGTCCTGTTTGAATTTTCTGTAGTTAGTCGAGAAAAAAACGACGCCGCCGACAGCTGTGCGGGACAGTACCAGATTCAGCAACTCGCCGTGATCACGCTGAACGTCCCAGATATCCGACATCGCTTTGCTGTTCGAAAACGTCGGCGGATCGACTACGACCAGATCGAATCTCTCCGTCTCCGGCAGCTCCCGGATGAACGTCATCGCATCACCTCTCACGAAGCGGTGTTGGCGGACATCGGAGAATTCATTGAGCCGCATATTCTCCTCCGCCCAACGCAGATAGGTTGCGGACAAATCGACGGTTGTTGTCGCAGCAGCGCCGCCGGCGGCGGCGTATACAGTAAACGCACCAGTGTAGCCGAAGAGATTCAGGAAGCGCCCACCGGACGCCCGCTCGCGGACCAGCGACCGCGTGATGCGGTGGTCGAGAAACAGGCCGGTGTCGGTATAGTCAGAAAGATTGACGCGAAACTTCAGGCCGCCTTCCTCGACAATCCGGTCAAATCCGACATCCGACACGCGCACATGCTGCCGCGCCCCGCTCTGCCGCTGCCGTTCCTTGACGAAGATTCGGTCGTCTGTCACCTCGAGCACCTCTGCCACCACACTGATCATCAAGTCGAGCCAGACCTGATGCCCGTCTCTGCTCGAAACCTCTGATCGACGGTACTGGGATACGTGCACACAATCGCCATAGCGATCGATCACCAGCGGCACGCCCGGCACATCCCGGTCGTACAATCGATAGCAGGTGATGCCGCGACCCGGCCAACGACGCAAGTGCCGGGCGCGCTTTTGCAGGCGACTGCGGAATTCACCCGCCTGCTTCTCGGCATCCGCCGGCAGCATACCAAAAGCCGGGCGGAGCACCTCTGTATCATCAGGTTCCTCACGCCCGGGCGGCGGTCCGTGAAACTGGAAGTAGGTGCAGGCCAGTCTCCCGTTGTAGAGTTTGCGGCGTTTGTCCGCTTTCCGGCCCATGATCGATTCGAAATCCGGATACGAGGTCAGGATGAAATGCGACCAGGTATCGAGTCCTGCCAGGGTCGCCGGCATATCCCGATACAATGCATGCAGCGTTTCGTCGTTGTCGAGGCGCTCGCCGTAGGGCGGATTGGCAACCAGGCAACCGAAACGATCGCCCGTTTGCAGATCGGCAAAATTGCGACGACGGAAATCGATGTCGCCCGCGACATCGGCAATCACTGCATGGGCCTCCGCTAGTTTCAATGACCCGCCATCGCTATCGCTGCCAACGATCCGGCCCGCGCTCGCGGCCTGCTGCAGATCCGCTGCCTCATCGCGGGCCTGCTGCCACAGTTCAGCCGGCAGCCATGGCCAGGCCTCCGCGGCAAAGTGCCGCAGTCGCCCGGGTGCCATGTTACGGGCGATCATCGCCGCCTCGATAGGAATTGTGCCGGTGCCGCAGAACGGGTCGAGCAACGGCCGCCCGGGTTGCCAAAAACTCAACTGCAACAGACCCGCCGCCAAAGTCTCCTTGAGCGGCGCCGGCCCGGAGTGGGTGCGATAGCCGCGCTTGTGCAACCCGTTGCCGCTGGCATCGATGGTGAGAATAGCGCTGTCCTGTAACAACGCCACTTCAACTTGAAACTTCGCGCCGGTCTCCGGCAACACGGCAGTACCGTGAGCATCCAGCAATTTCTCGACGATAGCCTTCTTCACCGTCCGCTGAACCGCCGGGACGCTGGTTAATTTCGACCGCACCGACTTGCCGCGCACCGGAAACTCCGCGTCTGCCGGCAACCACTGGTGCCAGGGCAAGGCCCGGGTGTTATCGAAAAGTTGATCAAAATCACCAGCCCGACAGGTCCCCACATGCAGCAGCACGCGATCGGCACTGCGCAGCCACAGGTTCGTGCGCGGAATAGCAGCAAGCGGGCCGCGGAAGAAAATCCGGCCGGCATCGGCAGCGCCGGGTTCATAGCCGAGCGCCGCCAACTCGCGTTTGACGACTGCCTCCAGTCCGAATGCGGTGGTCGCAATTAACGATAACTGTTCCATCATCAAAGTTACCGCCAAGGCAGTCGCATGTCCAAAGGCAACGCAGAACACTCAGGGAAGAATTCGCGCCTGCTGGTCCGGGGTCAGCAGGGTACAGGTGTCACGCTCACCAAAGGTACGGTATCGGTGTCGTGCGATGAACCGATACACGAAGTCGCGCAGACCGCGTGGCATAATCCGGCACCAGGTTAGCGGAGTCCACCAGCCACCGAGCCGCCGGGCGATCTCCAGCGATGCGTCTGAGGCCGTGCGCACACCCTCCGCATCGAGATAGACGACACTCCACCCGCTCGGGTCATCAGGCAGCGGCGGCAGCATCGCGCGGGCAGTGTCCCCCTGCAGCGGGGCGAAACGGAAAATGCCGCGGCTGTCCGCGTTGATCACCTTGTCGACAAAGCTGTTGCACAGCACACAAACGCCGTCGTAAAAGACGATCGGATGCTCGATCATTTCCGGATTCTTGGAGGTTGTTGTCATGGTTCTCTAAGCCTACGATAGAATCAGACACGGTCCGATGCAATACCGGCATCGTCGAAATCGCCGAGCAGTTGCGCCTCACGTATCAGCTCGATATCGAATTTTTCGTGCACGCCCGCGGCCATCAGCTGGGACAGGTCCAGGATGTCCTGGGCGGAACAGTCGTCGCTGTCTTTGATGATGATGTTGGCATGCTTCTCATAAACTCCCGCGCCACCGACCTTCATGGCCTTTGCCCCGGCTTTGTCCAGAAAATAACCGGCAGCCTGTCGCCGCTCGGCAGCGGACGTTGGCTCAATGTTACGAAAAAAGCTGCCGGCACAGGAAAACATCGACAGGTCGGGATGCTTCGAGGCGCGCAACTCGAGGATCCGCTGCCGTTCGGCACGCTCGGCAGCAGGGTCGGTTCCGCACAACCGAAAAACGGCGCCCTGGACGATCTGCCGCATCCGCTTCAGATGCGAATCGCGATAGCTCAACCCCAGTGCCTCGGGCCCAACGGTCTCACGGACGCCATCGCGGTCTAGCAAATCGACCGACACCAAGGCATCACCAACCTGCCAGCCGAATGCACCGGCATTGCCGACAATAGCGCCGCCGACTGTACCGGGGATGCCGCTGGTATTGACGAACCCGCCGAGACCATGCTCGACCGCATAGCCAGCCACCGCATCCAATGAGGTGCTGCCGGAAACGCTCAGTTCCAGGCCCTCATGAGAAACCTCTGGGACGTCCGTGGCATAACAGATAACCGGACAGTCGACGCCACGATCTGAAACAAGCAGATTCGAACCACCGCCGATCAATTCAAACCTGGTGCCGGTGCAATGCAACAGGTCGACAGTTTGCCCGAGCTGTTCGGGGCGTTCGCAGTGGATCAGCAGCGGGCAGAGTCCGCCCAAGCGAAACGTGGTACGCCCCTTCAGCGCTGAAACACGTTCGCAGCAGATACCGCCGGCACCGAGCTCGCGGGCGATCGAATCAAAAGCAGCAGCGTTCACTCTGGCTTCACCAACGTCGGTTTATCCTCGGCACTGCGGGCAAGAAGATACAGATAATCTGAGAGGCGGTTGAGCCAGACAATGAGGTTGTCGTTGTCCAGCTCGCCGTCGTCGCACATGCCGACGACACGCCGCTCCAACCGCCGTGACACGGATCTGGCAAGATCGAGAAAAGCCCCAGCCGGCGTGCCCCCGGGAACAATAAAACCGTTGGGGATCTCGATTACCTCCTCGAGCTCGGCCATAAGCCGTTCGAGATCGGCCAGGCGCACGGCGTCGATGCGTTGGCCAAGACGCTCGACTCCGCCCGGTGCCGTAGCCATTTCGGAGCCGGCAACGAACAGGGCGCGCTGCAGATTCAAAATCGCCTGTTGCGTCTCTGCGGCCGGACAATGGCAACGGGCCACGCCGAGGATGGAGACCAGCTCGTCAAGATCGCCGTATGCGTTCGGACGTGACGAGTCCTTCGACACTTCCTCGCCGGAAAACAGACGTGTCGTTCCGCGGTCACCAGTCTTCGTCGTAATGCTCATTTTCATTGTGTGTATCCTCGTTTTTTCACAAAATCCGATCGACGACAGACTCTACCCATTCCATGCTCAGACACCGGGCAATGCGCACAGCCAATCGCAGAGCTCCGAATCCGCCGTGCCGACGTCACGGAGCCGGTCTTGCAGCGCGACTGTGCGAAAATCACAACCTTTCAGGATAGCCGCAACGTCATCGAGTGATGCGGCGCCGGCACCTGTGAACGCCGCCGATTCAATTGATCCTTTGCGGATCTGCAACACTGCTGTCACTGCCGAGGCATGGTCACCGTGCTGCAGGCGCAGCGAAAATAGGGGCGTCATTCCGAACCGCCATTCAGCTCCGGCATACTTGGCCTGCAGTTGATTCACCGCGGTCGCGTCACAGTCACCGTCGTGCATCACACTATACGTATCGACGTTGTTATACTCAAGATGAAAAGCCTCGATCAGTTTCTCTTCCAGTTGCGGCAACGTCAGGTCCGGCTGGAGATCACGGAGATTGGCGGTGTCCACCGGATGCGATGCGATGCTGCGGGTCGTGATCCCATCGATAGTCGGCTGCAGACAGCGCCGGAGCCGCTCAAGATCGGCGTCGAACAGCAGAGTGCCGTGATGCAGTGCGGTGTTGCGGCGATAGTAGAACGCGTTTCCGGATATCTTGCGGTCGTCTGCGAGCAGGATGTGACGCGGCCCCGTCACCGCATCGATGCCGAGAGCCTGCAAAGCATTGCACACGACCTGGATCTGGCGGTCGAAGTCATAGTAGCGGCGATCGATGATGAAGCCGAAATTAAGATTGCCGGGGTCGTGGTAGACAGCGCCGCCGCCGGAAATACGACGCGCCAGATGGATGTCCTCGGCGGTCATTGACGGCTGGTGGCACTCGCGCCAGGGATTCTGGTTCTTGCCGATAACGACGCTCGGCCGGCTGCGCCACAGCATAAAACTGCAGTGCCCAGAGGGCAATTCACGGAAGAGATATTCTTCGGCGGCGAGGTTGCGGTATATATCGAGACTTTCCAGACGGTAGACGGCGGTCTTGAGCCTGGCGGCCGGTGACGTCACATCTTACCCTGCATGACCGTTTGCAGTTCGACCTGAAAGTCCTGCACATCCTCTTCGGTCGGGCGCTCACCGCTGCCGGTGGGGTTCAGGCTAAGGCGCCCCATGGCATCGAAATGCCATTCGCCAGTCGCACCGGAGGCAAATGTGACATCACCACTGGCGACCGCACCGGGGCGCTGAATTTTGCTGACCGTCACGCTCGTCTTGCCGGGCCCGGGTGCATCGAGAACATCGGGTTCCGCTTCGACTGGATCTGGCTCGGGCGGGTCGAAAGCCGACCAGTTTACTTCGAGTTCAGATGAAATCAGTCGCAGCTCCATATAGGTAAGCTTGACGTCGTGCTCCTCTTCCAGTACTTTCTGTACGTCGGAAAGGCTGTTGCCTTCCTGCAACAGGCGTCCGATCAACTCATCGCGTTCGGTCGTTTCCATTACTCACCTGCAAACTTTCCGTTTAGTCTGGTCCTGATACGAACGTAAAGGGTATCATGCCCCCTGAAAGTTGCAACCATACAGGTAAAAAAGTCTGGATCTTCGCCGGCGAATCTTCGGGTGATATGTACGGCGCCCGGCTGGCCGAGGAGGTGCGGGCGCTCGAATCCGCGGTTCAGATCCAAGGCATGGGCGGGGCCGCGATGCGCCGGGCCGGCGTCGATATCCTGGTCGACTCGACCGAGTTGGGGATAGTCGGATTCGTCGAAGTTCTCAAGCATCTTTCCTTTTTCCGTGTCATCTTCCGGCAGCTCGTCGACCAGGTCGCTGCCCAGCGTCCGGACGTTGTCGTATTGATCGACTACCCGGGCTTCAACATCCGTTTTGCGCGAGAGATGGAAAAACTCGGGATCCGCGTCGTGTACTACGTCAGCCCCCAGGTGTGGGCTTGGGGCAAGCGGCGAATACCGGAACTGGCACGCCTGGTGACACGCATGCTGGTGATCTTTCCGTTCGAGCAGAACGTATATGACAGCGTTGATCTCGACACCAGGTTCGTCGGCCACCCACTGATCCGGATCCTGCGTGAACAGTGCCCGGCCGAGGCACAACAACGTTCGGACAACCTGGTCCTGCTGCTGCCCGGCAGCCGCTTCAGCGAAGTGGATAGACTCACCGTGCCGCTGGTACAAACAGCGCTGCGACTGCACAGGGTCAACCCTTCGTATCGCTTCGTCATTCCGGCACCACGCGAGGCAATTCGCGATCGAATCCAGGGGCATATCGACAACATGGGCAACAGCGAAATACAGGCGTTGTCACTGTCTATCGAAGTCGGGCAAACGACTGAGTTGATGGCGACCGCAGCGGCTGGCGTCGCCGCCTCCGGGACAGTCACGGTGCAGGCAGCAATCCTCGGCCTGCCAATCGTCGTTGTTTATCGACTCAATCCGCTCAGCTACTGGATCGGCAAGCATCTGGTCAAGGTCCCGTACATCGCCATGGCTAACCTGGTGATCGGCGAAGAACTGTTCGAAGAGTACATCCAAGCAGAGGTCCAACCTGACCGACTGTGTACGGCCTTGCAGCGCATCCTGCCTGGCGGCGAACGGCGCAACGCAGTCTTAACCGGAATGGACCGTGTTGTCGAGGCGCTCGGGGGTGACAAAAACGCCAGCCGAACCGCAGCCGAAGCGGTCCTGGATGTGATCAAGTGAGAGCTGCTGAATGTTCGCTATTGAACATTACTCATTGGTCGAGGCTCAGAGATGAGCGAAGAAAAACAGTCCTTGCGTGAACGACTGGAAAAAAATCGCCGATTCATCGGTGCAGGCCAATACGGATGAACCGCAGACCGAGGCGAACCACCGCAAAAAAGAGGAAAGGCTGCGGATCGTCTACATCAGGAACCGCCTTGTCGTCGACCACGACAATTATTCCGCCTGAGGGGACAGAAGCAAAAGCGGCGCCCGAAAAAGTCAGCGGCGAATCACCGTCGGTATCGGGGCAAAGTCCTCACCTTGCCGCTTGATCCGGAAATTCAATTGGAGACGCGAAGCGCTGAACACATTGACGTTGTGCGTCGTGGGTGAAGTCAGGATAAACTGGCACTCGGTCTGATTCAAGAAGCGTGAAACGTCATCGATACGCTCGATACTCAGGTGCGCAAACGGCTCGTCGATGATGAAAAAACCGCCGCGCTGGCCGCCGGAGGTAGCCAGCGACATCAGCAGGATCAGACTGGAAACGACACGCTGCCCGCCCGAGTGTCCGACGCCGCCGATCTCCGCGGCACGCTTACCATCGAACCCGAAGCGCACGACGAGTTCGGCATTCTCCAGTCCGGCCTTGTCATCCTCGAGGTTGGGTACGACAACTTCCGTGCTGACGCCGGCGATCTCGGCGAGTGACAAAACGTTCTTACGATACTCACGGATCGTGTGATCAACGACCACAAGATATTTATCTCGCGCCTGTAGAAACTCGTTCTCCCAGTTACGCAACCCGGCTTCGTGATCGCTGTAGACTGTCCGCTGATGTTCGTACTGCGTCTTGTAGTGGTCGTAGACATCGACGACGGTCTCGTCCTGCCCTTCACCGAATTCCTCCAGTAAACTTTGGACAGCGTAGTAGCGCGGTGTCAGTTCATCGACATCCGCTACTTCTTCGAGGGCTTTGTCGGTCAGCAATGCTTTATCGAGACGCTTCTCGATTTTTTCGCGTTGCCTGGTCAACTGCGCGACCAACCGTTGCTGCTCCTCGATCTCCGACAGGTGCTCGCTCCGACTGCTGCGCTTCTCCACCAGCCACTTGCTCTGCTCTGTGCAGTCGCGTTCAAAGTTGTTCAGTTCCTCCAGCACATCGAGAAGCTTCTGCTCGGCGCTGCGCTTGAGCGCCAGCGACTCGTGGTGCTTCTTGTTGGTCATCGTGATCTGCTCGGAAAGCATTTGCATGCGCGCATCGGCATCCGATGCCTGCAGAATAATTTCCTGCACGTTGATGCGGCCGGAAAGTTTTTCCTCGTTTTTGTCGTGCTTTGTCTTTTCCTTATTGATCTGCCCCAGGCGCTTCTGCACTTCCGCCAGGGCTTCTTCCAGATACACCTTCTGAGAACTCTGGCCAAGGCTGCCGCAATAGAAATGATCGACGGCAATGGAAATACCTCCACGCCGATCCTGGCGGTACCCGTTGTGAGTCACGCTGACATCGTCCAGCTCGCTGCCGTCTTCGACGGTGCCGACCAGGCGGGTGTGATCCAGAGAATCCACGACCCAGTCGGGCACACCGGCTTCACTGAACTCGATGTACTGCAAGGCGGAATTCTCATAGCGCGGCCGTCGCGTCACTTGGGCTTTGCGATCCCACTCGACGATGTAGCCGCGATAGCGGTACTTCTCCGCGAGTTGTCGCGCCTTGAGCTGGTCCTTCGGATCGACCAGAATGCAGAAGCGATCACGGCCCAGGAGCGATTCGATGGCAAGCTGCCACTCGAGGTCACTGATTTCAACGAGGTCGCAAAGCAGACGGAAATCGATCTTTGCCGCCTTGAGCACCTGTACGAACTCCGCAACGTAGCTCGGATAGATCTTCCGCTCGCGCTGATCGCTGTCGGCAAGCTCGTTGTTGAGGTCGTCGCATTTGCGGCTCAGTTCGTCACCTTCCATCTCGAGCTTGAGCAAGGCACGGCGGACGTCTTCACGTTCGGCACGCAACGGCTCGACAGGTTCGGACTTGGCACCCTTGGCGGTCGCGGTAATCTCTGTGAGTTGCTGCCGCTCCCCCATCAGGCGGGCGAGCAGGATATCATGCTCGCGCTCGTCCTTGTCCATTTCCCCCTTGGTATCACGGGCCGTCAGGACTTCTGACTTGCGCCGTTCGAGCTCGGTCTCGGCGTTGTCGAGTTTGGTCTGGATTTCTATGATCTCACGGTCCAGCGGGCTCAGGCGTGTGTTGTGTTCCTCAATCGCGAGTTGCAATTCACCGAACTGACTGCCTGCGGTCTTGTACTCGGCCTGTGGAATCCGCACTTCTTCCAGGTCACGCAGTTCGTCTTTGAGTTTTTCGAAGCGCCTGTATTCGTCGGCGGTTTTCTGCGCCGTCAACAGCTTCGCCTGTTCCTCTGCAAGCCGGGCACCAAGCTGACCCAGCTCCATACTGGCTGCCTGGTAGTTTTCGCGGGCAGACTTGTAGCGGTCAATGATTTCCTTGTCACCATGGACGTCGAGCAGCAGGTCCAGCAGTTCCTTGGCTGACCGGTTACAAAGCTGATCGGTCTGCCCCTGCTCGAGAGCCAGCACCTTGGTGAGGGTCCTTGTAAAGCCGGCCTGGTTAAGCTCGTGCGAGTATCCGGACGGCGTGATCAAGTCAGCGCCCTGCAAAGTCTTGAGATGTTCGAAGGGTACATCACCATCGAGCATCGCGAAGCGCTTTTCCCAGCGTCCGGATTTCTTCTGCATCACCAGCGCAAGGGTGGCGAGGTCGTTGGAGAAACCTCGGAACTCGAACGGCCGGAAGTCGCCGTTGTTCGCTTCATTGGTGACCACGGCTTTGATCACGGCAGTACCGACGTTGCCGACGAGGTAGTCGGTGAAACGCCGGCCGCTGCTCAAACGCGGCGCCCGCAACAAAGTCTTGATCGAATCAAGAAAAGTGGTTTTACCGCTGCCGTTCGGCCCGGTGATCATCATCGTCCGCTGGTCCAGCGGCATTTTCACGGTCGGCCAGTAGGCCCAGTTCATCAGTTCGACGTATTTGAATTCAAACATTGTTAGGACCTGGGTTAATAATCCGCGATATCAGCATTTTCATCATCTCCATCATCTCCATCGGTGACGGCAGAAGCATCCCCCATGACCCTCTGCTCACGCTGCAGGACACTCAAAAGAACTTCGCGACGCAGTTCATCGCCCAGCCGCGCCTCGTCTACAACAAGGGCAAGCAGAGGACCTTCTTCGATGACGCCGCCATGCAGTTTGATCAGCTTCGCCCGAGCCAACTGTGTCAGGTAACGTCCAGTCATTGTGATGCCGCCGAGCTGTTCACCGAATTCCGCAACGAGCTGGTCACGACTGAAATTGAGCTGCGGATTGGGCATCTTCTCAATTTCGGGAAACAGTGCGGCGACCGTACCGTCCTCGGGCTGTCGCGATTCCTGCGCCAGCCGTTTGGGCAACACGAGTTTGCACCAGACGATCAGCATCAGCGCCATTGCGCCACGGTCAAGGCCAAAGTTGTTCGACCACTCGATCCGCTCATCGCCCGTCGTCGCTTCGTTGAGACCTATACCCCAATGATCACCATAAATATTGTGCAACAGCTTCATGCCGACGCGGTCGAGCCGCATCGACACGGCTTCGCGCAAATGCTCGTCAAACAGCAGGTCGCGGAATTCATCTTTGTGGACATAGCCATTGGCGATCAGCATCGAGCAGATTTCCTGAACGCGGTCACGACCGCCGTACGCCGACGAGAGTTGGTCGCCGATCTCCGACTCGTCACCGTCGACGTCGATGTCCGCATCGTCGTCGTTCGAATCAGCATCGAGGTCGAGCACCGCCTCTTCTTCCGGATCCTCGTCCGATTCTATTTTTTCGAGTTCATCAGCCACAATGCTATGCTCCTGGTAGTTATTGAATTCGGCGCAGACGGCCGCGGCTCATTGTGCGTTTTTCCCCATTGACTTTCGTTTCGACCATTTCACCGGCCTGATCGAAATCAACTTCGACAGGGATATTGATGGTCGGGTCCAGGGCTTCCTCGTTCAGTCGCGACGCACGGAGATCGGCGTCGGCCATCATCGTCAGCAACTGGAATCGATAGGCGGCGACATCCCACGCTTCGCATGCCACGACATCGTCGACACTCCGCCACTTCTTTGTCGTACGCCCGAGGGTTTCGGTGAAATCAACGGCTTCGACAGGCTTGAGGTCCCGGTCATCGGCGGCGAGGGCGCTGACGTCGGTGTCCCAGCCGCGGGCGTCCGGCGAATCGTGGCGTTCTCGCTCGAGCATGTATTGCGCTTCGACGAAGGCATTGCCCTCCATGATGAATAACGGGTGTGGCACCTTGTCGAGATGCTTCGACATCAAGTCAGCCAGGCCGTCGATGCTGGTGTGCATAAGGTAGCGATCGAAATCGATATGGGTCAGTCCGTACTGGGCAATGTCGATCTGCTTGCGCTGAATCTCCTGAAGCTCGAGCTGCATGCGGGAGATGAGGGCGTGGAGCTGCGAGAGCTGATCGTGGACGTTACGCACTTCGCCCCACTGGCTGTCATCGTCGTCCGAGAAATCGAGGCGGTCAAGCGCCTGCCGCGTCTGCTCGGCCCAGCGATAGGCGGACTTGAGTTGCTGATAGATCTCGAGGATGAGGTAGGCGGACTTGGATTCAAGGGCGTGGTCGGCACGAATGATGTGCTTACGCAGGCGGTTTCCGAGGAAATGCAGTTGTTCGGAAACATCCACGTGCTCCAGCATCTGGCTGAACTCGATTTCCGCCAGTGCCACACCCTCGTTCTCAACCAGCTCGGGCCCCATGGTAAAGCGGTTGAGGATGCGCATGAGCGCTTCCGCCTTGTCGCTGATCATGTACATGCCCTGATCACGGAAGTACTCGAGCCAGCCGACATTGCTCAGACGGTGTAGCAGGTAGTTGCGGTGGCCGTCCTTGATCCAGTGGAACTTCTCGTCGAGCTCGGCTCGGGTCCAGCGGACACGGTCGTCGAGCATGAGCGCGTGAAGCATAGTAAAAATAACGCGCGTCTTGGCTTCGGCACCGCTAAAAAGCTCCCGTAGCATCGGCAGGAAAAAGCGGATGGAATCGTGTCGTACGATTTTCTGCATCGCGAAACTTCGCGACTCGTCGCGCAGATAATCAAGGACCTCTGCGTTTTCGTTCTGCAGGTCCAATGCCGGACTATCAGAGTGATTCGCCAATTGTCTTATCAGGTCCTTTGATTCACGTCGCTTGACAGGTCACTCCGGAGTTCCCCGCGGCGCCATACGCATTCAAAAACAGTAATTCAGCAGTCCATCCCGCAGCTTCGGCTCGAACCATGTCGATTTCGGTGGCATGATTTCCCCGGCATCGGCAATGTCGATCAGTTCCTCTACACTCACGGGATACATCGAAAAAGCCACCGCAGCACGTCCAGCATCGACCGCATCCTGTAAAACTCCGGCTCCGCGGATACCACCGACAAATTCAATCCGCCGGCTGGTCCGCACGTCATCAATTCCCAAGATAGGCGAGAGGATGTTGTCCTGCAACACACTCACATCCAGACGACCAATCGGCGAAGCGGTTCGGTCTGTAGTCCTGTCACAGACCGAAACGCTGTACCACTGCCCGCCGAGGTACATGCAGAATGAGCCGCGGGCTATAGGTATATTGGCCGCGGTTGGGACAATGTCAAACCGCTCCCCGACTAGATCTACTACTTCCGCGGCACTGTATCCGTTGAGATCGAGAACCTGGCGGTTATAAGCCAGCACACGAACCTGATCGGAAGGAAACAGCACAGCAAGGAATCGGTTGCAGCCGGCGTTCGCACCTGTTTCCCCCTCGGCGCGGCACATGGCGCGGACGCGGCTGGCGCTTTTGGCGCGATGATGTCCGTCGGCGACATAGACTGCCGGCACATCGGCCAGGGCATTGTGCAGAACAGCGACGGTGTCGGGCGGGCTCCGCCAAACCTCGTGCCGGACGCCATCTTCCGCCGTAACATCCATCAACGGCGGCCCTTGTGTAACCTCAGAGACAGCGTTGTCGATGGCTTCCACGGCGAGATACGTCAGAAATACCGGCCCGGTGTGGGCTCGCAAAGAGTGGGCGTGGCGGGTACGATCGTCTTCCTTGTCCTGACGTGTTTTCTCGTGTTTCTTGACAATGTCATTGTCATAGTCGTCGACGCTTACGGCAGCGGCAATACCGGTTTGGCTGTGGTCATCGACGTTGATACGATAAACATAGTAAGTCTCGGCATCATCGTCGATCAGCGGTGCGGTTTCGCAAAGATTTTTAAAATTTTCTCTCGCCAGGTCGTAAACTTCGTCCTCGGACCCGCTGATTTCCGCCGGAAGATCGATCTCCGGACGGGACACGTGCAGGAAACTCAGCGGATTGCCGGCGGCAAGGTTTGCGGCCTCCTCGCGGGACACCACATCGTATGGGACGGCAGCAACCCGGGAGGCAACTTCTGGTCTGGGCATGCGTGCCCGGAACGGATATATTGAAGCCATGGCTGGTGGCGGTTTACATTAGATTTTACGAACTGCACATGGAAGCACAGATGCGAGTTGAAGGATTAAAAAAGCAAAAAGGGATGGCAAGGACCGCATTCATTACCCTTTTGAATTTTTCACCCTCCCGGCTATGCCGCCGTAAGGAAGCGATGGCTCTAATCTATAGAGGCTGGACCGTTGTGCAAGGAACCGTGAGCCAATGACGCCAAAAAGCGAATATCGCACCACGGACATCCCCAATCAGCCGGGCGTCTACGTCTTGCGCGACCGCTTTCGCAAGGTCATTTACGTCGGTAAGGCCAAATCGCTGCGGCGCCGGATGTCGGCGTATTTCCAGCCGTCCCGCTCGCGCACATCGGACATTCGTATCCGCTCGCTGATCAATTCGATCTGCTTTTATGAGATCTTCCCGGTGCGCACCGAAGAAGAAGCACTCATGCGGGAGTCGGCTTACATCAAGCAGTACAAGCCGCGGTACAACGTCGTGCTTCGCGATGACAAACGCTTTCTGCTGATAAAGATCGACATCAACGCGCCCTACCCCAAGATTACCCTGGCACGCCTGCGCAAGGACGACAGTGCCCTGTACTTCGGCCCCTTTCCGCTCGCCGGTGTGCTGCGCGAGACCTGCGATTACCTGACCCGTTTTTTCGGACTGCGCGCCTGCACCCCGACGATTCCCGATGAAAACGATCACCGCCACTGTCTCGACCGTATCGTCCGCTACTGCAGTGCCCCGTGCGTCGGCAAGGCGTCAAAGGAGGCGTACCACGAGAGGGTGCAGCGGCTGATCGAGGTGATTAACGGCAAGACAGACGAAGTCGTGACGTCTTTGCAGGAGAAAATGGAAACATACGCCGGCAAGCAGCAGTACGAGCAGGCCGCGCGCACGCGCGACATCGTCGAAAACATGCGTACTGTCTTCAAGACACAGAACCGGACGTTCCGCCGCGCCACCATGCCGACCTACGCCGGCGACGCCGGGATCGTGCAGTTGCAGGAAGTCCTGCAGCTCGAGAAACCGCCGGCGACGATCGAGTGTTTCGACATTTCGAACATCGCCGGCACCTTCGCCGTCGGCAGCATGGTCTGCTTCGTCGACGGCACCCCGGCAAAGAAGTTGTACCGGCATTTCCGGATAAGGACGGTCGAAGGCATCGACGACTTTGCGATGATGTCGGAAGTCATGACACGCCGCTACAAACGCCAGATCGAAGCAAACAAACCACTGCCGGACCTGATCGTCGTTGATGGCGGGCTCGGCCAGTTGCACGCCGGCTGGGAGAGTTTGCTGGCTCTGGACCTGGGCAATCTCCCGATCATCGGGTTGGCCAAGCAGCAGGAAGAAATTTTCACGATCTACGACAGCACGCCGATCCTGCTGGACCGCCACGAGGCGTCGCTCAAGCTGCTCCAGTCGATCCGCGACGAGGCGCACCGGTTCGCGATCACCTTCCACCGCGAGCTGCGCCGCAAACGTATCCTCGACTCCATGCTCGATGAAATCCCCGGGATCGGCAAGAAGCGCCGCGACCAGTTGTTGAAGGCCTTCGGGTCGGTGCGCAGCCTCAGGAAACACGACGCCGACACCATCATCGACCGGGTGCCCGGAATCGGCAAGTCGATAGCGGACACTATCGTGGCCTATCTGAAGAAGGACTGAGGGTGCCGGTGGCATTCGTGGACTGCGGCCTTTCTCGGCCCTCGCACAAACGCGCCGATTAATACCGGTAATAATCCGGTTTGTACGGACCATCGACCGGCACGCCGATATAATCCGCCTGCGCCTGGGTGAGCTTCGACAACTTGACGCCAATGCGCTCGAGATGCAGACGCGCGACTTCCTCGTCCAGCTTTTTCGGCAGGGTATACACGCCGATATCCCAGTCGGTCTGCCACAGATCGATCTGCGCCAGGACCTGATTAGTGAACGAGTTGCTCATCACGAAGCTCGGATGCCCGGTAGCACAGCCGAGATTGACCAGGCGCCCTTCGGCCAGCAGATAAATCTCGTGCCCGTCAGGAAACGTGAATTTGTCGACTTGCGGCTTGATGTTGAGCTTCTCGACACCTGGCCATTCGTGCAGGGCCTCGACTTGAATTTCGTTGTCGAAATGGCCGATATTGCAGACGATCGCCTGGTCACGCATGTGTGCCATGTGCTCAGCCGTGATGATATCGGCATTGCCGGTGGTCGTGACGTAGATGTCACCGACCGCCAGGGCATCCTCGATCGGCATCACCTGATAGCCGGCCATCGCAGCCTGCAGCGCGCAGATCGGATCGATCTCGTTGACGATGATGCGGCAGCCAAGACCTTCCAGCGCCTGGGCACAGCCCTTGCCAACATCGCCAAAGCCGCAGACGATCCCGACCTTGCCGGCGATCATGACGTCGGTGGCCCGCTTGATACCGTCGACCAGCGATTCCCGGCAGCCATAGAGATTGTCGAACTTCGATTTGGTGACCGAGTCGTTGACGTTGATGGCCGGGAACAGCAGTTCGCCGCGCTCCATCATCTGGTACAAGCGATGCACGCCGGTTGTCGTTTCTTCGGAAACGCCGCGGATCTCACTGACCATGTCGTGCCAGTACCCCGAGTTCTCCGCCAGCATCTCCTTCAACACAGCGTTGATGATCTGCAGCTCGACATTGTCGGTCGGCTCGTCGAGGACTGAAGCATCGTCCTCCGCCGCGTAACCGCGGTGAATCATCAACGTTGCATCGCCACCATCATCGACGATGAGCTGCGGGCCCTTGCCATCCGGGAATGCCAGTGCCTGTCTGGTACACCACCAGTATTCCTCGAGAGTCTCGCCCTTCCACGCAAACACCGGGACACCGGTAGCAGCGATAGCCGCAGCAGCATGGTCCTGCGTCGAAAAAATGTTACAGGACGCCCAGCGCACGTCGGCACCGAGCTCGACCAGGGTCTCGATCAGCACCGCGGTCTGGATCGTCATGTGCAAGCTGCCGGTGATGCGTACACCCTGCAACGGCTTCTCCGGCCCGTACTTGCGCCGCGTCACCATCAGCCCGGGCATCTCGTGTTCGGCGATGTCGAGCTCCTTGCGGCCGAACTCAGCCAGATTCATGTCGGCAACTTTGTAGTTCGCGATCTTCGGCATCTCCTCCGTCTCCTTTTCCAGCGTCACCACATCGCTCATGTCAGCTCCGTTTGTCACTTATTCTTGAATGGTTGATTGAATATTCTGCCACACTTCATCGCCAAGCGACGCACCGAACACCTGGACAACTTCGCTGCCAGTCACGGCACCGCATCGGCCCGCGCCGCTCGCGTCCATGCCCTGCATACAGCCGTACAAAAAACCGGCAGCCCAGAGATCTCCGGCACCGGTTGTGTCCACGGCAACAGCCGGTTGTGCCGAGACGATCGTTACCTCGCCGTCCGCCTGGATACGGGCACCGTCGGCGCCGAGCTTCAGGACCGCCACATCGCAATGCTGCGCCAGTGCGCCCAGGCACTCGTCTGGATTGCTTACGCCGCAAAACGCTTCGGCCTCGTCTTCGTTGGCGTAAACCACATCGACATAGTCGCGCAGCAGGCCCTCGAGTACGTCGGCATTGGCACCGACCACTTCAAACGAAGCCAGGTCGAGACCAACGATAGCACCCGCTTCCTTCGCCGCGCCGAGGACCGCCAGGGCAAGATCACGATTGAACAGCAGGTACCCCTCGATGTGCACATAGTCGCAGTCGCGAAAATCATCGGCACTCACTTCCGCCGGAGCCAGCACACCGGAGGCGCCGAGGTCGGTGCAAAGTGTCCGCTCGGAATCAGGTGTCACCAGCGACAGGCAACGCCCGGTGGGCAGATCACCGGTACGGCGAAAACAACTGGTATCCACACCGGCACTGTCAAAGGCATCGGAATAAAACTTGCCGTTGTCATCGATGCCGAGCTTGCCGAGGAAGGCGGTGCTGACGCCGAGGCGCGCCAAGCCATGAATGGTGTTGGCAGCCGAACCGCCGGGCGCGATCGTCGGCAACTGCGGCACGCGCGCCAGGATGTCGTCGAGTGTCGTGGCGTCAACAAGCTCCATGCCGCCTTTCTGGCGACCGATGTCGGCGATGAAAGCGTCGTCGACTTCGGCAATCAGGTCGACGATCAGCGACCCGACGCCGATGACCTGCCGGGGTCGTGGGCTATCCGCCGGGCGCGGAAAAAAAGCGTGCTTCAGTTCAGGCATCATTATCGGCATCCAGGGTGTCCTGCGGTGATGGCCGCGACAGTGTCAGACGCCTTCGGCAGCGGCCGTCAGAGCATCGATCCGGTCGGTGTTTTCCCAGGGAAAAATATCGCGGCCGAAGTGGCCGTATGCTGCCGTCTGGGAGTAGCTCCAGCCGCCGCGCTGCGGGTTCTTGAGCTCGAGCGTCTTGATGATCTCTGCCGGGCGCATGTCGAAAATATCGCCGCGTTCCAGAATGCCCTGCAACTTTTCGTCGTCTATTTTGCCGGTGCCGTAGGTATCGACGTTGATGCTGAGCGGCTGCGCTATTCCGATGGCGTAGGAGACCTGCACTTCACACTTCTCGGCGAGTGCTGCGGCGACAATGTTCTTGGCGATGTAGCGGCTCATATAGGCGGCAGAACGGTCGACCTTCGACGGGTCCTTACCGGAAAACGCACCGCCGCCATGTGCACCGACGCCGCCGTATGTATCGACAATAATTTTGCGGCCGGTCAATCCGGAGTCGCCGTTCGGCCCGCCGGTGACGAAGCGTCCAGTCGGGTTGACATGGTATTGCTCGTGGCCGTGGAGCAGCTCGGCGGGAATCACTTCTGAAACCACGCGACGGGTCAACTCTTCCAGGACTTGGGCTTCCATATCTTCCGTGTGCTGGTGGGACAAGACGATCGTCTCGACAGATACCGGCCTGCCGTGTTCATAGCGAATCGATACCTGTGACTTCGAGTCGGGCCGCAGGAAGGCGAAGTTGGCTGCATCGTTTTTGCGCAGGTCGGCAAAACGCTCGAGCATCTTGTGCGAGTAGAGAATCGGTGCCGGCATCAACTCAGCCGTCTCGTTCGTGGCATAACCGAACATCATGCCCTGGTCACCGGCGCCCTGCTCGGAATGCAAGCCAGCCCCTTCGGTCACGCCCTGGGATATATCCGGCGACTGCTTGTGCAACTTCACTAAAACTGTGCAGGCACCAGCGGAAAAGCCAATACTGCGGTCTGTATAACCGATCTCTGCAACAACATCGCGGGCGACTGCTTCGTAGTTGACTTCCGCCTGCGTCGTCAATTCGCCGGCCATCACGATCAGATCGGTGCTCACCAGCGTTTCACAGGCGACACGACTTTCGGGGTCCTGATTCAGACAGGCATCGAGAATGCTGTCAGAGATTTGATCGCAAACCTTGTCGGGGTGACCTTCCGAGACGGATTCAGAAGTAAAAATGTGGGCAACCTTAATCTTGCTCATGCAGATCTCTCAACGTCTTGGGCTGGATGATAATTCGGCGACGAAACAGCTTGCTTCTATGGCACCGGGACAAACAGTTAATATAGTGTTGTGCAGTACTGCTGCAAGACGGTCGGCCCTCTCTGCTATTATCGCCAAGCTGTAAACTCCGGAAACGCCTGTGAGCAGGTTCAAACACGTAATCTGGGACTGGAACGGAACGCTGCTCGATGATGCCTGGCTGTGCCTCGAGGTAATCAATCGGCAGCTGGCTCAGCGGCAACTGCCGATTGTAACCAGCGCCGGGTATCAGGAGGCCTTCGGCTTTCCAATACGGGACTACTACCACCGACTGGGCTTCGAATTCGGCGACGAACTTTTCGAGGACGTCGCCTTGGAGTTCATCGACGACTATGAACGACATCGCGCAGAGTGCCGCCTGCAGCCTCAGGTTCTGGGAATCCTCGATCGCGTCGACGCAGCCGGTTGCGGGCAGTCGATCCTGTCGATGTATCAGCAGGACGCCCTGCTGGAGGTAACCTCGACATTCGGAATCGCAACGCGCATGCAGCATATCGTCGGACTCGATACCCATTACGCGGTCAGCAAACTGGATATCGGCCGTCGGCTGATCGAGCAGATCAATTGCCCGGTCGCCCGTATCGCGCTTATCGGCGACACCGACCACGACAGTGAAGTAGCCACCGCCCTGGGTATTTCATGTGCGCTCGTCCCGGGCGGCCACCAGGCATCCCACCGCCTGGCCGAATGCAACGCAACGCGGCTCGATTCACTGGAAGCGGTGGCAGAATGGCTGGCACTTGACGACGATTGAGAAAAAATGGGGACAGCTCTGGGCCGGCACCGCACACACGCGGATCGCCGCTGCATGGCAATACATCAAAAAGTTCGCCAATGCCCCAACCTCAGGCGCCGGCCCCCTGTAAGCCGGAAAAGTTTGCGGACAATTGCTCCGCCGCCTTCATTTCACTGCAGTTCCACTGGCGCGCGAAAAACTCGACGACCAGATAGAGGTCGTGCGAGCGTGCCGGTCGTTCATCGATCCGGACAAAGGGCCCATCGGTCTCCAGCAACAGCCGATCGCGCGGCATCGCTGCGATCAGATTGCGGCCGCGACGTGACACGATCATCGCGGTATTGATCGAAAAATACACATTCCTTGGCGCCGCGTTTACCTGCTCTTGCGTACCGCTGAACCAGTGAAGAATCGGCGTACCGCCAAAGCCGTCCAGCATGGCCATCACGTCGACGGCAGCGCGCCTCGAGTGGATCGTCAGGATGCGATCCCCGCAATCCTCACAGCATCTCAGGATGCGCTCGAAAACGCGACGCTGCAGCTGGCGTTCGCCCGCATCTTCGGTGACATAGTCCAGGCCCACTTCACCGACGAACCGTGCCGCGGCGATGAGCTCGCAGAAATGATCCAGCTGCGGCGCCAGCTCGCCGATGTCCTGCGGGATCAGGCCCGGTGCCAGCTCAACAGTCGCCCCCTTTGCCGCGGCGCACTCGACGTACTCAGCCGGCGACGTCGTGACGTGTACAACCTGCATGCAGTCGATCGCAATCTGCTCACGCACCCCGGCCGGATCCGGGTACAGGTTGACATGGCAATGCGTATCATGCAGCAGCGGCAGGATCGTTTTCCATTCGGGCTTCATCTATGCGGGATGTTCGGCGTTCAACGTTCAGCTACCCAGCGCCGAGGCTTCGGCCAGTAGCTCCAGCATTGTACTGCTTCGGCGATTGCGGCTGGGCTGGTGGTTCACGTGGCGCTTTGCGGCCGTCAGTTCCACGGTGACGATCTCGTCCACAAAGTCTTCGACCTGCGTCTCGAGGATCGCCGCGCCATCAGGATCGAAGCCCATGACGGTGCCGACATGGTTGGCAATGACCGCCCGCGGATCCAGGCCGCCAGGGCCGACAGCTCCATACTCGTCGAGCTCGGACAACCCTTCCACGGACGAGTCCACGGCGTTGCAAAGCAGCACGAAAAGATTGTGATCATAGGCGCGTGCGGCGTGTAACAAACGCCAGCCGGCCTGCTGTGAACGGATTTGCTGCTGCTTCTCCTCGGCACTCATCGAATCGGGCCAGACCCCGACACGCCCGGCGTGCGGTGCCAGAATGAGATCGACATGCTGCAGGCCACAGGACAAAGCCAGTTCAGGGAAAGAATTATCATAGCAGATGATGATCCCAAAGCGCAGGTCGCCAAGATCGAAAATCGGCAACGTTTCGCCATTGCCAAACCACAAATACTCGTCGCTGGACAGATTGATCTTGCGCTGCAACCCCAGATACTCGCCACGATCAACGACGAACTGGCTGTTGTATACGATGCCGTGATCGAGCTCGGCTATGCCGACGCAAATCGCAATGCCCGCGGCTTTGGACATCTCGAGCACGGCACTGCTGAGTGGACCGTCGGGTACGGGCTCGGCGTTTTCGATCATCTTCGGATGGCCGCCATGGCCGGAGAGCATCAGCTCGGGAAGGAACAGCAGGCGTGCCCCGTCGCGCTCGGCCACCTCGACGGCCTGGCGCACACGCTGCAGGTTCTCCTGCGGATCGATTATGATCGACTTCAACGAGGCAACGGTGACTTTGGTATCCTGCATGGCGAATCAGACTCCTCCGTTTGGTTTGCGGCGCCGTACGACAACCGGAATTACAACAGTGGGCAAAACGGCAATTGAATATGGCCGGTCATTCGCAGCCGCATGACCCGACTCTGCCCCGGGTTCTTTCGCAAAAGCTACATCTCGGATCCGATCAGGCTCGGGTCATACGGCAGCAATTGCCCGTGTTCACGGTACTGTTCATGGTACCGTTCGAGTTTATCGGGGTCGACGTCAACGCCGAGGCCCGGTGCATCGGGAATACCCCAGGCCGGACCATCGGCAATGGGCAGACGTTCGGTGAGGATGTCGTCTTCCATCATCTGCGCGGTCTGCTGATTGCCATCGATGAGGTTGGGCAGTGTCAGGCAAAGGTGCTGGCCGGCAGCAGCCGCCAGGCCGAGCTCACCGTGCGTGTGCTTGCACACTTGCAACCCCTCGAAGTGGGCGGCCTGTGCGAGCCTTTGGAAAAGCAGCAGGGATCCCACCCAGTAGGAGCTGAAGCAAAAGACATCCGCCACCCGTGACGTGATGTTCCGGTATGCATCCTCGACCGTCCACATCCCTTCATTGGCAGCGACCGCGACATTGGAACGTGCCCGGACTTCCTGCATGCAAGCTGCCGGGTCTTGCGCCACCGGTTGTTCGATGAAATCGATCGCGTACTCGTCCAGTCTCGCCAAATTGCGCAGCGCCTCGTTCACCGACCAGGCGGCGTTGGCGTCGAGCCGCAGCTTACGCCCCGGCCCGATGGCCTCGCGGACCGTGCGCACCATCTCCAGCTCGGCCTCGATGTCGATGCCGACCTTCAGATAGAAAACCGTGTGCCCGCTTTTGACACCGGCAGCGCATTGAGCCTGCAGCTCGGCGGCATCACCGCGTGCGAGGTAATAAAAGTAATCGACCTGCGACCGCACCCTGCCACCAAGCAGGTTGCAGAGTGGCTGGCCGGTTGCTTTGCCGCAGATATCCCATAGGGCCATATCAATTCCGGCATAGGCAAAGGCGGCCGTCGGCTTGCGAAACTGCCAGAGCCCCCGCAACCAGAGCTCAGCCCGAATCGCTTCACTTTCCCAAGGGCTCCGGCCTACAACGAACGGGCACATCGCACGCAGCGCTGCTTCCACGGAGGTGACGTCGGCGCCGCTGCAGCTCTCGCCCCAGCCCACCAGCCCGTCCGCGGTCGTAGCCTTGACGATAATATCCGTAACGCCGTCACGCCGCACCTGGCTGCTTACCTCGCGGTGCGTGTACGGGATGCTCACCGGTATGAATTCAAGCTCGACAATGCGCAGGTCTTTCATAACTCACAAGATAGTCCATCGCACCCCGAATGCATACTGTAACCATAGCCGCCCGGCACAAGCAAAACCGCATCGCAGAAGCGAGGCATATGCGTGAAGGTTGTCGGGATTCCTGGCATCTTTCAATGTTTTTTTCCTTTCCCCTGTTGCTCTCGCAATGCTTTTTCGGATAAGCATTGATCTGGTCCCGTAGCGAAGCGGATAGCCAGTCTCAATCCAGTGGTTTGAGAAGGCGCGGTGGAACAGCAGGTACAAATGGTTCTCCCGAGCTGCCTCCAACTACTTTCAACACGCGATCGTCGGATCTACGAGACTTGGCCACGCTAACAAATAGAGGACTTCGTCTTATGTTGGAGATTCGTCCCCCTAACGACCTCGTCGCCGCCTAATCCCCGCCGATGCTCCATCTCTCGATGCGGCATCTGCCCTGTGCCTTCGACCCGTGTTTTTACCTTAGGCCTCCTTCAGCGCACCGTTAGCCCGCGACACCTTGCCCGCGACTGCCCTTCGCCTCGGTCCGGCTGGGATTGGACTTTAATCATTGTATTCTATGTCATTAAAGAATCCTCTCTTATCACCACTTGGTAGTTGGGCATTGCCCGGCACACAACACTTGGATCCAGCCCCAAAAATAAACCGTTACGCCTCCGGCTCTACGGTGATTCGTGGCTGATCCAAACGTTCACCCGGACAGAGAAAATTCCATGACCTATTGGACGATAGATGACCTGAACCCGGTCGTTTCACCTGGCTCACTCCACCCGGCCTTTGACAAAGGGCGGGCGGGGGCATCCCACGTGATCGAGCTGGACGGCGGCTACCGTATGGTCTACTGGGGCAGCGACCAGGATGATCAGAATTACATTCTTCAGGCCCAGTCTTCTGCGTCCAATCCCAATGATTGGCAACCCCTTGGGAAAGTTATGATTGGTCCGCAGACGGACACTTCGCATAACTGTTCCGGTCCGAGCTTCCCCTTCCTGCTCCCCATCACCGACACCCACTGGCTCCTCTACTACTGCGCATGGGGCCGTTCGGTCGACGGCAAACTGCCAAACACAACGGGACTGGCCATCTCGAAAGACCGCGGAGCAACCTGGCGATACCACGCGCAGCATCCCATTATCCCTCTCGACCGCCCCTATGATGCCGAGGGAACCGGTAGCGTCTGGGTCCTGCGGGAACACGATAGATTTCGAATGTACTACACGTCCATCGGCAGATACTTCGCCAGGCCCGAGGGTGTCGCGACGGGGCACGGCAATACGATTCCTGAAGTCGGGATCGGCTATGCTGAGTCCGAGGATGGGATCCACTGGGAGAAACCTGTGGATCAACTCGTTATCGCGCCACGAGGGTTCGGGATCACGCCCTATGAGTATATCTGTTCGAAGCCCTGTGTCATCCACGACGGAAGCCGGTACACCATGTGGGTCAACACCTTCGGCACCGCCTATCGCGTACACCGGCTCACCAGTACCGACGGGCTGCATTGGGAGTGGGGCGAACGGGTCGGGCCCGATGGCGAGCTGGACGTCGGAGCCGCTTGTTCCTTCGATGACGAGCAGAGATCCTACCCGACTATTCTGTCTGCGAACGGCAAACGCCATTGCTGGTTTACGGGGAATGGATTCGGCGAAACGGGCATGGGGTATGCCGTGGACTCAGAATGCATTAACAAAGATTAAAAGCGTCGTGCAGCAACTATGTTAACTGCCAAATAAACGAACCCCGGACAGGAAACGCATGATACGAACCGCGGCAATGGATGATTTCGATACTGCCATCGAGGCACTGGAGAGCGACGGATACGTCGTGATCGAGGATGCGATCACCGAAGAGCGTGCCGGCGAGCTGGCCGAGCTCACGCTGGCATCACCACAACGCGTGCCCGGCGTGGCGCGTTACGAATTTGTTGTCGCCCTGCTCAACTTCGATTTGGCCTTTCTCGAACTGGCAATGCATCCGACGGTATTACGCCTTGCACGCCACCTCATTGGCGGCCGGCTCGAAGCCGCACAGAATGCCTTCGCCTGGCCGGCCGAGGACCAGGTTCGGCTGGGTACCGTGGATGGACTTGTGGCGCACCCCGGCAGCGACGCGGGGTGGTGGCACCTCGATTCGCCTATGGGACAATTAAATCCCGCGCGACCGCTCCCCGACTTCCCGATCCTGGTCAACGCATTCTGGGTATTGACCCCGTACAGCACCGAGACCGGAGCGACGCGGCTTGTACCCGGCAGCGGCAGCCGTCGGCACATGCCGCCGGCGACCCAGGACGACCTGGAGGATCAGGTCGTTTGTGAAGCCCGCCCCGGCAGCGTCATTGTCGTGCCGAACACCTTGTGGCATGCGGCCGGCAGCAACCGGTCCGGGGAAGCGCGTGTCGGCGTTGCCTGCAACTACATTCCGTGGTGGGTCGGCCGCATGACGATGGACAACATCCCAGTGAGCCGCGACGTCTGGGAAAAGATGCCACCGGACGCCCAGGCATTGACGCGCCATCAATTGACCTGGAATGTCGATTTCATCGGGGATGTGCGGGAAGTCGACTGAGGCATTTTCAGGGATCGCTGGAAGGGGCCAGGGAAAAGCTTTGTTCAGTCCGACTCTGCGTTCACCAGGATTTCCGCTGTGTTTAGTTTCACAAGTCGCACCATGAACTCGTAATACGCACCGAGTGCGGCCCGGTCGGTGCTGTCCTGCACCACAGGCGCCACCGCTTCCAGGCCGCTCCTGCCGGCAGCCACGCCACGATCGAAACAGCTGCGCGCTTCCGCGAGGAGCTCAGCCATCGCATCCGAGTCGCCGGCTTCTTTCGCAGTTTCCGCCTTGGAAACGGCTACACCGCCGTCACAGAGATGTCTTATCTCATCGATGGCGCCGATGGAAAAACGAAGTCGCCCGAGCCAATATGCAATCCGCTCCGCCGCTCCAGGCACGTCGGCCAATGCTTCCATGTCTTCGAACAGCCGCAGTGCCCCCACGAAACTGGCGCGGATATGGAACAACTCATTGCGCGTCGGTTCGGTTGCTTTGTAGTAGTTCTCCATGATCATGGGCACGGGAAAAAGCAGGCTGGTGAAGCTCATGTCGAGCATCGTCGTGGCATCGTCAAACAGGCGCATCACATCACAGAAGCGATCGACTGTTTTCTCACCGAAGACATGTTCGGCATGATCAGCGAATGCCTGTCGGGGCGCATAGTCTACGTCCCACGAGGTCCGCGCCAGATGGTTGACGGCAGGATCGAGGTCACCGATCGGCCAGTACCGTGTCGTGTATCCCTGCCATTGTGCTTCATGCACGGTGCGCAGCAGGATGTGATTCGATTCGGATTCGACTATCGGGACCCAGCCGACGTTGTCGTCCTGGAGTGTGAGGGTCAGTTGAGCCTTGATTTTTCTTGTGTCGAGCTCGGCTATGTGGTGCAACCGGCGCAAGGACGCAGACGGCGTGTAATCGAGAGAAATTCCAGCTGTCGCGTTGGGCCAGAGCACCTCACCGAGGATCGGATAGGCAAACCGCGCGCCGCCGCCCAGGGCAACGCCTACGCCCACACTGTTCGTTGCGGCTCGTTCCAGGAAGCCACTGTCCTCGAGGACCTGTCGCAGCAACCAGATCATGGCGATGCTGGATTTGAGTTCGCGCACTGCGCGAGCCGTGCCGCCGATCGTCAGCTCATCGTTTTCGGCCGTCTCCAGCATCCGGTCAATATTGAAACGCGGTTCCAATCCAAATCGTTTCGCCATCGCCTGCCAGCTTTCGGCAAACTTGCGCTCGGCATGCGGGTGCTCCGGGCAACTGATCATGAACTCATCACATCGCGACCAGGTCTCCAGGTGCGCAGTTGTCACGGCATTGAACAGCTTGAGGTGTTGCGGATTCATCAGGTCCGCCTGCTCGGCACAGGTCAGCCCGCCCGACTGGATCTGCTCGGTGGTGGGATCTTCCAGCAGCGGTGCAAACTCCTTGGTGAACTCAAAGGGCTGGAAAGCCAACGACGTGTGCATGCCGTACTTCTCAGCCTCATCGATCAGGCTGTTCAGGAATCGCTGGCCGGCAATGAGCCATTCCTCGTACGACTCCGCGCCAGCCAGCCAGGGCGGCAGCATTGGCGAACCGCAGATACCAAGTGATTCATGCCCGGGCGTGTCCGGATCGATCGGGATCCGATGTTTCTGCAATACGTCGACGGTCTGCCGCTTGATGCCGTCGACCTCGAAGTGGGTGAACGGCTGCGGCGGCCAAAGGGAAAAGTGCAGGCCGTTGAACTTCAGCTTGTGCAATTGTCCGATCACCCGGCGCTGGTCATCGAGGCTCCACATGATGGGGCCGTAGGGCAGCTCGCACATCATCCGCCAGGCGCGCAGGCTCTGCACAGGCTCAAGAGTCGCGTCGACATCCGGCAGCCGGAATTCGTCGGATTGCTTCGGCAGCACATCGCCGGACAGCAGAAAACGCACGCCACAGCGTTCGAGAAGATCGTACACAGCCCAGGCCGTCGCAGCGTCGCTGCCACCGGCAAGGAGCATCGTGTTTTCATCGACCCGTCGTAGAAGATGCCCCTGGCCCGAGAGCGTCGGCAGCGCCGCCGAAGTTTCCTGCACCAGGGGATCGTCGACCGGTCCGACCACAACCCGCCAGTCCGCCTCACCGTCGAGCTCCACCTCGACGGCGAAGATTTCCCGCAGGTACGACTGCAGGAGCGTGACCGCATCACGGACCAGCACACCGGCAGCAGGACTGATTATTATGGTGACACGGGACATCGCTTAACCGCTTCCAGACATTGTGTCGATGGGGACACCGCCGCCAGTGACAGAGTTAAGCTTCTCACTGGCGGTGTAAAACGCAAAGGACCCGACCTGTTCCGGATCTGCCAACGGCATGAAGTGAAGGCATTCCAGCCGGGAACAGACGTTCAGCGTGAGGTCGAGAATGCTATCCCGGGCCTCGCCAGGAAGTGCGTTGAGACAACGATCTTTCATGGCTCACAAGATAGTTCACCGCATCGCGAATTCATACGGTACGCGTGGCTTAGAATCCCCAAAACGCCTTTGCGCTGCGTCCGAGA
>Ga0114993_10000505_pt1 | contig 45643 bp, 33 predicted proteins | sample ArcticOcean_MG_C_FD_87042 | JGI IMG/M metagenome (GOLD analysis project Ga0114993, IMG submission 87042) | Marine microbial communities from western Arctic Ocean - ArcticOcean_MG_CB2_150 | ecosystem: Environmental > Aquatic > Marine > Oceanic | place: Arctic Ocean: Canada Basin | collected...
GCAATGCGTTGAATCTGTCCGCCCGACAGCCGGACACCGCGGTCGCCGGCAAGCGTGTCGATCCCATCGGGAAATTCGTCGATGAACATCTGGGCATTTGCCAGTCGCAGCGCTTCGGCAAGCGTTTCATCCGTGGCATCGGCCTGTGCCCACAGGATATTGTCGCGTATCGACATGTTGAACAAAACCGCGTCCTGCGGCACATACCCGATGCGTTGTCGGTATGAAGATTGATTGTAATCCTTCAGTGGCACGCCGTCGATCAGCACGTCCCCTCTCTCGATCATATTGAACCCCATCAGCATATCGAGCAATGTCGATTTGCCGCAACCGGATTCACCGACCACTGCGGTCATCTTGCCAGCGGGAATAGAAAGCGAAATATCGTTCAGCACCATGTCACGTCCCGGGTAGGTGAACGATACGTTCTTCACGTCGATGCCGCTGCCGAGGCTCGCGAACGGACGGCCACCCTCGGGTTGCCGGTCCTCGCGTGCCACCTTGCGAAGGCGCATCATCTGCTCGTAACTCGGCGTGAAGTGCTCCAATATCGCCTTATGAGATGTGAGCGTGCCGACAGACGGCAGGGTCTTCATAAGCGCATAAATCAGCACCGCAGTTTCGGAGATCGGCACGTTAAGACGCTGTGCTGCCAGCAGTGCGATAATCAAGATCACGAGACCGAGCGGTTGATACAGGTGCAGGATAGAACTGTTCAATGTCTCAGCTTTGATCGTTGCCTTGCGATAGTGATCGAACGCTTCTGCGAACATGCCGCGATTGCGCGCCTGGTTCCCAAACCCCTGGACGATCTTTGCCGCTGCGCAGGATTCCTGCAGAACGCCGTACATATCGTTGGATGTCGATGTCGTTCGCTTGCCGAATCGATAACTGATGCGACCTGCTATCAGAAAGGGAATAGCGATCACTCCAGCTCCCAACAGGCTTAGCGATGTCAGTTGCCAGGATATCATGAACGGCACAGCCAGGAGCAGGACAATCTGAATGATCGTTGCCAGGAATTGCGCCATGTTGATGACCGCCTCACCCACAACGTTCACTTCGCGCAGAAAAGTGTTGACCAGAGTGCCTTGTTTTTGCTCGCTGAAAAAACGCCACCGCGCAGCAAAGAAGTCGTCGAAGGTGCCCAGGATATAATGCCTCAGTATCGCGTACTTGGTGCGCAGTACCGTGTACAAGGCAAAGATGGCAAACGCGTTCTTGACAACGTTGAATACGAAAAACGCCGCCAGCGCGCTCCACAGCGTCATCGGTACACCGATGAACGTCATCACGCGCTCCATCTGCTTCGTAATCGTGCTTGTCTCAGTGCTGTCGGCACCCATAATTAAATCGACGACGGGTGCCAGGGTGAGAATTGCTGCGGCGTCGAAACAACTCACGCCAAGCAACAGAGACGCAGTGCAGATCAACGGCCACGGAAATTGCCGACATATGTCACCGACGAAGTGCCGCAGGGAATTTCCGGACGTATTTTTCATTTTATGAGGGTATGCAATTGGTCACGCAGCACCAGACGATCGATCGATTGATGATTGGCAATCGTTGTCATCGCCGGCACCCCCTCGCCGTTGCCGATCAGAAACATTGCATACTCTTTCCGGCACACCGCGATGGCGTCGTTGCACCAGCGCGTATATGTGGTGCTGCCGTGAAAGGAGAGGTTCTGAATCCAGCGATTGGAGATAGTTGTTCCAGATCATTTGAATGCGGGAAAACGGGGGGGTATAGGCCTGCAGGGGGAAGGAGACTGGAGGACGGGCTAAGATTTTTGGTGGAGCACCGATACAACTCGGCCGTCATCGGCGTTGCGGTGAAGGCACCTCCCGACCGTTTCCGGTGTGGCCGGGGAATCGCCGCTTGCCCGTGATGACGGCCGAGTCTAATCAGACTTGGACATGCTACGCCCGGTCACGTCGCTCTCACCTTCGACGTAACAGGCTTATTTCCAGTAAGTTACCATCCAAGCCCAGCGCACCGTAAAGAAACGATACCTTGAGTAACGTTACTGATGGAAACGATAATGCCGGTTCGGACAGTTGTCAAGGGCATGCACACATAGTCCCCCCCAAAAAAGGGAAATTGCCGGTCCACTGCTGCGTTCCGATTCATGGAACACTAATTGCGTGGTTTCAGGGGTATGTGACAATCGTCACAAGTAAAAACGGGGTTGATCGGAAACCAACACATGACGGATGTCATCTGTATATATAGAGGCAGTGCACACAGGGGAGCTTCCCTTGGTTGGGGGACCTTTCAATGCAGACGTTGTAAATATCGTGCCTCGGTGCTAACGCCTGAACCACAACGAAAAGAGCGTAGATCATGAAGGAACGGATCGCGATAATTGATGGTATTCGCACACCGATGTGCAAAGCCGGCGGTGTCTTCAAAGATATTCAGGCGGACCAGCTCGGTGCTTGGATCGTCACCGAACTGATCGCCCGTAGCGAAATCGACCCGGCGCTGATCGACGAACTTATCATGGGCAACGTTGGCAACCCGACTCATGCCATGAACATTGCCAGGGTCATCGCACTCAAGGCCGGCCTGCCACAGGGTCTGCCGGCATTCACCGTGCACCGCAACTGCGGCTCCGGCAATGAAGCGCTCACCACCGCCGCTGCCAAAATCCAGGCCGGCGACGGCGACATCTACATTGTTGGCGGCACCGAATCGATGAGCAGCATGCCACTGCTGTACGGGCCCCGGATGACTGAGTTTTTTGCGAACCTCGTCAAATCGAAGACCCTGAGCCAGAAGCTGGGTGTCATCAGCAAGTTTCGACCGTCCTTTCTGAAGCCGGTCATCGGTATCGTCCAGGGCCTGACCGATCCGGTCTGCGGCCTTATCATGGGCAAGACCGCTGAACTTTTGGCGCGTGAATTCCATATCACCCGTGAAGAACAGGACCGCTACGCCGTCGAAAGCCACAAGAAAGCGGCTGCGGCCATCGAAAGCGGACGGCTCGCCGAGGAAATCCTGCCGATCCCGGTACCGTCGTGTTACAAAGCGGTGCAAGAAGCCGACGACGGTCCGCGCGACAATCAGTCGATGGACGCACTCGGCAAGCTCAGACCCTATTTCGACCGCCACAACGGCACCGTTACTGTCGGCAACTCCTGTCCGCTGACCGATGCCGCCGCCGCGATGCTGGTGATGAGCGAAACGAAAGCGAAGGAACTCGGACTCACACCCATCGGCTTTCTGCGCGGCTACGCCTACGCCGGCCTCGAACCGCAACGCATGGGCCTTGGTCCCATCTACAGCACGGTCAAAGCTCTGGACAGATCCGGCATGACCATGAGCGACATCGAGTTGGTTGAACTCAATGAAGCGTTTGCCGCCCAGGCGATCGCTAATCTGCGGGCTTTCGACTCGGACGAATTCGCCGCCCGCTACTTCGGTCGCCATCATAAAGTCGGCGCCATCGATCCGGCCATTCTCAACGTCAACGGCGGTGCCATCGCCTTGGGGCATCCTGTCGGCATGACCGGTGCTCGCTTGGTGATCACGACTCTGAAGGAATTGCACCGTCGCAACTGCAACGTCGGACTGGCTACCATGTGTATTGGTGGCGGCCAGGGCGGAGCCCTGCTTCTGGAGGCCGCATAATGGAAATGCCAGCCACTCCCAATGGGTTTCGGATCAAGATCACCGACAAGGTCGCCGACATCGTTTTCGACCTGAATGATGAAAAGGTCAACAAGCTGACGACGCCTGTCATGGAGGAGTTCGACGGCCTCATCAAACAGCTTGCCGGCACCGACGACCTCGAATTGATGGTGCTGCGCAGCGGCAAGCCCGGCATTTTCATTGCCGGTGCCGACATCGCCGAGATTGCCGACATCACCGATCCTGTGGCCGGTGCCGCGCTGGCGAGCAAAGGCCACCGAATTCTTGATCGCCTCGTTGCCCTGCCGTTTCCGACGATCGCTGTAATCGATGGCGCCTGTCTCGGCGGTGGCCTCGAACTGGCTCTCGCCTGTACGTATCGCATTGCCACCGACAACCCGAAGACCTCGATTGGTCTGCCAGAAGTCAATCTCGGGATCATCCCGGGCTTCGGCGGCACACAGCGCCTGCCGCGGCTCATCGGCATGCCAAAGGCGCTGTCGATGATCCTCAGCGGTAAACCGGTCAATGGCAGAAAGGCTTTCAAACTTGGCGTTGTCGATGCCGTAGTGCCGGCTGAATTTGCTACTGAAAAGATCGCCGAATTTGCCGGGTATATCAAATCTGCTGCGGGGCGCAAGGCCGTCCTGGTTCGGCGCAATTCTCGACCGTTCCGCCGCTGGCTGACGCAGGACAACGCCCTCGCTCGCCTGGTCACTGCGAATATCGCATGCCGTAACCTGATGAAAAAAACCAAAGGCTGTTATCCGGCACCGCTGAAGGCTCTTGAAGTGATTCGCCGTACCCTGGGCATGCCCCTGGCCGCAGGGCTGGCGGTCGAGGCGCGGGAGTTTGGCGAGCTTGCGGTCACACCAATCAGCAAGAACCTGATCAACCTCTTCTATGGTTCCGAAGCGCTGAAGAAGGACAAAGGCGCCGTCATCGACGGCAAGCCCCGCCAGATCAACCGCGTTGGCGTGCTCGGTGCCGGTGTCATGGGAGGCGGTATCGCCTGGAATTTTACTAAGGCCGACATTCCTACGCGCCTCAAGGATCTCAACTGGGAGGCTGTCGGCAAGGGTTACGAAGCGGCGGCCAACATTTACGGGCAATTGAAGAAGCTGCGCAAATACAACCAGCGCGAGATCGACATCAAGATGCACCACCTCAGCGGCACCACCGATTTCAGTGGTTTCGGGAATCTGGACATCGTCGTCGAAGCTATTGTCGAGGACCTCGACATCAAGCGCAAGGTGTTGGCTGAGCTTGCCGAGCACGTGCCGGAAGATACGATCATCGCCAGCAACACCTCGACCCTGCCGATCACCGAGCTGGCCGAAGGGCTGCCGCATCCGGAACGCTTTATCGGTATGCATTTTTTCAATCCGGTCAATCGCATGCCGCTGGTAGAGGTTATCCCGGGCAAGGAGACATCGCCGGAAACCATTGCTGCGGTCGTGGCCCTGAGCAAACGTCTGGGCAAGACCCCGATCGTCGTGCAGAGCTGTCCAGGCTTCCTCGTTAATCGCCTGCTGCTTCCGTACCTCAGCGAAGCCGTCATGCTGCTGCAGGAGGGTGTCAGTCCGAAGGACGTTGATCGGGTGCTGACCGGTTTCGGCATGCCGATGGGACCATTCACGCTGCTCGACGAAGTCGGCATCGACGTTGCGCACAAGTGCGCCGTTGTTCTGGCCGCTGCCTACGGGGAGCGCATGGCCAACGCCACCCTGCTCGAGTGCATGTGTGAGGACCACCACCTGCTTGGCAAGAAAGGTGGCAACGGCAAAGGCTTCTACCTGCACCAAGGCAAGAAGCAAGTCCTCAACCCTGATCTCCCGGCGATCGTCGGCGACTGGCGCGAGGCGAACAACATCAGCCCGCGTCAGTGCAGCGACGCCGACATTCTTGACCGCTGCCTGCTGACCATGGTCAACGAGGCGGTCCGCTGCCTCGACGAAGGGATTGTCGCCGACCCCGTGCACCTCGACATGGCGATGATCATGGGTATCGGCTTCCCGCCGTTCCGCGGCGGCTTGCTGCGCTATGCTGACGAGCTCGGCGCCGAACATATCTGGACGCGTCTCTACGAGCTCGCGGAAAAATATGGCGACCGTTTCAAGCCGTGTGAGCGCCTGCAACAGATGACTCGTAATCAGAGAGAATTCTACAATGAAACTGTCAGATAATGCTGAAAAGCAAAAATCACTCGAAGTCGCCGAAGCAGCACGAGAGACTGTATGGGAGCATCCGAGCTTCGTCGCTGGATTGTTCAAGGGCGAGTTCAACTGGGAGCACGTCCACCCGTTTCCCCTGCAGTCCGAAGCTGATAAGAAAATCGGTGACGAGTTCCTCGCGAAACTCGAAGTCTGCCTGCGCAAACACATCGAACCCGACCAGATCGACGCCAACTACCAGATTCCGCAGCATGCTGTGAACGCGTTGGCCGAGCTTGGTTGCTTCGGCATGAAGATCCCGAAGAAGTACGGCGGCCTCGGTCTGACACAGACCAACTACAACCGCGCCGTTGCCATGGTCGGCAGCTTTTGTGCCTCTACCGCGGTATTGTTGTCGGCCCATCAGAGTATCGGCGTGCCCCAGCCGCTCATGAATTTCGGCACCGAAGAGCAGAAGGAGAAGTACCTGCCGCGCTTCGCCAAAGGTGAGATTTCCGCATTCGCCCTCACCGAACCCGACGTCGGCTCCGACCCTGCGATGATGAAGACATTCGCCGAACCGACAGACGACGGCAATTACATCATCAACGGCACTAAGCTTTGGTGCACCAATGGTCCGATCGCCGATATCCTGATCGTCATGACGCGTACGCAGTCGATCACTGTGCATGGCCGCGAACGTCAGCAGATCACCGCGTTCATCGTCGAGACCGACAGCCCCGGATTCAAGGTCGAGCATGTCTGCCGCTTCCAGGGACTACACGGTATCAAGAACGGCGTCATCAGTTTTACCGACGTCAAGGTGCCTGCCGCGAACATCATCGGCAAACCGGGCATGGGCCTGAAGATTGCTCTGACAACGCTCAACACCGGGCGCCTCACGTTGCCCGCCGCGTCGTCTGCCATCAACAAGCTGTGTCTGCATCATTGCCGAAAATGGGCCAATGAACGGGTGCAGTGGGGGCAGGAGATTGGCAAGCATCAGGCGATTGCCGACAAACTCGCGGACATGGCTGCCACCACCTTCGCTACCGAAGCGGCCACCTGGCTTACTTCCGCTATGGCCGATGCTCACAATGTTGACATCCGTCTCGAGGCCGCCATCGCCAAGTACTTCTGCACCGAGGCTGCCTGGCGCGTTTGCGACCAGGCGCTGCAGATCCGTGGCGGTCGCGGCTACGAGAGCTCGTCGTCGCTGCGCCAGCGCGGCGAGCCAGGCATCCCGATTGAACGCATCCAGCGTGATATCCGCATCAACCGCATCATCGAGGGTACCAGCGAGATCATGAGCCTGTTCATTGCCCGCGAAGCGATGGACGTGCACTTCCGGAATCTCATGCCGCTGATGGACCCACGCAACGATTTCGGCAGCAAGTTCAAGGCTGGCCTCAAGGCCGCAGCTTTCTACGCCGGCTGGTATCCACGGCAGTGGATCAGCCTGCCTACCGCCACCGGCGTGCGCCATCTTTCACGTGCCAACTGCAAGCATCTCGGTTTCGTCCGCAAGACGGCCAAGCGCATGGCCCGCGGCCTGTTCCATGCCATGGTCAAGCACCAGCAGGGGCTTGAAAAGGAACAGCTCCTGATGTTCCGCTACGTCGATATCGGTACTGAGCTGTTTGCCATGACTGCGAGCCTGTCGATGGCTGAGCGCATGCTGGCGGATAATCCGGCAGACCGTTCGCCCCAGGAGCTGGCCGATCTGTTTTGCGCCGGTGCCAGGCAGCGGATCACCGATCATTTTCGCAAAATAAAGAAAAACGACAACCGCATGGCCGCCCGTGTCAGCACTGGTGTGCTCGAAGGCCGGTACGAATGGATCGAGACCGACATCGTCTGCGACTGCACCCGTTGTATGAACGACGTTGACGTCGATCGTGCACCGGCACTCACCCGCGAGGGCTCCGACCGCGTCGCGGTGAGCCGTGATGTGGCTTGAGCGGTACAGCCAGACACCGGGCGCACAGGTGCGTCAGTGTATCCTTGAACACGTAAACAAACGAAAGACATGGCCAGCGCGACATTCCATACAACGGCCCTGACGCTGCGGGCGTTGGATCGTTTGCTCAAAAGCAACTTCCGCGCCGACGGCCTGGAGAACCTCTCGGAGCGTCCGACGATGTACGTGATTAATCACTTCACGCGCGCCGAGACGTTCATCATGCCCTATATCATCTGGAAGTACGCCGGCCATTACTGCCACTCGCTGGCGGACGCCAAGCTGTTCAAGGGCCCCCTCGCGAATTACTTCCAGCAGATGGGCGTGGTCTCCACCAAACAGAAGGACCGCGACAAACTGATCATCGGCAATCTCATGTCCGGACGCCACAACTGGGTCATCTATCCGGAGGGCGCCATGGTCAAGACCAAGAAACTGATTACCAAGGGCAAGGTCCGCCTGACCACGCCCGGGCATGTCGGCCCGCCGCATCGTGGCGCTGCCGTGCTGGCACTCAAATCTGAAATCTGCAAACGCCAGATCCTGCAACTGCACGAGCGGGGCGACAACGAAGCAGTCGAGGCACTTTGCCGGGAGTACTTCATCGACGGCGTCGACGACCTGTCGGCTGCCGGTACCGTGCTGGTGCCCGTGACGATCAGCTATTACCCGCTGCGCCCTGGGCAGAACTTCGTCAAGCGTGTCTGCCAGACCTACTTCGGCGAGTTGCCGCCGCGGCTGGAAGAAGAACTGGAAATCGAAGGCAATCTGTTCCTGCGCGACACCGACATCGACATCAACTTCGGCAAGCCGCTGGAGATCGGCGACTATGTGCGACGCTACATGTTGGCCAGCAAGGTCATCCCGATCCTGCGTTCGCTCGACAAGAGCAATTTGTTACTGCGCGCTCAGAGCCGCAAGATCACCGAGTCCTTCATGGCTACGATGTATTCGAACACCGCGATCAACATCGACCACCTGGTGTGCACCGCCCTGCAGAAATCGACCAGTCATCGCCTCTCGATCGACCATTTGCGTCGCGCGGTCTGCCTGGCCGGATTCAAGCTGCGCAACGACCCGAAGTACCGGATGCACCCGACCCTCGGCCTCGAGCTCGTCCGCCTCCTCACCAACAGCGAGTTAGCTGTTTTCGAGGATATTCTTGATCTGGGCGAACGCATGGAGGTTCTGAAGCGTGACGGCGATGAAATTGTCATTGACCACCAAAAGCTGCGGCTCAATCACATGTTCCACAGTGTTCGCGTGAAGAACCCGATGAGCGTCATTGGCAACGAGCTCGAGCCCTTTATCGATGTTGTTGCCGACGTTGAAAAACTGATCAACACTGATCCCGCGGCTCTGCGCCAGGAGACGGCGGACGCTGTGCTGGTAACCGACAAGAATGATTTCGAACAGCAGTACGGTCGGTACTTCGAGCCGAAACTCTCGCACTCCATGGAAGTCGGGGAACCGTTCCTCCTGCGTGCGCCCGATTCACGCACCGGCGTTGTACTGGCGCACGGCTATTCGGCGGCGCCTGCCGAAGTGCGGCAACTGGCAGAGCACCTACATGGCCAGGGCCACAATGTCTATGCCGTGCGCCTCTGGGGTCACGGCACCGCGCCGCACAACCTTGCCGAAATCAACTGGCAGGACTGGCTGCATACATATCTGCGCGGCTATGCCTGTCTGCGTGACATCTGTGACCATGTCGTGCTCGGCGGCTTTTCCACCGGCGGCCTGATCGCGCTCCTAGCGGCCGCCGAGATTGGCCAGCCGGTCGACGGAATTTTTTCTATATGCGCCCCCAGCCGGCTCAAGGACATCCACGCCGCCATCGCGCCCGCCATGCACTGGTGGAATGATTTGCTGGACAAATTCAATATCAGCAAGGCCCAGATCGAGTACGTCGAGTCGGCCGCCGAGAACCCCCACATCAACTACTGCCACATTTATATCGCCGGCCTGGCCCAGCTCGACAAGCTCATGAAAGAAGCGATGCGTGCCTTGCCGCGACTCCAGGCACCTGCGCTGATCATGCACGGCAGCGACGACCCGACCGTCGACTCTCGCGCCGCCGGCCGCATCTATCGCGCCATTGGCAGCGAAGACAAGGAATTCGAACTGGTGCCTGCCGACCGGCACGTTATCGTCAACGGCAAAGGCTGTGACGATTTGTATCGACACATTGCCGATTTCGTCGGGGCGCGCAGCGTCCAGGCGGAGAAGGCGTTGGTACCGGCAATCGCCGCCCCTGTCCAGGAGCCGGACACCATCGTTACGCAGGCCGCGTCAGTACCGCATGGGCAGGCGATTGGCTGATACGGCTTGTGGACCCGCTGGCTCGTTCGTTTATCACGCGACCATCCCGGCACCCATTACCAATGCCGGCAACGTCCCCGAAGTAGAACGGGCCTTCCTGTCTGTTTATTGCAGCCGTTCCAGTACAAAACACATGTCTGGCGCAGTACCTTCGCATTCAACGGCCGAACGGGCCGTTCCACGGCAAGACACAGCAAAACTGTTTTGGTATGAGCACGACGGACTGGCCAGATCTGTTGATCCAATGGTATCACACGCACGCGCGAGAATTGCCGTGGCGCAGTGATCCCCGGCCGTATGCTGTGTGGATCAGCGAGATCATGCTGCAGCAGACACAGGTTGATACGGTCATTCCGTACTTCCACCGGTTCCGCGAGTCTTTTCCCGCCGTGGAAGACCTTGCTGCTGCTGATCTGGGTGACGTCCTGAAGCAGTGGGAGGGGCTCGGATACTACTCGCGTGCCCGCAACCTGCACAAGGCCGCCGGCGTCGTTGTCGGCCTGCATAACGGCATCCTGCCCGACACCTTTTGCGAACTTCGAAAATTGCCGGGGTTCGGGCCGTACACTGCTGCCGCCGTTGCCAGCATCGCCTTTGGTGAGCCGGTGCCGGTGGTCGACGGCAATGTGTTGCGGGTCTTTACACGACTCTTCGGAGACTATGACGACGTCACCCAACAGAAGGTTAAAAGATCTGTGTTCGAGCGGTTGCAGCCGGTCATTGCGACCGTCGCACCGTCTGATTTCAACCAGGGCATGATGGAGCTCGGTGCCTTGATCTGCCGACCGCGGCAGCCGATATGCGCCGAGTGCCCTCTCCAGAAATCGTGCGTTGCGTATGGTGACGGACTGACCGCTGCGCTCCCGGTAAAGAGCAAGCGCAAACCGCGGCCGCACTATGATGTTGCAGTCGGTGTCGTCTGGAACGACGACAAGGTCCTGATTGGCCGGCGCCCGGCTGATGGCATGCTCGGCGGTCTGTGGGAGTTTCCCGGCGGCAAGCATACGAGTGTGGAGTCTACAGCGGATTTCGTTGCACAGAAAGTCGCAGCCGAAACCGGGGTACGTGTGACCCCGGAGCAGGTGTACTGCACCGTAAATCATGGATACACACACTTCCAGATCACGCTCACTGCCTGGAAATGCCGGTACGCCGGCGGCGGCCTCGAAACGAACACCCACGACAAGTTGCAGTGGGTGTCATGGGAAAAGATCGATCAATACCCGTTTCCAAAGACCGCGCTGCAAGTTATTGCCGCAGTGAATGAGTAGCGCTCGACCGCTCCGCGCACTCAATGCCACTGCCCGTCATCCGTTCAGGTGTACTCTGCCAGCTCGAGGAGGACGCTGTCGGGATCGTAGAAGTAGCACAGCTTCTTGTGGCCGGCGTCGTGGGTGGCGACACTGGGCGGCACGATCACCGGCGGTCCGATGAATTCGACACCCGCTGCCGTCAGTCGTTCGTAGATGCCGTCCATGTCAGTCACACGGAAGGCGAGGTGTCGCAAGCCCCGAGTATTGGGCAGCGAGTTCGTGTCGGTCGCAGTGCCGGCTGGGGCGTGGTACTTGATCAACTCGATACGCGGCCCGTCGTCCGGCGGCTGCACGTACGAGACATCTGCGACGACACCCTTCAGCCCGACAATCATTTCGATCCATTCCCCTTCGAGATGGGCGTCCGCCGTCTTTTCGAAACCAAGCAGTTCGCTGTAGAAATGCACCGACCTGGCAAGGTCCTGAACGGAGATATTGACGTGATCGATGTGGGCGATCATGACTATTCGTAATAGGAGATATACAAGTCCATCTCACCGTCGACCGCTTTACGACACAGCCCGGCGAGTTCCTCGGCGGCCTTAAGCGTCATACACTGCTCGTGATGACTCGAGCGCTCGGGAGCGAAGCGATTGGCGGCAGCCGTCCAGGCTTCTGCGATGTTGCGGGTGATATCGGCGACAGACAGGACGGCGACTGCCGCTGCGTTCATTGCCATAATCCACGGGCCCTTGTCTGGATCGATTTCGGCATGCAACTCGGCGATGCAGCGCGTGTAGTCGATATCACCTCCGACGATGCACTGGTACAGGATCGAAATCTCAAACTGGGAGAAGCCGTCGTAGGAATTGAAGCCTTCCATCTCCTCGCGAAGGAACGACTCCTGGTCTTCATCGCCTTCGGTCAGGACACCGATCCACTCCTCGATCAAGTCAGATGTACAAACGATGCAATCTATTCTCATGGCTGGATTCTATCGTTTTGATTGGCGGCATCGCCGCATTGGGGATATTTGACTGCCGCTTACCAAATAATACTCCAGTCCATCTGCAATGCAACGGTCCGAATTAAGGCTTACCAACTTGGCTGCGGGGGGAGAGTGATTGTGGGCTCGGCCAGCTGAAAACGGAGAGAAGGTCAGCAGGGTTGATCGTGTAGAACGCAGAATAGATATACGGCAATGCAGGAAGGGGTGCGAAACACCTGGAAAATCATACTGAAATACTTCAATGCAATCGCCCACTCGGTCTTAATTCCACCCCCGGTCGGAAGCTCATGTTCCGATACTATTCTCCAGCAGGAATCCGGGTAGAAGGATTCTGGACGGTGCATAGATATAGATTGTATTTACCGCCGAACAGATTCGTCCCGCGCCATCGCGGGGCCCGGCATTCAGCGGTGCAACTGCTGCTGCTGCCGCGATCCGGTTGTTGGTTTCGGATCGGGTCGATAAGCGAGGATAGAATGAACGGACGCGGACAATCTTTTACTTTGCCTTAAATCTCGTGAAGCGGTTTGGTCTGGGGTCAATTCGATCTATCTTTCAGGTCCCGCTGAGACACAACACAGGTGACCGATGGCGACTGAGCTGGCAAAAGCATATACTCCCGCCGAAGTGGAGCCCGAGGTGGCCGCTGCCTGGCAGGAAGCGGCGGCCTTTCATGCCGAGGCCGGCGGTGACGCCACCCCGTACAGCATCGTCATCCCGCCGCCGAACGTGACCGCGGCGCTGCACATGGGGCACGCGCTCAATAACACGCTGCAGGATATCCTGACACGCTGGCGCCGCATGTGTGGGGACAACACGATGTGGATGCCCGGCACCGACCACGCCGGCATCGCTACACAGACTGTCGTGGAGAAACGGGTGCTCGCCGAGGAAGGCAAGCGCCGCACGGATTTCGCGCGCGACGATTTCGTCTCGCGCATCCAGGCGTGGAAAGACGAATACGAGGAGCGCATCACCGCGCAACTGGTTGCGATGGGTTGCTCCTGTGACTGGGAACGTCAGCGCTTCACGATGGACCCGGTTTGTACCCGCGCCGTGCGTGAGGGGTTCTACCGGCTTTTTCGTGACAACCTCATCTATCGCGGCAAGCGCCTGGTGAACTGGGATCCTGTGACCCGCACCGCACTCGCTGATGACGAAGTGGAGATGCATGATATCGACGGATTTTTCTGGTACATGCGCTATCCGTTGACAGAACCGGTGACGTACAACGGCGAAACGATCGAGTACGTGACCGTCGCCACGACGCGCCCCGAAACCATGCTTGGTGACACGGCTGTGGCTATGAACCCAGACGATCCGCTGGCCGGTATGCTCGTGGGGAAGACCGTGCGACTGCCGATCGTCAACCGTGAGATACCGATCATCGTCGACGATTACGTGGTGCTCCCTGATGCGGAGAGCCGAGATGAAAAAGCGAAGTTCTCTTCGGGCTTCCTCAAGGTGACGCCGGCCCATGACCCGAACGACTATGAGGTCTGGCAACGGCACACCGATGAGATGACTCTGGGCGCTATCAATATCATGGCACCGGACGGCTCTATTTCTCGCGACGACGGCTGGCCGGCGGAGGAGTTCGAGTCGGGCCAGGCGGAGGCGGCGATAGCGTTTCTCGGGATGGACCGCTACGACGCGCGCCAGGCGATCATCGAGTGGTTCGAGCAGAACGGACTGCTCGCTGAGGTGCGCGACTATCGGCACGCCGTTGGTCACAGCTACCGCAGCCATGTGCCGGTGGAGCCGTACCTGTCGGACCAGTGGTACGTGCGCGTCACCGACGAGCGCCTCGCGGGTAACGCCCTGCGGGCCATGACGAAGGGCCAGCGCAGTGACGGCAACGGCTGTGTGTGGAAGGACGGTGATGCTTTTAGCGGCGGCGATAATGAGGAATGGCAGGGTAATCTGACGTTCTATCCGCCGCGCTATGCCCGGACCTTTCAATCCTGGCACGAGAACATTCGCGACTGGTGTATCAGCCGTCAGCTTTGGTGGGGCCATCGTATTCCGATCTGGAACTGCAGCCGCAACGAGGTCGACAAGGCGATCAGCGAGAAGTTGCATGACTGGACAGAGGCCGGGCGCATTGCCTCAAAACTCGACATCGGCAGTGAGCAGTGGTACGTGTGCGTGCGCGAAGAGGGGGACAGCGAAGCGATCGAATGGCTCGCGCAGCAGGGGTTCGTGCAGGACGAGGATGTGCTAGACACCTGGTTTTCTTCGGCACTGTGGCCAATGTCGACGATGGGCTGGCCGGCCCCCGATGATTTTCCCGACGACATTCCAGAGGGCGCCGCCGTGCTGGATACCTGGAACCCGACCAACGTATTGTGCACGGCCCGCGAGATCATCACTCTGTGGGTGTCGCGCATGGTCATGTTCAATCTGTACTTTCTCGACCGGCTGCCGTTCTCCGATGTTTTTGTGCATGCCATGATCCAGGACGGTCATGGCCAGAAAATGTCAAAAAGCCTGGGCAACGGCGTCGATCCGTTTGACATCATTCATTCGCACGGCTCCGACGCCATGCGCTTTACACTGGCTTCGATGACGACGCATACGCAGGATGTGCGCATGCCGGTGGTACTGATGTGCCCACACCACGACGGCGAGATGCTGGAGCCGCAGCAGGCCCATGACTCGACCGGCCACGTTGTGGCGGCGGCGGTGCAGACTTGTCCGTCCGATGCCTCGAAGAAAATGCTGTCGTCTTACGGCGTGGCGATGGGCACCCATGAACCGACGGACGAGATGCCGATGGCACGCAACACTTCGGAGAAATTCGATTCCGGCCGCAACTTTGCCAACAAGCTATGGAACGCCGTACGTTTCGCGCTGACCAATCTCGATAGTGACGACACCAGCGGCAGTGACGAACTGACGCTGGCGGATCGCTGGATTCTGTCGCGCCTGGCGGAGACCACGGCGTCGGTGAACAGCTCCCTGCAGTCGTTTGAGTTTGCGCACTACGCACAAACGCTCTACGACTTTTTCTGGCGCGACCTCTGTGACTGGTACGTCGAAGCCGTGAAACCGACGATCCGCCATAGCGCCGCACAGCGGAACGTACTGGCGACATCGATCGATGTGGTGTTGCGCCTGCTGCATCCGACGATGCCGTTCATTACCGAGAAGCTCTGGCGCCATCTCAACGAAGTGGCGCCCGAACGGGGTCTTGACACGATTGACGTACCCACTGCTGATTTGTTGATCGTAGCGCCCTGGCCGGTGATCGACGCCTCTCTGCAGGACGCCGCGGTCGAGGTGCATTTCGCGGCACTGCAGGAAGTCATCACTGCGATGCGCCAGGTGCGGACACAGCACAAAGTGCCGCCGCGCCAGGAAGTGACGGTTTCTATCGTTGCTGCGGGCGCAGTTGCCGAACAGTTCGAAGCTGATCGCGGACTGATCGAATCGTTGTCCCGTACGGTGATCGAGGGCATCGCTGAGGACACCGCACAACCGGCAAACGCTGCGACGACGCTGGTGGGTGACACGACGATCTACCTGCATGACCTGGTCGATGCAGACGAGGAGCGCAAGCGTCTCGGCAAGGACCTGGAGACGGCCGCGAAGAACGTCGATTCGTGCCGCAAACGGCTGGACAATCCCAAGTACGTCGAGAAAGCACCGGAGCACCTGGTGCAGCAGACCCGTGAACAGCTCGCTGCGGCGGAGAAAGAAGTGGCGGCGCTGGAAGCGCAGCTCGCGGCGCTGTAGGGCGAGCTACGCCATCCGATTGCCGGCGCTCTGGAAATACATATAGACGGGCTATCTCAAATTCTTGTTCGTTTCCATGTCGAAGAACATGGCGAACAGGAAAAACTGTACTGCGGAGATGAACAGAAAGCCGCCGGATAGGGCGTTGATGTCGGGGATGTTGGCAGTGGCCGGATCGATCCGCAATGACGTGCCGAAAACGATCAGCAGGCGTGCGAAACAGACGAAGAAGGCGAGCAGCGTCGCCCCGCCGGCGGCGTAGAACAGTACCAGCGGGTGGAAATCGCGGATGATGTACTTGTGCACCAATCGCGTGAAAAACAGCCGCGTCAGGAGCATCAGCATACGCGGAATGACCTTGTGCAGGCGGATGCCGCTACGTTCACCGACGCCGTATACCGGGGCGACGACCGGTACATCGCGCACGCGGGCATTGTAGATGTTCAAACGAGCTAGGTAATCGTTCGGACAGCCGTAGCGCTTCCAGGTCCGATCCCAGTCGATCAACTGCAGCATCCTGAGGTTGATCGCTGTGTAGCCGGTCTGGGAATCGGAAGACGTGCCAGTAGCCTGACGCAACCTTCGTCAGCAGGGACAGCACGGCATTTCCGAAGTAGCGGATCTTCGGAATCTTACCGAACGCTTCACCGGTGAACAGCCGATTGCCTTTACAATAATCGACTTCGTCACGGGCGACTGGGCCGATGATCGCCGGCAGGTCACCCGGATCCATCTGTGCGTCGCCGGCCATCACGACAGTGACATCGATGCCTTCGTTGTGCTCGTGCTCGATCAGATGCACCCGCGCATTCGTTGCCGCCAGAGCTTTGACGGTTGCAATCGTACTGTCACTGCTGCAGTCATCGACGACAATGAGGCTGTCGACGAAATCCGGCATGGTCTCGATCACCTTGGTGATCTAGGTTTCTTCGTTGTGGCAGGGGACAACTGCGGCAACGGTCTTGTTCTCGTACATGTTTGCCTCAGGTATGGGCCCGCAGCATGAGGTAATCGATCTCGACGTCTTTGGTAAGCGGAATGATGTAGTTGCGATATATCGTCTGTATGGCTGCGGGATCGAGGTCGCCGCCGCCGACCGGTTCATCCGAAATGTCGCGCCCGTAGGCCGCTGCTTTGTGGCGGACGCGTTCGAGGACGTCGGCTTCGATCTCCGGCTTGGTCAGTCGATCCAGGATGCCCGCGCGGTCGTCGGCCACGACCAGCTCGGTGTATGGCCCGGTTTCTGCCTGGTACTTGCACTCGGCGACATACTTGCCGTAATGGATGCGTTTGGACAGCGCCTGCAGGCAGGCGACATCGCAGGTGGCGCTGGACCCGTAGTGTCCGTCGTCGCCGGGTGGGCAGATAGCCGGCAGGATGTTTGCCCGATAGATCTGGCGGATGCGGTCGTTGACGTTGATTCCGGTATCGAGGATACGGGCCGGATACGCCAGCGACGGCAGTATGGGTTCCGGCAGGTCGCCGAAGAACGCATGTTCGTCCGGGCTGGTGTAGCGGCGCACCCGCGCATGTATGTGCTCGGTCTGCTGCAGCAGGTAATCAGAGAAGCTGCCATCGAAATCGGGGATCGCGATGGCACCTGGCTCATAGATCGGCGGGTTGTGACAGAACTGGGCGCGTTCGATCATGGAGAAAATGATCGTCTCTTCTTGCCGGATCAGAGTACTTCGAAGGTCGGTGAGTTTTAGAGATTCCATAGTCGATCGGACGTGTGGTTACTCTCCAGACTGCGGCTTACCAGGTACAGGCATGCTGATTGCACAACACAAAGGTATCTTATTGTAGTGAGCCCCGTGCAATCGGCAAGCGCCCGCAGGCTATTGCTTGCGCAATACATCCCAGTTGTCGGGAACCGCGGTGGACAGATGACCGAATGTCTGCCAGTGACGCGAGTTGCGACATGATTGACTGGGCAATTGTCGAAGAATACGGATCGTCGCCGATTGCTACGGATAAGGTATCTTGCATTGTCTGCATAATCCCATTTCATTTGACAGGCCCAGGCGGCGGTGTCACTTGTCGAGCGCTGTGCCGATCGTTTCACCGACGTGTACCAGCGTTTCGAAACCGTTCGCACTGTGTTTGATCAGGTCTGGGGCGAGCCGCACCTGGCCGTGCTCCAGCAGCAGCACGATGGTCGAGCCGCCAAACTCGAAATAGCCGCGCTCCTGCATCTTCTTTACTGAAGTGTCTTCGAACGTCCACACGATACTGCCGACACCGAAAGCGCCGATTTCGATCATCGCGACACGGCCGAACTGTGGTGTGTCCAGCAGCGAATAGCAACGCCGGTTCTCGCAGAAAATTTTGAGGCCAAGTGCCAGGGCCACCGGATTGACGGAGTGATACAAGCCGGGGATCTGCCGGTCATCGACGATACGGCCGTCGCATGGGAAATGGAAGCGGTGATAATCGGCCGGGCACAGCCGTATCACTATTGCTGTGCCGTTGTGAAAGGCGCTGGCGTCTTCCAACAGCAGTTCGTCGACAGTGTACGGGCGCCCCTTGGCGGGGATTACCGTGGCGCCTTCGAGACTGGGATAAACGAGGATGCGTCCATCTGCCGGCGATACCAGGGCGGTCGGAGCGGCGTCGAACGGGCGGCATTCGAGATTGAGATGGCGCGTGAAAAAATCGTTGAACGAGGCGAAAGTATCGACGGCGTCGCGAAACGCCGACGGATCGATGTCGAGCTGGTCGATCGTGCGTTGGACACGGCCGCGAGAGAAGTGAGACTTGAAGTAAACGCTGAGCAGCCGGCTGGCCCATGAATGACGGAAGACCAACGATGTCGGTCCGCGGCCGCCAGCCTGCTGGTAGGCGAATTTGATCATGCCTTCGCTGAGCACCGTCTCGCGGCACAGCTCACCGGTGTCACGGCGATAATAATAAATGTCACTCGATTCTGACATGATGCATCCGGACGACGGTATTATCTATCTTGCTGAGGTCGATTCGACCAACAGCTACTGCATGCGTGAGGCAGCTTCGCTGGCCAGCGGCACTTTCGTTGTGGCGGACAGCCAGACAGCAGGCCGCGGCCGTTTGGGACGCGCCTGGCATTCCCCGCCGGGCTGCAACCTGTATGTCTCGATCATCCTCAAACCACCTTTCCAGCGGCTCGATCCGGCCGTGTTGCCGCAGATCGCGTCGTTGGCTGCATACAATACGGTGCAGGACTACGGCGTCCAAGGCGTCTGGATCAAGTGGCCGAACGATGTTTATGCCGGTGACCGCAAGCTTGCCGGCGTGCTGACCGAGAGCCGCATTGTTGCCGGTGCCGTCGAGGCGGTTGTCACAGGTATCGGCATCAACCTGAATATGTCGCCGGCAGAACTCGCTGTGATCGACAAGCCGGCAACTGCCGTTGGCGCCCACCTCGACCGCGACATCGACCGCGACGACTGCCTGCAGCGGTTGGCCGGATATTTCAACGCTGCCTGTGCCACCTGCCAGAGCCACGGCTTCGAACAGATCTATGCCGAATGGTGCGATGCCAGCGGCTTGGTCGGCCGTCGGGTCAGCATCAACGGCGCTATGGCGAGCGTTACCGGTATTGTCCGAGAGTTCGCGATCGATGGCAGCATCGTGATCGTCGATGAAACCGGCGTGCCGCAGACAGTTCGCAGCGGTGATTTGACGTTGATACTGCTGTAGCCGAAGAACGTTTGTTCGGAAAACTGCGCATCACTGAGTGCACCGGGACCGGACTGCAGAAATCTTGACTCGCCGAGCTACCGTCCGTCGAATCCGCAATCACTCAACGCGTGTGGCTACCGAAGATTGCACTGCCTGAAAAAACTAAAAGGCCGGCAACTTGGGTTGCCGGCCTTTTGAGATGGACATACTGAAACGACTTATTTTCTTCCGTTTACAGCATCCTTGAGGCCTTTGCCGGCGGTGAAGGCAGGGACTTTGGCGGCAGCGATCTTGATCGATTCACCAGTCCGGGGGTTACGACCCGTACGCGCCTTGCGTTTGCGAGTCTGGAATGTGCCGAACCCGGGGATCGCGACTTTCGTCCCTTTCTTCAAGTTCTTGGTAATGGTGTTGATGACGCTGTTGAGGGCGTCGCCCGCTGCTTTCTTGGAGATTCCTGCGTCTGAGGCGACGGCGTCGATGAGACTGCCTTTGGTTACATTTTTTGCTGCCATGATATAATGCCTTTGGATTGGGGTTGAAAATTGGTCCCGCAGTCGGAACCTGCGAATAAGAATTGATTATTCACTACAATCGCGGACCTATAGGCTGCCCTCCCTAAGAAGTATAAATTACAGTTCCAGTGATTGGCATGTCAGGCTTATACGTACTGTCCCGACACCATAATTTGTCAAACTACCTGATAATGTCAATGAGAGATCATGCATCATGTGGATGACGCTGGCGCATTTCAGCCTGCATCAGCAACCCTGAGGCTGGCGGATGCCGATGAAACAGTAAATATGTATTCATTGAATTTACAAATGGTTATGAAGCATGAATCGCGCAAACGTACGTGGTATAAGGTTTTCGTTGATTTAATGGATTTTTTTTGTAAAAATCTCGGAATTTAGGTAATGGTAACCCTATGATGCTGCCGCAATTCCATATTTTTAGTCTGAGTCGACCCACGGAAACCCGCGAAATTAAAAGGGTTTTTCGCCGAAAAAATCGCGGATTCCCTTATCAGGCGGGGTTTTTCCGATGGTCGGATTCGGTCATGATTCACAAGAATATCAGTTGGCAACGATACCCCGATCTCTATCACTGGAATTGGTTAGACATCTTACTACATACGACCTTAAAAGGGGACAGAAAGGTGAACTCCGGCATCCCGATCTTGACTCTCGAGAGGTGTTGGTTATCTTTGGCGCCTTGACTCACGCTTGGCAGGAGGAACACCAATGGCAGGCATGCACCTGAAATCCGCATCTGAAACAAAGTATGATTGTATCTCGCTCGGCGAGGTCATGCTCCGTGTTGATCCGGGCAGTGTCCCAATGGCCCGTGCCCGTACCAGCGCGATCTGGCACGGCGGCGGCGAGACCAATGTTGCGGAGGGTCTGAGCTACTGCTTCGGTTTGCGTGCGGCGGTCATTACTGGCCTGGTAGACGACACTGTCGGCCGCAACATTGAGAATCAGCTGCGCGAGGCCGGTGTCGACACCACACACATCGTCTGGTTCAACACCAAAGGCGAAGGCAAGTTCAGCACCGATGCCAAAGGCTCGTTGCACAACGGCCTCAGTTTCACCTGGGCCGGCAAAGGCTTGCTGCCCTCGGTCACCGACTATTACCGGGCCCACACGGCTATCCGTGAACTCGGCCAGGGCGACATTGATTGGGAGCATATTTTCGGCGAGCTCGGCGCGCGCTGGTTTCATACCGGCGGCATCCTCACATTGCTGTCAGAGAAGACCGCAGCGATGGCCCTGGAGGCTATGGAGGCAGCCGGCAAGAACGGCACAGGCCGCTCGTTCGACCTGAACTACCGCTCGAAGGTCGAGCCCGACAAAGAACGCGCCCGGTCCATCAACCGCGAGATTGTGCCACACGTTGATTTTTTGGTCGGCAACCATGACGATTTCGCGGACGCTCTTGGTTACGATACGAGGGAACTGGCGAAGGACGCAAGCTTTGAAGAATGGCTGGACGCCTACACCGATACGCTGCGCACCGTTTCGCAGGCCTATCCGAACCTCATGTATATCGGTACGCAACTGCGTGGGGCACTTTCCGCTGACCGTATTAACTGGGGTGCCGTGCTGTATGACGTAGCCGACGATTCGATACACCGCGCAACCGTCCGGGAGAATGTTGAAATTGCTGATCGCACTGGTGGCGGCGATTCCTTCTGCTCCGCCGTGGTCGCGGCGCTGCTCGACGGCAGATCGGCTGCGGACGCAGTCCAATGGGGTGCCGCGCACGGCATCCTGGTGCAGGAGACACCGGGCGACACGACCATGGTGACGCGCAGCCAGATCGAGGCGGAAATTGTCCGTGCCGCCAAGGGCGGTGGTGTCAGCGCCCTGCGTTAGTGCCTTGTTACTATCATTACGCTGACATGGCCCCATGCCTGAATCTTCAGTCAATTCCCAATCCCGTGACCTGACAATGGCGGTACAGAGAATCCATGTTGTTGTCTCCGGTCGCGTGCAGGGTGTCGGCTACCGGTACTTCTGCCAAATTACGGCGCAGGAGCTCGGCCTCATCGGCTGGGCCCGCAACTGCGCCGACAGCAGTGTCGAGCTCGAGGCCCAGGGTGTCGCGACGGCGCTCATCGCGCTGCAGCAGCAACTGTCGGACGGCCCGTCAATGGCCAGGGTCAACCGTGTTGATGTCGAGACAATTGAACCGCTACCCGACGAAACGCAGTTTCGCATCCGTTATTGATGGCTGACAAGACGCTGTCCATCGTCATCCCGTTGTACAATGAGGAAGCTACGATCACGGAGCTTCTCGACCGGGTGCTTGCCGTTGACCTGCCGATAGGCCGGGAAATCATTATCGTCAACGACGGTTCCACGGACGACAGCCGCGGTTGCGTCGAAGCGTGGCAGGCCCGATTACCGGCAGACACTGGTGCGATGGTACGGGTCATCGACAAACCGAACGGCGGCAAAGGTTCGGCGGTCCGTGCCGGCATCGCGGTTTCGAGCGGCGACGTTGTCATCATTCAGGACGCCGACCTTGAGTACGATCCGCAGGACTACCGCCGGTGTATCGAGCCGATTCTCGCCGGCCGTGCCAGTGTCGTTTACGGTTCGCGAGAGCGTCTGGCGGAGAACCGCATGCATTCGTCGCTGGCCTTCTATGCCGGCGGCCTGGCAGTCACCTGCTGGATGAACCTGTTGTATGGGGCCAGCATGACCGATGAGCCGACCTGCTACAAGACCTTCGATGGCCCGCTGATCCGCACGCTGCCGTTCACAGGCGACCGTTTCGAATGGGAACCGGAGATTACTGCAAAACTGCTGCGCCTGGGGTATGACATTGCTGAGGTTCCGGTCAGCTACACGCCGCGCAAGATTGACGAAGGAAAGAAGATAGGCTGGCGTGACGGGGTCATGGCTTTGTGGACGGCACTTTCCTGGCGGCTGCGCCCGATGGGCACGGTTCGTCAGAGGATGGCGACACTGCCGGCTGCAGCGGCTCGGCAGAGGACCGGGTCCTATGCCAATCGGCTGCTGCTGGCGGTGATGGCGGTCGCTTTGTTGCTGCGCTTGGCCTTGGCGTTGCCGGCCTTTGGCAGTACGCAGCGGTTCATGCGTCCGGACTCGAAGACCTATCTCAATCCCGCCCAGGCGCTGTTGACCGACAATGCACTTATGGAAGCGCCCGGATCGTCCGTACCGGCGACGCTGCGCACGCCTGGCTATTCGGTGTTCCTGTCGTTCGTCCTGGGGATCACCGGTAACGCCGGCACTGTCGCTGCCGATTACCGACTGCCCGTGCTGTTGTTCTGTGTACTCAGCGTTCTCGTCTGTGTGCCGATCTTCCGGGCCGGACAGATGTTTGGCGGTACCGGTGTTGGTACCCTTGCTGCAGCATTGTACGCCACCAATCTGACCAGCATCGCCCACGCCCCCATGTTTTTGTCGGACACGCTGTTTAACTTTGTAGCGGCGTGGATGTTCTATTGTTTCACGCGGTTTTATTTCAAGGAGCGACTGATCGATCTGTGGCTGGCAATCGGTCTCAACGGTATTGCCACGCTGATCAAGCCGATCGGGATCACGTGGATCGTGCCGTGTTGTTTTCTGGTTCTGATCTTTGCCCGGAAGTCGTGGGCGAAGCGGTTGCTTGGCGTGGTCGTTTGCGTCGTAGTGTTTCTTGCTGTCATCACCCCGTGGATGTTCCGAAACCAGCAGGCTGGTGCCGGCTTCCGATTGGGTAGCAATATCGGCAAGACGCTCTACTACCACAATTGTGCGGCGCTGGTCTCCGTGTTGACCGGCGAATCGGCAGAGGTGCTGCGCCAGCGCTGGCAGGCGGAGACAGCAGCCGTTTTCGCAAATGACCCGGCCTACGCCAGCATTGATGCACAGACCGGATACCTGCTGGACAGGGCCCGGCCGATCATCCGCGACAATCTGTGGCAATACACGTGGCTGCACTGTCAGCCGCCAATCCTGCTTCCCGACGCTCCGACGTTTCTTGAGCTGCTGGGGCTTACAGAGACGGGACAGGGGACGCTCGACGTCTTTCATCGTCAGGGGCTGGTGGCGGCGGTGAAACATTACTTTGGCGACCGGCTGTGGCTGCTGCTGCCGTTGGCGCCGTTGCTGGCGATTGTCGGCTTCACCTATCTCGGTTGTTTCCTGCAGCTCGGACGCTGGCTGTTGCAGCGCCAATGGTTTCTCGGGTTTTTCTTTCTCGCCTTCGTAGTCTATTACCTGGTTCTCCCTGGTCCCGTGCTGATGCCGCGCTACCAGCTCCCCTGCCTGCCGCTGATGACTGTCATGGCGGGCATGTTCTGGCTCCGCCTTTGGCAGCGTTGGCGGCAGCGGTCGGAGGCTGTCCCGGCCACCTGACCTGCCCAAACTGATTTAACGGGATAAAGTCGTTCTCATGTCTATGTTTGAAATCATCGCAATCCTAGTCACGATCGCGGCGGTCCTCAGTTACGTCAACTATCGCTGGGTCCGCATGCCGACGACGATTGGGCTGATGTTCATCGCGCTGCTGATCTCACTGGTGATTATTGCTTTGGGGCATTTCGGCATCGGTATCCGCGAGCGTGCCGAGTCGGTACTGCAGCAGATCGATTTCAGTGAGACGCTGCTGCACGGCATGCTCAGCTACCTGTTGTTCGCCGGCGCACTGCAGGTCCACTGGCAGGACCTGGCGAAGCAGAAGAAAGTGGTGGGGGTGCTGGCGACCATCGGTGTTGTCGGTTCGACCTTTATCGTCGGCAGCCTGGCCTACTGTTTTTTCAATGTGATCGGGTTGGAGCTGCGGTTCATCTACTGCCTGGTGTTCGGTGCGCTGATCACGCCGACGGACCCCGTCGCTGTCCTGGGTATTCTCAAGAAAGCCAAGGCCCCGAAATCGCTGGAGACGAAGATCGTCGGCGAATCGCTGTTCAACGACGGCATCGCCATCGTTGTGTTTCTGGTGCTGCTGGGTATCGCGACTGGTGAGCACGAAGCGTCGTTGCAGCATATCACGGTGCTGTTCGTTCAGGAAGCTATCGGCGGTGCGGTGTTCGGGCTGATTGCCGGTTGGCTGACTTTTCTGATGATCCGCAGCGTCGACAATTATCAGGTCGAAATCCTCCTGACCCTGGCTCTGGTGACGGGCGGTTACGCGCTGGCTGCAGCGTTGCATCTGTGCGCGCCTATCGCCATAGTCGTCGCTGGTTTGATGATCGGCAACACTGGCCGCCGCACTGGCATGTCGGATAAGACGCGCGAGCACCTCGACAATTTCTGGGAGCTGATCGACGAGATTCTTAACGCCGTGCTGTTCGTACTCATCGGCATGGAGATGCTGGTTGTTTCGGCGACTGGCATGGCCCTGCTTGCCGGAGTGGTTGCCATCGGCATCACGCTGTTGGCGCGCTTCATCTGCGTCTCCGTCAGCGTGCTGCTCCTGGGCCGATCCCGGACGTTTTCCAGGGGCGCCATTCCGATCATCACGTGGGCCGGGCTGCGCGGCGGCATTTCCATTGCGCTGGTTCTGTCACTGCCGCCGAGCACCACGCGGGACGTCCTGCTGACGGCAACCTACACAGTGGTGGTTTTCTCGATTCTGGTGCAAGGCTTGACGATACGGCACCTGGTCACGCGCTACCACGCGCCGGTGCCGGCGTGACAACAGAAGCCAGACAGGAACTGAAGCGGGATACCGCTGCTCTCGGTATTTTGGCAGGGGTGATCCTCATCAGCTTTGCCGACCTGCTGATCGGCGATTCGACGGTTCTGTCCACCCGCTACTTTGATGTGCACCTGCTGTTCGCAGATTGGCGGCAACTGACTGCTTCCGAGCTGGCGGCCGGGAACCTGCCGCTGTGGAATCCGTACATCTTTGGTGGCGTGCCGCTGCTCGGCGGTTTCCAGGCGGCGGTGCTGTACCCGCTCAATCTGATCTACCTCCTGCTGTCCACAACGACAGCGATCAATTGCGAATTCATTCTGCACCTGATGATCGCGGGCGGCTTGACATACGGCTGGCTCGGGGGGCACGCGCTGCAACGTCCGGCGCGGCTATTCGGGGCATTGCTTTTCGTCTTCTCCGGCCCTGTATACACTCGCATCGCGGGCGGGCACCTGCCGCATCTCGACACCATCGCCTGGGCGCCGGGCATCCTGCTGGTTCTTGATCGGCTGCGAACACGCCCAACGGCGGTCTGGGTGACTGCCGGCGCGGTAATCGTGGCACTGCAGCAACTGGCGGGCTTTCCCGAGATCGCCTTCCTCACAGCCTTGTTCGCTGGAATCTACTGTGTCCTGACTGGCTGGGTGGCGAGCGCCGATATTCCCCAACGTCGTCGTCGTCTGCAGCGGTTAGGTCGTTCGCTGGGGCTATTCGCCGTTGTTTATCTGATTGGTGCGGGGCTCGCGGCCATCCAGATTCTGCCGGGTCTCGAGGCTGCCGCAGAATCCACGCGCAGCACCAGTGTCGACTATGCCACGGCATCTTCCTACAGTATTGGCTGGGATTCATTGGCAACGCTGGTCGTGCCATTTGTCTTTGGCGGCAGTAACGACGTCACCTACTGGGGACGATGGTACTTCCACACGAACTGTCTGTTTTTCGGCGTCTGCGGGCTGCTGCTGGCCACTTACGGGCTCACCTGCAAACGCTTGAAGTTCCGTACAGCGGTGATCGTCATCGTTGTCGGCGCGCTGGCAGTGGCGCTCGGCAGCGCGACACCGGTGCACCGGCTGTTGTACGACTGGCTGCCGATGTTCGGACGCTTTCGTGGCCCGGCCGACACGATGTTTGTTGCCCATCTTTTTCTGGCGCTGGCAGCCGCGGCAGGGCTGCAACGTGTATGCAGTGGTGCAGCTGAATCGATGAATTCGGACGCCGGCCGACTGTGGCGGTTTTCTGGCATAGGCATCGTCGCCCTGGCAGCAGCTGCCGGACTGGCTGCTGCTGCATTATTCGTTTCACCAGTCGCCTGGCGATCGGTCATTAGCAGTTTTGCCGAAAGCGGGCTGGCAACGTTGGGGCCGGAGGGATTCGCCCGCTCCGAGTTCGTTGTTCAGGCGATCGCGCTGACCCGCTCCTCGCTCACACAAGCCGCTTTGGTCGCCACGCTGCTGGGTTTGCTCTTCAGCCTGAACCGGGCACGCCGATGGTTGCCGGCTGCGCTTATGATCGTCGCCGGGCTCGAGTTGGCCCACTTTTCATGGCAGGCCCGGCGTCAATTTTCGGAAGATGACTTGCCGCTGCCGGCGTTGATGACCGCACAATTACAGGACGTCATCGGCGATGCACGCGTACTGTTCATTGACAGCGTTCTGAGCAACCGGAGCATGGCCAATGGCTGGCACGGACTTTGGGGCTACGGCCCGGATGTTGCGCGGCGCTACGCGGAACTTGTCGATGCCACACAGGGAAACAGGATGGCAAGGGTTGATGAATACCTCGACGTCAGACGCATTCATCGCTTGTTCGCGTTGTTACGACTGCGATATGTGATCGGGGCGCCGCAGCACGTCATTCCGGGCGCAACAGAGGTGTACGCCGACGAGCAGTACAAGGTATTTGAACTCTCCGGTGCATTGCCGCGCGCCTTTGTGCCGGCGACTTGGGAAATTGTGCCCGACAGTGAAACAGCATTGAACCGTCTGACTGCGCCGGATTTCGATCCTTCAGCAAAAGCGATCGTTACGGCCGGGGATAGGCCGGAATCATTGCCGGAGCATCCACCAACCGTGGTCACGGGCGGAATCGATATATCTGCGGTACCCGATTACAACAGGCCGACGATTCGTTGTACGGCTGGTGAACCAACGCTGATTGTCGTGACGGACAGCTATCGCCGCGGCTGGCGAGCTGTCGATCCTGACACGGGAAAAGCGTACGACGTGTTCCCGGTCAACCATGCCCTGATCGGGGTCCTGGTCAGTGCGGGCACGCATACGTTTGAATTGCGCTACGAACCGGAAAGCCTTGCGACCGGCGCGAAAGTAAGCTCGGCGACGGCCGTCGCCTTGATCGTCTTACTGATTGTGCAGCTGTTTCGCCGGCACCGTCGGCGTGTTGCCAGCGAAGGCAGCACGGCATAAATCAGATCTCGGCAGGCGGAGTTCAACGGAACGAAATAAGCCGTCAGTCAGCCGATCGTGGGGATGTCTACGTCTTTGTTGTCGGGAAGGAATTCTTCGACGAATGCTTTTTCAAAATCGTAAATATCGCGAAAGTCGTTGATTGTGTCTTCATCACTGGCACCAAGGAGATTGTGGCTGACCATGCTGAAGACGATGTTGCCGAAGTCTTCCGTGCAATGGATGCCCCACTCGCCGAAGACCAGGCGCGACATCGGTCCGAACTCGGCGAGGGCGTGCCGACGGATGCCGTCGAGCAGTTCCTTACCAGTGATGTGCTGGTTATCACCGACGCCACGACGCTTGAGCCGACCGGCCGTGTAGGTAACGGCTTCCTGGATGAAGAAATAAGCTTCGGGGGTGTACCGTGAATCGTCTGCGACGATTCGCCGGACACCTTCTAGGTACGTTTCATTGACGCCCATACGCGGTCCTTATTCTATAGAAATTTTATATAACAGTATCTTCCGTTCATCAAGATAAAAGTGATTACACCTGCGATTCCTGCAACCTTTTTCGGATCGTATCTGCGAGGGACTGGCGCTCGGCGGCCGGCAGTTCGTCAAGGCTGCGCCAGCCCCAGTTGAAACCGTCGGTGGGCAGACGCGGGACGATGTGCAAGTGACAATGCGGCACTGTTTGGCCGGCACAGGCGCCGTTTGCCAGATGCAGGTTGAAGCCGTCGCCGTCGACAACACGGCTGATGTGCTGTGCCAGCTTGGGTGCCAGGCTGATCATCCGCGACAGGCAGTCCGCGGGTACAGTCGTCACGCTGGTGTGGTGCTCTTTCGGAATCAACAGGGTGTGTCCGGGATTGACCGGCGCGATATCGAGAAATGCCAGTACCAAGTCGTCTTCGAACAGGACTGTGGCGTTGATCTCGCCTCCGACAATACGGCAGAACGGGCAATTGTTCACGGATGCTCTATTCTTCGGCAGCGGGCTCGGTGTCTTCGTCTGCTACCCTCGAGCTGCTATCGCCTGATTTCGTGATTTCAACAATCAGTATGCGCGAGAGGTTCTGGCGATGGCCCTTCTTGCGCTTGTACCCTTTACGGCGCTTCATCTTGAACGCGATGACTTTCTTGCCTCGCCGCTGCTCGACAAGCTCGCCGGAGACACTGGCTCCTGCGATGTTGGGTGTACCGATGTTAACGTCGGCGCCCTCGCCAATTGCCAGTACCTGGTCGAACCGCACAACGTCGCTGTCGTCGACGTCGAGGGTTTCTACATCCAAGACGTCGCCCGGTGAAACTTTGTACTGTTTACCGCCAGTCTGAATAATTGCATACATGTTATACTGCTCCTGTGAAAGAGAGTTGGCGGGCTAAGCGCCCGCATCCCCAATTGATGACCCTTGGCCCGGCAGCAATGGGCACAGATCACGGGAGTTGGGTTAATGAGTTGGTTAATGTAGTACAGGCCGAAGCGCTGTCAAGAGTATTTGGTGGCTTCTTCGTTTTCCTGATCGACAGGCTCGTCCAGTTCGTCCTGTGCCAGGATCGAGACGAATTCACTGACATTAAACGTCACGATTTGGTCATTTCGGGTGACCGCGTCGGTACAACTTCGAGCAGGCAATCCGCGTCGATGACGATTTCCAGCCGGTCGGTGGCTTCGAAGCTCCATTCCACGCGGATCGGTCCGTGTTTCGTGGGAATCTGTGCCTGGACCCATTCGGTGGCGTTCAACAGTGGGTTGAAATAGGCCTGTCGCGCGCCCGGTGAAGCTGGACGTATGCCAACGATCTCTTGGATCAGGAAATAGTTCGATGACAGCGCGGCGCCGGTGCAGTGACAGCCGTGCCCGGTGTTGCCGGCGTTCTGATTGCACAGGGACCGCCAGGTGGTTACGCCCTCCTGCGGCACGCTGCCCCAGTCGTAGCACATGAAATCCAGTCCCCATTCCCGCTGGTCGCAGCTGAAGGCGGTCTCGAGCAGGAAGTACTTGAAGTAAGCGTTGTCGAGCGTGACGTCCTCCGGTGTTTCGTAAAACGGCGCATAGGCGAACAGCAACTTCTCGAAAATTTCCTGCGGTATGTCGGGGTGGGCGATCACGGCGCAGATCGCCAGAATGTTGGTCTGCAAGGAGCAGCGTTCGCCCTGGCGGCCGGGGACGCCAGCTATCGGCGAACAGTTTTTTTCGTTGTTCCAGGTCAATCCCCTATCTTGTAGGCAAAATTTGATGCACGCTGGAGGCAGGTTTCGGCTTTTTCTTCTTCGCCGATATAGTCGAACAACCACTTGCCGCGCAGCCGCGAGTGACAGTACAAAGCATTGAGCGCCGTCGGAATCCCACAGCGGTCAATCCCGTCGACATCGATATCGATGTATTCATTGACCGCCATGTCAGGATCGCCCAGGACGTTGAGTGTCGGATCGATGAGGCTGTCGAAGTAGTCGAACAGGTCTTTGAAGTTTGCCGCAAACCCCTCGGCCAGCGCCTTCTCTCATCCGTATGCAGCACATGCTTTTGCAGCCATACCGGTTGCCGCAGCGCATGATCGTCCCGGCGGACGGCGTCGTCCGTTGGTGCCATCGCACGGAATTCACCGGTCGGCAGTTGGGCCTCGGCAAATTCACGCAACCCCTTGGCAGACAGGGGGAAGTCGCCGAGTAGAAAATTGCTGGCGATCGCCTGGATCATGGCGTTGCCGAGCAACTGCCCATCGATGCCGGTGCCGGAGTCGCGGTAGGTGTAGTCGTAGGTTGCGTCCAGCCTATGGGCGCCGGTCATCCAAATGCTATTGAGCAGCTCGTCCGAACTGTTAAAACCACCGGGATTCGTGAAGGAAAAGCTGACTTTACGTATGCCGGTGTTGGTGATGCTGATCGCATCGCGTGTACGCCGGGCGTAGATCATGATATAGATGCAAATAAACAACCGCACTGCAAGAAAATACAATGTAGAGGCGGTGCCTACGATGCCACTGTAGCAGAGAAGTCGGTCAAAACTGTATAGCCCTAAGCGTCCGGCAATTCCCGCAACACAGTATTTAATCCTGAAAACGACTTCTTGATGACGTATACCTTGGTTCGCGGCGCGCCCGTGATTTCACCAATTTCCGCCATCTTCCCCACGTGCAGCAGCGGCACATCGAACTTGTCACAGTCGATCGCCAGCTTGCCGGCAGCGTGCCGCGACAGATCCTCGGTTGCCCACACCAGGCCCACGAGCCCGCGCTTGCCGAGGTTGAACAGTTTGTCGCGGCCCAGGACCACCTGCTTTCGGCGGATTCCCAACTGCACACGTTTTGCCAGGTCATTCAGATCCATTTCCATCCATGAATATACTCCGCTGGACCTTGGTTCACATTCCAGTATATTGGCGAACAGATCCTCTGTGGTCATATAGTGGATTTTCAGCGACCTGGACCAAGAAAAAAGATACACAAGGAGACGGTCATGGCTTACGATGTGGAACTGGTGCTCGATGCTAAAGCGCGACTCGGCGAAGGGCCGATATGGGATCATGTGAACAACGTGCTGCTATGGGTCAATATCCTCGAGAACGAAGTACATATATACGATCCCGCCACCGGCAACGACCGCCATCTCGTTTTGCCTGCCATGCCCGGCACCATCGTGCCGAGGGCGTGCGGCGGTGCGGTTGTGGCGCTGCCGGATCAATTCGCCGCGCTCGATCTGGACACCGGCGCCCTGACCAAATTGGCCGATGTCGAGGTGGACAACCCTGCGAATCGCTGCAACGACGGCAAATGCGATCCGCAGGGCCGGCTGTGGACCGGCACGATGCCGATATCCGAAGACTCCACCAGCGGCACAATGTACCGCCTTGACCCTGATCACAGTGTCCGCCCCATGTTCGACGAGGTCACCATCTCCAACGGCCTCTGCTGGAGCCCGGACCAGTCCACGATGTACTACATCGATACCCCGACCTTCAATATCGATGCCTTCGACTTCGACCCCGGTAGCGGCAGCCTCAGCAATCGCCGCACTGTCGTCAAGATCCCCGAAGAAAGCGCCTGGCCCGATGGCATGACTATTGACGTCGAAGGCAAACTCTGGGTCGGACACTGGGGCGGATGGCACTGCTGTCGCTATGACCCGGAGACTGGCGAGCGCATCGCCCGCGTCGAGATGCCATGCTCGAATGTCACTGCCTGCGCCTTCGGCGATCCGGATTTCTCGACCCTCTATATCACCACCGCGAGGGAACGGGTCGAAGACTTCGATGAACAGCCGCTCGCTGGCGGGCTGTTCAAGGTCGATGTCGGCGTCGCCGGCAGCGAACAGCACGCCTACGCCGGCTGACGTCGAAAATATCTCCAGAATCAGCGTAACCACGCCCGGCCTCCGGTACATTTCTTTATGAAACCCGAGGATTCTGGCGATATGACGACGACTACGCAGAAAGACGGCTTCCCGGATGACGTGGCATGCAGACGCCTGCATGCCCGCGAGCCGGAGGCTATAGATGCCTGGTTTACACAGTATTCCGATGCGCTCTACAACTTCGCCTACTACCGCGTCGGTCAAAACCGTGAAGCCGCTGCCGACGTGGTACAGGACACCTTCGTCGAGGCTATCCACAAGATCCAGCAATACGACGGTGAACGCGGTACAATGTTCACCTGGCTGACCTACCTCAGCCGCAACCACATCAAGCGTGCTCGGCGCTACGCCGAGCGCTTGACGCCGATTTCGCAGGACTGGGAACAGCTCGACGCAACCCTCGCGCGTGCCTACAAGAACCTTGCCACCGAGCCACTGCCCGATGAAGTGCTGGAACGCTCCGAGCTCACCGCCATCGTCCAGATGACCATGTCCAGCATCCCGACCAATTATCGGCAGGCCCTGGACGAGTACTACTACCGGAAAAAGTCCACGCGCGATGTCAGTATCAGCTTCGGCATCAGCGAGGGTGCCGCCAAAAGCTTACTACACCGGGCGCGCCTGGCGTTCAAAACTGCTTTCGAAACCTTCGTAGAATCCCTTGAACACCCCAAGGCCGCCGCCAGGACTTGACTCATGGACCACCTCGAAGACAACATCCGTCGCGTCCTCGAAGCGACACCCGAGCCGGAATTAAAAATGCCGGCGGCCGACAAACAACGCGCCGTCGCTGCCCTCAAAGCCGATGTGCCGGCCGCCGCCGCACCCGTGCAACCGTATCAGGTTTCCCCGTGGCGCCGTTTTTCGCCGCTGCTGGCAATGGCTGCCGGGTTTACGATCATCCTGCTGGCGACCAACAATCTCATGGCCTTCAGTTGGCCTTGGGAATCAACTGCCGCTGCCGGTGCCGCGGACAGCAACGCCTCGGGCCTGATCGCTGGCGGTACGCTGCTCGCCTATATCACTCTCGCACTCAGCAGCACCGGGCCGCTGGCGGCACGTGCCTTTTTGCCGCTGGCTATCATCTGCACCCTGGCTGCTTATCCGGAGAAATGTTTCGACCTGATCCACTACCGTATCGACGTGCCTGCCGCCCTCGAGTTCTTGGTGACGGCCCCGGCGTTGATTACCATGTGGGTGCTTGCCGTTTGCGAGTGTCTGGCCGAGAAAAACAACGAACTCAAGGAAGTACTCGACGAGATCCTCAAAGGTGCCAAGGCTGCTGTTGCCGTCGTCATTGCCCTCATGCTGGTACCGGAAGAAGCTGCCCCGGCAGTTGCCATGGCGACGACCGACATCCACCAGGCCGGTACCTCCGGATCCGGCTTGCTGGCCCTCGGCTGCGGTGCGATTACCTGGTTCTTGGCCGACATCCGCACCCGCTTTTTCCGCTGGACTCGGGAGGCCGATGCCGACGATAGTCTGTGGCTGCGCGGCTTCCTGAGTTGGATCGAAGACTTCATGGCGATTTCCGGCCTGGCGCTGGTCATTCTGTTGCCGGTCCTGGCCTTGCTGTTCATCGGCTTCCTGATGATCGGGGCGGCGGTAGCCACCTGGTTGCTCAACCGCCTCGAACGCCGCGGCAGCTACCCGTGTCCGGTCTGCGCCAACACGTGTATGCCGGCCGCTCTTGAGTGCCCGTCCTGTGCTGCCGAGCTCACGCCGCACAAGGTCCTGCTTTGGCGCGGCGGCGCTCTAAACAATGCCCACGGGGAGCCGCTGGTCGGCGACAAACGCCACCAGCACCGGCTGCGACTGCTGTCGCAGCGCAAGTGTCCGTCCTGCAGTGAGCCGCTCGACGTGCGCCACTTCTTGCAGGAGGGGTGTGCCGTTTGCAACGAGCAGTTCACCGAGGAAAAGAAGAATGACTGGTTCGATGACTACCTGCGCGAAGTCCTGGCCCGGGCCTGGCGCTGGTTGCCCCTGGTTTTTCTGGTCGGGCTCATTCCGGTGGTCGGTTTCTCGTTTGCCGTTGTTGTCATCAAGCTGGCGCTGGTATCGCCACTGATGGTGTTCCTCAATTTCCGCCAGAAATTCGGGTTACGCTGGGGCATGCGTATTTTTACACTGGTCATGCTTCTTCCCGGCTGCCTGCCCGGCGTCTCCGCCGTCGCTGCGCCGGTGCTGCTCGCCGTGCATGTCTGGGTCTACGGCCGCTCGGCCCGCAAGCATGCCACCGAGCTGCTCGAGCCCACGGCTGCGTAGGCGGCATCGGAAGCTTGTTCCCAATAGGCCCTGGGAGGCCAATTCCGCTGTCGACGTGCACGCCGACAGCGCGAATGTCGTTTCACTTCGCGCCGTCGATCGCTGCGGGCGGGGGCTTGTTCCCGAAGTCGGCCCCCGTCGCCACGGCCCCTGCCGTCACGTTGACCTCGTGCGAACCCAGGTTAGGCGGGTATGTCTGTGTCCACCCCTTTTTTGTCACTTCCGTAACCTTGTAGGTGCCGAGTGCGAGACCGCCGAAAGCATAGGTTCCGTCGGCACCGGTCGTGGCCGTGGTCTCGGTAAATGGAACGTCCCCGGCCCCCATGTGGAAGTAGTCGAAGTCCTCCTCCCAATGGGAATTGCCCCAGTACACATTGTTCAGGTTGCTCGCATCCGACCAGGGCAACCTGGCGGCAACGGGGGTAATGGAACCGGCCAACACGTCGTCCACATACAATTCGACCGAAGCGCTTCCTTTCTTCCTCTGCAGACGGAATACGTGGTAGCCCGACCGGACATCATACGCGAATCTCACGGCACCACCACCGCCGCCGGCGGCAGGCATACCATCCAACAGCGTCACCCCGCCACCGTCGGCGGGGTCGGCATCAAACTGCACCCTTATGTTATTGGTGTCGTCGTCGATCCCTAACACGTTTTGCCGGGTGGCGTCGCCGCCGGCAGACACCCTGTTGGTGGCCCACTCGATGGTCCAGCCGCCGGCCTTGGTGTTCGCCTTATAGGTCCCTGGGGTTCCGGTACTGATAGCTCCTCCCGGGTTCCCATGCCATTTCAGCCAACCGACCTCGGGGGCGTCAAACTTTACGTTCGAACCGTTCAGGGCATGCCCTGTCCAACCGGCGTCTACCGGATTGCCTACACATTCGGTGCTCAGGCCGTTGTAATCCAGCCGGCCGTTGTTGTTTGTATCAAGAAAAATCCTCGAGCCCGCGATCCCCGGTTCGTCGGCATCCCGGATACCGTCGCCGTCTAAATCGTGCCATTTCGTACCGCGGATCTGTGCTTGGTATCCAAAGTTGAGATCCCGGACGCTTTCGCCTACGGCCAGAACGACCGTGTGTGCCGTCAAGTCGGGCGGGTACGCCCGTGTCCAGCCACCCTGCATCACTTCCGCAACTGTATACGTGGCCGGCGCGAGGCCGCCGAAGCCATAATCGCCGTTGGCGGTGGTGGTGGTGGTGGTCTCGCCGTCGTCGAGTCGGCCGTTGTCGTTTTGGTCGAGATAGATGGTCGAGCCCACGACGCCCGGTTCGTTGCCATCCCTGACACTGTCGCCGTCTAAATCGATCCACGTGCTCCCGCTAATCTGGGCGTAGAAAACGTTGATGGTCTGGTCCACGGCAATGCTGGTGATGGTTTGCGTGGTGCCGTCGGGCCAGGAGACTTCCAGATCAACCCGGGTGCTATGGCCGCCGAGGCCGAAGTGCATGACCAGGTCGCTCTGGTTTCCCTGGCCGGTGCCCGATTCGACCTGCCTGACTAAGGTGCCCAGGTCCGGCACGACAATTCTCACCTGTGCGCCGATGGCGGCATGATTGACGCCGTAGCCGTTGCCGGTGAGTCGAACCCGCAGCCAGTGGTTGGCATTGCCCTGGTTCTGAAACAGCCTCCCGTCGGTGACCAGATCCACGTCGCCGTCATTGTCGTAATCGCCCCAGGCGGCCTGGTAGTTCATCGAGCTGCCGATCCCGCCCAGTCCCTCGGCGGCGGTCACGTTGGTGAATGACCAGTCACCATCGTTGCGGTAGAGCCGGGCATGGTCGCCGCCATAGACCGTGGTGATGAAAATGTCCACGTCGCCGTCATTATCGTAATCCGCCAGGGCGCAACTGGCATAGGATTCCTGCCAGTCGCCCCCGTCGAAAGTGAATCTCTTGTCGAAATTCCAGCTGCCCTCGGGGCCCATGTTCTTGTAGAGAATAGCGTCTTCCGAGCGTCGGTTGTCGTGGTGATTGAAGTTGCATGCGAACAGGTCGAAGTGGCCGTCATTGTCCATATCGGCAAAGGCTGCGCTGATCGTATGCCCGGCACCGTGAACACCTGCCGCTGCACCGACATCGGTGAGGTTTCCGGCTCCGTCGTTCTGCCACAGTTGGTTGGGCTGAAACCAATAGCGTGAAGCCAGCACATCCATGTCGTGGTCCTCGTCGTAATCGCATGCATTGACACCACGCGTGTACAGGTTCCCGCCAAACGGTTCCATGGTAAAGAACTCGCCGTCATGGCTCATGAAGACAGCATCGGTCTGCGCGCCGGGATTCCCACCGCCGACATACAGGTCCACGTAGCCGTCACCATTCAGGTCGGCCCAGGCCAGGCACATCGAACAGTCCATCGGCATTGTGGCCATCGCCTGTTTCGTGAATTCCCCGGTGCCCGAGATGTTGCGGTACAAAGCCGAGCTCGCTGGCGAGTCCGAGATGAAGAGGTCGAGATATCCGTCGTTGTCATAGTCGGCGAAAACCCCCGTACTCCGGTGCGGGTGTTCCAACCTGGTAAAGCCTTTCCCCTCGTTGTTTTTCCAGGTGAAGCCGTCATACAAATCGACGTAACCGTCGTTGTTGTAATCGGCCCAGGCAACAGCCCAGCGTCCGGCTGTCCCGGTAAATCCCAGCTCGGCGCTCTTGTCGATGAACGCCCCTTGTGCAGTGGTAACTGCAACTTGCATCAAGGCAATCCCGATCAGACACCGCAGACTTTTTATCATGAGAGGACCCCTGAATTTTAAGGGCTGGTTTTATTGCAACAGCGCTGCTGTTCGCCGGGCCATTTCGCGACGCCATTTGTCGAGGTCGGTATCGACCCGCAGGTCGCCGAGCCAGCGCTCGGTGCGCGCGACGAAGCGGGCGTGCTTGCCGGCGTCTTTGGCTTTTGCAATCGCATCCTGCAACGTCGCCAGGTAGCGCGCGTCGTCGTAGCCCTCGCGATAACCTTCCCACGCCAACGTGTCGAGTGGGCCTTGCGGACCGCGAAGAACAAAGGAGTTGGGGCTGTGCGGCACACCACTGTCCTGAATATCCGGACTGTCCAGACGAGGCGTCTTCCAATAGATGTGGATGTAGGCCCAGGTCATCGTGCCGTCCAGTCCGGTTTTCCACATCCCAAGCCCGCGATGACGGCGGTGCAGCTCCGGCACCGGCATACCGCCCTGGGGATCGAAGTAGCTGAAGATCTTGTGACCGTGTTCGTGCGCGCCTTTGATCGACCGCTGGTAGTCCGGCATCATAAACGTTTCCGGGTCCCAGGTTATCAATCCCGTTCGGTGCAGCAGGAAGTCGCGCGGGGTGAAAAACCATTGCTGGTACCGGTCCGTCATCAAGGCGCCGGGGTGGGCCAGGATGGGATAATCCAGCAAGTCACCCACGATATCCAGAAAGTCGTTGCCGCAAGCGACCCAGATTTTGCCGCCACCGTCGCGGATCGCCTGGAAGCTGTCACGCTCCGAGCGCAATCGCTCGCCGTGGAATTCATCGCCCCCCATGAAGCAGGCGTCGGTATAGCCACGGGCCCTGACCCAGTCGACGACCTTTCGGGTCGCTTCGGTGCTGCTCCTTTTCTCTTCTTCGGTCAGCGCACCTTCCTTCATAATGACGCCACCACCGTCAAACATGAACAGCGGCACGCCCTTCGGCATGCCCGCCTTTTCGCGGATATCCAGGACAAAACTCAATACCTTGAATTCGGGTTCCCCGTTGGCGTCGAGTCCGGCGCCGTAGTAGCTGACCGGATTGGTGCAACCGTGCTCGACCATGTTGCGGCATTCCGCCAGGTACTGTTCAGGAGTAACTGCGTTGTAACGCTCGACGAGATGTTCCGGCATGCCCGGGTAATTCACCATGGTCGGGTAGTAGGCGCCGTAGTGAAACTGTGGCGGCTGCAGATCGAACGGCGGCACGGTGACTTCGAGGGACAGGGTCTTTGTCGGGCCGTTTGCGGCCGTGACCGTCACGGTCGACCGATAGGTTCCCGATGGTGCATCATCGGGCACATGCACAGTGATCCAGAACTGGCGAAAATCCGTGACGTCCCCCGGTTGCAGAGTATCCGTGTCGATCAGTTCTTTGAGGAGTTGGTTGATCTTGCTGTGCCCTGCCTTGTATTCTGCGAGGGAAGCCGGTTTACCGTCCGGCCGAATGGGCCCCGTGGTCAGCTCGCGGAAGTACCTGGGAGTGTGCTCGACTATCTGCATCATTCCCGGGTCGTGCACCAGCACCCACGGCAGGGCTTCAAACGTCCAGGTGATCGCCATGGTAAACTTCTGCGCGATCCGCACGTCGACGGTCGCAGCGGGGAGTTCGCCGCCGGCACCTTTCAGAGGGCCGACCTTTACCATCACCTGTTTTAACGGTGCATCGGTCTCGACGAGGAACGATGCCGGTTCGTATTCGCCGCGGGCGCACATAACAGACATCACCGTCTCGTCGCGGCATTCGATCGGCAACGCTTCGCCTTCCAGAATCGGGTTGTCGTTGATTGGCGGGTCGATGACGTAGGTGCGGTAGTCGGCACCTGTAGATACACCAGTAAGGAGGAGTCCGAGCAGCAGGTTTCGTGGGATCATGATAACCTCTATTTGTTTTTTTAAATCTCGCTATCCTGTGAAAGTAAATGCAACCACGGTGATTGCAATGTGCCGGATTCTGATCGCGGGGGGGCAGTGGGTGCACAAAGTGGTCTTGCCTGTGAATTGGGACCTCGCACAACACAATGGAAGGTCACCCGGGCCTGTCCCCTGAAAGTTTGTCCAAGAAAGTTAGTATCCGATAATTCACACTTGGAACTTTTCCCATAGAATGCCTTCGCCCGTTTCCCAGTGCCAACCAAGCGATGGCCCGACAAAATAAACACTGACGCGGGCCCCGATGCCCGGCGGTTTGAGATGGCCCGTCGAATTCACCTGCTGCCCCAGGCTGAGCTGGTTCTGACAGTCGGATGCGGCAAGGCCCTCGATGCAGGCAAGTTCGTTGCCTGGAAGAGGGGCCTTCCCTACGTGATGATTCCCACCATCGTGTCAACCGGGTCGGTCTTCCAGCTGTTCGTCCCCACCAGACACAATAACAAGATTCACACGATCGTTGAGGCAAGTTCGCCGGAGTGCGTGCTTTTCGATACGGACGTTATCGGGGCCACGCCGCCGCACCTTAACGCGGCAGGAGATCGTGCTTATTTTTCGTAGCCGTTGGGGCGTGCCGAGTGCCATGCCCAGGCGGTCTCAATTATCGTCTGCAGTTCCGGAAATCGTGGCTGCCAGCCGAGTACCGCTGTTGCTTTGGCGGCATCCGCGATCAACCGGACTGCGTCGCCCGCGCGGCGCGGTGCGATGACAACCGGTATTTCCCGGCTGCTGATCTGGCGTGCTGTCTCGATTACCTCAAGGACGGAGTAGCCGTTGCCGTTGCCGAGGTTGATTGCCTCCGAGCTACCGCCGTCCCGCAGGTGTCGCAGTGCCTTCAGGTGGGCCTGGCCGAGGTCAGCGATGTGGATGTAATCACGCATCGCCGTCCCGTCCGGCGTGTCATAGTCGTTGCCGAACACGGTCACCTGCGACCGCTGTCCGAGGGCTGTCTGCAGGACGATCGGAATCAGGTGGGTCTCTGGCCTGTGGTCTTCACCGTATTCCGGGAGTGCTCCGGCTGCGTTGAAGTAGCGCAGCGCCACGAACCGTAGGCCGAACGCCCTTTCATAGTCGATCAGCACCCGCTCCAGCATGAACTTTGACCAGCCGTACGGGTTGCATGGCGACTGCGGGTGTGTCTCGTCGATTGGCAGGTGTAGCGGTTCACCGTAGGTGGCGCAGGTCGACGAAAAAACGATGTACCGGACCGCCGCCGCCTGCAGCGCCGCCAGCAGTGTGAACGCCTGTGCCACGTTGTTGGAGTAATATTCATGCGGTTTTTTTACGGATTCACCGACATCCGTAAACGCTGCGAAATGGATGCATGCCTCGATCTCGTGTTCGCGACAGATTCTCGTGACCAGCGCGGTGTCACCGACATCGCCCTCATAAAGCGGGACGCTTGCAGAAACCGCGGCGCGGTGGCCTTTCGAAAGGTTGTCGAGCACCACGACCTGCTCGCCCGCCTGTCGCAGCAGAACCACTGTCACACTGCCGATGTATCCGGCACCGCCTGTTACGAGAATAGCCATGGGATGAATATAAGCGCATACCGGGCGCGTGCCTTGCAGCGCATTGTCATTAGGTGGCCAGCGCAGTGATTACCGGTATCAGGTTGGCAATGACACGCGCGAAGCGGTCGTAGTCGATCTTGTCCGGCGTGTCTTCCCGTGTGTGATAGTGAGGATAGCGGAACGGTGCGGTGTCCGTGAGCATGATCGCCGGATACCCGACCTGCCAAAAGGCCCAGTGATCGGACCAGCCGATGCCGGGCAGAAAACCGAATGTGGCAATGCCCTCGCACGGAAAATTGTTTTGCGCCCGGAACTCGCGCACAACCCGGCGTACCAGCGGGCGAGACTTCGTATTGCCGACCACAGCGACGAAGTTTCCGGTGTCCGGATAAACGAGGTTGAACGGCGCCGGATACCGCTGGTTACCGGGTTCGTCGCTGTAATAGCCGATGGTTTCCAGACTGAGCATGGCGATTATATTGTCGTTGCGAGCATGGCAGGCTCGGGCATAGACCAGACTGCCCATCGACTCCTGGGAGAAATACGGCGGTTCTTCGTTGACGAAGGCGACGAAGCGTACGGTGCGGTCGAGGCTTTGTCCCGCAAATGCCCGGGCCAGAGCCAAGGTTGCGACGGTGCCGCTGCCGTTGTCGTTGGCACCGGGACAGCCGGTCACCGAGTCATAGTGACCGCCAACAACGATAATTTCCTCAGGTTTTGTTGTGCCGCGCAGTTCGACCGAGAGGTTCTCCACCTCTATGCCGGAGACGTCGTAGGCTTGATGTTGCACTTCGTAACCCGTTGCTGCGTAATGCCGCCGCCAGCCACTCGGCGGCTTGCTGCAGTTCGTTGCGAGCGGCGAGATTGCGGTTGCCGATTGTTTCGCCCAGGTAAGCAAGGTCACGGTAGAGGTCAGCTTTTAGATTTTCTTCGGCGGTGCTCAGGGGGACAAATGGGCCGGCGTAGGTCTCACCCGGCATGTGCACCATGAAGATGGCACAGCCAGCCGTGATCAGTCCCAGGACAATCAGGAGTGCAATGATACGGATCAATGCTTTGCGAGTGCAAAACTGAATGCGTGGCGCCGGTTGCCGGGCCCCCGACGTCATGCCGTCGACGCAGCTTCAGGCTCAGCCTGCTTATCGGCGGTGCTGTACATGGCTGACGTGATGAACACGAGAATGGCATAGAGAAGCCCGTGCGCCATGGCGATGACCGGCCAGAGGTAACCGTTATTTTCGAACAGGCTGTGGGCGATCAGCAGCACGATCGCAATCGGAACCCAGGCGATCGTCAGGCCCAGGCTCGCTGGCAGCCGGAAAGTTTTTTGTCGGGTCAGATCAAAGGCCAGCCAGACCGCCAGAGCGACGAGGTAAGGGATAGCTGGGTTGTTCAGGATCGTGAGCATCTTGCCACCTATACTGGCCAATGACGTTATGCAGTAGGCCATAGGCGACAGGGCCACGAGAAGGCCAGTGATATTGAGCTGCGGCGAGTATTGCGCGAAACGGCTCATGCTGTCAAACTTTTTCAGCTTACCGCTGTGTACCACGAAGATGATGATGAGGAATGCCAAGCCATTTGTCAGGCCGGGCAGAAGATGGTTGATTTTACTCTGGATATTGACGCCCGGCGTTGCCGCTGTGCGGACTGCACTGAACGCCGGATAAACCCATAGCAGCAGCAGCCCCATCGTGATGCGCCTGACGATTTCATCGCGGTAGCTGCGGTTGTAGATTTTGACGCGGCCAGAAAACGCGTTGGCGAACTGCATCAGCTTTGGCAGAATCAGACTCTGTGGGATGGCCATAAAGCGGCGCCAGTCTTCGTCGGCAGCAGGGAAGCGGGCGCCGATCACGCGCTTCGACAGCCCTTCTATCACCATTGACTCGCTCACCGTCACCGCCAGTGTTTCGACGAGGGGATCTTTGCTATCGATCTTCTCCTCCGGAGTTGCGTGCGTCTCGAGGTCGTCGTGGGACGGTTCTTTTGTGGAATTGCTGTTCATGCGCAAGCAGAGTCAGAACCGGACAGGATCAGTTCGGGGGGGGGCTCTTCAACCAGGGTTCTGAATGAACAATCTCGGTCACGGACGGTGCTTGGAGATGCACCGATTGATACTGTCCAATCCGGAGAGAAACGGCACTTGAAAAGTAGTGTGTTGTGGTGAAGTAATCCCCTGTATAAGGAAAACGCGCCAACCGTTGATTTCAAGATACAGTTCCTGCATCTTGCCACTAACTGCATGTGGGCGTGCGGTTTTGCGATTACCTGATTCTAGCACAACTTGTATTTTGTCAGTCGATGGTATGTTAAACATTTCCTTAGACCTATTAGGGTAAGCATTTAGGCGACTTGGAGTTATGGCAACTGCCCTTACGCATCACCGGCTGGAAGTTTCGACACACAGTCATCACGTGGACGCACGCGGTGTGGCACTGGCCCGGCAGATTCGTAGTGAGATAGGTGTCACCGCGCAGTCGATTCGAACACGTGATGTCTTTTCCGTGTTCGCCGCCATCGACCAGGACCACGCGAAAACGTTTGCGGAAGCAATCACTAACTCGATCACACAAAATAGCGTGGTCGGTGAAAGCGACGACTTTAATTTCGACTGGCTGGTCGTGGTGGGATTCCATGCCGGTGTCACCGATAACGTCGCACGTACCGCAGCAGATGCCTACGCTGACGCCCTTGACCGGCCACTCGCCGAGACAGAGAATATCTACAGCTCAATCGAGTACCTCATCAAAAGCACGGAACTGTCAAGGACTCAGGTGGAGGAAATCGCATTCACTATCCTGGCCAATCCGCTGATCAACAATGTCACGGTATTGTCACGGCCCGACTGGGGCCTCAATGGCACACCAATCAATCGCCCCGAAGTCAAAAGTGATGAGGCGATCACTGTTGACCGCGTCGACCTCGACGGCCTCGACGACGAGGCCCTGATACATCTGAGTAAGGACCGACTGTGGGCAATGTCGCTGGAAGAAATGAAGGCGGTCCGTGAGTTTTTTCAGCAGTCCGCCACCGACGCGAAACGACAGGAACTGGGGCTCGACGGCCAGCCGACCGATGTGGAGATCGAGATGATCGCCCAGGCGTGGTCGGAACATTGCAAGCACAAGATCTTTGATGCCATCATCGATTATACGGATGACACGGGCGACGTGCGGACGATCGACAGCTGCTATCGAAGTTTCATCAAGAAGAGTACCCGTGAAATAGGCGAGGAAGTCGATTGGCTGGTCTCGGTCTTCGAGGACAACGCGGGCGTGATCCGTTATAACGACACGATCAACCTGGTCTACAAGGTGGAGACGCACAACAGCCCGTCGGCACTGGATCCTTACGGTGGTTCAATGACCGGAATTGTCGGGGTCAACCGGGACCCGATGGGCACCGGTATCGGGGCTGATTTGCTCATCAATGTCTGGGGATTCTGCCTGGCTTCACCCTTCACCGAACCGGCGGACGTGCCGCAGGGGCTGATGCATCCGCGCCGCATTCGGGACGGCGTACACAAAGGCTGCATTGACGGTGGGAACCAGAGCGGCATCCCATATGGGATCGGCTGGGAATACTTCGACGAGCGCTACCTGGGCAAGCCATTGGTTTTTTGTGGCACAGTGGGAACCCTGCCACGGACAGTGGCAGGGGCGCCGGGGCATGAAAAATCGATCGAGCCGGGTGACCTGATTGTGATGGGTGGGGGACGCATCGGCAAAGACGGTATCCATGGCGCGACATTTTCGAGCGAAGATCTGAGTGCCGAATCACCGGTGCAGGCAGTGCAGATCGGAGATCCGATCACCCAGAAGAAGCTCGGTGATTTTGTAATGGAAGCGCGTGACCTCGGGATGTACCGGTTCATCACGGACAACGGCGCCGGCGGCCTTTCGTGCAGTGCCGGCGAAATGGCGACGAACTGTAATGGCTGCCACGTCGAGTTGGCCGAGGCACCGCTGAAGTATGCGGGACTGCAGCCTTGGGAGATTTTGTTGTCGGAAGCGCAGGAACGTATGACGTTTGCGGTGCCGCCTGAGAACCTGGAGGCATTCAAGGCGCTGGCGGTGGCACGAGACGTCGAAGTGAGTGTTGTCGGCGAGTTTACCGATACCGGCAAGTACCATGTGACGTACAATGGCGACACGGTGGCGTACGTCGACCTGGACTTTGTTCACGATGGCTACCCGCGGATGCACCTGCAGGCCCGTTGGAAGCCGCCAACGAACGAAACGCCCGCAGCTGCTGCGTCTGCTGACCTGGGCGATGCGCTGCTGGCGCTGCTGGCGCGGCTGAACGTCGCTTCCGGCGAGTACAAGGCCCGCCAGTACGACCACGAGGTAAAGGGGCTGAGTGTGGTCAAGCCGTATGTCGGGGTCTGCAATGATGTCTTGTCCGATGCGGTGGTGTTGATGCTGGAACCAGGGGGGCGTGAAGGCATCATCCTGGCGGCGGGGGTACTGCCCCGGTATTCGGACATAGACACGTATCATATGACCGCTTCGGTGATCGACCTGGCAGTGCGTCGCAGTATTGCGGTAGGGGGCCAGCTCGGGCACATGGCAGGCC
>Ga0114993_10000510_pt1 | contig 45202 bp, 44 predicted proteins | sample ArcticOcean_MG_C_FD_87042 | JGI IMG/M metagenome (GOLD analysis project Ga0114993, IMG submission 87042) | Marine microbial communities from western Arctic Ocean - ArcticOcean_MG_CB2_150 | ecosystem: Environmental > Aquatic > Marine > Oceanic | place: Arctic Ocean: Canada Basin | collected...
CCAAAAAATGGACCAGACCGCTTGTGAACTGGACCGCTGCCATCAACCAGTTTGTTATCATGTATGAGGAGCGGGTCCCCATATCGTGAAAAGGTCAGTTACACAAAACTCTGGACAGACCCCCCTTGACCGTGCCATTGACCAGATCGCGCTTAATATAGGCTCTCTTGCGACCTCTCCTGTTACTGAATCCTTCGGATAACATAACCACAACATCGTCGAATTCCTTCCTTGTAAGATGACGATATGGATACGCTCTTTTAATAACGGAAAACAAATGGTCTTCCACATATTCGTTTTGAGCGGTTTCAGCAATAATTTGCTGACACAATACATCCAGAGGTTTCTCGGGTATTATAATCTGATCCAACTCGCCTCGCCCTATGGCCCCTAACAAGGCGGCGCATTCTATTAGGTCATCTCTACTCAAGGGAAAAATGCGCCCTTTGGGGATCCCTTTGAGCGTGTGTCCTGACCGACCTACTCGCTGTAAAAACGCAGAGATAGCTTTAGGCGATCCCAACTGGCAGACCAGATCAACCGACCCGATATCGATCCCTAGTTCCATGGACGCAGTTGCAATCAACGCCTTCAATTCTCCATCCTTGAGTCGCTGCTCCGCCTCGAATCTATGTTCTTTAGACATACTTCCATGATGGGCGGTAACAACGCCATTCCCTACTCGATCCGCCAATTGATGGGCAAGCCGTTCGGCTGTAGCGCGCGTGTTTACAAAAATAAGCGTTGTTTTATGTTTGAGTATCAAAGACTCCAATTGTCCATATATTTCCCCCCACACTTCGTGGGACATGACAGCAGACAGGGGCGATTCAGGTAATACCATATTTACATCCAAATCACGCATGTGCCCCATGTTTACGATCGTGCAGTCCCTCCGTCCAGATCCTGTCAGAAAAGCTGCGACTTTTTCGATGGGGTTTTGGGTGGCCGATATACCGATACGGATCAAACGACCATCAGTTAACTCTTCAAGACGTTCCATTGACAGAGCCAGATGGGCACCTCGCTTACTGCCTATAACAGCGTGTATTTCATCCACGATTAATGTCTTAACATCTCTTAACATTTCGCGACCGCTGTTGCTGGTCAATAACAGATACAACGATTCAGGAGTTGTTACCAGAATATGAGGGGGGTTCTTTTTCATGGCTTCACGCTCGCGTACAGGCGTGTCGCCCGTACGAACCATAACACGTATACGGGTCTGCCGCCCTTCGGCCGCCTCCAATCTCTGCCTTATACCGTCCATGGGGGCCTGGAGATTCCTGTGGATATCATTGCTTAGCGCCTTCAGGGGTGACACATAGAGCGTATGGACACGATCCGGCAACCTGCCTTCGGCCTCCATTTCCACCAACTCATTGATGTCCGACAAGAAAGCCGCAAATGTCTTACCCGATCCGGTGGGGGCAGAAATCAACGTATTCTTATGATCCTGGATTGCTGGCCAAGCCGCTTTTTGAATCTCCGACGGATTTTCAAAAGTGTCTTCAAACCAGCCTCGTACGACAGGATGAAACGTTTCCATGACCTCACAACCTCTTATTGATCCAAAATCGGCATTGATGATATACCTGACTCTTTAAATAAAAACGAATCGAGCATAACCGAGATGTATCTACCATATAAATTATAATAGCTTGTTTCTTAATGCATTCAATCAAACATGATATATTTTAAACGCCGCTGAAAAACTTCGAACAATATTGAATAACGGTACACTCAAAAAAAATATTCTCTTAGTAGTGTTTCCTCTCATCGTAATTTTACGGATTATAGCTGGACGCACCATATCATAAATGAAGCCCTGACCCTCTAACCATATGATGCACAATTTATAATGTCAAATATATTCCACCGCTAAAAACCCGAACCTAGGTTCGGGTTTTTAGATAGCAAGATCATCGGGTTCGAGTCCCAGTAATCGTTCCCTATACATCACTTCTCTATCTGATAAAATTTCCTTCAAATGCCTTTCTTACATATTACGTTCTTCTGGTGTTACGTCGCGACCATATTGTTGCTTGAACTCCCTTGCCCAACGCATCAGTTCACCATAGACCTTTTCCTGGGGCGTACCGGTCTGCCATACTTGCCACCTATACACTTTCGTCTGGCGATCTATACCAGGCAGTGTTTCACGGATCTGAGAAACATCTTTTCGTTCCGATTTATTTTAATATTCGGGAGAAGGAGCCCAATTTTATTCTATCATTTTCCGTAAGTAGCCTGCGGGATTTTTGATATTTGTGCTTGGCCTATTTTTGACCCAGTCAAATACTCTTATCTTTTCCTCAATCCGTTCAGGATATTGATGAACGAGTTTCTCCGCTACCTTTTCCTAATCCCCCTGGTGACAGGCAAGCCAAATTACTCATCACCTCCTACAGATAACTGTTGATATTTAGTATTAGAACTACTGGAGATCGACGGTTCGTTTGTTTTATCCTCTAAACGGGTTTTTATGGTACACTCGTATTCCATTTTCGCCCTTTTACCGGGGTGGTATTTTAACCCAAAACCCTACCCGTTGCCCCTGTCCCATACAGGATCTTTTATATATCCGGTCTCGCCTAATTCTTCAGGTGCAGCCTTTAAGGCCTGGATAGCCCGAGAGAAGTGTCTCTGCGGCCCGATCGGTAGAATTGCGCAAGGCTCGTGATAGTTGAAACGAATATATTCACTCTGATGCATAAATACACCGTAGTATTTCACGCTGAGAATTTCATATAGTCGCGCGGTTATGGAGCCCCTTAATTGCATTTGATACCCAAAGTTAAGTGGACAAACATGACCGTTGTTTAGATTGTTCAAATACCACTCGCTTAGGTATAGCATATTCGTTCCCGCTTGATTTCCGTCAGGCAATACCAGGCCCTTGAACACTGCCCTATCGAATAAATAAAAAGTGTCGGAAAGATACCGATCTCCGCCTACATAACGTACCGTGCGACTCGATAGTTGTAGGTACCATGCGACGGATAGAATTTACCACCAGTTCTTTATTGGCACCGCTGTTATGTATGCCAATCACCCTGCACAGTCGATCGAGTGGAATTTGGATCGGATTTGCCATGGGATGGGGTAACTGACTTAGGATGTACTTCAATGCTGGCGAGTCGCCGTTTCATATTCAAAATATAACTACACCAACCGCTTTCTACGCCGCTGCAGCGCTGGCCGGCCATAGACGACCATGCCTCGTAAATGACCGGACCGTGCGTTCGGGCTATGCGGCAGCACACACTACGAAAAGTGTACGAGGAGCGTGATCGATTTGGAGTCGACACGTCCGGTAGATTATCAGACGAGCGCTGCTCAGTTGATAATCGCACCTGCAGCGATCGCGTGCTTCATACAGCTCAAGATGGAGTCCCGCTGTTGAAAAAGTTATGCAATAAGAAGAGGATCCACTTTCCACATGAGTCTTCAATGCTGATATTCGGACGTTTGAACGTCGGGGAGATTCTTTATTCGGAGAGAAGACCGGTCGCTATCTGAACTATTATAGTAACTACATTAGCGCGGACCGGGAGAATATACCACACGGCATTTTCGGCATGTTTAGAGAATATTATGGCCGCGCCATTGAGACCACCATTGATCCCAGATACGACCAATACGTGACTTTTTATTACCGCAAAGTGGACAGAATACCATTGTCGACCCGCTTTAAACTTGACAAAGGCCCGGTTGTTGGTGATTATAGTCAACCATACCTTTTATATTTCAACCTCTGTCATATATGCCTATGTCCCACAATATCAATTATCAAGAGCCATCCGCCGGTCCGGTCGCGCACTACCTTAATAGACTATCTCAGGGATCACATAAGTCCACCCTATATAGGTTGGACAAAGTAGCAAGATACTTGAGTGATGGCCGTGATAATGCCTTTTCTTTTGCGTGGCCTACGCTGGATAAGAGCAGCGCAGTGAATATACAATCCTGGTTATGGCATACATATCGGCCTACCACTATTGATCATATTCTTTTTGCTGTTCGCGGCGTAATTAAACAGACATGGCGACTGGGCCTTATTACTGAAGAAGAATATTACGATGTAAGGCAGGGTCTGGATAACACGTTGAAAAGTAAGAGCGGACAACGGCCAAATAACATCCTTACCAACCGGAATATACATAAGTTATTTAACTGTTGCGCAACCTTACATACGAGATCTGCTCGACGAAATGAAGCCATGCTCGCCATGTTGTATGGTGCCAACATGGCCCCAACGGAGGTCTTGTCGCTTCACATTGAGGATTACGACTTTCAAAACAGCAGGATCAATATCCCGGACTCCCACACACCGCGGACCATTTATCTTAATGCTGATGTACAGGAGATTTTGAAATCGTGGCTGCTCCATAGAGGAACAGGAGCTGGCCCGTTGCTATGTCCGGTTTTAAAGAACGATACGGTACAGATACGGTTATTATCTTATCAATCCCTTACAAATATCTGCACTAGGCTGTCTAAGGCTGCTAAGATCCCAGCCTTCAAACCAAGGGATCTAAATAAAACACATCGACAACATCTTCAAGACAGACAGAATTCCACCCTTGAAATACCTCGCCCTTAAATATTACCATAGCAGCCTATACCGGTATTGATATCTTTACAGTCGTTCCGATCCCATGCTGAGTGCTTATAGATAAACGCCCACCGTGGTGCTGTACTATTCGCATAGCTATCGTCAAACCCAGCCCGCCGCCGCGTTCTGACTTTGTTGTTACAAAGGGGCGCACACAAGTTCGTTTCCGATCTTCGCTCATGCCGCAACCGGTGTCGCTTATTGTTAGCAGCACCCGGAGATTATCGGTATATGAAGTCTCAAATGTTACGCTATCCTTATCCTCGCACGCTTCGATGGCATTTTGCCCTACACAGGAAACCAAATCATAAAACGCTTTTACTCGACCGATAACCCTCGCCAGGCTACTATCCAGTTGTTCTATAACCGTTACTGACTTTGTAACTGCCATCCCAGCCTGTAACGCCCCTAATACATCTCTGACGATCTGATTAAAATAAATCTCAGTTGTTTTGTCATTGATGTCATCGTCGGACACCTTACCTATCCTATTTTAAGATACCCCGCAGCAAGCTGCGGGGTATCTTAAAATAGCGTCAGTTGTTGATGGTTTAGCCGTTGATAGGCTTTTTCAGTTCCTTGATTACGGACATAGTCTCGAATCGCCGCTTCCGTACTATGTTGGCGAAGCATTTGTGCATTATCTGTTTTTATTCTCTCATTTACACGCCATATGGTACTTCCTTGTATATGGGCACTGATCTCCACATCCAGCTGATTGATTTCAGAGGTTAACCATAAAATGTGACGGGCGACTTTACTGGCCACATGTTTGGAAGAACGATATTTATTTCTCTTTTCCGCCTCACGCATTTCGGTTAATTGCGTTCGTCGCAGTACCCACGATTTGAGTCGCTTTTCGGAATCACGATTAAGCGATTGACGATCCGGAACGTTGCTGTATTCGGAGAATAGCGCCAATAAATTACAATGTGATTTCGTATCGTCGTCAAAGGCGGTTATCTTTATGGACTGAGCAAAACTCATAATTTGGGTTCTGGACACAATAAAAATCGGAAGCATAGCGCCCCACAATATGGCGGATAAAGGCATTTCAACACCTGTACCCGATTCAATAAAAATACGCTGAGGTCGTCTTTTATTGAGCGCCTTAACCACAACGTTGGGTTTTATCAACGGGTTGTCTATTTCGACAAACTCTTGATCGGGATACCAACAAATCAGTATATTTCTAATATTTCCTGAAATACCTACGCTTGCCATAAATAATCCTTTACGCCACGCCGTTTTTCTGTTCCTTTCTTCCCATTACAATGTCTACAGAGACGGAATATAACATTTTTTCCAAGGGGCCTTTTGCCAACTGTCGTACTTCCGGTGCCAATCTTTGCCAGGCCTCTTCACGCAGGATAGCGCGGGTCTCTTCGTCCATTTCATCTACCGTAACAGCGGCTTCCTCCCATTGTGTCCGTTTTGCTATTTCAGCTTCATTGGGGTTTTGGTCCTTCTTGTGATGAGTTTCTATACGGTCTGATTTGGTCAATGCTTGACCGATTATAGCAGGAATAATCCCGAAAGAGTGCACATCTGGAATATGCTTGATTGCCCAAGTGATCGCGGTCTGAATCTCTTTTTCCGTATAACCGTCTTTAAAAAGAAATTCACAATCACGCTCTCCTTTTTTCTGTTTGTCTTTTGAAATTCGTGTCTGGCCGAGTGCTTGATAGAATTCTAATACTAGACTAGCTAGGAGAGTGTTTTTAGAATATTGTTTTATACTAGAATACTCTTTAAAGGGCCCGAAATCCGATATACCGAAATCCGATACCTCTTGAGAAATATCCGATATATCGGATATCGACATATCGGATTTCGGTATACTATGTTTATCGGTCTGGGATATAACTGTCTTACTGTCGTAATTATCTACCTCACAGGGAAGCCAGATCCTATAAACAGATCCAGCTCGGTTTTTATCAATAATAGAGATATATTTTCTTTCCTTAAGTCCCGCTAAAGCTTCCCGGATAACCGTTTTACTGGCCTTTGTGACCATTTCAAGGTTATGCAAGCTTGTCTGGCATGTATTACTTCCGTATCCCCACGACAACCGATACATATGTATATAAACATACCATTCAGCTTTTGGTAATATACGCAACAGTATATCAATTATGTCATTGTCCACTTTTGTCGAGTTGTTCCCGACGAATAATATACCGGTATCCGATATACCGAAATCTGATATACCGAAATCCGACACAGGAACTCTTTTACTTTTGCCATCGGATTTTACACGACTTTCAACCGTTGTACGACTTGGATAGGAATGACATTCTACAGGGAGTCGAACTCGGTAGGTATTGCTGTTTTGTTTATCCGATTTTATGATTGAGATATATGAGTTGCCATTGCCGCGTAGTTCGGAAATTGATGACTGTACGGTCGATCTTTGCGCGGAAAGCGCCTGTTCTAACCGACTGTAACTCACGCTGCAGACATTATTATGAAATCCCCAGGAGATACGATATAAACGGATGTATACCCGCCATGCCTCCCGGCTGATTTTTTCCGGCAATATATCGAAAATATCGTTGTCCATTCGCGTGTAATTGTAAGAGACAGATATACCGGTATCCGATATACCGAAATCCGATATACTGAAATCCGATACAGGCTGGATTGTTTGATGAGAGCGGGGTTCCTCTGGCTCGACCATGGTCTGGTTTGCAAGAGGTTTCGGGGGAGATTGGGCGGGTTTGGACTTTACGAACTCCAGTAGTTTCCTGCTGGAGCGTACCTTTTCGGTCAAAATCCTGTCCGGATCTTCGTCTGGTTTAATCGGAGTGTTATGCATCTTATGTGTCGTCTTCTAGTATTGTTTTAGGTAATTCATCTACCGCTGTTTGGGCTATATATCTGTCGATCAGTGTATCCGCGTGAGGCAAGTTCGCAGCGTGTATTTTTGTTGCATTTTTACACATTTTCACTACGTCTCTGGGGATATTGCTCGTTTGGGTGATCACATCGTAAGCTTCATCCGTGAAGAGTTCGTTCTGCCGTCCTGCGTTTCTAATCCGTTCCTGGATCATTTTAATGGTCTGGTCCTTTGATAATGGATTGACCACATACATTACTTCAATACGATTGTGAAAATTCTTATGGCGTTTAAGCATGGGAATAATATCATCCTGGCCAAAGATAATGATATTCAGTAGCTTATGATCCGTCATCTCATGATTCAAAAGCATGCGGAGCACTCTGAGTATTTTGGGAGGTATATCATGGCCTTCGTCAATAATCAACGTGACGATCTGATGGGCTTCGTCCATTTTATTCAGGTACGTTTTGAACGTCTCCTTACAATTAAATTCTGAATTTGTAGGTCCCTTAGTATAAAAGAGACTATTCAGTTTCTTCAGGAACATATATTCGGTGGGGAACTTTGGGTCTTTGATCATTTGGGTGACGAAGCGCTCACGATCAGATGCCTCCCCTAGTGATTGCACGAGGACATGACTCATGGTCGTTTTCCCCGTACCCACATCGCCTATGATAACACACAGGCCTTCTTGGTTTCGGACGGCGATTTCCAAACGGTTAAGTCCGTCTTCATGCAGCGGGGACCGGTAAAAACTATTCGGATCAGGCGTCGTCGTAAACGGTTCTTTAAAAAATCCCAGGACTTCGTAATATTCCATGATAGTTTAATCGGTGTTGTCTTCCGGATCCTCATCTAATAATATCCGGATCTGAGCCAGAGGTATGCCGTCCGGATATTCTTGCGTTTTTCGTCGAAGTTCTTTAATACGGTTTAGTCGCCGGAGCGCGGATTCATCGAAAACACGGTAATGGCCCACTCGCTGACCGGTTTTAATGAGTTCCTTGCGGATATACCAGCGTATCGAGTGTCGAGACAGTTCTGTTATTTCCGCCAGATCGCCGATAGTATATATTGTAGACTGATTCATTCTTATTGGATGTTTTTAACTGTGTTTAGGTATTATCTCTAAGTAGTGTGAGTATTGTTAAAATGGTTGTATACCAACGAGTTGTCAATATATTTTTTTAGTTTAATAATCCATGCTTTATACCAGTACTGTATATAGTGTTTTGCCTGGTTGAACGATACAACCTATTGTGTTTGGCATGTATTTGATACACACTATATTTTCTGGATATAGCCTTGTGCCCTATCCCGGAGAAAGACCTTGAGAGATATTTCCTGTCGATATGTTGATGCGATAAATCAACAGGATCTGGTGAAGTTGAACGTCTAATATCGGTAGACTCTACCTTGGCCGATTTGGCCGGCGCGACCGTCTATGGCCTGAAGCGCGTGTTGGCCAAATGGTCACATTTATTTGCCCGACGGTGGGAGTATAAAATCAACTTGGGCGTGTACCAATATAGGGGCGAAAGTATTTATTTGGCACGGCTTATTCGGATTTTGAGGAATGGACACGGTCGCCACGGACAACCCCTTACATTTGGAAAGCCGTTGTGATCGCCGTCCTGGTTCGTCCATGGCGAACCAGGCCTTACGATAAAGACTCTATAGGTCCAATTGCGAGGAACTCGTAAAGTTGGTTACTTTAGAAATGGTCAGGTATGAGGGTTATAATGCCTGAATTGCCGGATATTACGGTATACATCGAATCGTTACATCGCTTTTTTGGCGGTCGGCCTTTAAATAGTCTCGTCATTCGCAGCCCCTTGCTGTTACGAACGTTCGATCCGCCTGTTTCTTCTGTGACAGGGCTACAGTTCAAGGGTTCCGTCGGATGGGTAAACGCATCGTCTGGGAAATGGAAGGCGGTCTGTTTCTTGTATTTCATTTGATGGTTGCCGGTCGGTATCATCTTCGCAAACCCGGCTCGAAACCCAGGTCAAGGAATGACCTGGCTGCGTTTCATTTTTCTGATCACACGGTCATGTTGACGGAGGCCGCAACGAGAAAGAGAGCAGCATTGCATGTTGTTATAGGAGAAGAGGCCCTTAAAATGCATGAACCGGGCGGTATTGACGTGCTGGAAGGTTCCCTCGCTGCGTTCTCCGATCGGTTGACTGCGGAGAATCACACCCTCAAGCGAGCCCTTACAGACCCCTCGCTTTTTAGCGGTATCGGTAATGCATACTCGGATGAAATACTTCATGCCGCAGCGTTGTCTCCTATTCAATGGACCCAACGGCTGTCACGGGACCAGATAGACCGCTTATATGTAGTTGTTCAAAGGGTTTTGACTGATTGGACGAATGCATTGCGGGTGCAGAACAGCAACGGCTTCCCCGAACGTGTCACGGCTTTTCGGTCGGAGATGGCTGTACATGGTAAGTACGGGCTGCCTTGTCCCGTCTGTCGAACATCGGTGCAACGCATCGTTTACACCAGTCAGGAGACCAATTATTGTCCTCGGTGTCAAACCGGAGGCAAAGTCCTGGCTGATCGGGCCCTGTCCAGATTGCTGAAGGGAGATTGGCCTAAAACGGTGGACGATTTGGAGTCATTCAAGTATACTACCGGCCAAGGCCGATGAGGTCCCCTCAGTGCTCCTGTAATTTAATGGGCGGTACATTTACGATCTTGTCCGCTCCGCATCAATATCGAGCCATTCCGATAACAGCTAATGCCAGAAACAAGTTCTAAAATACACGATAGATTAAAGTCCGTTCCAACATGTTCCGGCGTTTATTTATTCAAAGATCGCACGGAGAAGATTCTATATGTCGGGAAGGCCAAGAATCTGAGATCCAGGGTACGTTCCTACTTTCAAAAGGCCGATCGAAATCAGCAGCCTAAGATTCCCGTGATGGTCGGTCGTATCGTCGACATAGACTGGGTGGCTACCGGTACGGAGGTAGAAGCACTGATTCTCGAAGACAATCTGATAAAGCGCCACAAACCGCGTTTTAATGTTATGATGCGGGACGATAAGACGTTTCCATATATTAAACTGACCAACGAGCTCTTTCCCAAAGTCGTTATCGTCAGAAAAATAGAGCGTGACGGTGCTCGGTATTTTGGCCCCTATACCAATGTGAAGGCCATGCGCCGGACCGTCGATACCATCCGTAAAGTGTTTCCGTTGCGCACCTGCGCCAGCGCACGTACCTGGCCGTCGCTCGACCGTCCCTGCCTTGATTACTTTATAGATCGCTGTCCCGGCCCCTGTAAAGACCATATTTCCGCAGAAGCGTACGGTGATATTGTGGACCAGGTATCTGGTTTTCTATCGGGGAGAAAAACCGGAATAATAAGCCAACTAAAACGCCGAATGGAAGAAGCATCCTCTAATCTGGCTTTTGAACTGGCCGGAAAATTAAGAGATCAGATCAGAACCATAAGCGATGATGCCACGAAGCAGAGAATCATGACGCAGAAGCTTGTCGATCAGGATATTATAGGTTATCTGAGACACCATACTGATGCCTGTATCGCCATCCTTCAAATACGGGAGGGTAAACTGCTTGGCAAGGAACACTTTTTTGTAAAAACCCCTGTCGAAGACACCGACGAGACGGTTATGGCCGCCTTCCTGTCTCAATATTATCTTAATACTACTTTCTACCCGGTAGAGATTGTCCTGCCGATATTACCGCCGGATATGGATGCCCTGACCCAGTTTCTTACGGACCAGCGCGGCCGAAATGTTGCGTTCACCGTACCCCAACGGGGTGATAAAGCAGCCTTGATTCGCATGGCGAGCCAAAATGCCGAGTTGCAGCTCAATTCCCATATCCTTAGGCGAAATGAGCTACAAGAGCAACGGAGTGTACCGGCTGCGGTTGGCGCTCTACAGATGGCCCTTGACCTAAAAAATGTGCCCCGTCGTATTGAAACATTTGATGTTTCGAACGTGCAGGGTTCCGATCCCGTCGCATCTATGGTCTGTTTCGTAGATGGCCGTCCTCGTAAGACCGAGTATCGAAAATTCATGATAAAAGATGTGGTCGGCCCCAACGATTTCGCCATGATGATGGAGGTGGTCGGTCGGAGATATCGTCGTCTGATAGATGAGGATGAAGCGTTGCCGGACCTGGTCCTCATAGACGGCGGCAAGGGGCAGCTGTCGAGTGCTAAGGAGGTTTTGGATGAACTTGGTTTAATCGACCTTCCTGTTATAGGTCTTGCCAAACGATTAGAAGAAGTATTTATCCCCGACCGTTCGGAGTCGATTATCATCCCCAAAACGTCACCGGCTTTGAAGCTGCTAATGCATGCCCGCGACGAAGCCCATCGGTTTGCGGTTTCTTTTCACCGAAAAAGACGCGGCAAACGAATGGTCCTGTCCGAACTGGATGCTATCCCCGGTGTGGGCCCAAAACGGCGGCAAATACTTATTAAGAAATATGGGTCTGTAGAAAAAATAAGGGCCAGTTCACTGGAAGAACTGGTGAACCTATCTGGAATCGGCAGGGAAATGGGCGAGACGATACATCGGTTTTTTCATGTAGAGGAGGAGGATTAGAACCCGAACCCAGGTTCGGGTTATGCGTTTCTTTTATCTCCCGTCAGGTCTGCCAACTTTGCTTTTAGCTGTTTTATGAGGTCGTTCTTATTGCTATATTTGAATGTCATTCTTGATTGAGGTTCAGTTCTGGTTTTTATATTTCTTGCCCTTGATATGGCCCTGTCGCCGCTATAAGGCTCGTTGCTTGATAGTATCTTCTGATAGAGGGACTCTTGTGCTTCAGGATCTTCCCTGAGCACCACCAACGCTCGCGCGTGTTTCTCCGTGATGGTGCCGCCCCACGCTGTTGTTTTTTGGTAAAGAATGGCCTCCTGCATATGATGGGGCAGATCCAACAAAATCAGAAATTGTTGCCGCCGCCGCTCGCCGATGCCTGTCATTTCTTCTACCTTTTTCCACTTTGTTTTTACGCCCAGGGTTTGCTTCAGCTCCAATAAAGCCCGTGCTCTGTCGATAGGATTGAAGTCTTCTCTGTGAACATTTTCAATGATCTGATGCGCCCGGCGCTCTTCATCGCCGGTTTCCCTCACGATACATGGTATGGATTTGAGGCCGGCCATCTCCGAAGCTCTATATCGTCTTTCGCCCGAAATAATCTGAAATATGTCATCGGATGCAATATACCGTACCTGAATAGGATTGATAACGCCCACTTCCAATATCGTATTACTCAGTTCTTTAATGCGATCCCGGCTATATGATTTTCGGGGTTGATCCGGATCGGGACGAATTCGTTCCAAGGGTATGTCTCTAGCGCCTGGTAGACGACGGGTGCCCTCGTAAATATCACCTTTCAAAGCGGTGCGGTTTTCGACGGAAGCTGCTTCATCAATGGGCTCGGCGGAGATGTCGGCGTTTGGTAAAACACGCCCCAGCTTCCCTTTAAACGTCTTTCTTGGCATGTTTTACTATCTCTTTGACAAGCGCGATATATGATAGGGCCTGTTTGGAGTTAGGTTGATAGGTAGATATCGGTCTCCTTCCCATGGCCGCCTCTACGTACTGTACATGATCGCCGAATTCCGTATTAAAGACCAAATCGCCGTAGACCCTGCGCAGCTCATCTCTCAATTCAACCTCTATAATCCGCCTTGTGTCCAGTTTATTTATGAGAAAACCCATTAAGGAAAGATCTGGGTTGAGGCGCTTACATATTCGCTCTACATATTTGATCATATTTCGAGAGCCTTCAATCGCCCATTCCTGACACTCGACGGGAACAATAACACCGTTCGCTGCAATGAGCGCCATATGCGAGGCACGCCCATGGTGGGGCGGACAATCGATGAGAGCGAAGTCGTATTTGTTTTCCGGGATGTTTTCCAGCGCTTCCTTCAGGAAATAAATCGCATCATAGTTGTCTGATAGTTCCTCATCGAGATTAAACCGTCCGGGATTTGCCGGTAGAAGGCCTACGCCGGGCATCGTGGTCTTGATCACGACCTCTTCGACGGTGACCTTTGGATCATCAACGAGAACGTCCGTTACGTAGTGGGCGGGGATGGCGGATTCGTCGAGCGTCACCTTGGTAAGGTTGCCCTGTTGATCCATATCGATGAGTAGGACCCTGTGCTTGCGTAGTGCCATAGCACCGGCCGCATGAAGACACAGACTTGTTTTGCCTACGCCTCCTTTTTGATTGCAAACGGCAATAGTATACATGTGGTCGGTTTCTTCTGAGGTTAAAGGGTGGAGGTTGTCTTATACCATAGTTTACCCGTGCGCTCGTTTGTTGTCAACGGCTACCTTGCTGGCCATCTGGATTCCACCTGAAAATTGTGCGTTGCCTGTATTATATTTCATATACAAATTATGGACTCCGCCGATAGGATGACATTTCAATATAATCGAGGTTCGTAGTATGGGAATATTAAGTGAAGACCCTTGGGGTAAAGACGGGGCCGCTGATTGGTATGAAGAGACGCTGGACAGGGCGGTCGTCATGGGTAAACACCTGATCATGTGGAAGCTGAAGACGACCGGCAACGATGCGATTTGATGATTCCGAGGGTTGTGACACCCGCACCTGTGCGTGGGGCGTACTCACTATCTTGCTATAAAGAAGAAGGGAACAGAGCATGGCGATAGAGAGTTATATTTTTTCAAATTGTTCCTTTACCAGATCGCTGGATTTCGCACATGAAATAAACGGATAATACTCCAAATACCGTATCCGTATTTTCCACCCTGAGGATCGACGGACCTACTGATATACAGTGGGCTAAGACCTTTGTCCACTGGGCAAGCGGAGCATATTATAGGGGCGGTTTGAACGGTCTGCATAGTAAAATTGGCCTCCGAAACCATAAGATGGTTTACGCATCGCTCCTGCTCGGCTTATCTATGCTCTCATGATGTTTGGTCCTCTTCTCCCTCGTTATGGACCACTGTAGAGCCGTCTTCCTGGTGTTCCTCGTTGGCGGCCGCCGCTTCGTCGGCCTCTTCTGCCTGGCCTTCATTCAAGGGATTGAGGTGCAGATGTTCCATCTTTTCCAACATAGCATCCACTTTTACAGCTACATCCGTTTGCGTTCCCCTTAATTTTTCGACTTCCTGCGCCAGCATGCCTTTTTCTTTCTCTAGTTCTATGGTCATGTCTTCAAGATCTTGGTAATCCGTCAACGCCTTGTCATACTTTTTCTGTAAATCGTCGTTTCTGCTTCTTTCTGAATCCAAATAAGTCTGTAATTGGTCTAGCCGTTCCAAAATATCTATATCAGCCATGGTTTCCTTCTCCCGTTAAGTCAAGTGCTTGTCAAGATGTACAATTGTTTAGATATACCAGGCTGCTTGGTACGGCGCCGAGTACCCGGAGCAACTGCGGACAGTTTTCCATGGGCGAATTATTCCACACGATAATATGTATTTCAATTGTCGGCGTCAAGCGTAACATGGCTCCGATTACAGCTGAATGGCATCAACGCGTTTACTAAGACAAAACTATGATCAAGTACCGCCGTTACATTCTATTTTCGTTATATAATCTGGTTATTTCTTTTCCAACCTCATCGGAAAAGCGTGCATCGCGGGAAGGTCGCAATCGTTGTATTTCGCTTAATGGCAACTCAAGGAACAAGGCGGGCAGCTTTTGTTGGGCCGATTTAAGGCGCCGTTGGACCATCGACAAGGGCATGCCGGTAAAACGAGCAATATTTGCCTGTGTAGAACCGAATAGATAGGTCAAAATGGCCATAAGTCGTTCATGGGCATCCATAGCCTGCAGGATTTCTGAAATATAAGTGCCCAGTTTATCGTCGATTTCTCTTTCGGAACGGAGGTTCTTATCGCTTTTAGCCTTTTCACAGCAGTTTTTGGTACACTGGTGCAACGTCAGCATGAACGCCTCTTCATCAGGGAGAACGTCCAAATGATTGTATAGACACGTAAATGCTTCTACGGACCATCTGCGTGCCGCATCTATTCGACCAATCTGCCCGAAAATATAGCCGACGACGAGGTCTTGGACTTGGTTCGCTATCCGGATAAAATAGACCGGATCCCCTGAGCGGAAAGGATCGAGTTCATGCTTTGATATGTTTGCGGGCATGGGCCAAAACACTCCAAATTTAACTTTACAGCCATACATATCGTTATGCGCATGTTATGCTCCATATAGTATCTCCACAAGTAGAATATGCCCACTTCATTTGTTCGCGTCTATTCCGGAACAATGCGGTGGATTGGTAGAAAAACGTACCGGGACTTAAAAAAATCATGGGTTGGCCTTGAGCGGGTACATACCCGGTCGGAAACGTCCTGTCCATGTCGTTTTGAGGAAATAATGGTGCTTTCTGGGTAATTGAAAAAGCCGAAACGCCTATCAACCGGTGGGCTGAGGATGTAAATGTTCTACGGGATAAATTTCTGCCAAGAGGGTGGGATACCGAGGGTTCCTTGTAGGTGAAGGGCGTATGCAGGTTTTACGTCCCTGAAGGTATGGCATTTGAAATCCTTAAAACACAGACCGCCGCTGTAATCGTATGGCGGCGGTCTGTGTTTTGAGGAGAGCGTTTTAATCAGCCGCCGTAAACCTGAGCGGCTGTCCTAGAATAGCCATAGGTCCGCCCATGGCGTTTTTTCGCGCCAGACCACTATCCTGCTCGCATCCCTTTCCCTGGTTTGGCGATATGGCAGGAAATAATAAGTGATTCGTCCGAGTTCCCAGCAGATAGCGTCGTCGCCGTACGCTTTTACATAGATCTTGTCGGGTTCTCCATAGTCCAGCAGGTGATTGCTGCGATATACCACGCTGATAATTTGCTGGGCGATACCTTGAAGTCCGTCGTGGGACGATTCATCGATCTTTTTGTCCAGAACAACAAAAAATTCTCCAGGACTGTTCATACCGTATAGTTGGGTTACCGATGCTTCTATTTGATCCGCGCCGTCCGAAGAACCGAACTGCAGGACCGCCTGCTCCTTATTGATCAAGGTTTCCGCATTAAAGCGTGCGGAGGTCCGGTCCTGCAAGGTGGATGCCGATTCGGTGACGCCCATGATGATACGACTCCCGTCGTCGCCGAAAATTAACAGGGCTGATAGAAATAAAACAGGCAGAATTATCCTAAACATAAGGCCTCCTCATATGAATACTAATTATATGTTAGCTTAACATATGTATATTATACATGTGATGATCCATTGACAAGTATTTTTTGGAATAGGCTTCAAGAGGATGGCAGACTGGATGGCAAGGAATATATGGATATTCGCCGGGTATGAATACTTAACGACGTTGTTATGAGGCGCCCGTAGGGTTTATGCGGTGGCACCCAAAGGAGCCTGTGCGCTACGGAAGAGTTGAACGGTGTAAGGCCTATGCTTAAGGAGTACCGGGTAAGGAAGAGGATTGATATATCTTAGCGTGCGGTGGGATAATATTCGCCTAATATCGGACGGATCATCCGCTTTAGGCCGTATAAGTCGTCGGTAATTCTAACTGCGGCGTGATTTACGCGGCTTTCGTCCAGGCTTGGTATTTGCTGCGAGTTCCAGGCATTCATCAAGCGTCAACGACGCCGGCTCTCGATCCTTGGGTATTCTTACATTTTTACCGTCAGCTGAAATATAGGGCCCGTATCTTCCGTTGAGAATCAGAATGGGAGGCTCCTCGGATAGGGTCTTGATAAGGCGCTCTGCCTGCTTCTTCTGATCCTCACCGATAAGGACGCCCGCGCGCTCCAGTTCAATTTTCAACGGATCGTCTGTATCTAAATCGATGGAAATATACTTTTTACCGTAGCGAATGTAGGGCCCGTACCGACCGCTTCCGACAGATACTGTTTCTTCGTTGTGAACGCCGAGTTCACGGGGCAATTTGAATAACTCCAGCGCCTCTTCCAATGAAATGGTCTTAATGCTCTGACCATCCTGCAAAGAAGAAAATCTTGGTTTTATATCACTGTCGTATTCGCCTATCTGCAGCATGGGGCCGCGCCGGCCTATGCGGGCGTAAACAGAAAGTCCGGAAGCCGGGTCTGTTCCGAGTAGCCTCTCACCCGTAGCTTTATCCGCCTTCTCCATCGTATCTTTTATGTTGTCATGAAACGGGCGATAGAATTTTTCCATCATCACGGACCAGGTCAGCCGTCCCTGGGCAATTTCGTCGAACTCTTCCTCTACCGAAGCCGTAAAACCGTAATCCATAATTTGGTGGAATCGTTCTGCCAGAAAGTCGTTCACGACTTCACCGATATCGGTGGGAAAAAGCTTGGCCTTTTCCGCGCCGGTATTCTCGACCTCCGTAACGGCTGAAATATCATCGTTCACCAGAGCCAATACCCGATATTCCCGTTCGTAGCCTGGGCGGTCTTCCTTGGTCGCATAGCCTCGTTTCTGGATGGTAGAGATGGTCGGGGCATAGGTGGACGGTCGACCGATGCCTTGCTCCTCCATACTTTTTACCAGACTGGCCTCCGTAAATCGCGCTGGCGCCTGGGTAAATCGTTCTCTGGCCGTGATACGCTGAAGGGCCAACGAGTCATTCGCTTTCATGGCTGGCAGAAGCCCGTCCTCCTCTTCTTCCTGGTCATCGTCGGTGGACACCTGGTAGACCCTTAGAAATCCGTCAAAGATCAATACTTCTCCCCGGGCAATAAGATGTTCACCGTTGGTGGAGATGCCGATTCGGACAGAGGTTTTTTCCAGCTTGGCATCGGCCATCTGAGAAGCGGTCGTTCGTTTCCAGATCAGATCGTACAGACGGACCATCGACGCGTCTCCGTCAATCTCCGCCTGCGCCGGATCGGTTGGCCTGATGGCCTCGTGGGCTTCCTGGGCACCCTGTGATCGCGTCTTGTATTGTCGAGGATTGGAATAGATGGCACCGAAACGGGTTGTGATCATTTCCTCAATGTTTTCAAGAGCGGTGGCAGACAGGTTCACGGAATCCGTACGCATGTAGGTAATCTTGCCCTCTTCGTACAGTTTTTGCGCCACCGTCATCGTCTGGCCCACTGAGTAGCCTAGTTTTCGCCCGGCTTCCTGCTGCAACGTAGAGGTGGTAAAGGGTGGGGCAGGTGATTTCCGCCCTGGCTTGGTCTCTATGGTTTCTACCGTGAAGTCTGCCCCTCGGCAGGTCTTCAGAAAATCATGGGCTGCCGCCTCGTTATCCAATCTGGAGGGCAGCTCCGCCTTGACCGCTTTGCCTTCGGAGGCCGTGAACTCACCTGTTATTCGGAAGGACGATTTACGCTTGAAGTCTCCAATAGCCCGCTCTCTGTCCACCACCATGCGTGTGGTAACCGATTGTACGCGCCCCGCCGATAAGGCCGGCATCACTTTTTTCCACAACAGCGGCGACAATTCAAAACCCACGAGACGATCCAGCACCCGTCTTGCCTGTTGCGCATTAACCAGGTCGTTATTTAGCTTTCCCGGATTTTCCATGGCTTCCATAATAGCTGGCTTGGTGATCTCGTTGAAGGTGATGCGGCTGGTTTTTTCGTCTTCCAGCTTCAAGGCCTCCTTCAAATGCCAGGAGATGGCCTCCCCTTCACGGTCTTCGTCCGTAGCCAGCCATACATGCTCCGCGGCCGTGGCCGCTTTTTTTAATTCGGCGATCAACTCTTTTTTGTCTGACGGAATTTCGTAGGTGGGCTTAAATCCGTTTTCTATATCCACCGAGAGGTTCTTTTTGTGCAGATCTCGAATGTGGCCGTAACTTGATTTGACTTGATATTCCGGCCCCAGATATTTCTCTATGGTTTTTGCTTTGGCTGGCGATTCGACAATTACTAAATATTTTGGCATAAAGGGGTTAAGGTCCTATTTTTTGGCGCATGCACCATTGACACAACAAATTCGCGATAACAATCATGTACCAATTTGAAATATTTCAAGGGCGATATATTCCCAGTCCGGCAACTTACCGGCAACCTAAAAGAAAGTGAGCATCGACCGTTAAGCAAACATTTTCTGACATAGAGGTCCATAAACGGGTATTTATTTGACCGTCTGTTTCAATAAAATAGGGTTGCAAATGGTATCTGTATATCTTTACCGACATCGTCGATGCAACCGCTATATAGACGAATAACCGTTTCAAAGGGGCGCTGCATATGGCACGTATCTTTAATGGGGAACCGTTTCGTATATACAATAAACATGTAAGGCACGCCCCGCTTGTCGCCTGGACGGAGAAAACCGGCGCAATGACCGCGGAGGATCTTAAGGCGGCCTTGCTGTATTTTGTGGGATATGCGAATCAACCGCACGCACATCGTCTGCTTGTGGACGTGTGTCTCTATCAATTATTAGGCCTGGCCGATCGTTCCGTCAAGTCCCTCAGCATAATTCATTAATGGTTGTTTGAATAATAATAGAAGGCTATCTTGTGAACGTGTAGACCTACTTCAGGCCACCCATGCGATAGGTCGTGAGGAGATCCAAAAGATGGAAATGGTCAGGAATGCCATAAGTTGGTTCGAAATACCGGTCGATAATTTGGAAAGAGAACGGGCTTTCTATAGTACCATCTTCGATTATGACATGCCTACGGGAGAAATCGGGCAAGCGAAGATGGGATTTCTGCTCTATGATGAATCCGGCGGCGGTGTCGGCGGTGCCGTTACAAAGGAAGAAGGGACCAAACCCGCAGGCGCTGACGGTATTCGTATTTATCTTAACGGCGGTAAAAATTTGAATACCGTACTGAATCGAGTGGCGGGAGCCGGAGGTTCTGTCGTTCTACCTTAAAAGTAAGATTACAGACGAACTTGGATATTTCGCTGTGTTTATGGATACAGAAGGTAATCATCTCGGCCTTCACTCGCCTGAGTGAGGTCTGTTCGTCTTAAACACATGCCATATAAGCATCGCGTGTCATGCATAGGTTTCAACATTTTCCAGCCGCCCGTATAGAGCAAAGCCGTTTATCCCAGGCACAAATCAATTGGCCTATGTGGTGAACAGAGAATATTCAAGTATTTTTTAAAGACACTATTTAACGCCTGTATAAATTAGCTCTGGTCGACACCTTTTAATCAAGGTACACATCAAGTTTACCTGAGGTACGGAAGTCTTATGGCTCAGATGGAAGAAGAATTGAAAAATATTAATAAACCATTGAAAAATTCAGACTTAAATGAAGAAGATATCGAATGTTTACACGAAATTATAGATTGGTGGCATCATCGATATCCGAAACCTGCCGATCCGAAGCCGAAATGGAACAATATTCGCTTTACCTTTCATGTCGATCTGGATTTGCTGAATATGCTGCGCGAAGAAGCGCGAAAAACAGGCCAGCCTCAATCAGAGATTCTGAATCGTATCCTCAAGTCGAGTTTGCCCGACCATAAGGGTTGAGGCTTCTCAGGCGTCTGACCGCCGGAGTTATCACGGTAAGATCTGTCGGTTACTTAGGGCGTTGCTCTTTCGCTTTAAATGCAACGCGGCGCGGTTGCACGCCGCCTTTCCTGTCGGCCATCTAATATCCTTGGGTGACGGCGTCAGCAATGAGATGGCGAAAATATTCCCGATCAACGAATGTCGGGTCCGACGCGCGAACGTGGCGAATCAGCTTGCCGGTGCCTTCAAGAAGTTGGCCTGGATCGGCGAGTTCGGCTCCTCGGTTGAGACCCAAATTGACATGTCCCGTATACGCGACGATATGGCAGAAGGCTTGCCCCATTTTCCCCGTCAGGCTGAAAAGGTCGTAGACTGCATAATTTTCACCAATCAATTCAAAACTTTCAGGGGCCGCCGCCGCCCCGGCTCTGCGGATCGCTATCGCTGCGGCAATGACCTCTTCCGGGCTGTTCGCCAGAAAATCATAAAGAACCTCTTCAGCAGAGGGTTGCTCGTCAAGCATGATCTTAGCTCCTTTGGACGTTCGAGATCGACGCTTTGTCAGCTCAATTATTATTATGATAGATCAATATAATTGTAACATGATCAATGTACATGGACAATCATGCTTCTATTATAGGGACGATGTGCTTACGATTTAAGATTTCCCCACAGCGCTTCAGCAGGCGAACGGGCTGTTCTTTTCAACTTAACATATTGGGATATGCCCCTAAGTCTAAGATGGATATATGCCCCCAAGACCATTGATTATCTCATGATTGACAAGATCGCCCCACTGCTGTTATTGAAAATATCGGATGCCATGGGTATACTTGATTTATCATTGTACGGGATTGAGGTGCGTCACGATGCCGTGCGGATGGTATGTCCTCTCAGTGTTATAAAGTTATGGATGATGAATGAGAGGTAGGCCGAGATGGGTATGTCTGAAGGCACGTATGAAATCAGCGGTCAGGCGCAAGGTATTTCGGAAAAACTCCATGCCGTTTTTCGGGTACGGAGGGAAATCGTACCCAGTCATGTCCAGACGTATTTTGATACGTTCGACTGGCGACTTTACCGGCACGGCAGCATGCTGAAGGCGGAAGGCTCTTCTGCAAAACAGTCTCTTCGGTGGGGGTCGTTGCCGGACCGTAAAAACCAATCCGGAGAGGCCATTTATCACACCTGGCATCCGATATCAGTTGCCGGACCGTTTTTTGTCGGAGATCTGCCCCCCGATCGTTATCGGGATGAGTTGACGGCTCTGGTTAAGATGCGTAGGTTGCTGCCGGTAGTAAAAATAAAATGCAGAGGGCAAGCATTACACATTCTTGATCGACGCGAGAAGACCGTTGTTCGCGTATTGATCGAGCAGGGGACGGCATGAACGAATGGTGCCGTTGCGTCCCGTCCCGAGCCGGTCGAGATGCTTCGTGTTTTACCGGTACGAGGGTATGATAAGATGTATCGGCGTGTACGCCGCATTATCGACGCCTGCCTGGGTTCGAAATCCGTATCAGAGGGCGTTTTGGCACAGGCATTAAAGGCGGTTGGTCGGCAGCCAGGCGACTATTCGTCCAGGTTAAATCTCCATATCAGGGCCGACATGCCGACCGATGCCGCCCTGCGGGGTATTCATCGGTCCTTGCTTCGGACCATCCGGGTCAATGAGCCCGGCTTGCGGCGGAATCTGGATTCGGAGTTCCTTCACGATTTTCGAGTGGCCGTACGTCGCACCCGTTCTGCCCTCTCCCAGATCAAGGCGGTCTTTCCCGATGAGGCCATATTCCGATTCCGTGAAGCCTTCGCCTGGTTAGGCCGGGTGACCGGTCCGACACGGGACCTTGACGTCTATCTGCTTAAGATTGAAGCGTATCAGGCAGGCATATCTCCATCCGTTCGGGAAGATCTGGATCCTCTGCTCAACTTTCTACATGCCCGTCAGAAAGACGAACATCGGCATCTTGTTCGGGTCATGGACACAGATCTTTATCGTGACCTTATCCGCGATTGGCGGATATTTCTGAATGGGGCCCCCGGGCTGGAAGACATGCCGGCAAATGCCCGTCGTCCGATTCGCGATGTGGTGTCGGAGCGCATCTGGCGTGTATATAGACGGCTGTACAGAAACGGAGGGTTGGTTACGCCGAATACGCCGGCGGAGGGCTTGCATAATCTTCGCAAGGAGAGCAAGAAACTACGCTATCTTATAGAAATCCTTCGTAGCCTCTATCCACCCGATGAGATTATCCGGCTGACCAGTCCTCTGAAGCAGTTGCAGGACAATTTGGGCGCTTTCAACGACTATGAAGTCCACCAGCAGGCCATTAAAGGGTTCGCCGATCTGATGATGGCGGAAAATAGATATTCGGCGCCCACCTTCATGGCCATGGGCCATTTGGTAGAGCGCCTGGAACGTGGTCAAAAAAAGGAGCGGGCGCGTTTTCAGCCGTGTTTTTCAGAGTTTGCCGATAAGAAAAATCGGCGACGCTTTAAAGGGCTGTTTCAACCTCGTATTGGAAAAATATGAAAGTTATTGCCTTATATAACATCAAGGGCGGTGTGGGTAAAACGGCCAGTGCTGTCAACCTGGCCTATCTGGCCTCCCGCAGCGGTGCGAATACGCTGATCTGGGATCTGGATCCTCAGGCGGCGGCCACCTATTATCTTCGTACGAAGCCTAAGGTAAAGGGGGGTGCCAAAGGCCTGATTAAAAAAAAATATGACCTGGACACCTTGATTCGCGGCACGGAGTATGACAATCTGGACCTGCTGCCAGCCGATTTTTCCTACCGTAATCTGTCCTTGATACTCGATAGACAAAAGAAGTCGGGCAAGCAGATCGATCGCCTGGTGCGCCCCCTCGCACAGACCTACAGCCATCTGTTCATCGATTGTCCCGCAGGGATCTCGCTGATCTCTGAGAATGTGTTCCGGGCGATTGATGTCCTCCTCATACCGTTGATCCCCACGACGCTCTCTCTGCACACGCTGAAACAGATCGAATCCTATCTCGTACGTAATATCCTGCCTAAAAAACGTTTGCAGGTCATCACCTTTTTCTGCATGTTTGACCGTCGTAAAAAGTTACACCGTGATATCTACGCCCAGGCCACAGAAAATATGGCCACCCAGATGTTGCGGACGGCCATCCCGTATGCTTCCATGGTCGAGCAGATGGGATTATATCGCGCGCCGTTACCTGTTTATTCCCGTAAAAGCCTACCGGCCATGGCCTACGAGCATCTCTGGTCGGAGCTTCTGGCCTGTATGGGATCAGCGGATATATAAAAAAGAGGCTGCCCGCCGGCTGTTTCCCTATGGCAACCTCTTTGTATTCGATATTCTCCCAGGAGATTCATCATGTCCGACATGCCGCCTATTCATCAATATATCACCGACGACCTGTTTAGGCAGGGCGTCGCCTTTCTTGACGCTGGCCGTGTCGATGCCCTGGCCGATCATATCGGCCGACACCCCAGCCTGCTATCCGATCCGGCTGCCTTCTCCGAGACTTTCTTCATCAGCGGCACCCAGGCCGGTCAGTATTTCGAACACCCCAAGCTCCTCTGGTTTGTGGCCGAAAATCCTATTCGAAACAATGCCTATCCCGAAAATATCGTCGACATCATCCAGTGCATCATTGACCGTCAGCGTAAACATAGCCCCGATACGCTGCAACAGGATCTCGACTATACCCTGGGCCTCGTCACTTCCGGCACGGTGCCTCGTAAAACAGGTAAGCTCAGTGATCTCGTAGGCGTCCTCGTCGAAAATGGGGGCGATCCCAACTGTGCCGATGCGGGGTTGGCCCATGGCGAACGGGATGCGATTCAGGCGCTTATTGATGCCGGTGCGGAAGTGAATCTGCTCATGGCCGCCGGCATGGGCCTCGAAGACGATCTCCAGCGCCTCCTGCCCGACGCCGACGAAGAGACGAAACAAAAAGCATTAGCGTGCGCCGCCAGTTGCAGCCAACCCATCACCTGCCGCATTCTGGTTGATCGTGGTGTGGACCCGAACCAGTACAACCCGACCGGATTTCATGGCCATTGTACCCCATTACACAACGCCATCAACGCCAATGCCTACGAGACAGTGAGTACCCTCGTTTCACACGGTGCGGACACAACCATCAAAGATCGGATGCACGATAGCGATGCGTTGGGCTGGGCGGAACACATGGGCTATGATCGGATCGCCGAGCTCATCAAGTTCGCCCGTCGATTCATGCCCATCGTCAAGGCAGTCAAGGCCGGAGAGGTTGATACACTCACCGCCCTGCTTGACGAACATCCCGATCTGGTCAATACCACGATCGGTGATAACCCTCGCACGTTGTTGCATTTCGCGACCGACGGCGATATGATTCCCGGCGATGCGGAGGTGATTCGCCTGCTCATCGCCCGAGGTGCCAACGTCCATGCGCGCTTCGAGGGGTCTCATAGAGAAACTCCACTGCACTGGGCTGCCAGCATTAATTATGTCGCGGCCATCGATGCCCTCCTTGACGTCGGTGCGAACATCGATGTCCCCGGTGCGGTGATCGATGGCGGTACGCCGCTGACCAACGCCGTCGTTTTTGCCCAATGGGATGCGGCGCAAAGACTGGTGGATCGTGGGGCAGCTATAGACGTCTGGCATGCCGCCGCCATGGGAGATCTTGGTACCGTCAAAACCATGTTTGACGCCGAGGGCAACCTCCGTAGGGATAGCCTCCGTCTGCCGAACACGAAAGATTGGGACGACAGGGCCTTCATTGATGGGGCCTTCTGGATGGCGTGTCGCCGGCATCTCGCTACCGCCCAATATCTCTGGAAACGCGGTGCTGATATAAATGCCGTGCTCTACACCGGAGAAACCCCCCTCGACGTGGCCTCCAACGCCGGTGAAACCGATATCAAAACCTGGCTGCTCGGTCTTGGCGCGAAGTCGTCGACCGATCTGGATGCCGGAAGCTGATACCTCATGACGGTCAAAGGGTTTTAAGCGTTTGACCGTCATCGGCCCGAAGGCATATTTTTTCGTCCATATAGTGCCGTATATTTCTACTCCAGGTATAAAACCGGGATGCCTCTCTCGGTGTAAAGGAATCCCTTCATGTCGACGCTTAAATTTACCGATGCCGCCACCCGGATAGATCGTGCGAAAGGTCTTCCGCAGCCTTATCCCATGCAGACCGATCGTTTCGTGCGGGGCCCTACGCCGATGAACGGTCACGATGCATGGGCTATAATGCGTGCAGCGCTGATAGGAGATATCGATACCGCCCGTGGATTGATCGGCCGCGATCCTAATTTGGTCCACGCGGACTACGACTATGAACACCCGCTGTCCCTCGCCGTTCTTGGTAGCCATGAGGAAATGGCCCGTCTATTAATAGATGCTGGCGCCGATCCGGGGCGTTCACGGTCTGCGATCAACGATTGGTATGATCTACAGGAACGCGCGACCGAACGCGCCTGGCCGGCCTTGTCCGATGTCCTGTCCCGTGCCATGACCGACCGTTTTAAATATGCGCCCGATTACGAAGATCTGTCCCATGCCGTCTTCACCCGCCGTCGGGACAAGATGGCTGCAGTGCTAAAATCGCGCCCCCACTTGTCGGTCGCCGCCGACGCCATGGGAAATACAGCTATCCATTGGGCGGTGTTGACGCGACAGATCAGTCAGATACCTTATTTCATAATGGCGGGCATGGATATCAACGCCCGTCGCATGGACGGCAGATCCGCCCTGGACTTGGTCCTCGATTATATGGAGGGCGGCGGACATGGCTATTGGTTCAAACCCCACAGCCTTGACCTGGCGGATGAGGATCGGGATCTATGGGCCGTAGCCGATCAGTTGATCGACTTCGGTGCTGCGCGGTCGTTGTCCACAGCGGCGGCCATGGGTGATGAAGTGGGTGTGCGGCATTTTCTCGAGGTGTCCTCTGAGGCGGCGCGGACGCTCGACGTGGCATGGCGCAGTCCACTGTCCATGGCGGCGGCCTGGGGGCGAAGTGCTGTCGTGGACCTGCTATTGGCTGCCGGTGCCGATCCCAATATGCCCGAGGTCAATGCGCCGCGTGGGGCCGCCCTTTTCAAAGCGTCCGCAGGTAACCAGGTAGAGACAGCCCGTCTGCTGCTAGAGGCCGGTGCCGATCCCAATGCCGATTACGACTCATCGGGCTGCTGTCTCGATATCGTCTGCCACAAACATCCGCACGATTGTAAAGCGATGCAGGACGTGCTTATCAGCTACGGTGCAAAGACGCCTATATGGGGTATGGACGCCGGTATGATGAAAGAGGCCATGAGGGCGGATCCTCAGTGGCTGAAGGATCCATACTTCCAGCATTTGATGTTCCATCAGGACGGTGAGGACCTCATAGAAGACGCTCTGACGGTTGATCCTTCATTTGTTGAAACAGTGGCGATATTGCCCCGGGATGCGGCGGCGATGGATAGGCTATTAAAGGCCGGCCTCCATCCTGATACGTGTGATTGGCTTGGTACGACGCTGATGCATCGGGCTACCGAACGAAATGATACAGCCATAGTGAGGCGGTTATTGGCGGCCGGGGCTTCTATCGACGCTATTGATTTCCGATCGGGGGGGGCGGCGTTGGCGACGGCGGCGCGTTCCGGACATGAGGAAATGTGTGCTTTTTTGCTGGCCCGACATGCAGATCCTAACCTCGCTGACGGACCATGGGCGCTGCCGGTCCGGCGGTCGGTCGTCGCCGGTCATGGACGGGTGGCTGACCTGCTAACGAATCATGGTGCGGTGTTGGCCTGATGAGATACCCCTGTCTGCCACATGCCTGCGTCGGTGGGCGTCTGAACGGACCTCGGGGGCGTCTCCGCGGCTATGGTCTGCGGCTGCATTCGCCGGGATACACGGTCACAGTATTTGAAGACGATACGCCGGTAAAAAAGACGTCTGAGCGTACCCTACCGCCATATCTTGAAACCGGTCCACGATGGTTTCAAAGGCATCGGAATCACCGTTTTGGGCCTGCCGTACCGTGTCTGCAATATTTGCCATCTTTCCGTACACTCTGTTGGTATAGCCCGTATCTTATCCGTATAATAGACCTCCGTACGCGGATTGGCCTTTCTATTTTTTATGTTAATGGCATCTTGGATCATAATATAATCTATTAATAGTTGGATCATCCGGACTGCCCCCATTGAAATATGAGTGAATCTCCCGTGATATCCCATCTCATCGGTATCAGCCAACAGACGCCAGTCGTCAACGGTGTATTCCGGTCCAGGCCGAATCGGTTTGTTGTCCGCTGTGTCGTTCATGAACAGGAGGTTGATGCATTTATACCCAATCCGGGGCGGATGGGCGAAATTCTCTTGCCGGACACCCGCCTTGTTTTGCTGGACCAGGGGCTATCGCCCGGCCGAAAAACGCGGTATACCGTTATGGCGGCCTACGTGAAGGATCAAGTGGTATTTCTCCATACCCACAAGAGCAATCAGGTGGCCCGACACCTGATCGATACCCGCCGGATACCCGCCCTTGCCGATTACCGCGTGGTTCGGGCGGAGGTGCCTTTCGGTCGCAGCCGCTTTGATTTTCTTCTGGACGGTCCGGAGGGGCCGCTGTTTCTGGAGGTAAAGTCCTGTACGCTGGTTGCCAATGGCCTGGCCATGTTTCCAGACGCTGTAACCGACCGAGGGCGCCGCCATATGATTGAACTGGCGGAAATGAACGCCCATGGCCGCCCCGCAGCGATCCTATTTCTAATTCATAACCCCTCAGCCAGGTATTTCCTTCCCGACTATCACACCGATATCCGATTCAGCGAAACCTTCAAAGAGATGGAACACGCGTTGCCTGTATATGCCTCAGCTGTGGGCTGGCGACCGGATCAGACTATAGAGGATCGTGTGGCACCTGTGACAATACCCTGGGATGTGATCCGGCGGGAGGTGATCGACAAAGGTAACGTGCTCATATTGGGCAGGTTGAATGGCCTATTTACCATCTCGTTGACGGCTTACGGCCACGCATTGGCGGATCGTCTACGCAATGATGCGGTAACGAAAAGAAAGAAAGGGGTCTATTCAGTAAAGGATATATTTCCGGTGAGGTCATCGATAAACCGCACATCAGCTATGTTGGCCGCCCTTGAGGCCCTGTACGGTCCTCCACAGGAAAGAGGGCCAGATGACGGTTGTCCGGAAACGTATACATTTCAAACGAGGGATGATCCGGCGCGGCAACCGGCCTTTCAGGATCTGATATTGGATTTTCGTATGCCGGCTTCTCTGATGGATTCACATCGTCCGCGAGGATAAAGGCATGCCGTTATTGACGGCTATGTTGCTCGCCACGCTCAATAATCTCTTTAGCCTGTTCCTTTATGGAAATCTCAGATACATTAGGTGTGGCGGTTTCGTCGTCCCCGTCCGAGTCCGCCTCGTCCTGATGTCGTTTTATGGCCCCGGAAATAAACTGATCCAGGGTAATCGGTATGGGGATGGTCCAGTCCCCAGCTTCGTCCGGTTCATCGGCGGATGCGGTGGAGAACATAGGCTTTTGTCTCTCGGATTCAAGCTGGCTGATATGAAGATTTAAGATATATGCCATGAACTCATTCAATGAAATGGACTGCTGCTGCGCTTCTTGTTCAATCCGTTGAAGCAACGCTGCAGGCATACGAAGTGGATGGGTAACGTACTCGGCCATAAGATGTGTTATACCGTAGAAAACCGAACGGTTATCGATAAATATCTGTAAGAAGGAAAGGTATATATTGATAATCAATAGGACGAAGCTTATAGAATCAAGCTTAATTCACGTGTGATTTATCTCTCGCAGGATAGTGATGGAATATTCAGACCTGGAGGATATCTTCCGTAAGGAATGGGGCCGGGCTTTATCCGTGCTTATAAGTTATGTGGGTGACTATCGATCTGGCAGAGGATGCCCTCCAGGATGCTTTTGTGATCGCCCTGGACCGGTGGCCAGGAGACGGTGTCCCCGACCAGCCAGCCTCATGGATTATCCAGACGGCACGGAGAAAGGCCATCGATCAGATTCGTCGTCGTCGAAACTTCGTGTCCAAACGTACACTGATGGCAGAGGAACTGTCGGCGCTCAATGCCGCAGAAGCTTACCAGGAAGAGGGCGAATCTTTTCCCGATGAACGGCTCCGCCTTATCTTCACTTGCTGTCATCCTGGATTACGGCAGGATGCCCAGGTGGCCCTGACGCTCAAAACGGTGGCCGGCCTCACCACAGCCGAAATCGCCCACGCTTTTCTCGTTTCCGATACGACGATGGCGCATGGTGTTAATTGCAATAATACTCTAAGTATTTAATAAATATCGTCTTGTTGTTATGTGATTTATTATAGATGGATCCAATGTTCATATAAACACCTTATTTTCCTGAAAGGAGTGCACCATGGCCGGTCGTTCATTTGGCGAATATTTTACAATAGCAAAATTCGGCATGATTATCATACTTATTTCGGCGATAGGCCGGTGGGCTGTCAGCCTTGCAGGGGTCGATTACCTCCCCCGAGGCAATGTCATTTTCAGTATCGTTTTGGCCACAAACTATATCGCCTTGTGCTACGGAGGGATGGCGAAGAGGATGTTCGATCTCAACTGAAAACAAGCCCTCATTCCTGTCGTTCTGATCGTCCTCGCAGGTCAGGCTCTGGTCATTCTGTCGACTGTAATCACCTATACTGCCGGTATCGACAGCTACTTTAATCATCCTGAAGCGCTGAACGTTACCGAAAAAATGTCATTCGGCGATGCGTTTATCGCTCGTTTACAGGCTGTTCTGCCCAATGTCTTCTCAGGGGCTGTGTTGTGTCTCATCGGTCAGGGCATAGGGAAAGCCCTTCCCAAGTTTGACAAATAAGAGGTTATATTAAAGCTTATCACGTCGGTCAGGGCGGCTCGAGACGTCCGCCATAGCCGACGTGATATGTGGCAGCCACCGATTCTTGGCCGTAGTTCGTTCATACACACGGGCCTTTGGTCGCCGCAGCGACCGACGCCAGGATATTTCGCGATTTCAAATCCATCCAGATGTATGATCTGCTGCGGCGCTTCATCTTCACCGCCGTCTGTGCCCATGGTGAAAAGGCCTTCAGGTATTTCGATCATTTTCGGTACAATTATGATATTTCCTTTAACTTTTTAATCTGCGTCCTCTGTGATTTGCTCTATGTCGCCGCAAACGCCGTCGGTGAAATGGATCGAGATCGGTGGTCACATCCACCGCAACTGAAGGGTTACAACCATCGAAAGATATCGTTGTCATTTCTCGAGCACCTGCCCTACCGTTGTTCGATCCACCGCGATAGGTTCAGCGATCGCTTGTGCGGGCGGTCTCGACGGCGCCGTGCTGCCGCAGGATGTCCGCCAGGACAGCATGGTCAACTTCTATCGCGATGGCCAGCGGACGGGTCCACGGCCAGTCGGCCAGGTTCGGATCGGCACCGCGGTCAAGGAGCAGGTGCACCATCGCCGTCTGTCCGTTCTGTACGGCCACGGCGAGTGGTGTCCGCCCTTCCTTCTCATCCAGGACATTCACCTCTGAACCGCCAGTTAAAAAGGCCTCCGCCGTGGCTGTATGTCCTGCCTTGGCGCATTCGTGGAGATAGGTCGTCCCCTCAAATGTCCGTCGGTTCGGGTTGAGACCAGCGGTGATCAGCTTCTTTGTAATGGCGGAGTTGTCTCCCCAGCCAGGTAGATACTGCAAATCCTCCAGGCTGTTAAGCGCCTTCGGATCTTCAGCCAGTAGGGTATCGATAAGCTGTTCATCCCCCGTCCCGAGGGCCTGGGAGATCACATAAGGATCTTGTGTTCTCGACGCTTTCCGGGCCATCAGTCTACGGACCTCATTCGCGCCCGCTTGCCATGCTGGCGGATATACGGCGCCGTGTTGGATCAGCATCTCTCGTATGGCCGGATCATCTGTGCCGACCGCGCAGCCGCAGGAATCGTATTCTACATTCGGGTTCGCGCCGGCGTCCAGCAACTGCTTGACTACACCGGCGTGTTTCGCCCACACCGCCTCAAAAAGGGCTTCGTCCACGGCATGGTCGTCGGGATCGGCGTCCAGAAGCAACCGGATGATCTCCTCGTGGCCTGCCCGGGCCCCATAGGCCAGCGGGCTTTTCAATGCGTCGTCGCGGCCTGTGCTGTCCGGATTTTCCGATAGGAGGGCTTCTACCCGATGACGGTCGCCCCGATAGCAGGCCGCCGCCGTGACATACGCTGCGCCCTTTTCAAGCAGATAGTCCCTTAACCCAAGGGCCGGATCTGGAGAATCCTGGCCGAAGCCCCCGTCGAATGACAGCGTCAGCGGTGTTTTGCCGTCGGCGCGAGGCTTATCGATGGGGATGCCACGCTTCAGAAACAGCTCTGCAAGATCCCGGCGACCGAGCAGGATACTTCGGTGGAGGCCGTTATTGCCCCCGTCGTCGCTCCGGCCTATCAGATCAGGTCGGTCGCGCAACGCGCTTTCGACCTGTCCGATGTCTCCGCTTTCCATAAGATCGGCAATATCTTTAAAGGCCGGATCGTAGTTAAAACGGGCGGCCATGGCTGCCTCTATGACGGCCATGGTTTCTTTAAAATCGCGTGCTTGGGTGTCTTCGAGAAGGCTCGCCCAGGTTGAACCGAATATATTGAGGCCGGGATCGGCACCGCGTTCAAGGAGTAAAGCCGTCGCGTCGGCATGTCCATGACGCGCCGCCATATGTACGGGCTGGGTGTACCAGTGGAGGGCGTTGACCAGGCGTGGATCGTCGTCCAGAAGCCCTTCGATGATCTTCAAATCGCCTGCTGTACTCGCCTTGCACAATGCCCAGGCCGCCTCGCCGTCTATCCAGTCGGCGTCGGTGCCCCACCGGTCGTCGTAGTACGGTCGACCATGATCGGGCCCCAGGCCGGGACAGATCATAAAGCCCGTCCGGCAGGCGTTGAGATGGACGCGGCCGATGAACTTGCCGGGAAAGGCCATGCGGGCCGCCTGCTTCGGATAGGTTCCGCCGATGGTCTGGTACGTCAGCCTGGGCCAGCTTTGAAAACCGTATTCCCGGGCGATGACCAGCTGGGCCTCCTGGAGGGTGAAATTCCCTTGGGCGATCTCGGCCACGGAACGGTCCGCCGCCTGCGGCAGGTGCGTCTTGATGCGGGACAGGGCCTCGCCGTTGCTGGCCCTATGGGCATTACGGAGTTGCTTGGCCTGATTTTTAAGATGACGGATGTTGGGATTGGGGGGGAGCTGCCTGGACATACAATCCTCCTTCAAGGTCGCCCGGCGTCCGCATAGACAGGCTGAAAGAAGATTGCCGTATAATTGTAGATGAAACAGGGTGAAGGCGGCCTGAGGCCTTACCGCGGACCGGGCGCTCCCTTCGTGAGCGTCTGAAGGTGAATATAGCCGGCCAAGGTCATCGGTGGCAAGAAAAAAGAGGATCAGACCATATTAGAAGACTTGCTATTCGGCCGTCGGGTGATGATCAAGCATCTTGACGGTCCGATATATAGGAAGGCTTAACAATTTAATGGCTAATTGTATGAGATGAGGTTTCATAACATTCCCCTTTGCTTTAGCACGGGTATCGGTAATATTAGTTGTCTAATTTCATGGCATTCATCATCATAAATTCTAAATGCGGTATCCAAATATGGCCTTAGGAACGAAGGAAGGGTATACTGATTTATCTATAATGCCCTTTGACTAATCAAATCATGACAAAAGGAATAACGGCCGGAATAGACTATACCACTCGGATAGCGCCTTACGCTTACGTCCATTATCACATAGCCATATTGCTCTGCTCGCTGACTTTTCTCCGTCTCTTAAAGCTCGTTTTGCCTCGATTCAAGCTTCTCGAGTAGCCTGAGAGTAACATAGTTCGTAAGACCCATCTAACTTGCACTGCCCGTTACTCAGGGCCGTAAGGTGGGCCTAATCCTATCAACAACTGTCACAATAGGGGACAAGATACCATGCGTTTTGACAAAGACACACAGTGGGTCGGAGCTGTCTATACTGAGAACCTCGAACTGATGGCCGACATGCTGGCGGCCGATCCCGCTCTGGCTGATTCTTGTTATGAAGCTTTTGACGACCCCTTCCGTGAGCGGCGCTTTCCGGTCTCTACGCTGGTGTTCGCCACAACCGGACCGCCCCAGCAGGTCGTAAGCTGGCGCAGAGTAAAACGGGGTGTCAATCTCGATATGGTGAAGTTGCTCATCGAAGCCGGCGCGGATCCCAACATCGAAAGTGCCCATGGCCTGCCCCTCTGCCGAACGCGCGATGAACACGTCGCGCAATATCTGATCGATCACGGCGGCGACATCAACCGTTGGTATGGTAACGGGGGCGGCCCCATTTATTTTTCCATCTGGGGGGTAGATGTAGCGAGATTACAGATGCAGCTTCGCCTTGGCGCGGATCCTCATCAGATCAATCCGGAAAACGGGGCTTCCCTTCTACACGGTATAGCGGAGATCACGCCCGAGGAACTGGAAGATCAACTGGAAATCATACAAATCCTGGCGGAGGTTGACGTAGATCCCAACCACCAGGCCGGTGTTGATGTTCAATCCGACAACGGCCCCATTTACCAGGCCGATACAGCGCTACACATGGCCGCCGGAAGAAACAGAATTGAAGTCATTCAAGCCCTGTTAAAAATTGGATGTGATCGAACGGTTGTTAACGCCAAAGGCAAGACCGCCTTTGATACCGCGGGTAAGCACAATCGGTCCGAGGATATTCTGGCGTTGTTGTCGGCCTGAGGTTCATCGCCTTCTTATTATTGCTTTGACATGATGACGGAACAAAGGCACCGCCTTGCCGCTGATGTATACATCATTATCCTTCAATTGTGCACAGATCGGTTTGCCTGTCAATCATGTGGTAAGTCTTATACCAGCCTTGTCTGCCAGGCTACCACCTGTCCTATGAAAACCTTGATTTGTTTCCGCCATGGGTCATATTAAATAATATCTCCATTATATCGCTAATATCAAGCGCGCGCACGCCTCTGACTTTGGAAGATCCACTGAAACCAGTCGGAATCTCGTCAGGCACGCGGTGCCTATACTTGTCAATACATAAGAAAGGCGTAAGCATGCCCTCGGAAAATCAAGTGGTCGACCTTTTCAAAGAGGCCGTCGAGTCGGATAATATGGACGAACTGAGGCGACTGATCCAGGCCCATCCTGAACGGATCAACACGCCGATAGACTGGTATGGTTCCACACTTCTTCCGGCCTCTTTCGCCGCGCGCAGTCACAGCCTTAATGCACTGTTGGTATTGATTGATGCCGGCGCGGAGGTCAAAGATCCCACCTTCAATCCCTATAGTTTCACGACGTTGGAAATCATGGAAGTCCTCCATGCCAACGGCGTGGTCGTGGAGCGGGACACCCCCGGTTATCATCCGGTCCAGGCGGCCTGCGAGGCCATGCTCCCCGACCATTTGAAATGGCTCCTCGAGCATGGCGCGAACCCGAACAACGCCGACCATCCTCTTGAACTAGTCAGCCATAACTACAGCCGCAGCGCGCAGCAGCGGGCCTGCCTGGGTATCCTCATAGAGGGCGGCTTGATCTGGTCGAAGGGCGGCTCAGGAAAGATCCCGATCTCGTCCACGCCCACTTCCCCAACCTGACGAAGAAGGGCCAGCCAGTGGGTGGTTCCTGGGGCGGTGCCCTCCTGGCACGGACGACGCTCCTCCACGCCTGTGCGGAGTACGGTGAGCTGGATTGCGCGCGCCTGGCTCTGAAATGCGGCGCGGATGTCAATGCAAGAGCTTTGGCGGACGATGAAGGGTATGGCGATCAGACGCCGATCTTCCATGCCGTTACGGCCTTCGACAACATAGCCTTCGCGGTACTCAAATGGTTGATCGAAAACGGGGCGGACGTAAACACGAGCGCCCGCCTGCGCATACCGACGTTCTGGTGTGATATGGAGCGCGGTGAGGTGTTGATGAAGGATGTGACGCCGTTAACGTATGCCCTGAACTATCCGAACTATCCCTATCGCGCCGAATACCAACAGCCCACCGAGCCATGTCAGGCGATCATAGATCTGCTCGAACAGCACGGAGCGGTGGCCTGATCCGGTCCAAGGTACAGATGACTACCCTGCGGTCGGGAGGATGCGGTGAAATGAGACGGCATATTAACTATGCAGACCTGATATCGGATGCGGATTCTCGTGGACTGCGAATTGCGACATGAAGTCAAAGGCGATTATAGAAATCTCTCCGCTGGTGTGGCCTTTGGTGCCAGTCGGAGCAAGATCGATATAAAATATATGACCATTGATCATACCTAAACCAACCGTTGAATAGATAGTTCCTATCTGCAAGCGAGGCAAGGCTATTCATGTGGTATGCACAGTGCGACAAAAGGTACACGTCTCTCAATTTTATTCTGTTTTCTCGGGTATAATACCCGTAGCTTGCTACGCTTGTTTTAAGGACGTATATTTTGTGGCGTGAGTGAACTACTTCACAAAAGCCACAATGTAACTGTATTACCATATCATCTGGTCTGCGTTGCGAAATATCGTCGTATCGTTGTTGATCTGTCTGTCGATAAGACGCTTCGTGATATCTGCTTGGACATCGGCTAACGGTATGATCTGGTATTTTTGGAGATCGGCACCGATAAGGACCATGTTCATTTTCTAATTCAATCCATCCTTCGCGATAGCCCGAGTCGTTTGGTGCAGATGATAAAAAGTTTAACGGCTCGTGAAATGTTCCACCGTCGCCTGATATCAAGAAGCAGCTTTGGGGTGGTGAATTCTGGTCAGACGGCTACTTCATGTCAACGGTAGGCCAACACAGTACGGAAGCGGCGATTCGAGACGATGTCCGTAATCAAGGAACTGAAAAAGCCTATCAACGGCTACACCATCAACAACTGACACTATTTTAAGATACCCCGCAGCTTGCTGCGGGGAGTATTCATCCATAATACATAATGAGCCGTTGTTTATAAAGGCGGAGGACATGTTCGATATTTCAGGCCTGAATTGGCTGGCTGTACTTGCTGCTACGGTAGCCGGGTTTATGCTGGGCGGCTTGTGGTACGGTCCATTGTTCGGAAAGGCGTGGCTGGCGGCCATTAAACCATCGCCGACGCCCTTTGTAGTCAGTTTCTTCACCGCCCTTATTACATCAGTCGTTCTCGCCGTGCTGATACGATCCCTCGGCATCTCTTCAATGTCCGGCGGTATATTCCTCGGGTGCCTTACGGGGGTCGGTTTCATAGCGACGGCCATGGCCTCCGACAGCGCGTTCTGCGGCTGGGGGGGGCAAGCTCTGGCTGATCCAATAGGGTTATCGCGTCACCTACAGTATTATCATGGGGATTATTCTGGCGGTATGGAGGTAATATCGTGTCGCCTGGTGATTGAGGGGTCTGCTGGTACGGGTTACATTTTCGCACACTGGATACGGGTGACCCTGCCTTCGCTTTTCAAAAAGGCATCGCCCTTTCCATTCAGGGCTTCTGCGCCGTTCTCGTCCATGATGACTCTGCTTTCCGTGCTGCTTTTAACCCGCAGAGCCAACTGGGCGGGCAGATTTGATCTAAGGTTTGTGCTGATTACATCCGCGCTGGGTTTCTGTGTGGCAATGATGACATGAATACCGGCGGCGCGGGCCTTCTGAGCGAGTCTTTTCAACAAACCCTCTATATTTTTCTTGTCGTCCGCATTGGAGGTCAGATCTGCGAATTCGTCAAGGACGATCAGCCACCACGGCAGTTTTCGTTTTGGATCCGCTGCACGGTTATACTCCTGCAAGGACCTTCTTTTTGCTTCCCTGAAGATTCTGTAGCGGGTCTGCATCTCAGTGACCGCGTGTTGTAAGAGTCCTATGGCGTCGGTTTCATCCCATCCTATTTCGCCTTCGAGAAATGGACTTTCTTCGAATTGGCCTAGTTCTGTGCCTTTGGGGTCAACGAGCAACAGGCGCAGCTGGTCTGGATCGTAATGATTTGTAAACCCGCCGAGAATCGTGTTCAAAGCTTCGGACTTGCCGCTGCCTGTCGTGCCGGCGATTAAGAGATGGGGCGAATTGGACGACGAGAAATTGATGGCCACCACGCTTCCGAGGCTGTCAAGGCCGAGGGGGACGGACAGGTCTTCATCGAAACGGGACCACTGAGACCACAGATAGGCCGCCGTAACAAAATATCTATCCCCTTCGTTTTTTGGCACGTCAATGGTGATAAAGCCCCGATCAATGCTGAACCGGATGTTCTGATCCGCTTCGAGTTCCAGGGCAATCTTCAAAGCATCCGCTTTCTCCCGGATCCGTTTGGGATCTACGCCTGTGCCCGGGCGAATCCTATAAAGCACGGAGGCAGGGCCTTCCACAAATCTATCCTCGCTCTGCCGCGCGGCCTGGACCGAGATATCAAATTCCTCGAAGGTATCGAGGATCAGCTGATATCTTCCCGTCAGTTCCTCATCGCTCAACTTACGCCCTTCAGGGGCTGTTACGGCCTCCGCGTTAATTGTAATATCAGGCTCGTCTACGGCTTTGCCGGGTTTTGACTTGTCATCGTCGGTCACAGCCATAGATGTGTTAGATTCAAAGGTTGGTTCGGGTTTACGGACATCGCGGTCTGTACTGAAAGATGAACTCGGGGACTTCGGTTCGAAGGTCGGGGACGATGTCTTATCCGCCTCAACCATAGCGGCCGATGGTGTTTCCAAATCAGAATGCTGTCCTTCGTGAGGAAGCGATTCGACCTCATGTCCACGGCTGGACGGGCCGTCTTCCACCTCCGACAACTGATCTGCCTCGGCCGTTACATCCATTTTATCCTGTGCCGGTTCCGATACATCCTCCGGTAGGGTTGGTGTGAATAACTGCGTGAAGATATAATAGGGCAATTGCTGCTGAATGGCCGGACTTCTATCGAGGATGTACTGTTCCGTCAAGATTCGCCAGTGGACTTGCTCAACATGGGGTAATGTTCTGCCGTAAAGATCCGAAAATACCGTTTCTCCGCCCTTGGCGATCAGTATTTCAGGATTCATATCCATGCCTGCCAGGTCTCTCAGACGGGAGAAGTAGGCGTTCGAGGTCAGACGTTCCTTTATTATTTCCTTTGAGTCATCGATTCGCCAGCCTTCATCGGGAAAGAGCCCCAATACCGAGAGACAGTCCCCGATCAGTGCATTCAAATCCTGAGGAGACGGGTTGAGGGGACCGCTCAGCATACCACTCAGTATGCCATAGCAAAATTCGACGAAGGTCCTAATGGATATAAAGACGGAGTCAGGATGAATCAAACGGAGGATCAGACCAATAGGCCGGGATATTCGTTGGGGAATTTCATGGGGTTCGTATCCCACAGCGCGGCTCGTCAGACGGATTATATCATCGACGACATCTCCGTCGGCATCAAAGCGGCCATTTAAAAAATCGACGTCACGAAGGGTACATAGGCTTTCGAAATCGTGCCCGCCGTCTTCCATACCGGTTTCAAGATAGATCAACCCATTTCGGTTTCCGTCTAGATAGTCTGCAAGGGACCGACGGGGGTCGACCTGGAATTTCGATGCAAACCCGGTTCCTCCATAGCCATTTACCACAACATTCGCAGCACCCAACCCCGAGTCACCACTATACGCCTTCCAGAAAACCAAAAAAGTGTGGACCACTTCGGCCGTAAGGGCTTTAACTCTGAAGCATATCGGTTTGCCGGACTCCGCTATCGCCCGGCGTTTAATAATCCCGAAGACAGTTTCTGCAATTATTCGATCTGCTGGATTATGCCGGCTGTTCAATCTGTCCTCGCCTTATACTGGATTGGCCGTCTGACGACGGTTAAAAGGTCGTCTTACTTGAATCGGCGTTATGATTATATCACCGAGTACTAATTTTTCGCTCCATACGGATCGTCGGTCGTCGGTGCGATCAGCAGGCTCTGCCGTACTGAAACCGCAAGGAACCTCATTGTAAACGGTCGGCATAGATGTTATATTCAACCTATTGTAATATATGGAAATAAATGTGTCGCAGTACACACGTCAATGCGAATATACCGTTGCGGCGCTGATTGCTCCGTAGAAGCGTACGATGTTGAAATCTGATGTCGGGGTTAATATTAACATATCCGGTCCGTTTCGGACCGTGCACACGATGGACGGTCGGCGATAGAACGGCGCGTATGTTGACCATCGAGATGGGTAGACTGAAAGCAGGACGGACGTTATGGCACTGGATTCTAAAATGCAGTTAGGCTCTACCGAGGAGGAGATATTCGCGGGCCGGCTGATGGATTTTATTCATGCTGCCGGAACGGGATTGACGGGGAAGGTAAAAGAGCTGCTTGAAGAAGATTCAGAACTTGTCGAGGCGAAGAATCAGATGTCCTCGAATAATCCCTTTTATCAGCCCGGTGTTACAGCACTGCACTATACCGCGTGAACCGGCCAGAAATCCGCTGCGGAGCTGCTCCTCGCCCACGGTGCGGATATCAACCTTAAAGACGACACTTACAACGATACCCCGCTGGGCTGGGCGAATGAAAACCGTCAGGCCGACACGATCGATTTTCTGATTTCACGCGGTGCCGCCTTGAGTATGGGATCGAGATGACCAATTGGGGAGAAGGGGATAAGGTTGACGGAGAGATCGTCGCGCTTTTGAGCACCCATGATTCGGATATTTAAACAGACACATCTTCCGGCGGCTCCTGGCCGTTCTTATTCAAGCCCTTCTCAATATCCGGTGTAGCCGCATCGGTATACAACGCCTGTTCCAAGCGTTTTTCATCTCTGTGCTCCCAGTAGCCGCTGTCGTCTTGAAAGTCAAGACACTCAAAGCGCGGAAGGATCATGTCGAACAGCTCAATCACACGTATATGGGTGCCTGAAGAGGCCGATTGGGTTTTGCAGGACCATTGGCAACAGAGATGGCCATCAAATTTGAACATGAGTGATTCGTAATAGGTAGGATATGTAATAATGCCTTTGACCGGACCGTGGTATTCGGATACTTTAAATCGGCCTTTGTCGTCGGTGCTGGTGCGAATCAATGTTTCATCAGGATGTGCGTAGTCCTCGGTTGACCAGCCGTATTGACCGGCATGAAACCTGACTGTATTGATTAGTTTGATATATTCAGCTTCGCTTTTCAACTTTCCTTTGTAATGTATCTCGATAGCCATCTCTTCCCGCTCCAGTCCATCCGGATAAATGCCAAGTCCAACTTGTCGGGGCAGAAAACCTCAACTGTGTATAATGTAAGTCATGCTTTTGAAAAGGCAAGTATCGTCAAACTGCCGAAGGGTATTTTTGATCAGGCATCCCCATGGTCGAAGCGGGGGTGAAAGCCAGTGAATGAGGTTTTTCCATGACGAGCCAGATGAAACGACGGCGGCGTATTGATACGGCGTGGGGAGAGGATGGAGCATCTTAGAAATACGACCGGCCGCATCATGATGAGATTAAACAAGATACACAATGGACAAGCGGCAGATATTCCACCTTAGATAAATGGCCTTGACTACCATATTGGGTATATAGCATATTGTACACATACCATATATAGGTTGTAATAACCAATCCGTTCAAATCATCACCTATGTAGAATATATGTCCTCTATTCAAACCGAAGCGCTTCTCCTTGCCGCAGAACAGGGTGATATGACGGCTCTCGTCCATGCCGTCAAGCTGGGCGGCGATGTCCGCTATATCACCGACGAGGATCATCAGCACTTTCGCCCTCCCGTGAAACTGGCGGCAGAGGGCGGCTATGTCGCCGTTGTTCATGTGCTCCTGAGTTTCGGGGCGTTCTGGTGGACGTATCATTGGAACGGCCTTGCGTATGCCCAGGAGAATCGGCTCGGTGAGATAGAAGCCGTCATCTCTGCCAGAAAAGCGATAGAGGACACACTGACGGATGCCATTCACCGGGACGATACCGAGGAAGCGCTGGCCAGCCTGGATGAAGATGAAACGCTGGCTACCGCCTACGAGGCCGCTCACGGGACAGGAAGTATTATGCCGCCTCTGCTGCATGCGGCAGAGATGGGGAATGTAGGACTGATCAGACGATTAATAGGACTGGGCGCCAATCCGGCTGCAACGTGCCGGGCATCGACTACAAATGCGATGACACTCGCACGGTACTGCAATCATCGCGCGGCAATGAGTGTATTGGCTCGCCACGATGTGGTGAGCGGCCCGACAAGCGATTTTCTGTGGGCGGCGGTAAAAGGCGATCTTGAAAAGGTGAAACGGTTTCTGATGCAGGGCATTGATATTAACGAGAAAGACGACTGTTTACAGCACGTATTGCCGTGTGCCGTAGAGTCGAAGAACAAGGATCTGATACAATTTGTGCTGAAGGAGGGCGCTGACCCCAATCAGAGCAACGGTTGGGAAGGATATATATGGCTCATGGACGTGATTGCCGACCGCGATGATACGGAGACCATAGAGATGATGCTTCGTAACGGCTATGACCCGAACAGCCGGGATGGGCGCGGTTCCCTGCTCGACGTCGCCCGGAAGTACGGTCGCAGCAATACAGAGGCGCTTCTGCAAAGTTACGGTGCCGCATAGCTCTGCCGTTTAGACCTCGCTATGATGTATCCAATCGGCTCAGGTCCTTATCGTTTTATCCCTTTTCGGCCAGGATCCGGGTATCATTTTCTTCAAACGTTTCTGTTGAACGGTCGTTTACGTATTAAGTCTTGGAGACTGACAGGGTCGTCCCTCTCTCGATCGCCGTCACGACCTCTCGCACCTCGTCCGTCACATCCTCTACTTTCATTTCAGCCGCAATAGTATGAGGACCGAAACCGGTATTGAACTCGGTTCGGCTCCATTCAGACAGTTTTGAAATCAGTATTTTTCCTGATGCCAGCGCTGCCATGCCGCCGAGCCGCTCACACTTTTCCGATATCAGGCTACGGGCTTCACGACCCGCCGCGGCGACCGTGCGTCGTTTGTCGATCCGTCGTAATTCGGCAGACATCCCATCTGCGACATAATCGCCCATGTCATCTGCGATTATGTTGATTTTTGCTTTGATATCCTGGGGCGAAGGCAGCGAATCGTGATGGGATAATTTTGAGATAACACGATGAATAGCTTCGGGTTGCAGGAGGTAATTCTCGATTTCTTTTCTTTGCCATACATGCAGTTGAATCCCGCGCTGTTCGGCGTCGGCCATTCTAAGGCTGATTTCCTGAGGACCGTGATAATCAGCGTCCATGATACAATAGGATATGATATGCTCATCGAGGGAATTTTTGAGTCCCGCGGACGTTCCGACGGCGTAATCCCACCCTTCCCATCCGCCGATGGACATATTGGGTATGGCGTCAATGGGGGCACGGCTATCGGGAAATAAGATGTTCTGCAGATATTTGAGCAGCGTAAGATCTTTGGACTCGATATGGAGAAATGCCGTGCTTCGCCACAGACGGGCCAGATGGATATTCTGCACGCTGCCCACTCTGTGGGCGAGTTGTTTTACCACCGGTATGGTCTCTGCGGCAATGGAGGCTGCCTGACTCTTGCGAACGACGACCATTTCATCAGGTTGGGCTTCCGACATGATTTCCACAGAATGGGTGGTTACAATCACCTGAGGATAGCGACCGCGAAGATAACGAATCAGCCGACGTTGCAGGTCCGGGTGCATATACACATCAGGTTCATCCAGTATGATCGTATGGCTATGTCCTGCGCGGGTCAAAAACCACATGGTCTGGAGCCACATTTGAAGCCCGTGTCCCATAGTAGCTATCTCACCGACAAACCCTTCGTTTCTGACATTGAGGACCAGGGTTTTATCGACCTGGCGCATGCCTATCAATTCCTTGACCTGCACTTGCGGCCAGGTTTCCGTTACGGCCTGCTGGAATGCTTCGAACAGGTCGTAGTGTACTTTAAGCTGATTTCTAAAATGAAGCGGGGCCAATGACGAGGACATGGCATTTCTGACATATTCCGGGGACAGGAATCCTTCTGATCGCTGTACAGGCCCTGCCTGAGGCATGATGTTTATCAATGGAATGTTGATACCGTTTGCTTGTTTGCGCGAACTGATGATTTCATTGTCACGGGTACGAATAACAGCATGTATTCGGGATTCATCTACGATATAAACCTGAATCCGGCAGCCGTCGGCGAACACGCCGTCAATGACGGCGGGCGGATCGCCGTAATGGTGAAACATTGAATCAAAGTGGATACCACTATACTTCAGGGCGGGCGAAACACCTACCTCGATCAGCGGTATTTCCAACCAGGCCGGCACCTGTTTGTAACTTAATCTACGATACCGATGGGTAATGATAGCAATTAACCGCAAGGCCTCCACGACCGTAGATTTTCCGGCATTGTTCTCACCGACCAGCAGGGTCAGTTTCTTCAGAGGCACCGTATGGTCTGCAAAGGCGCGAAAGTTTCGCAGTCTAAGGGTTTTGAGCATGGGATGATACTTTTCCAGGTGAAATATTGCCCCGTGTCGTTTTCACAAAGTAGCAGGTATAGAAGTATCTCACAAATAAATTAGAGCGTCCTGTGGCCGAATCAGTATAGAGGGAAGCAACTTGACAACGGGAGCCATGGTGCTATCTTTGGGCGAAAACATGCTCAATTGTCCTCAGGGGCATCCCGCGTAGGTATACCTCATGACATCGGACCGGCCTGTAGAATTTTTCAACCGCATCGCGACACGCTTTCTTGCTCGGGAAACCGTGTCCGAAGGGACTTTGATGGGGGTTCCATGCCTGCGTTCGGGCGGCGAGTTCTTTGCTATGGTGGAACATCGTACGGGTGATTTGATCGCCAAATTGCCGGCAAGACGTGTCAAGGAACTTATCGAGGCCGGTCTCGGCGCTCCTTTTGCGCCTGCCGGTCGTACATTTCGCGAGTGGGTCTTTATCGCTGATCGAGACTCGGATCTGTGGGAAAGGATTATGAAAGAGGCCATAGAATTCGTATCATCATGATTCGCAAAAAAAGGCACTCTCCCCGTAGATAAAGCGAGGTCATTCACGACTATGCATATTCAGTCTCGCACAGCAATGGTCGATGCGTTTAAATTGGCTGTTTTTGCGGACAACGTCCGTGAAGTCACTACGATGCTTGATACCCAGGAGCCTGTTCGGAGGGTGCTCAACGAGCCAATGTTCGAGTGGGGCCTGCCCCCTTTGGGGGCTGCCCGGAGTACAATTATGGCGGACCTGCTTCTGCGATACGGCGCGGACATCGACGTCCTGAGTCACTGGTGGCGGAGCGGCCTATGGGTTATAGAAAGTATAGAAACATTTATCGGGCGCCATCTTGTTAGACAAGGGGCTGTCCTGACGGTCCA